>Ga0105240_10000442_pt1 | contig 76687 bp, 56 predicted proteins | sample KBSC54metaG_FD_80426 | JGI IMG/M metagenome (GOLD analysis project Ga0105240, IMG submission 80426) | Corn rhizosphere microbial communities from Kellogg Biological Station, Michigan, USA - KBS C5-4 metaG | ecosystem: Host-associated > Plants > Roots > Rhizosphere > Soil | place: Michigan, USA...
CGCCGACGATGGCGGGGTGGGACGCGTCCCCTTCGCGGTCGCCGAGGGGGACTTCTCGACGCCGGCCCGCCGCCGCCGCACGATCACCCGCCCGCGCGGGCTGAGGACGCTCGAGGCCCCGGCGCCCGAACCGATCCACGACGCGACCGCGACCGCCCCCGTTCCGCTGACGTCGCCGGCGGGCCTGGACGGCGAGGGGGGATTGTCGCCGGTCGAAGAGTTCCTGACCTCGCCGCCGACCCCGGTTCCCGAGATCGCGCTGACGCCGTTGCCCGAGACCGACCCCGCCGCCGGCACGCAGAGCCTCGCGGAGCTGCTGGGCGAGGACCAGCTGGTCGCGGGCGGGGGGCCCGCGCTGCAGGCCACCAACCCGCTGACGCTGCCGACGCCGCCGCCCGAGCCGCACGAACGCGCCCGGACCGCCAGCGGCCGCTACGCGACCCAGGAGCTGGAGCAGCTGGACATCGAAGAGACGGACGGCGTGGTGGGGGCCACGCCCCAGCCGGAGGCGACGCCCTACGCGGGCCGCCCCTCCGACGGGAACACCGTCACGCCGGCGCCCGAGGACGTCGAGCACCTGCAGCGCGATCTGCGCGCGCACTTCAGCGCCACCGAGAACGCCGAGGACGAGCTGGAGGCGGCGGTGAACGCGGGCATCCCGTCATCGGACGCGGGGCGTGCACCGGCACCGGAGCAGGGACCTGTCCCCGTCGTCGAGAACGCGGCAGCGGGGGCCGAGATGCGGCTGGCGGCGCTCGGGACGCTGCCGGTGGCGCGTGACGCCGCTCCGGACGCCGACCAGCTCTCTCGCGACGAGGCGATCGTCGACGATCTGTTGCGTCGCGCGACCGAGCAGATGTTGAACGGCGCCGAGGCTCCGGCCGATTTGCCGGCCGGCGCGCTGGTCGAGGAGCTCGAACCTCAGACCGCGGCCGAGGAGATCACGGAGCTGCCGCTGGATTCCGCCGGCCCGGCGTTCGGCGCCCTGCCCGAGGAGGCGACGGCGGAGGAGCTGGACGCGGTGGAGGCGACCGAGGAGCCGGCCAGCGAGCCGGCTGCCGAGCCCGCCCTGTCGCCGCTGGCCCAGACGCTCGCGAACATGGCCGAGGCGCTTCACACCGACCTGGTGACGGACGGTGGCATCGAGATCGACATCGTCGACGCGCCGCTCGTGGCGAAGCCGAAGTCGACCACGCCGGGGGAGCATCCGGCCGCCTCTCCGGCGGTTCCACCCCCGATTCCGGCCAAGGCCGCCACCCCGGCCCGGGGCATGCCAGAGCAGTCGCCCGCCGACCTGGCCGCCGTGCCGGAGGCGCTGGAGGAGCGGCCCCGGCGGCCCCGGCGCTCGAAGCCCTGGTACGAAGAGGTCTTCGACGAGAACTACCTGCGAACGCTGCCGTTCATGACGCCCGAGCAGACGTTGCGTGAGGTGGACTTCATCGAGAACAGCCTGTCTCCCGAGAAGGGCGCCCGCGTGCTGGACGTGGGCTGTGGTTACGGCCGTCACTCCATCGAGCTGGTCCAGCGAGGTTTGACCGTGACCGGGCTCGACCTCTCGCTGCCGCTGCTGATTCGCGCGGCCGACGAGGCGCAGAAGCGCGCCCTGTCAGTGAATTTCGTCCATTCGGACATGCGGGGCCTGGCCTTCGATCGCGAGTTCGACAGCGCGTACTGCATGTTGACCAGCTTCGGCTACTTCGACGAGGAGACGAACGCGAAGGTGGCCGAAGGGATGGCGCGGGCGCTGAAGCCCGGGGGCCGCCTGCTGCTGGACGTCGTCAACCGCGATTACATCGTCAGCGACCTGCCGGCCCGCATCTGGTGGGAAGGCGACGGCTGCGTGGTGCTGGAGGAGGTTGAATTCAATTTCAACACCAGCCGTATCCTGACCCATCGCTCTGTCGTGTTCGAGGACGGTCGCCAGCTGGACCAGGAGATCTCGGTCCGCGCGTACAGCCTGCACGAGCTGGGGCGGGTGTTGCGGCAGGCGGGTTTTCGTGTCCTGGAAGTTTCGGGAAGTATTTACACGCCCGGCCGGTTCTTCGGAGCGTCCTCCCGCAATTTGATCATCCTGGCCGAACGCCGCCGCGACTAACTCAGCGCGCTATTCCCGTTTGTCATGGGAATGGCGTTGCTCTCGTGAGGCCCCTTAACGCGCACCGGCTGCGTTCCTAGGTTGTGGAAGCGCGGGGAATTCTCGTCACCTCGGGCAGGTGGCCGGCATCGGAAGTCAGTGCCGCAGTTTTCGCCTTCACCCGGAATATCGACCTGACGAGGGACGTATACGAAGGATGGGGCTCACCGCGCGGCCAGAAAACATGATCATGAACCACACAGCGAGAAAAGCAAAGGCAACGAAGAAGACGAAGATCGGCGTCGTCGTGAAGCGCAAGACGGCCCGGTCGGGGCGCCCCGTCACCGAAGAGCCCGTGACGGAGCACGCGCCCGCCAACGATACCGGCATCAGCCCGGACGTCGAGCTCGAGCTCGACGTCGCCGGCGCGGAGACGATCGACGCGGTGCTGTCGGACGACATCGCGACCGAGGCCGTCGTGGCCGAGGATGCGGTCGAAGCGCCGGCGGCGGTCGTCGAGGACGAGCTGGCCGCCGAGAGCACCGACGAGGACGCGGACGAGGACGCGGAGACCGAGGTCGCGACCGATCGCCGCGCGCGTTCGGACGACGAGCCTGCCAGCTTCCTTGGCATGTACTTCCGTGACATGGCCGAGCTGGACGTGCTTCGTCCCGAGCAGGAGTTCGAGACGGCGCGTCAGATCGAGGCCAAGGAGACCGACCTCTGGAAGACGATCCTGGGCTTTGCCCCGGGCGCGACCTGGATGGCGGACACCATCGAGAAGGCGATCGGTCACGCCTTGCCCGAATTCAAGGCGTTCCGCTCGCTGGCCGAGCGTTCGCGCACGAAGGCTTCGATCCAGGCGCGGGCGCGGTTCGCGAAGGAGATCTCGACCATCGCGGTGAAGCTGCGCACGATCGACATCGACCGCATCTTCCTGGATGCGGCGGTGGGCGAGGTCGCGCGGGTGGGGCGGGTCCTGCACGGGCTGCCCTTCGAAGGGCAGGTCTCGTTCTCGACCAGCTCGAAGGCCTTCCGCGATTACGTGAAGTCGGTGGCCGCCCAGGCCATCCAGCTGAAGCTGGCCAAGAACGAGTTCGTGAAGGCGAACCTTCGGCTGGTGGTCTCGATCGCCCGTCGCTTCAATCACGGACGGTTGCCGCTGCCCGACCTGATCCAGGAGGGCAACATCGGCCTGATGAAGGCGGTCGAACGCTACGACTACCGCCGGGGCTTCCGCTTCTCGACCTACGCCAGCTGGTGGATTCGTCACGCCATCAGCCGCGCGCTGGCCGACAAGGGTCGTGCGGTCCGCTTGCCGGTCCACATGATCGATGCCTATCACCGCATCGGGAAGTCGCAGCGCGAGCTGCAGTCGAAGCTGGAGCGTCCGCCCACGACCGAGGAGGTCGCGGCCGCGACCGGCATAGAGGTCGAGAAGCTGGAGAAGATGAAGACCTTCCTGGCGGAGGCGCCGGTGTCGCTGGATCGGCCCATCTCCGACGAGGACGGCCGGCGGCTGATCGACGTCCTGGTCGATCCCGACGCGGCGGACACCGTTCCCGAGCAGATGGCCTCCTCGGAGACGCAGACCGAGATGCTGAAGCTGCTCGGCGATCTGCGGCCCATCGAGGCGGACATCCTGCGCAAGCGCTTCGGCCTGGAGAACGATCGGGAGCGCACCCTGAAGGAGATCGGCGACGAGTACCGCCTGTCGCGCGAGCGGGTCCGCCAGCTTCAGGAGCAGGCGCTGGGCAAGATGCGCCGGGCGATGGCCAAGCGCGAAATGGCGTGACCGGGTCCGGGCGGCGCCCTCGATTTCGAGGTGCCGCCCGGTCTGCGGGCGATCTGCGAGACGGCGTGGCCGCGCGGGCCCCGTTTGGCAGGCGCGTCCCTGTGCTGCGTGCCCGGGGGGGGCAGCCGAGTTCGAGGGGGACGCCCGGTCCACGCTGAGGGCCGCCGATCTTGCGACGGCGCTTGACAAAAGCGTCGCCGACAAACTACAGTATCGCACTTCTCCTGCATGCGCGTGCCGCGGCTGCAGGCAATCACTGGCCGATACGTTCCGGAGGCTGCATGGGCGGTTCCGACAAGAGAAAACAGAGTCTCTACTTCCCGGAGGAAATGCTGCGGGAGATCCAAGAGGAAGCGACCCGGCAGGACCGGTCGCTCTCCTGGATCGTCCAGAAGGCATGGAAGATCTCCCGCAAGGAGATCATGAAGTATCCGTCCGTGAATGAGTTTCCGGGCGAAGAGGACGAGCGCGGCGCGACCGAGTAGTCGTGCCGGCTCGACAGTTTCTCTTCGTAAGTGACGCGGTCTCTCCCCTGGTCTCGGGGGGGGCGGCCACGGCGGTAATGGGGTTCGCCCGGGGGCTCACGGCCAACGGGGCCTCCGTCGTCGTGTTGTCGCTGGCGTCTCCCGAGCAAGCTCGCTCGCTGCCTGGCTTCGCGCGCCGCCTTCGCACCGTCAAGGTGAAGGCTGGTGACGTCACGCGGGAGCTGGCCTTTTACGAAGGAAAGGCACCCCAGGGGGGACACGCCGAGATGATCGTGGCGGGCGCCGTTGGCGCCAGCCGCGGCGAGTCCGCGCTGTTCCTGGCCGAGGCGCTTCGCGCGCTGTCGACCGAGGGGCTGGCCAGCCCCGAGGTGGCGGTGGCCTGGGGCGAGACGGCGGCCCCGGCGCTGGCCGCCTCGACGGCGACCGTGCGCGTGTTCGTGCTGCCGAGCGGTCGCGTCGGCTCCGAGCTGTCCGAGGGCGAGACCGCGTTGCTGAACGACGCGGGGCTGCTCTCCGGTACGGTCAACGCGAACCGGCTGCTGGCCTCGCTGGGCGCAGCCTCCGCGAACGCCGTGATCGCCCCCAGCCCGTCGGCGGCGCGCACGCTGGAAGGGGATCGCGGCCTGGTCGAGCGCGCGGACGACGAGCCGGTCGTCGCGCTGCGCTTCGGCTGCGATGATCCCATCGACGATCCGGAGCACGACGTGTCGTTGCCCGCCAACTTCTCGCTCAAGGCGCCCGAAGGCAAGGGAGAATGTCGGAAGGCGCTGATCCGGCGCCGTTCGCTCTCCATCGGCCCGCGCACGCTGCTGCTGGGCGTGGCGCCGCTTCGTCGCGGCAAGGGCGGCGAGGTGCTGATCGACGTGCTGGGCGCGCTGGGTGCCATCGATGTGGCGGTGCTGATCCCCGGGGAAGGGGATCCCGAGTTGCTCGATCAGGCGCGCCGCATGGCGATCCAGAACCCGGGCCGCTGGGCTTTTCTCGACGCCACGGAGGCGGACCAGCGGCTGCTGCGCGCGGCCGCCGACGCCGTCCTGTTCGCCGACGCGGATGACCGCGTCAGTCACGCGCCGGGCCTGGCGCAGCTGTACGGCGCGCTGCCCATCGCGTACGACGGCGGAGCCAGCCGGGACTATCTGGTCGACTACGATCCGGCGTCCGCCACTGGTTCGGCCATTCTTTACGGCGCCGTCGACAGCCACGAGATCACCGCGGCCATCGAGCGGGCGGTGGCGCTGCGCGAGACGGCCATGGGATCGTACCAGCTCACGAAGAGCTTGATGACGGCCGCGCCGCGCTGGACGCAGACCGCCTCGTTGTTCGACGAGCTCTGTCGCGCGCTGGCCTGAGTCGCCGCCGCGCTGATCAGCGGAGCGTGTCGGCGTCGGTGGCGTCGCCGCGGCCGACCGGCAGGGTGATGCGGGTCAGCCGGACGGCGAGCTGTCCGTCCAGATCGACCAGCTCGCCCTGCGCCCACAGTCGGTCTCCGATCCGCAGCTCGATGCGCGCCTGGGCCTGAGGCGGCAGCGCGAGCACCGCGCCCGCCGCCAGGGTGGTCACCTCGTCCGCCGGCAGCGTCACGCGGCCCACCTCGGCCACGATCTGGATGGGCGCTGCCGCCAGGACGGTCGTGGTGATGTCGCGATCGGGATCGTTGGCCATGGAAGTCCTTTCGGGCGAGTGGTGCGGCGAGAAGCCACGCGTGAGGTGCAGCTCGCCCGGCTTCATGATCGCCGGCGCGGCGAATCCCCCGCACACGACGAGCACGGAGAGCCCGCCGCTCTCCCCTCCGGCCGGCTGCTCGAAGACGAGGGCGTCGCCCGGGCGGGCCCTCGACCACTCGTCGGCGGTGATGGTCGTGCGCGCGAGCTCGACGGTCAGCGGGACACGCAGCCGCAGCGCGCGCAGGCCGTCGGCGACGGCCGTCTCCGCTCCGTGGGGGATCCAGCTGGGGGGCAGGTCGAGGAGGAACGCCTCGCGGAACGTCTCGGATTCGGCCCACCCCTCGATTCGCCCCAGGCCCTCGCCGCTCCATTCCGCGGGCCGCGCCCCTGCCAGGGCCAGGCCGGGCGCGTGACGAATGACGGCCGCGAGGGCGGCGGCGAGCACGCCGCGCTCCGTGGTGCCGAGAGGCCGGTGAACGCGCGGGCCGGGGATGCCCAGGATCGCGGAGACGATGCGCAGGCCGGCGGCGTGACCCATCACCAGCCACCCCTGCATCTCCGGAGGTGGTGCTCCCGGGCGGCGCAGGCGCCAGACCGCTTCATCAGGTGCCGGTCGCGCGGCGTGCATCACGCCTCCAAAGGTCAGCGACACCCGGCCGAAGCGCGCCACGGTCAGCTCGACGGAGCGGGGCGTGGGGCCGAAGCGAACGGCGGCGCGGCGGGCCGCCGCCAGATCGCCGCCTCTTACCTGCGGCAGCGTGGCGACGTCAAAAGCTCGGACGGCCATGTTGCTCGACCCGAGCGTCGATGAAGGGAGTCAAGTCGCCGTGGCCCGCAGCGTGGCCCGTCTGCCGGCGTCCGGGCGCGGGCTCCCCCTCGACCATGGTCAAGCCCCGCGCGCGAAGTCTGTTCCTGACGGCATCCATCGCGATGGAGAGGGTTTGCCGCGAAGCTTCGTGCGGTGTCAAGACGCAGACCTCGACGCGCAAGCCGTGCAGCGACAGATGAATCGCCGTGCCGGCGAATCGTCCCGCGTCGATGCGCAACCAGGCGCGGTCGTGCCCGGGGCCGTCGCTCAGCAGCAGGCGGTGCGACGCCTCGACCGCCAGGGTAGGGCGCGGGAGCTCGCGCCTCGCCGCTGGCCCGACGGTCGAGGCGATGGTGGAGGCGAGGGCCGAAACGAGGGGACTTGGCCCGGCGGCCTGTCCCGCCTGGCCGTCTGCCGCCGCCTGCCGTTCAGGGCCGGGAACGCGGGCGCCCAGCATGGTCGCAAATCTACGATTGCGATCTGTTTGCGTCGTCGCCGGCCTGGCCGCTGCCGTCGTGCGCGATGCCGGATCGACCAAACCGTCACCGGGACCTGCGTGGGTCGAAGGGGGAGGTTGTCCGACATGAGCGGATGATTCCTGAACCGGCGCCACGCTTTCCTATCGACCCGCCTCGCAAGTTGTTCTTTTAGAATCGACCGTGGTGGGTAATATTCCGTAACCCGAGAGCGTTCGAGCCATCGAAAAACCTACGTTGGACGAAAGATCTTCTGCGTGACCATCAACTGCCAACAGGTCCTCGACTTCTGTCTCGACTACATCGAGGGCGACCTGCCCGCCGCAGAGCAGGTCGATTTCCGGAGGCACCTGGGGCACTGTCCTGATTGCGTGACGTTCTTCGAGACGTACCGCCGGACACCAGAAGTATCCCGCGACGCGATGGGCATGCAGATGCCCCAGTCGGTGAAGGAAATGGTCCGCGCGTTCCTGCGCGACCGCGCCTCCGGCGGCTGAGCGGCCGCGCGTCGAGCCGGATCGGTTCCGGCGCCGGCTGCAGGTCCGAGCCCCCACTCCCGCCGGCGTGGCAAGTGGGCGGCAAAGCGCGGCTGGCGGGTCAGGCTGAACCAGTTCGCGGTTCCAGAAGTCTGGTGACCCCGAGGTCCGAGCGTCGACCCCGCGGCGGATCGGTTGTCGCCTGGCTCGGAAGTGACTTTTTTGACCGGTGTGAGTAATGCGTCTACCTTGTCCTACATGGACGCAGGTCGACCCCTCGAACGCCGGTACGCTTCACGCGTTCGCGTGGAGCTCTTCCTGAACCAGTACATCCGCGACCGCTGGTTCCGGGTGCTCGCCATGGACCTCAGCCCGACCGGGTTGCGCGTGCAGAAGTTGCTCGAGCGCCGCATGCCCCTGTCGCGAATCGTCGGGCTCGAGCTGGAGCTGCCCGGAACGAACGAGGTCATCTGGGCCAGCGCCGAGCCGCGCTTCGACGCGCTGGACGAGGACTTCCAGGTCAGCGGCCTGACCTTCGTTCACATGGCGCAGAAGCACGAGCGCCTCTTGCACGACTTCCTACATCGCAAGCAGGCACGACCGTGGTCGTGGCCGCGTCGGGCGCCTCGCCGCCGGCCCGGCCCTCCGCCGCTGCCTGTCCGTTCCTTCTGAATCCACCTCGGACGGCCCTCGATCCGCGATGGTGCGGGTCGAGGGCCGTGTTTTATTCCAGCGGTGTCCGCCCGTGTCGTCGTTCTGGACGCCGCCGCCGCCTTGGCCTTGACTTGGCACGTCGCACGTCCAAGAATTCCGCCATGTTTGCCCTCCCGGTCGCCACCGGCGACGGCACTAAACGAGCATTGGAACGAGGATCGCGATGAACGGCGCCAAGACCTGTCCGACCTGCGGAAGTGAAGTTCCGGCGGACTTCAAGTTCTGCGGAAAATGCGGCACGCGTGTCGACGGAACGACGTCGTCGTCTTCGTCTGTGCCCGCCGCCAAGACGATGTACTTCGGCACGAACCAGGTGCCGGGCCGCGCCAAGCTGATCGTGATCAAGGGCGAAGGGATGGACGGCCTGTCGTACCAGCTCGCCGGGAATGAGCACATCGCCGGTCGCAGCGAGGGGGCCATCCTGTTCCCCGACGACCCGCTGATGTCGCCCCGACATGCGAACTTCATCTACCGGGACAACAAGCTGTACGTCCGTGACGAAGGCTCCGTGAACGGCATCTTCATGCGCATCAAGGTGCCCACGTCCATCCCGTCGGGCGGGCTGTTCCTGATCGGCGAGCAGCTGCTGCAGGTCGAGCCGTCGCCCCCCGATCTGGGTCCCCAGCCCGACTCGGAGAGCACCTACTTCTACGCCAGCCCCAAGCGCCCCTCGAAGATGAAGCTGGTGCAGCGGCTGCGCGGCGGCGAGGTCGGCATGATCTACCGGGCGCGCGGCGACACCATCACGATCGGCCGCGAGGGCAACGACGTGAATTTCCTGGACGATCCGTTCATCTCGGGCCGCCACGCGCAGCTGGCCATCTCGGCCGACGGCCAGATGACGCTGACCGATCTCGGCTCGAAGAATGGGACGTTCATCCGCTTGGGGGACGAGACGCAGCTCGCCCACGGCGACTACGTGTTTCTGGGGCAGCAGCTCTTGCGCGTGGAGATCGCCTGAGCCCGCTAGCGTCCAGCCAAGGATTTCACTTTGGCATTCGTCGGGGGCGGGGCGAGGCGGTCGCGTTGACCCTCCCCGAGGGCCATGCTACTTGCTTCCAACCCTCAAGGGGGATCTCGTGATCACGTGTAGTCGGTGCGGCAAGGAAAATCAGGACCACTACAAGTTCTGTCTCGGCTGCGGTAACGAAATCAAACCCGCGCCGAAGCCGGCGACCCGGGAACCGGCGCCGCTGGAGACGGCCCGCACGATCCTGCCGCCGGAGGCGAAGCCGGCCGTGGGCAGCCTGGGCAACGAGCCGACGCCGCTGCCCACCCTGAGCCCGCCCGCTCCCGGCAAGTCCAAGGGGGGCATTCCCTGGAACGATTCACCGAAGATGCCCATCACGCCGAGCAACGGCGGCGGTGTCGCTTCGGGCATTCTGGGGGCGGCGACGCCGCCTCCGCTGACGCCGGGGTCGACGGACGCAGGCAACTGGGCTGCGCCGCGGCCGGTGTCGGGGACGCCCCAGGCGCAGCCGGCGCCCGTGCCCACGCCGTCGCCGGCGGTGGTGGCCTCCGCGCCCGCCGCCGTCGAGGGAACGCCGTGCCCGAACTGTGGCCGCATGGTCCCGCCGGGATTCGCCTTCTGTGGGGCCTGCGGGACGCGCATGAACGCGGCGGCTGCCGCCGCGCCGTCACCGCGCACGATGTACATGTCGGCGCCGGCCGCGGCGCCCGTGCCGCGGGGCCGCATCATCCTGATCCGCCCGGACGGGTCGGAGGGCGGCGCGCATCCGTTGCACGACGGCGAGAACCTGGTGGGGCGCAGCCAGGGTTCGCTGTTCGAGGGCGACCTTTACCTGTCGCCGCGCCACGCGGAGTTCCAGCTGGGTCCGCAGGGCCTGGTGGTGAAGGATCTGCGCAGCCTGAACGGCGTGTTCGTGAAGATTCTGGGCGAGGAGCCGCTCGAGTCGGGCGACGTCATCCGCATCGGGCAAGAGCTGCTTCGCTTCGAGATCATCGCGCCGCCCACGCCGCTGGAGGACGGGACCGAGGTGGCGGGGACGCCGAACCCGGGGTTCTGGGGCCGCCTGTCGGTGGTGGTGGGGCGCGACGTCGACGGCTCGGCGTTTCCCCTGTTCGGGGACGCGATCGTGATGGGCCGCGAGCGCGGCGACATCCTGTTCCCCGAGGACGGCTACGTCTCCGGCACGCACGCCCGCATCTCGCTGCGGGACGGGCGCGTGTACCTGGCCGACGTCGGCTCATCGAACGGCACGTTCCTGCGCGTCCGCGGCGAGCGCTCGCTGCCCACCGGGTCGTTCATCCTGATGGGCCAGCAGCTGTTCCGCGCCGAGTACAAATGAAAAGAGCGCGCCGGGCCCTCGGGCCCTGGCGCGCTCCGCTTCGCGAGCGAGTTCCGGACTACTTCTTCTCGAGCTCGATCTTCGCGGCGCCGGGCTTGTTGCCGCCGAAGAAGGCGTTGCGCGCGTTGCTGTTCTCGGCCGGCTCGACGTAGCGGAAGCCGTTCTGGATCTTGAACGTCTTCCCGTCGTCGAAGTTGACGGTGATGTCGATGGGGCCCTTCTCACCGGCGGGCGTCACCGCGCGGATCTTGGTGGTCGAGGCGATGGCGACGGTCTCCGACTTCTTGTGACCGAAGATCACCTCGGCCTGGGTCTTCCCCGGGACGAAGCCGTCACCCGTGATCGACACCTCTTCGCCACCGGCCGTCGTGCCTTGGGGCGGTTCGACCTTGTCCACCTTCAACGAGCCGCCGCTTTGGGGGCAGGCGAGGCTGAGCGCGAAGGTTCCGATGCAGAGGGCAAGTCCCAGGGCGCGGTTCATGGGGGCGACCATACTTCCGTGTTTTCTGTCGGTCAAGAAGGTGTCCGACAACGCCGAATCGGCGGATCGTTGACGGTGGTCGGGACCCCCTATTAGATTAAAAGGCCAGTCGTTCTAGGCCTCTCCGGGGGCGATGGGGCGTCCTCTCACGCGGCAGTCGGGTTTTGAAAAGGGTTGTGTCGATGGAAGAGACCGCACTGAAGAGAAAAGACCTGAAGCGCTTCCGGGACGTCCTCCTGGCCAAGAAAAAGGAGATTCTGCGGAACGCGCAGCGTACGCTGAATGAGGACATGGCCCTCGACGCGAACGACATGCCGGACGAGATGGACCTCGCGTCGTCGGAGTACCTGCAATCGTTCACGTTCCGGCTGCGTGGACGCGAGAAGGTGTTCCTGGAGAAGATCGAGCACGCGCTGGCCAAGCTGCAGAACGGCTCGTTCGGCGTGTGTGAGGATTGTGGCGACGCCATCGCACTGAAGAGGCTCGAGGCCCGCCTGGAGACGACGTTGTGCATTCGTTGCAAGGAAGATCAGGAGCGCCTGGAGAAGGCGTACGGCTGAGCGCCGGGGCGCTCACGCGGGTGACCGCGCGGACGATCCTCCGGGCGATCCTGACCGCGACGGCGGTCACGGCCGCCGGCGGCTGCGTCGGCCCGCTGGGGTTCGACGGCACCAGCGCCTCGATCGGCTCGCCCGCCAACGGAACCCTGCGTAGTCCGGCCCGCCTGCCCACGAAGGGCGACGGCTACGTGATCGGCGAGCCGTGGCGAGTGCGCGAGAGCAATCACGGCGCCGACGAGCTGGTGGCGGCCGTCGTCCGAGCGGCCCGGGCGGTGGGGCGGTCCTACCCGGGGTCTCTGGCGGCCGTGGGCGATCTGTCGCGCGCCAGCGGCGGTGGGTCCGCCGAGCACCGCTCGCATCAGAGCGGGCGCGACGTCGACGTCTTCTATTACGCGGTGAAGCCGAACGGCGCGCCCGTGACGCCGGGCAACGCGATGATTCACTACGACCGCGCCGGACGCAGCGCCAGCTGGTCGCCGCCGCAGGGGACGTCCGCGCCGGCCCTGCCCGTGCCCGACGTCCGCTTCGACGCGCGCCGGAACTGGAAGTTCGTGCGCGCGCTGTTGATGGACCCGGGCGTCGAGGTGCAATGGATCTTCGTGCAGAAGGATCTGGCGGCGCGCTTGATCCAGCAAGGCCGCGCCGAGGGCGAGGATCCCGAGCTGCTGGCCCGTGCGGTCGCCATCGTGCGCCAGCCGTCGGACTCGGAGCCCCACGACGATCACATGCACATCCGCATCTACTGCGATCCCGATGACCGCGCGCAGGGGTGCGTGGACAAGGGGCCCGCGCGCTGGTGGAAGAAGTCGTGGAAGTACATGCGCCCGCCCTTCGGGCGTGGCGCCGGCGATCCCAGCGCGGCGGCGCTGCTGCAGATCCTACGGACCCGGCTTCCGGTCCCCGTGACCGGCGCGAAGCTGACCACTTGAGCCTCCCGTCGCCCTGAGGTCGGGCGGCGTGAGCGCGGGCCTGCCGCCCAGGCCCAGCGCCGACGTGTCGATCGGCTTGTCGGACGGCGGGGCGGCGAGCGCGGCCGCGTACTTCGCGCGTCCGGTGAGGGGCGGTCCCGCGCCGCCGGCGCCGGCCGGGCGCGGTCCTCCCGATGAAGTGGGCGGCTCGGGATCGTCCAGCTCGAGCCGCTCCGCCACGAAGGTGAGCGCGGAGGTGAGCTCGGCGAAGAGGGTGTCGCGACACACCAGCGTGAGGATCACGGCCTGCTTGCCCTGGGGCGTCGGCCGCACGAGGTAGAGCTGCCGCAGTCGATCGGAGCGGCCGGGCACCGCGATGTCGACGCTGGTGAAGCCGCGCGGCCCCGCTTGCGGCGGGGCGGGCAGCATCTTCTGCGCGAGCAGTCCCTTCTGGTTCTCCTCGAACAGCGCGCGGCTATCGGCGGCGGTGGTGGGCGAGGCGGTGACGGAGATGCGGCCACCGTCCGGGTGAAGCAGCACGGTGACGGTGTCGCCGTAGCCCGAGTGTTGCGACAACGACCACCCGGCGGGCGCTTCCACCGAGACGCCGTGGCGCACGTCGCTGAGGTGACGATCGCGCGGACCGATCGCGCGCGCGGAGGACGCCAGCAGCAGCGCGCCAGCGCAGAGCGCACCGGCGACCGCCGCGGCCGCGCGCCGCTTCGCGAGCATTGGCAGCCGGCTTCGCAGCGGGGAGGGGCGCATGGCGCGCAGTATAGGCGCGCGCATCCGTCTCCAAAAACGCGCTGGCCAAGGGTGGAGCAACACTCGTTGAAAGGCGTGCGCCCGCGCGGAAACCGCCGGCGGATGGCGGCGCGGCGCTCTTCCAAAACGTCCACTGAACAGACTCACAGCTAGATTCCTATTGAAGTGAATATATTGAATAGAATACATTCTGGATACTCAATTGAAGCGTGGTACTGACAGCGGGCGGAATCGGCAAGGCGGGGAGACACGCTGGGAGGCGACCGCGCCGTCCGCGCCGTCGTCAGGGACGCTGCTCGATGAGCGCGAGATCCAGGAGATCGAGCGGGCCTGGCCGAACGGCCTGACCTCTCGTCAGATCGTCGACGTCTTCGAGACGCACGGGGTGCGGTTCTCGGAGGCGACGCTTCGCAAGTACGTGCAGCTCGGGCTGCTCCCCCGCTCCGTGCGGGTGGGCCGCAAGGGCAAGCATCGCGGATCGTGCGGCGTCTATCCGGCGCACGTCGTCCGGCGTGTCAACGCCGTCAAGGGAATGATGGCGGAGAACCGCACCATCGAAGAGATCCAGCGCTCGTTCGCCCGCTTCAAGGACGACATCGACGCGGTGGAGAAGGACCTGCGTGATCTGCTGTCTGGCCTCGAACGCGAGGCGAAAGGGCCCGATTCACAGAGCCCTGAACGGCGCCGCGATCTCGAACGCGAGATCGTGGAGGCCAAACGCGCGGCGAGCGAGCTGGTTCGCCGCATTGCCACTCTCGAACGTCGCCTCTCCGAACGCGAGGAGCCGGCGACGCCACAGGTTACCGCCGTCGGGGGCTTGAACGATCTCTACTGACCCCGGCGCTCGACCGCCTGGGCCGCACGTGACGAGGAGAATGACGATGGACGACAAGACGGAAGGTGAGAAGGCCTCACGGGTGCGGCTGCCTGTCATCGAGGGGCCGGAGGACGACAAGCCGCAGCCCGAGGTGGCGCGCATCCGCTTGAAGCTCAGCTCGGCGGGCGGCACCGGTCGCGTGCGCTCGAAGACGATCGCGCCCAAGAAGCTGACCCGCGAGGAGAAGAAGCAGGCCGCGGAGCTGACCTACCCGGACGACGTGGTCCGTCCCCGCACGCGCGAGGAGTGCCGCACGGCCACCCGCCCGTGCCCCTTCGTGAGCTGCTCGCACCACCTTTACCTGGACGTCAACCCGGAGAGCGGCGCCATCAAGCTGAACTTCCCGCACCTGGAGGTGTGGCAGATGGCGGAGACCTGTTCGCTGGACGTGGCGGACCGCGGCGGCATCACGCTGGAAGAGGTGGGCGCCATCCTGAACCTGACCCGCGAGCGCATCCGCCAGGTCGAGGTGCGCGGCCTGCACAAGATCAAGACCGCCACCGGCGACGAGCTGGGGCTGCCCCCGGATCGGTAGGCCGCGCACGGCCCCCGACAGCGCCGCTATAAGTGGCGCGACGGGCCAGTTGTCGGCCATGCTGTCTGGATGACGAGTGTTCCGTTGACGGCGGCTTCGGCCAGTCCCCTCGACCAGATTGATGCGGCGATCGCCGAGCGGTTGCTCGGCGTGGCGCTCGGGTCGGGCGGCGACTACGCGGATCTGTACTTCGAGTTCCGCTCGGGCGCGGACTTCCTGATGGAAGAGGGGCGCGTGCGGACGGTGGGGCGGGGCGTGACCGTGGGGCTGGGCGTGCGCGTGCTGCGTGGGGACGCCACCGGCTACGCGTACACCGAGGAGCTCTCGGACGAGCGCATGGTCGACGCCGCCCGCACGGCGGCGCAGATCGCCTCGAGCGGCGGCGCGCCGGGGCCGGTGGCGGTGCGGCGGCTGCAGCTGCCCAGCTTCTATCCCATCGAGCGGTCGTCGCTGGACCTGGCGGGGCTGGAGAAGGTGGCGCTGCTGCGCCGGGCGGACGCCGCGGCGCGCGCCGCCGACCCGCGCATCGTGCGCGTCGAGGCCTCGCTGGCCGAGGAGTGGCGCGAGGTGCTGGTCGTGACCTCGGACGGGCACCTGGCGCGCGACCAGCAGCCGATGATCCGCTTCGGCGTCAGCGCGGTGGCGGAGGGCGAGGGCGCCGACGGCAAGGGCAAGCAGCGCCAGGGGGGACGCTCGGGCGGCGCGGGCCGCTTCGGCATGGAGTACTTCCTGCGCCCCGGCCAGAGCCCGGAAGAGCATGGGCGCGAGGCGGCCCGCCTGGCCGTCGGCATGCTGTACGCGGTCGACGCGCCCGCCGGGCCCATGGAGGTCGTGCTGGGACCGGGTGAGTCCGGGATCCTGCTGCACGAGGCGGTGGGGCACGGGCTGGAGGCGGACTTCAACCGCAAGAAGACCTCGAACTACAGCGAGCAGCTGGGGCAGCAGGTGGCCTCGCCGCTGTGCACGGTGGTGGACGACGGCACGGTCGACCACGCGCGCGGCTCGATCAACGTGGACGACGAGGGCAACCCGGGCCGGCGCAACGTGCTGATCGAGAACGGCGTGCTGGTCGGCTACATGCAGGACCGCCTGTCGGCGAAGCACTTCGGCCTGACGCCGTCCGGGAACGGCCGGCGGCAGAGCTTCCGCCACGAGCCCTTGCCCCGCATGACCAACACCTTCCTTTCTCCGGGGCAGGACGCCCCGGAGGACATCATCCGCTCCGTGAAGCGCGGCGTGTACGCCAAGCACTTCTCGGGCGGACAGGTGAACATCTCGAACGGCGACTTCGTCTTCGCGCTGACCGAGAGCTACTTGATCGAGGACGGCAAGCTGACCGCGCCGCTGAAGGGCGTGAACCTGATCGGGAACGGTCCGGACGTGCTGCGAAAGGTGACGATGCTGGGGAACGACTTCCGCCTGTCGGATGGGACCTGGACGTGTGGCAAGGACGGTCAGTCCGTGCCGGTGGGGATCGGGACGCCCACGCTGAAGATCTCGGAGATCACCGTGGGCGGGACGCGCGCCGGATGAGCGGCGAACAGAGCGGAAACGGCCCGGCCGAGCGACGGCCCCTGCCCGATCCCCGGTCGTGCCAGGAGCAGGCCGAGAAGATGCTGTCGCTGGTCATGCGGGCCGGCGCGGACGGCGCCGAGGTGCTGGTGCGGGACGGGCGCGAGCTGACGGTGAAGGTGCGCCTGGGCGAGCCCGAGCTGGTCAAGGAGGCGGGCAGCCGCGGCCTCGGCCTGCGCGTCATCAAGGATCACCGCGCCGCCATCACCTACACCTCCGACTTCTCGGAGCAGGGACTGGCCAAGCTGGCGCGAGACACCGTCGAGCTGGCGCAGCTGGCCGAGCCCGAGCCGCTCGGCGACCTGCCCCCCTCCGAGGAGATGGCGCGCGCTCTCCCGGACCTGGGGCTGTGGGACGACGCCCTGCTGAGCCTGGACGTGGCCGAGGGGATCAGGCGCGCCAAGGTGGGCGAGGCCGCGGCGCTGAAGTTCGACAAGCGGGTCACCAACTCGGACGGCGCCGTGTTCGGGCGGGTGATGGGCGCCTCGGCGTTCGCGACCTCGGCCGGTTTCTCGGGCAGCTACCGGGGGACGAACGCCTCGTTCGCGGTCGAGCCGCTGTGCGACGACGCCGGCGGCAAGAAGCGCAACGGCGTCTACTGGACGGCGTCCCGCTTCGCGGCCGGCCTGGATGATCCCGAGCGCGTCGGCGTCGAGGCGGCGCGCCGCACGGTCGCGAAGCTGGGGTCGCGCAAGATCCCGACCTGCCAGGTGCCCGTGGTGTTCTCGCCCGACGCCGGCCGCGGCCTGCTGGGGCAGTTCGCGGGGGTGATGTCCGGCGGCGCCGTGTGGCGGCGCAGCACGTACCTGGCCGAGCGCGAGGGGACGGCGGTGGCCTCGGCCCTGTGCGAGATCGTCGACGATCCACTGCTGCCGCACGCGCCTGGCTCGCGGCCGTTCGACGGCGAGGGGCTGGCCTCGCGCACGAACGTGCTGGTGTCGGGCGGCGTGCTGCGCACGTTCCTGTGCGACGTGTTCGCGGCCCGCAAGCTGGGACGGCGCTCGACCGGTTCGGCGGGACGCGCCGTGGGCGGCGGCCCCCATGTCAGCACGTCGAACCTGATCCTGCGCCCGGGGAAGACGCCCGCGGCCGAGCTGGAGCGGCTGCCCCGGGGCCTGTACGTCACCGAGTTGATGGGCTTCGGCTTCAACGCGGTGACCGGCGACTACTCGCAGGGCGCGGGCGGCTTCTGGATCGAGAACGGCGAGCGGGCCTTCCCGGTGAGTGAGATCACCATCTCGGCGAACTTCGACGACCTGTGGAAGAACGTCGACGGGGTCGGTGACGATCCGGACCGGCGCTCGTCCATCCAGGTGCCGACCTTCCGGGTCGCCCAGATGACCATCGCCGGCTCCTGAGGCGGGCCGGGGCGGCCGCGCGTCAGGGATCGGCGCGCGGCCCCAGGTGCGGGGCGATGGTGGCGATGACGTGGTCGTGCAGCGCCCCGTTCGAGGCGACGATGCCGCGCCGGTTGTAGAGATCGGGCTGCGTGTAGCCGAGCAGCTGGCCGTCGAGATCGGTGATGCGCCCGCCCGCCGCCACCAGGATGGCCTCGGGCCCGCAGGTGTCCCACAGCTTCGTGCGGCTGCCCGTGTAGACGTACAGATCGCGCGCGTTCTCGGCGACGAGGCCGATCTTCAGGCCCACGCTGCCCATGTTGAACTCGTCGGTGATCTGCAGCGCCTGCTTGATGGCGTCGACGCGCGGGGTGCGGTGAGACTTCGAGGCGACCAGGCGGATGCCGGGGGAGGTGGCCAGCGCCGAGGTGACGATGTTGCTTCTGCCCATGGGCGTCTCCAGCCAGGCGCCGCGGCCCACCACGCCCGAGTAGACCTTCCCCGTGGCCGGCTGGTTCATGACGCCGACGGTGGGGCGGCCGTCGATGCACAGCCCGATCATGACGGCGAAGCCGTCGTCGCCCAGGATGAAGTCGCGCGTGCCGTCGATGGGATCGACCATCCAGACGCGGTGGGCGCCCTGGCGCGAGCCGTCGTCCGGCAGCTCCTCGGACAGGATGGCGTCGTCCGGGAAGGCGGCGCGCAGGCGCGCCACGATCAGCGCGTTCGCCGCGTGGTCGGCCTCGGTCACCGGTTCATCGCCCGCCTTGGCGTCGACGCGGAAGACGCGGCCGAACGACATGATCAGCGCGGCGGCGTCGCGGGCGATGTCGTGCGCCTGGGACAGCTCGTACGCGTAGTCGCTCATGTGGCGTTGCCTCCGGCGCCCGCGGACTGCAGCTCGGCCCGCTGCAGATCCCGGGCGAACGCGGAGCGGCTGGCCAGCAGGACCAGCCCGGCGGCGACCGGCAGCAGCCCGGTCGCGACCACCGGCAGGCGCAGGCCTCCCAGGCGGGTGGAGGCGAAGCCGATCAGGAACGGCGAGAACGCGTCCCCCAGCAGGTGAATCGACATCGTGCAGGCCCCGAAGCCGCGCGCCTGGACCGACCCCGGCAACACGTTCGTTATCGCGGCGTTCAAGGGTCCGGTGTTCACGAACAGCAGCATCAGGGTCAAGAACATCGCGGGCCAGTAGACAATAGGCGTGGGCGACAGAATGGCAAGCCAGGTGAACGGCGCCGCCAGGATCAGCGAGATCCCCGGGACCGTGAAGGTGGCCACCCGGCTACGTCGCGCCACGGCGTTGCACACCTTGCCACCGGCGATGGTCCCCACGAACCCCGCCACGCACACGATGCCGCCGAAGATCAGGGTCGCCTTCGACAGCGACAGACCGCGCTCGCGATAGAAGTAGGTGGGCATCCAGGCGGCCAGCCCGCCGATGGCGAACGTGTAGATGCTCTGGGCCGCCACGTTGAGCACGTAGCTGGGATAGCGCAGCAGCTGGCCCCAGCCGAGCGCGGGTTCGCCGGCGGCCGGCGGCGAACCGTCTGCGGCCTTGGGTGGCGAGCCCGCGCGCGGCGGGTCCTTGAACGCCAGCAGCGCCAGGGCCAGGGCCAGCCCCGGGATGCCGGCCAGGAAGAAGGCCGCCCGCCAGCCCAGGTGCGTACCCACGATGCCGCCCACCATGAAGCCCAGCGCCGAACCCATGGGCAGCGCCGCGTAGAAGGTGGTGAGGACGCTGGTGCGTCGAGCGGGCGGGTAGTAGTCGGCCAGCAACGGGGGCGTGACCACCGAGTAGCTGGCCTCGCCGATGCCGATGATCACGCGCGCGACCAGCAGCATCCCGAAGGTGGGCGCCAGGCCCGAGGCGAAGGTGGCCAGGCTCCAGATCAGCACGCCGACGCCGGCCACGCCGAACCGCCGCCGGCGATCGCCGAGCGTGCCCGCCAGCGGCGACACGATGGCGTACGGGAACATGAACAGCGACTGCAGCATCCCACCCTGCGTGTCCGTGGCGCCGAACGTCGCCATGATGAGGGGCAGGGCACCGGCCGGGATGTACCGATCGATGTAATTCAGCAGGTTCACGCCCGTCAGGACGGCCAGGGCTGTCCGTGCCGCCGGGGGCTTCGCCATCCGTCATCCGTACCACGGCGTTCCTGGATCCGGGAATCGCTTCTGATGTTAGAGTCCGCCGCATGAGCACGTTGACCGAAATTTTGCTGGTACCGGGGACGCGTCCGAAGGTGATCGCCGACAGCGTGCGGCTGATCGAGGAAGAAGTGGACGCGAAGGGCGGCCTGTCCGGCATCGCCATCAAGGGCGCCTTCATGGTGGTGAAGGCCGTGAAGCCGGGCTTCATCAACGAGGCGGTCGATCACATGCTGGACGACTTCGTGCGCCGGCTGGAGCCGTTTCACACCGAGGCGCAGCAGAAGAACGAGCCGATCGGCCCCTTCCTGAGCTCGCGCGCCCCCGCCGTGGCCGACGCCCTGCTGGCCATCAGCGACGAGCGCGCCGCCCGCGCCAAGAACCAGACGGTGAAGAAGGCATACGAGAAGCTGCGTCCGTCGGGCAAGAAGCACGTCGAGACCGCGGTGCCGCGCCTGGGCCGGCTGATCGCGAAGTACACCTCGGGCGCGCCGCCCGTCGCCGCCGTCTGACAGCAACAGAGCGCGAGAGAAGTCGCGAATATCGAGGGGCGCCCTTGACGTGCGCCTCTCGATGTTGCATCTACCCGGCTCCCAAAAGTGATGCGGGGTGGAGCAGCCTGGTAGCTCGTCGGGCTCATAACCCGAAGGCCGCAAGTTCAAATCTTGCCCCCGCTACCAAGACACGCGGGGTTCGGCGATGCCGGACCCCGCGTTTTTGTTTTCCTCACGTGCGACGAGGAACGGAGGGGGGAAGGGGAGCGGCAGGATCGTCGCCCGGCTGACGTTACAGGGAGAACGACGGTTGAACGATGGGATGCTTATCCCTCGCGTGCGCCCACACGCTGGAGACGCTGACGAGAGCCGAAGATCTCCGCACCGGAGGGGCTGGACCTCGTGAAGCCCCACCCTCATAGGACGTCCCGTCCAGCCCCCCAGGCGAAGCGGTAGCTCAGCCCTTCTGGGACTTTGCGGCCGTCTTGTGAGCCGCCTTGTCTTCCTTCTTGGGCGAAGTCATCGAGGCATGCGCGGACTCCGGTGGCTTCGGCGTCTGGGCCGCTGCCAGCTTGCCGTCGAGCTCGGAGACCTTGTTCTGTAGCGCTGTCACCTGGGTCTTCGAGGCGTCGAGCTCCGTCTTCAGGTTGCTGCGGTCCTGGTTGGCCTGGGCCAGCTCCGCCTTCGTCTTCTCCAGATCGGCCGATGAGCTGTCACACCCCGCGGTGGCCAGGCCCAGGGCCAGCGCGGTTCCCAAGAACAGTTTGCAAAACGGCATCGTATCCTCCCGAGGTCAGGCGTGAGTGAACGCGTTCGCCGCTCCTCCCAGCATCTGCCGTTCCAGGGAAACGCGCGCATTTCCACGGGATCCAGGGGATGTTTCGCTCACTTTCGTTCCGCCGCTCCGACAGGCGGAACGTTTCTTTACGGCGCTGTCGCCAGCACGCGCTCTGCGATAGCGCGGGCCGCGGGAGCCGAGCGGCGTGCGCGGCGTCACCTTCTGGAATCCCAGGGACCTCGGATGAGTTCATTCTTTGATCGAGATAGGCTGGATGGGGCCATTCCACGCGACATGATCCGTACCGCAATCGCTGTCAGCCTCGTCTTGTCCTTCGGTTGCGCCGCGCGACGGGTTCCGCCAGAGATCGTCTCCTTGCAGGCGCTGCGGGCCGATCCGTCACTGACCGGCGCCCAGAAGGAGGCCTTCGATCTGCTGGCGGCCGCCGACGATCTGCTGGTGCGTGCCCGTGGTGAATGGGACCACCACTCGGACGAGCGGGCGCGGCGGGACGCGATCATGGGACAAATCAAGATGAAGACCGCCCTGGCGATCTTGCAGAGCGAGCGCTCCCAGGCGCGATTGGCGAGCCTCGCGATCGAGGTCAACGCGGCGGAGAGCGAGGAACAGCAGGTGGACCACGCCCTTGCCGTCCTTCAGGAGGAGGACGCCATGCAGGCACGCCTGGCGGCCATCTCGGCGAAGATCGCCGACGAGCGCAAGCTCCTTTCTCAGCAGCTCGAGACGACCAAGCGCCAGGCGGCGAGCGAGAAACAGAAGTTGCTCGACCAACTGGCGGCCGAGAAGCGCCACCTCGAGGCGCTGGATGCGCTGCGTGCCGCGGACCTGGCCCTGAAGACGGCCGACACAGTCCTGGCGTCGGAATACGCCAAGGCCCAGTACGCGGCCACGGTGGGAATGCTCCAGGAGGCGCATAGACAGTTCGACGCCGGCAACTGGGACGAGGCCATCGCCCGCGCCGCCACTGCCCGCTCCGAGGCCACCTCCGCCATCGACGTCGCGCGTCCGCGCTACGAACAGGCAGAGCAACTGAAGGTCCTCGAGGTGCGCGACCATGCGCTGGAAGAGGCAGCCTCGGCGATCACCGGCATCACGATGCGCTTCGAGCGCAAGAAGGATCTGCAGAAGCTGGTGCTCGTGCTGCCCCCCATGTTCGGTGACCATCAATCATCGTTCACGCCCGACGGCGCGAAGGCGCTGGACGCCGTCAAGGACCTCCTGACGGCCTTCCCAGGCTATCCCGTCCAGATTGTCGGCTTCTCGGACGAGCAGGGGAAAGCGCCGGACCTCGCGGCGTCATCCCTCGCGCGCGCGAACGCTGTCTACTGGGCGCTGGTCGCGCGCGGGATCGATCCCAGGCGGATGAGTGTCGACGGCAGGGGCGCCGCCCAGCCGAGCGCAGAGAACACCACCGCCTGGGGACGGGCACTGAACGCGCGTGTCGAGATCGCGATCCTCTATCATGTCCTGCAGCTGTGATCTCCGCGGTCACTGGCTCGACGACGCGGCTGCGTAGCCGGTCGTCGATCTCCGCGGCGGCGCCGGGGGGGCGTCCGTCGTCTGAGCCGAGCCGAGCCGTCTGATCTGTAGCTGAACGACGGAGGGCACCGTGCTCACCACGTCGATACCGGCCGGCGCGCTGGTGTGGACGCGGAAAAGGCGCGTGCCGGGACTGGTTCCCGACAGGTCGACATACGCCTCGACAGCGTCGGGCGGCAGCAGCTCGAGCTCGCGCCGCGAGCTGCGCAGCTCCACGGCGACGCTGGTGAACCTCGGCGGATCAAACGTGATGCTATCGCCGAAGCCACGGACCTCGAGCGGGATGATCCTTCCCACGGCGTGCGAGCGATCGAGGGCCATCGCCGCCCACGCGATGACGACGCCTCCAAAGATCGCCGCGTGTGGACCGAGGTCGAGCAGCCGCAGGGGCTTCCGCCGCGCACGATGTTCCCGCGAGGGCGGACCGACATTGAAGCGCGCCAGCGCTCGCTCGAGCGTGGGCGGGTCCGGCACAGGCAGGAGTTGACCGTCCGTCGCCAGGCAGACCGTGCCCGTCTCCTCGCTGACGCAGATCACGACCGCGTCACATCGCGCAGACAGGCCCAGGGCGGCCCGGTGTCGCGTGCCTCCCCCTTCCGCCATCGTGTCCGTGGCGAGCGGAAGGACGACCGCGGCGCGCGCGATGCGGTCGCCCTCGATGACGACCGCCCCGTCGTGCAGGGGGCCTGTCGATGTGAACACCGTTTCCAGCATCGACGACGACAGGCAAGCGTCCAGGATCGTGCCGGCCGTTCCGTGATCGGCGACGCGGTCCCGCCTTTCGATGACGATGAGCGCCCCCTTACCTCGTGACGCGATTCCGAACGAGGCCTGCGCCAGGATCGCGCGAGCGTTGCCATTGGCCTTCCCGCGTTGTGGCGTCGTCAGCCAGCGGAGCGGGCTCACGTGGCTCAGTCCCCGTCGAATCTCCTGCTGAAAGACCACCACCACGATGATCGTGGCGACCGCGCTGACGGCTGACAGCAGGTACGACGTCAAGATGAGGCCCATGTGGCTGGCCGTCCATGACGACGCCACCAGCACCAGTAGCCCGAACGCGACCTGGACCGCCGCCGTGGCCTTGGTCCAAGAATAGAGACGGGAGAACAACAGCGTCAGGAGGAACACGTCCACGGCATCCTGCCAGCGGAGTCCGCGTCCGAGTGCCTGGAGCGAGCGGCCGTCCATTCCGGGGTCCCCAGCTGGAGCTACCACGTCACTTGTCGTGGGTCGAGGTGGTCAGGGGGGGCTTCGTGATTTCTGCAGCGGCGATGACGGGGCTTCCCGTCGCCGTGCCGGTTTGCTTGGATATCGAACTGAAGGGTGATAGGCAGGGGCGATGGGAAGCCGACGACGAGAGAAGCAAGGACGCTCCGCGCGTTGAGTTGGGTGTCGCAGCGTCGTTGATGGAGCCCATGTCCGATCGACCGGTGCCGAGCGAACGTGCCTCGGATCTGCGCGCCCGCGTGCGCCGTACCCTGAGCGGAATCAGGAGCGCGGTCATGATCACGGCGCTTCGGGATACCGATGCGCCGCCGCCACCAAGCGTCGCTCGCAACACCAGTCCCCTGGCGGCGGCGCTGGGCGTCGTGTCACCGCCGCTCGATCTGCGCATTCTGGGGCGCACGTTGCTTCACGCCGCCCTGGTCGGGGTCGCGGCCGGGCTGCTGGGGGCCGCATTCTTCGCCGGCCTGGAGTACACGCAGGCGCTCCTTCTGGAACGCTGGGCAGGGTACGTTCCGCTCCGCGCTCACGGCGAGAAGCTCACGGCGGGAGACGGTGGCACGATGCTGCGGCCGATCGTCATGGTGCTGCTGCCCGCCGTGGGGGGCCTCCTCTCGGGGCTAGTGTGCCGGCTGGCGCCGGAGGCTCGGGGCGGCGGGGGCGATGCCATGATCCACGCCTTTCACCATCAGGGCGGCCTGATCCGGCGGAGGGTGATCTGGGTCAAGGCGCTGGCGTCCATCTTCACGCTCGGCAGCGGTGGTTCGGGAGGCCGAGAGGGCCCCACCATGCACATCGGCGGCGCGATCGGCTCCGCTGTCGGTGGGCTGTTGCGGGTCAGCCCGCGGGAACGGCGGATGCTGATGGTCGCTGGCGTCTCCGCGGGAATGGCGGCGGTGTTCCGCACCCCCCTCGGCGCCGCCTTGCTGGCGGTCGAGGTGCTGTATCGCGACGACTTCGAGGCCGAGGCCCTGGTTCCGGCCATCCTGGCGAGCGTCGTCGCTTACTCCGTCATCATCGCGATCTTCGGTGAGTCCCGCCTCTTCGATCGAGCCAGCCACTATGTGTTCACGCTCGGGCAGCTGCCGCTCTACGCTCTCCTGGCGGTGCTGGTGGCGGCGGCGGCGTCCACCTTCCTGGCTGCGCTTCGGGGGGCCCAGCGCCTGTCGTCCCGTCTGCCTCTGCCCGTGTGGGCGCGCCCCGCCATCGGCGGCCTGGCCCTCAGCGCTCTGGCGCTGCCGTTGCTGCTGTTCGTCGGCTCCCGGGTGGGGACGCCTGGACGGGCCCTGGGGATCTTCGGGGGAGGGTACGGGGTGGTGCAGGTCGCCATCACGGGCGCCGCCTGGCTACCGGGCGGCTGGCACGGGGTCGAATTGCTGCTGTTTCTGGCCCTCGCAAAGCTCGTGGCGACCTCGTGCACCATCGGGACGGGCGGAAGCGCCGGCGACTTTGGCCCTTCACTTGTGCTGGGCGGCCTGATCGGGGGCGCGTTCGGCCGGGCGGCGGCGGTCCTGCTGCACGACCCGCACATCGACCCAGGCGCCTTTGCGCTGGTGGGAATGGGAACCTTCTATGGGGGCCTTGCCCACGTTCCGGTCAGCTCCCTGATCATGGTCTGCGAGCTGGCGGGCAGCTACGACCTGCTGGTGCCGCTGATGCTCGCGGAGGGCATCGCCTTCGTGGCCCTCCGCAAGCGCTATCTCTACCATGCGCAGGTACCGACCCATGACGACTCCCCGGCGCATCAGCGACCGGGCGGGCTGGACTTCCTGACCGCCGCGCGCGTCGAGGATCTGATGATCCGGCCCACCGCGTACGCCACCTTCGAACCACGAACGCCGCTGTCGGAGATGACCCGCGCCCTGGCGCAGACCGGCTGGCAGTCGGCGTTCCCCGTGCTGGATCCCGACGGCCTCGTGCTGGGGGTGGTGGGAGCGGACCTCGTGGGAATCCTGACGCCTGAATCCGGGGCGCAGGAGCTGGCCGTAGCGGCCGATCTCATGCGCCCGCGCGCCACGGTCGAACCGACCGATCCGGTGCGACGCGCGGCGGAGCTCTTGCTGGAGACGGAGCTGCGGCAGCTGCCAGTGGTGGGGCCCGATCGCAGGGTGATGGGCTTCATCGGGGAGTCCGATGTCATGCGGGCCCACCTCGAATCGATGGTGCAGGCGCTTGAACGCACGACGACGGGTACCGTCACATCGGTTCCTTGATCCCCCGGGCGAGCAGCCAGGCGTTGACCGGATAGGCGGTCGCGAACCCGATGAGCATCGCGAGCTGCATCTCCAGCCAGAACGGCGCGCTGTCCTTCGGCAGATCGCGGGCCAGACCACAGCATCGTGATGGGCCAGACGAGGTCCATGACGACCATCTCGTGGCGGCGGCCCTTCAGCTCGTCGACCGCCACGATTCCCGCGCAGACGAGGGCCGCGCCGACAGAAAAGGCGGCGGCGGTGGCGAGCCATGTCGGAACGCTGGAAGAAGTTATCGTCCGAACCTGCGCCCCGACCCGAGCGAGCCCAAGGGCGCGCTGACCAACTTGAGCCCCGTGTGCGGCCAGGCAACTGCCACAGGCTCGATCCGTCGCTACGTCACCGGGACCGCTGCTGCCGGGCGAGGATGCCCTTCACGAGGGGCCTCGCGGGGGAACATCGGCTCAGTCAGGATGAGGCGGGCCCCCGCCAGGGTGACGGCGACGCCGATCGCAACCAGCGTCAGGTCTTTCTCAGGGCGTCGACGACCGCTGCGTATCGCGCCTCCACGTCCAGCTGGTCCTGACGGTCGAGGGCGCCCGTGCCTTCGCGCCGGGCGATCATGTCGGCGTGCCGCCGTAGGACCAACCTTCGATCGTCCGAGAGCGGAACGGTCGTCGCGACGACGGCGATGACCTCGAGGAGACGCAGCGTCACCGCCACGCTACCGGAGGCGTACTGGCGGATCTGATTGAAGGCACTGTCGACGATTCCGGAGAACGTCGAGGGGCAGGCGATCAGCCGGAGCCGGCGCTCCTCGTCCAGTCGATAGGGGGAGGGGATGTCCCGGCGCGCCAGGCGGCACAGCGCCGAGCCCAGGCGGTCGACGCACACGATCGCGGTGAAAGGGTCGTTGATTCCGGGTGACAGGGCGCGCACGGCAATCTCGACCAATTCCTGCACGGCGAGCTCCACGTCTTGCACCGACGTGCGCTGGTTTCCCAGCACGAACGCGCGGTTGACGTCCGCTTTCAGCTTGGCGTTCACCCGCTCCGCAGGCCACGCCCTTACCAGGGGATAGTCCTTCACCACGTACTGCCCGGGCCGGCGTTCCAGGCGGAGGATGACGTCGGCCTCGCGGGCCGTACGCAGCAGCGCGCCCGTGTCGACGATCTGCAGGTAGCCGTCCAGGCACGAGCCAATCGGCAGGGCGCGGTCGGAAAAGTCCGGCGGCACGCCGGCGCTCTCCGGCGTATCGGAGGTCGCCGCTTCACCCCGGGAGGTCTCCTCGGGGAACAGGCCGTCGATCCTTTCCACCAGATCGGCGCTGACCCGGGCGACGATCTCGTCGGCCTGAATGGAGACCGCCACATGGTGGATGAAGTAGATCAGCACCCAGAGGCTGGCAATCGCGAAAAGCACCCCCAGCGTGACCGACAGGTGCGGTACGAACGCGCCCTCCTCGGCCCAGCGAATGGTCCGCAGCACCAGCAAGCAATAGAGAAATGTCGCCAGGAAGGTGCCGAGGACGACCTGGGTCATCGTGTCGCGCATGAAGCTGCGCAGCAGCCGCGAGCCGTACTGGGAAGAGGCGAGTGACAGCGACACCAAGGTCAAAGAGAACACCACGCCGGCGATGGTGATCATCGAGCCGGCGATGGTCTGAAGAACGGCGCTGGCCCCCTGCGCGCCTCCCGTGTAGGCCCATCCCCACCAATGCAGCCATTCAGCCGTCACCGCTTCGTCGAGCGCCACCATGGACACCGCCAGCGCCACCGCGATGCCCGCCATCAACGTCGGGAGAAACCAGAAGCTCGAGCGTAGCTTCTCCGCGTACTTGGCCAGCAACACTCTCACGATGGGGATCCGTGTCGGAGCAGGCTGGGGAGGCAGAAGGTGAGCGAGGACACCATCCAGGGAAGCTAATCACTCTCGCCGCGTGGCGCCTTGAATCATCCAGCGGCGCCTCTCTTCGCGCAGGCGCGTCGGACAGTCATCCGAGCGAACGACGACCTGGCGCTGGTGCGCGAATGGGCAGCCGCGAACGATCCGGACAGGAAGGCGTCGCCTTCGTCGAGGGAAGTCGCGCCAGGCGCTTGCCCCCTGGACCAGGCGTCGCAAGTTCTTCGGATGGCGATGACTGTCGGAGATTTCTTGTTACAGCGGCTGGGCGCGTGGGGCGTGCGGCGAATCTACGGCTTTCCAGGCGACGGCATCAACGGGATCATGGGCGCGATGGCGCGCGCCGGCGACGACTTCAAGCTGGTCCGCACCAGCCACGAGGAGATGGCGGCGTTCATGGCGTGCGCGCACGCCAAGTTCACCGGGGAGGTCGGGGTCTGCCTGGCTACCTCGGGCCCGGGCGCCATCCATCTCCTGAACGGTCTTTACGACGCCAAGATGGATCATCAGCCGGTGGTGGCGATCGTGGGCCAGCAATCCCGCAAAGCGATTGGCGGGGCCTACCAGCAAGAGGTGGATCTCATCTCGCTGTTCAAGGACGTCGCTCACGAATTCGTCCACATGGTCTCGGACCCGGCGCAGGTGCGCCACCTGGTGGATCGGGCGATGCGCATCGCGAAGGCGGAGCGAACCGTGACGTGCATCATCGTTCCCAATGACGTGCAGGACATGGACGCCGTGGAGGTGCCCCCCCGAGCACACGGTACGGTCCACTCGGGCCATGCCTACAGCGCGCCTCGCGTGATTCCCACGGATTCCGATCTCGATAAGGCCGCGGAGATTCTGAATGCTGGGAAGAAGGTGGCCATGCTGGTGGGCGCCGGGGCTCTGCAAGCGTCCGCGGAGGTTCTGGACGTGGCCGACCTGCTGGGGGCGGGGATCGCGAAGGCTCTGCTGGGCAAGGCGGTCGTGCCCGATCACCTTCCCTTCGTCACCGGTTCGATCGGGCTCCTCGGGACCAAGCCGAGCTGGGACATGATGATGGACTGCGACACCCTGCTGATGGTGGGGTCCAGCTTTCCGTATTCGGAGTTTCTGCCGCGCGAGGGCCAAGCGCGGGGCGTCCAGATCGATCTCGATCCCAAGATGCTGGGCATCCGCTACCCGATGGACCTGAATCTGGCCGGTGACAGCCGCGAGACCCTGCGCGCCCTGATTCCTCGGCTGCGCCGCAAGCAGGACCGCGGCTGGCAGCAGGAGATTGCCGGCCATGTCGAGGAGTGGTGGGAGTTGCTGCAGGCGCGGGCCATGGTCGCCGCCAATCCCATCAATCCGCAACGAGTGTTCTGGGAGCTCTCTCCCCGGCTGCCCGACAACGCCATCCTCAGCTCGGATTCGGGGTCCTCCGCCAACTGGTACGCGCGCGACATAAAGATCCGCTCCGGCATGATGGCCAGCCTGTCGGGCAACCTGGCCACGATGTGCCCGGGCGTGCCCTACGCCGTGGCGGCCAAGTTCGCCTACCCGGACAGGGTACCGGTGGCGATGGTGGGGGACGGAGCGATGCAGATGCTGGGCAACAACGGCTTGCTGACGATCGCTCACTACTGGAAGGAGTGGTCGGATCCGCGCCTGGTGATCCTGGTGCTGAACAACGGCGACCTGAATCAGGTCACCTGGGAGATGCGGGTGATGGAGGGCAACCCCAAGTTCGAGGCCTCCCAGGACATCTGCCCGTTCCCTTACGCGCGCTACGCCGAGATGGTCGGGCTGCGTGGCATCGAGGTCGACGCTCCCGAGCAGCTGGGTGCCGCCTGGGAGGCGGCGTTCGCGGCCGACCGGCCGGTGGTCCTGGAGGTCATAACCGATCCGGACGTGCCGCCGCTCCCTCCGCACATAACTCTGCAGCAAGCGGCGAAGTACACGTCGACGTTGTTGAAGGGGGATCCCGACGAAGGCGGTATCATCCGGCAAAGCTTCGACGAGCTGGTCGCCAAGTGGCTGCCTCACCGGAAGCGGACGTAGGTGGCCACTCCGCATCAGGCGGGAGGGAAGCGCGGCGCCGCGGAGGTCGGGCCGGACGCCGCGCAGACGCAACCGCGGTTCCACCTGCCCGTCCAGCCGGTTCACTACGAAGGACGGGTGACCGGCACCGGGCGGGGCGCTCGTCAGGTCGGGGTTGGCAGCGCGCTGGAGGTTGCGCTCCGCCAGGCAGTCACCGGGGAGGTTCGCTTCGACGGCGGTAGCCGCGCCGCATATTCGACGGACGCATCCAATTACCGGCAAGTCCCCATCGGGGTCGTGTTGCCCCGCACGGTGGAGGATGTCGTGGCCACCGTGGCGCTCTGTCGTGAACACGGTGTCCCCGTCACGTCACGTGGGGGAGGGACCAGCCTGGCCGGTCAGACCTGCAACGTGGCCGTCGTCGTCGACTACTCGAAATACATGAACCGGGTGCTGGCGATCGATCCGGTGGCGCGCGTGGCCCGCGTGCAGCCGGGGTGCAACCTGGACCAACTGCGCCAGGAGGCGAAGGTTCACGGCCTCACTTTCGGGCCCGATCCCGCCACGCACAGCCGGAACACGCTGGGCGGCATGATCGGTAACAACTCGTGCGGTGTGCACTCGGTGATGGCGCAGCTCTATGGGCCGGGGCCGTTGACGCGCCATCAGGTGCGCGCCCTCGACGTCCTGACCTACGACGGGCTGCGCCTGACGGTGGGGCCCACCTCGCCGTCCGACCTGGAGCGGATCGTCGCGGCGGGAGGACGTCGGGGCGAGATCTACGCTGGCCTGCGGGGCATCCGCGACCGCTACGCCGCCGAGATACGTGCCCGCTATCCCCATATCCCTCGGCGGGTGTCGGGGTACAACCTGGATGCCCTCCTCGCCGAGAATCACTTCGACGTGGGCCAGGCGCTCGTCGGTACCGAGGGCACATGCGTGGTCGTCCTGGAGGCCACGGTCACGCTCATCGAAGACAAGCCGGTGCGGAGCCTGCTGGTGCTCGGTTACCCCGACGTCTACGAGGCGGCGGACCACGTGGTGGAGGTGATGAAGCACAAGCCGGTGGGGCTGGAGGGTATCGACGACGAGCTGATCGGGTACATGAAGAAGAAGGGCATGCACCCCGACGACGTGAAGATGTTGCCGGAGGGCAAGGGGTGGCTGATGGTGGAGTTCGGGGGCCACAGCAAGGAAGACACCGACAGCCAGGCGCGCCGGTTGATGGCGGCGTTGAAGCGCGAGCCTCATGCGCCCACGATGAAGCTGTTCGACGACGAGCAGCAGGAGCACAAGCTGTGGGAGGTCAGGGAGTCTGGGCTGGGCGCCACCGCGCTGGTGCCGGGGATGAACGAGACGCACCCCGGCTGGGAGGATGCCGCCGTTCCTCCCCAGAAGCTCGGGGCCTATCTGCGCGCGTTTCGAAAGCTGCTCGAACAGTTCGGCTACCACGCGGCGCTGTACGGTCACTTTGGCCAGGGATGCGTGCACTGTCGCATCGACTTCGATCTGCGCAGCGTAGACGGCGTGAAGCGCTGGATGGCCTTTCTACAACGGGCAGCCGACCTGGTCGTCACCCACGGAGGGTCCCTGTCCGGAGAGCATGGGGATGGCCAGGCCCGTGCCTGGCTGTTGCCGAAGATGTTCGGAGCCGAGTTGGTGGGCGCCTTCGGGGAATTCAAGCGCCTGTGGGATCCCGCCGGGAAGATGAATCCGGGGAAGGTCGTCGACGCCTTTGCTCCGGACCAGAACCTGCGCAAGGGTCCCGACTACGAACCCCGGCAACTCGACACCCACTTCGCGTTCCCCGATGACGGTGGGTCCTTCGCGAAGGCCACCGCACGGTGCGTGGGGGTCGGCGCCTGTCGGCGCAGCGAGGGTGGCGTGATGTGCCCCAGCTACATGGTCACGCGCGAGGAAGAGGACTCGACCAGGGGACGGGCGCGTCTGCTGTTCGAGATGGCGCGGGGCCAGTCGCTGCAGGACGGGTGGCGGGACGAGAGCGTCAAGGAGGCGCTGGACCTGTGCCTGGCTTGCAAGGGATGCAAGGGGGACTGTCCCGTCAACGTGGACATGGCGACCTACAAGGCGGAGTTCCTGTCTCATTATTACGAGGGGCGCCTGCGGCCGCGGGCGGCCTACGCCATGGGCCTCATCTACTGGTGGGCGCGGGGAGCGTCACGCATCGCGCGGGTGGCCAACTTCTTCGCGCGGACCGAGCCCTTCTCCAGGCTCATCAAGTGGCTGGGAGGTGTGTCGAGCAAGCGGCGCTTGCCTCCGTTCGCGACGCCCACGTTCCGGCGGTGGTTCGAGGCGCGCCCGCGCCGCCTGCCGCCGCCTGCCGGCGCAGGGAAGGGGGTGGTCACACTCGCGGCGGCAGGCGAGGGGACGGCCGCCGCGCCGCACGTCCAGCACAAGCGCGTCCTGTTGTGGCCCGACACCTTCAACAACTTCCTGATGACCGGCGCGGCGCGGGCGGCCGTCAGGGTGCTGGAGAGCGCCGGCTACGAGGTCGTGCTGCCCGCCCGACCGCTCTGTTGCGGGCGTCCGCTGTACGACTGGGGAATGCTGAAAATGGCGAAGGGGCTGTGGCGGCAGACGCTGGAGCATCTGCGCCCGCACATCCGCGCGGGGACGCCGATCGTCGGCCTCGAGCCGAGCTGCGTGTCCACCTTTCGCGACGAATTGTTGGGCCTGTTTCCGGGCGATGAGGATGCCCGCCGGCTGGCGAAGCAGACCTGGCTGCTGAGCGAGTTCCTGGAGGACGAGGGGTATCAACCGCCGCCCCTTCGTCGCCGGGCCGTCGTTCACGGGCACTGCCATCACAGGGCGGTCCTGGGAATCTCGAAGGAGACGGCGCTCCTCGACCGCATGGGGCTCGACTTTCAGGTTCTGGACTCGGGGTGCTGTGGCATGGCCGGGTCGTTCGGGTTCGAGATGGATCACTACGAGGTGTCGATGCTGGCCGCCGAGCGCGTCTTGCTGCCGGCCGTGCGCGCCGCTGGCGCGGATACGTTGATCATCGCGAACGGCTTCAGCTGCAGGCAGCAAATCCTTCAGGCGACCGACCGCCAGCCTCTGCACGTGGCCGAGGTGCTGGCCCTGGCGCTCGACGAGCAGAGCGCCCGCGACGGATGAGCGTCCGGCCGAGTGGCGCTTCAGCGGCAGGCCGGGCGTCCGGGGTCGTCACACCAGGAAGCGTGCCGCGTCCTTGCGTTTGAACTCCAGGCCGAAGCCCGGGCGACCGAGCTCCGGGGCCAGGGAGCCGGCGCGCGGCACGGCGGCCCCATCGAAGAGCATGCGCTCGATCCGCTGATGATCGTGAAAGTATTCCAGGTGCCGGACGCGCGGCAGCGCGCAGCCCAGGTGTACGTGCAGTGCCGGCGCACAGTGCGCGGAGAGCGGCATGTTCCGCGCGTCGCACAGGGCGTGGGCGGTCACGAACCCGCTGACGCCTCCGCAGCGTGTGGCGTCCGCCTGAAGCACGTCCACCGCCTGCGCCTCCATCATGCGTCGGAAGTAGGAACCGTCGTAGCCATACTCTCCGGCCGCGATCTCCATCCGGGCGGGCGCCCGATCGCGCAGCAGCCGCAACCCTGTCAGGTCGTCGGAGCTCACCGGCTCCTCGAACCAGCGCACGTCCTGCTCGGCGAAGACCAGCGCCAGCGCCAGCGCCTGCTTCTGAGCGTAGGCCCCGTTCGCGTCCACGAACAGCTCGGTGTCGTTGCCCACGGCACGACGCGCGGTCCGCACACGCATGGGATCCGCGGCGGCGTCTCGTCCCACCTTCATCTTGACAGACGTGAACCCCTCGGCCGCCCAGTCGCCCAGTTGCTTGGCCAGCCGCGTGTTGTCATAGGACGTGAAGCCTCCGCTGCCGTAAGCCCGGACAGCGGCGCGGCTCTGGCCGAGCAGCGTCACCAGGGGGATGTCGAGGAGCCTCGCCTTCAGGTCCCACAGGGCGCAGTCGACGGCGGAGACGGCCATGGCTGCCACGCCCTGCCGACCCAGGTTCCGTACTGCCTGCGCCATCCGCGCCGCCAAGAGGGGGAGCCCGAACACGTCCTGGCCCAGGACCACGCCTCGCAATGTGTCGTTCACCACGGCGCCTGTTGCCGCGTCGGCGTAGGTGTACCCCAATCCCCTCTTTCCGCCGGCCTCGATCTCCACGATCACCAGTGTGGTGTGGTCCCATTCCAGCGTCCCGTCAGACTCAGCGGCGTCGGTGGGGATGCGGCAAATCGACAGATCAACCGCGCTGACAGGGGCCTCAGGCGCCCCCCCTTTTCGTGTGGCCGCCACGGTCTTTCGAATATGGGGTCTTCGAAGTTGGGTGGAAAGGAGAGGACGTGCAGACGATCGTCGTCGCTGCGCTTGCGTTGGTCTCTCGCGGTTATCAAGTTCCCACGATGGACCAGATGGGACGGAAGCGTTGGGCCATAGCGGAGGGCTACATTCCCGAGGAGAGTCACGGCCCGGCGCCCGAGCTCACCAGCCACGAGACGGCTTGCATCCTCAATGTGTCGGACGTCCCCGCCAACGTGTCCATCACGATCTATTTTTCGGATCGCGAACCGGCCGGTCCGTATCGCGTGGTCGTTCCCGCGCGTCGTACCAAGCACCTTCGCTTCAACGACTTATCGGATCCCGAAACGATTCCCCGTGGCACTGACTTCAGCAGCGTCATCGAAGCCGACTGCCCGGTGGTGGTCCAGCACAGCCGCCTGGATTCGCGACAGAACGCAAACGCCCTGCTGAGCACGATCGCCTTCGCCGAGAGCGCGTGACGCCTGGGCGACCCGATCGAGAGAACCGAACCTCCGCCCATTGCTTGCTCTGCGCCAGGGCGGGGCGCGAGAGCACTGAGCTTTCGGACCGGCTGGCGTCGAGGACGGGCCGTGGACGTCGATAGAGCGGGTCGACCTGGTTGCCTGAACCTGGTGCGCGGATTACGAACGTGAAGGGTTCGCGACGGTGGACGCTTCGGGGGGGAGCCGTCTGGCGCCGGGAGCGAGCGGCAGCGCCAGCAGGAAGGAGGAGCCCCTGCCCGGGGCGCTGTCGACGGCCACCCGACCCCCGTGAGCGGAGGCGATCGCCTTCACCAGGCTGAGCCCCAGGCCCAGCCCGCGCTCGGCCCGGCTGGCGTCGACGCGGTACAGGCGATCCCAGATCCGGGGGATCGCGGCGGCCGGAATGCCGATGCCCGTGTCGGTCACCCGCACCATTGCCTCTCCCTTCACGGGATCCTCTGTCACGGCGACGTCGACGCGCCCGCCGCGCGGCGTGTACTTGACGGCATTGTCGACCAGGTTGGCGAGCGCCTGGCGCACGCGCGTGGCGTCGGCCGGCAGGGTCAGCGGGCCCGCCTCGGCGAGGGAGAGCGTGACGCCCGCCTCCTCGGCGACCTGTTCGTACAGGTCCAAGGTCTCCCGCGCGAGCGCGCCCAGGTCGACCTCCGCGAGCTGCAGCTTCATGAGCCCCGCCTCCGCCTCCGAGATGTCCATCAGGGTGCGGAGCATCACCAGCGCCCGGTCCGACTCCTCGATGCAATCCGCGAGCGCGTCGGACGACTGTGCGGGATCGTTCCCTCGCAGGGCCACCTCCGCGATTCCGCGCAGGCGTGTCAGGGGCGTTCGGAGATCGTGCGCGACGTTGTCCAGCGCCTCGTTCATGCTACGCACCAGGGACTGGTTGCGTTCAAGCATGCGGTTGAACAGCAGCGCGAGGTCGTCCAATTCGCCGCGGCGACCGTCGCGCACGTCCACACGCCGCGAGAGATCTCCCGACTGGATCACGGCGCGCGCCGTGGTCGCGAGCGCCGCCAGCGGACGCAACGCCTGTCGTGTCACCAGCGCACCCCCCGCCACGCCGACCAGCAGGCAGCCTATCAGCAGGGCCACCAGCGCCGCCTTGATGGCCGGGCCGATGCGAACCCAAGGATCTTCCGCCGAAGCGACCTCCAGGCGTAAGTCGCTGGTCACCGACGTCGCCACCGCCACGCTGGCCCCGTCGATGTCGCCGCGCTTGAACAGGATCCGTCCCGCGCCGTCCTGCACCCGGACCGGGCCGCGCTCGCCCTCCAGTTCGGCCGCGCCGGCGACGGCTCGCTCGAAGTCGGGGAGACCCAGCCGTCCCAGCACCGCCCGGTGACGCTCCAGGCGCTCGTGAACGACGACGTCCGCCTCCCGGGACGCGGCGTGACGGAGCACGTAGACCGCGAACGCCGCCAGGATGGCCACGGCGGCCAGCAGGGTGATCGCGTACCAGGCGCCGAGGCGCACCGTCAGCGATGACAAGCGACGCGTCCGGGCCGTCCCGGACGCAACCGGCGCATCATGTTCGCCTGAGGACATATCCGACCCCGCGCAGAGTCTGGATCAACTTCGTGGGGAAGCCTCGGTCGATCTTGTTTCGCAGACGGCACACCAGCACGTCGACGACGTTCGTCTGCGGGTCGAAGGAGTAGTCCCACAGATGCTGGAGGATCATCGTCTTGCTCAAGACGCGTTCGGGGTTGCGAAGCAGGTATTCGAGCAGCGCCAGCTCCTTGGCTTGAAGCGACAACGTCGTCCCGTCGCGGGTCACCTGTCGCGTCAACAGATCCAGGGTGACGCCTCCATAGGACAGGCGCGTCTCGCCGCCGCCCCCGGCTGCCCGGCGCGCCAGCGCGTTCAGCCGGGCCACCAGCTCCACGAACGAGAACGGCTTCGTGAGGTAGTCGTCGGCGCCTGCCTCCAGGCCCGCTACGCGGTCGGCCACGGCGTCGCGGGCGGACAGGATGATGATGGGAGTGGCGACCCGCTTTCGTCGCACCGCGCGGATCAGCTGCAGACCGTCCAGGCCGGGCAGCATGATGTCCACGATGGCGGCGTCGTAGGGCGTGCCGTCGGTCAACGCGGCCACGCCATCGTCGCCACCCCGCACCCAGTCGACGGCGTGCCCCTCCTGGCGCAGTCCCTTCTCGACGAAGACGCCGATCTTTTGATCGTCCTCGACGAGAAGCAGCCTCATCCGTGAATCACAGCAGGCCCACCCGCCGTGTTCAAGGGCGATGGGCGTCGGCGGGAAGAATCGTCTCGACGCTGGTTCGCGGTAGCCAGCCTTGCCCTTCGGCAGAGGAGACGAGGACGTAGTCGCCGTGAGCGCGTCTGACCGTGACCGCGGCGCCTTCCTGCACGACGAAGGCCGGCTCCGCTCCCGAGAATGGAGCTATGCGGGCGGTGCCGTCGGCCGCGACCACCACGGCCGCCCCGCGCGCAGGCGTGACCTTCTTGGCGGCGAACAGGGCCAGCGCGGTGGCGGCGAGGCCCGCGACCACCAGGCCGGCCGCGCGCTTTCTGCCGGTGACGCCCCAGGAGACCAGGATCACCCCGGCCGCCGCCAGGGCCAGTCCGCCGAGCGCCACCTGGCTCCACTCGCTGCCGCTCAGCAGACGCGCCACACGCGTCGCGTGATCCGGGGAGGCTGGCGGCAGGCTGGCGACCTCGCGCGCGTGCGCGAGGTGGCCGGCCACGAGGGCGGAGCGCGGGGCCAGCAGGCGGGCCCGTTCCAGTTCGACGATGGCGCCGCCAGGGTGACCCGCGGCGAGCGCGGCATCGCCTGAGGCCAGCAGGGCCCGCGCCGAGTATCCGGCGGCCGGCCCCTCCCTGCGCGCGGCCACCGAGGGTCGCGAGGAGGGCGCGGCGCGGGCGGCGCTGGTGGTCAGCAGGGCCAGGGCCGCGGCCAGGACCCACGTGGCTGGACGCCAGCGATGAATGCCGTCGGGTCTCGTGGATGGGTTCGCTTTCATGCTCATGCCCTCGCTTCCAGCGTTCGCAGTTCGTCCAGGATCAGGCTTTGCCATCCGTTCAGATCCGAAGGCGCGCTTCGGTCCGCCGACGGTTCCGTCGGCGCCCCGATGGTCCCCGCGTAGGCGACCCTGTCCGCGCGCTCGAAGACGTCGTGGATTCGCACACCTCGTGGTCCCAGGCGCGACACCACGTCGGCAGCGGCGATCGCCTCGGCCGGCACGCCCCAGCGCGCGCCGAGGCGCGCCTGCAAGGCCTTGCGACCCGCTCCGAAGAGCGCGATGGCATCCCCTCGGGCCACCGCGGCGCCGATCTTCCGGCGCTGGAGCACGATCTCCCGGCGCACCCGGCGCTCGGCGCGCAGGCGGCCCAGCAGGCCGCGCTGGTGGGCCCGCCCCAGCAGAGACAACGCCAGCGTAGCCAGGGCCATGGCGCCCACCAGCGCCCAGAACGGGGCGGTCTCGAAGAGGGGCGTCAACGTGGCTCGCGGGGCGGCGGGGAGCGCGGTCTCGGCCGGCACGGTCGTCGCGGGCCCATCCCCCACGGGGCCCGTCGTGGGGGCCGCAGCGCCGGACGTGGCCTCGGCCCCTGCGCCGGCCGGCGCGACGGAGATCCGGAAGGGCGTGGTTCGCCGGGTGACGTACCGGCGCGCCCGCGGGTCGAAGTACGTCAGCGTCAGCGCCGGGATCGTCAGCTCTCCCGCGCGCCGGGGCATTATCGTCTGGGTGAAGATCTTCTCCCCGCCGAGAGCGGTGGGGCCGGACGTGAATTCGGAGGTGACACCGTAGGTGTTGAGCTGGTCAGTGGCGGGCAGGCCGTCGACGGCGAGGCGGGCGAAGCTGCCTTGCCCGCGCACGGTCACTTGCAGGTGTGTCGGCTCCCCGACCCGAAACGTCTCGTCGGGCAGCGCCGCGTTCAGCTCGAACGTGCTCACGGCGCCCGTGAATCCAGCCGGCCGCGGGGCGGGGGGCTCGGCGACGTCGAGGGTGACGCCGGCGTCGCGCAAGGTGACCTCTCGCTGTCGCACCGCGCCCCCGAGGTCGTCGAACATCCCGCCCAGGGGATCGTGCCCGTGGAGCATCTGCGCGAAGAACGGGTCATTCGCGAACGGGGTGTGCTGCAGCAGCGACGCGAAAGGATCGTCGTCGGCTCCTGCTTGGCCGTCGCCCTCGTCCCCTCCCGGAGCTCCCGCGCGATGGGGTTCACCGCGCGACGGCAGCGGACGCAGGCGCGGCGCCTCCCGGTAAGTCAGCGCGACGGGGAGCTCGAGCCCCGTCTTCGCCGGGCCCGCCTTGACCGCGGTCAGCTTGCCCTCCCAGAGCAGCGCCGTGTAGGGCAGACCGTGCATCTGCACGCTGACCTGCCGCGGCTCGGCTGACAGCTCGGACAGCAACAGGGCGTCCGAGGTCAAGCGGGGGCGGCCGTTCACGGTCACGCCCGTTCCGCCCAGGAAGTAAGCCCGGATCGTCACCGGCACGGTCTGGCCCGCGTAGAAGCCCCGCTGCGAGGGCTCGAATTTCATGTCCATCTTCAGCAGGGCGCGGGCCGGTTCCCGGCTCGGCACGCCGTCGTCCATGGTGTCGCGCCCCTGCGGGGAGCGCCCCCAGGCCTGCCGGGCACCTCCGGCGATGACCAGGGTCGACGCGAGACAGATCGAAATGCCTATCAGCTTCTTCATGGGTCACCAGTCCTTGATCGGATTTTCATCGTCGCCGCGTCGTCGCGCGCCGCCCGCCGCCACCGGCAGACGTCGCAGCTCGCCGGCGACCGAATCGAGCAGCTGAGTAGCCTCACCGCGGCTGAGGCCGCCCGGGGCGCGCCGCTCCGACTCCCGCCGGTCGTCTGCCCCGGCGTTCGCCGCGCTCGCTGCCGACACCACTCCCGGGCCGGCGGGTGGCGGCTGACCGTCGGTTCCCGGCGAGGGCTTCGGGACCGCGCCGGAGCGGCCGGCGCGCGCGTCGTTCGCCTGTCGCGGCGCGACCGCACCGGACTCGTTCGGCGCTCGCGCCGTCGCCTCGTCCTGCGGCTGGCCCGGTCCCTGGGCGTGCTGGTCGCGCTCCGCCGCGTCGCGCGCCGCCGCGGCAGCTTGCCCCGGCGAGCCTCCCCCCTGGTTCTTGCCTGGGTTCTGGGCCTGACCTTGCTGTCCTTGCCCTTGCTGGGCCTGACCTTGCTGTCCTTGCCGTTGCTGTCCCTGTCCCCCGTTCTGCGCCTGTTCCTGCTGCTGTCCCTTGTCCTCGTTACCGGTCTTGCCCCCCGAGGAGGGTGACGCGCTCTTCGGCCCTCCGCCCGCGTGCGGCTGCTTCTGTTTCCCTTCTTCCTGTTGCTTGCGGTGCTCCTCGTCCTCGAGCGCCTTCAGTCGGCGCGCGACCAGATCGCGGTTGAAGCGCGCATCCGCGTCGTCCTTGTGCAGCGCCAGCGCGCCGTCGTAGGCGGCCACCGCCTGTTTCCAGGCCTCGATGGTCGCCTGCCTGTCCTTCGGCAACGACGCCTGTCCCAGCCGGTAGCGGGCGTTCCCGAGGTCGTAGTAGGCATCGGACTGAACGGCGACGTCGGTGGTGTGCGTGGCGCCCTGGAACCGCTCGCGTGCCGCCGCGAAGTCCTTCTTCCGATAAGCGTCCGTACCCGCGTTGTAGGTGGCGAGGTCTCCCGTCGGCGCCGCGCCGGCCGGGCGGGAGGGTGCGGCGGCCGCCATCGCCGCATGCCCGGGCCACGCGGCCAGCAACAGGCCCGACAACAGCGCCACCACGGACGCGGACCGCGCGCTCGCTGGCGAAGGGACTGGCCTCGTTCCAGCCCCTGCCACGGGCGCGGACCCCGCGGCGGTGCGCCTGGCGCGGCGACGCGCCCGCTCGCCCACGGCCAGCTCGGCCAGCAGGCAGGCGATCCCGAGCGCCAGCGGCAGCTGGAAGCGCTCGGTGTAGACCTTGCGCATTCGCTCCTCCACGGCATGCCTGGGCAGCCGCGACAGGTACTGGCGATAAAGTACGTCCAGCCCCCCGCCCGCGGGACCGAGCGCCACGTAAGCGGCCCCGGTCGCTTGCGCCAGCCGCCGCAGGGTCGCCTCGTCGAGGCGCGAGCGAACGGGCTGACCGTCGGCGTCGCGCACCACGTCCGGGCGGCCCTCGCGCGCGACCGGAATGAGGCCCCCGGCGGGCGTGCCCACGCCCACGGTGTAGATGACCAGACCCGCCCGCGCCGCCTCGGTGGCCGCCGCCGCCACCTCGCCCTGCAGGTCCTCACCATCGCTGAGGATGACCAGGACCTTGCGCCGGTCGGGTTCGCTGGCCATCGCCCGGACCGCCGTCCGGACCGCCGCCGCGATGTCGGTGCCACCCCGAGGAATTATGCCGGTGTCCAGGGCGTCCAGGGCCTCGGCGAACACCGCCTGGTCGATGGTCATGGGCGCTTGCACGAACGCGTCGCCCGCGAAGGCGATCAGGCCAGCGCGCTCTCCCGGAAAGGAGCGCAGGAGATCGCTCACCGCGAGCTTGGCGCGGGTCAGCCGGTCGGGACGCAGGTCGGTGGCGCCCATGCTCTTCGAGGTGTCGACCGCGAACATCAGATCGACGCCCTCTCGGCGCTCCTCCTCCCAGCGAAAGCCCCACCGGGGGCGCGCCAGGGCGGTGAACGACGCCGCGATGCCGACCACCAGGAACGCCTGCTTCGCCAGGCGGCGACCGGGGCTGGCGGTGGTGACGAAGCGGCTGCCGGCCAGCCTGGAGAGGGCGCGCCGGCCCAGGCGGCGGGCCCGCGCGAACAGGGCCATCACGATCGCGCAGCAGAGCGCGCCGATCCAGAGCCAGTGCGGTTGTGCGAATTGAACCTGTGTCATGGTGTCTCTCCTCGTTGCGCGCGCGTCATGGAACCCGCCGCAGGGCCGTGGCGCCGAGGCCCACCTCGGCCAGCAGCAGGGCCAGCCCCGGCACGGCCGCCCAGGCGAATCGCTCCTCGCGCCGCTCGACCTTGCTGAGCGTGCGCACGGTCTTCTCGAGCCCGTCGATGCGCTGGTAGATGGCCACCAGCGAGTCGGTGTCGGTGGCGCGGAAGAACGCGCCGCCGGTCGTGTCGGCGATTCCCCGCAGCGTGGCCTCGTCCACCTCCACCTCGCCCATGACGATGCGCCTGCGGCCGGCGTCGTCGACGACGGGGATGGGCGCGCGGCCGGCGCTGCCGACCGCGATCGTGTAGACCTTGATCCCCAGCGCCGCGGCCGCCTTCGCCGCCAGCAGCGGCTGCACGCTGCCCGCGTTGTTGACCCCATCCGTGAGGAGGATGATCACCTTGGACTTGGCGTCGCTCTGGCGCAGGCGGTTGACGGACGCCGCCAGCGCCGAGCCGATCGCCGTGCCGTCGTCGCCGACGCCGGTGGTGACGCGCGCCAGGTTCTTGTCCAGCCAGGCGTGATCCAGGGTCAGGGGACTGACCAGGTACGGGCGCGCCGCGAACGCCACGATGCCCATCCGGTCATTGGGCCGCGCCGCGATGAACTTCGACACGACGGACTTCACCACGTTCAGGCGATCGCTTCGCTGGCCATCCAGCTTCAGGTCGAGGGCCTCCATGGACCCGGAGACGTCGAGCGTCAGCATCATGTCGACGCCGCTCGCCTCGACCTTGGTGCTGGCGTGGCTGAGCTGCGGTCGCGCCAGGGCGACGATGAGAAGGGCCGCGGCGGGCAACCTCCAGTACGGAAGCATGTTGCCCAGGCGTGAGCGGGTGGTGCGTGCCACTGCCCGCGCCGTGGCCACGCTGGCATAGCGGACGGCAGCCCGGGGACCCCGGCGCGAGCGCAGGAACGCCACCAAGGGCAGCACGGTCAGCAGCCACAGGACGTGAGGATGGGCGAGCGTGATCATGCGAGGACCCTCTCTGCGCCGCTGGACGTGGCCATGGGGGCGGGCGGCGCCGCGCCGTCCGGAGAGGTCGCCCGCACGAAGGCCTCGGCGCTGTCCAGCATCGCCGTCATGTCGAGGGGCGACAGAGACCAGCCCGCGAACTTCGCCAGGTCGCAGCGCTGCAGAAACTGCCCCAGCGCGGCCCGGTGCGACGCGACCGGGCTCTGGTCCCGCATCAGGTCTGCCAGCAGTTCCTCCGTGGTGCGGTGGGCCGCGCGCAGGGCGAAGGCGGCCTCGACGTAAGCGCGGACGATCTCCGACACCGTGAAGGAAAACATGCGCGGATCACCGCCCAGCAGGGTTCGCGCCTCCTCGAGCGCGCGCAGGGCGCGCTGGTGAGGCGGCAGTGGCGGTCGTCGCCGGTACCGATACAGGAGTCCCCCGGCCACGGTAACGAGAGCGAGCCCGCTGGCGACGAACCAGACGAGGGGCAACCGGCCGGGCAGCGCCACCGGTCCGTGTATGTCGCGGATGTCTTGCCCCTCGCTCGTGGGGATGGGGTTCGGCGCGGTCGTCGCGGGTCGGTTCGCGGCCGCGCCGACGCTCGGCGCTTCCGGCACGGCCGGCGGCGCGGCGGCGTGCGCCCCGTCGCCGCCGCGCCACAGGAACGCGAGCAGCAGCGCCGCGCCCATCAGCCCGCGCAGAGCTGCTCGGGTGCTCATGACAGTCTCCTCTCGCGGGCCTCGAAGAAGCCCAGCAGCGTCGGCAGGTAGGGCCGGGAGGTGTCGAGCGACAACGTCTCGACCCGCAACCGGCGCAGGGCCCGCCTCATGTCAGCGTCTCGCCTGGCCGCCAGCGCAGCGAAGCGGTCGCGCACGCGCCGGCGTCCCGTGTCCAGGGTGATGACGTCACCGGTCTCCGCGTCTTCCAGGGTGACGAGGCCCAGGTCGGGGAGCGCGCGCTCGTGGGGATCCCGCACCTCGAAGGCGACCAGGTCGTGCCGCGCCCCCACCGGGCGGACCGAGCGCTCCAGCTTCGCCAGGGTGACGCCGCCGTCATCGGGCAATTCGAAATCAGACAGCACGAACACCACGGCACGCCGGAGGGCGTCCCGTCCCACCACGTCGAGAGCGACCGCGATGTCGGTGCCCTGGCCCTGGGGACGGCAGGCCAGGATCTCGCGCACCACCCGCATGACGTGGCGCCGACCCTTGGCGGGTGGCACCCTGACCTCGATCCGGTCGCTGAACATCAACAGGCCGACCTTGTCGTTGTTCCGGACCGCCGACAGCGCCAGCACACACGCCAGCTCCGCCGCCAGCTCGCGCTTCGTGGCCCCGCCCGAGCCGAAGTCCCCCGAGGCCGAGACGTCGATCAGCAGCCAAACCACCAGCTCCCGCTCCTCGCGGAACTGCTTGACGAACGGGCGCCCCGCTCGGGCGGTCACGTTCCAGTCGATGGTCCGCACCTCGTCGCCCGGCACGTACTCCCGCACGCTGTCGAAGTCGATGCCCCGACCGCGGAACACCGAGTGGTAGTGACCGGCCAGGTGTTCGTCGACCAGCCGTCGCGTGCGCAGCTCGATGCGCCGGACCTTCTCCATGATGGCCCGCAGTCGCTCGGCGTCGTCGCCCGCGGGTGAATGAACGTGGGTGCTCATGATGCCTGCCTTTGTGATGTCCTGGGGACTAAGGGATGGCGACGTGGTCGAGGATCGTCCCCACGATCGCGTCCGGGGTGACCCGCTCCGCCTCCGCCTCGAACGTGACCGCCACGCGATGGCGCAGCACGTCCGCCGCGATCGCCTTCACGTCCTGCGGGGTGACGTAGCCACGCCCGCGCAGGAAGGCCCACGCCTTCGCCGCCAGGGTGATGCCGATGGTGGCGCGCGGCGAGGCCCCGTAGCGGATCAACCCGTCCATCGACAGGCCCAGCGCCCGCGGATCGCGCGTCGCCACCACCAGACTGACGATGTAGCGCTTGATCTTGTCGTCGACGTAGATCCCGTCGGCCACCCGTTGCGCCGCCAGGATCTCCTCCGGGGAGACGGCCGGCCGGACATCGAGTCGCGGCGCGCTGGTCGACATGGCCTCGAGGATCTGCAACTCCTCGTCGGGTGATGGGTAATCGACGCTGACCTTCAGCAGGAACCGGTCGATCTGTGCCTCGGGCAGGGGGTACGTCCCCTCCTGTTCGAGAGGGTTCTGCGTCGCCATCACCAAGAAGGGCGAGGGCAGCGGATGCGTCTCTCCGCCGAGCGTGACCTGGCGTTCCTGCATCGCCTCGAGGAGGGCGCTCTGCACCTTGGCCGGGGCGCGGTTGATCTCGTCGGCCAGAATCAGGTTTGCGAACACCGGTCCGCGCTTGGTCTCGAACGTCGCTCGCCGGGGGTCGTAGACCAGCGTGCCCACGACGTCCGCCGGCAACATGTCCGGCGTGAACTGGATGCGGTGGAAGGTGCCGCCCACCGCGCCCGCCAGCGTCTTCAGCGAGAGGGTCTTGGCCAGACCCGGGACACCCTCGAGCAGCACGTGCCCGCCGGCCAGCAGCGCCACCAGCAAGCGCTCTATCAGCGCCGTCTGACCGACCACTACCTGCGCCAGTTCGTGGCGCACGGCTTCGACCCACGGCACGTGCTGCTGGATGCTCTGTTCGAGCGCCTCCAGCCGGGGCGGCCGCCCGCTCGGCGCTCGGGGTGGGCTAGCTCCGGTGAAGAGCGGGCGGGGGGACGGCGGCGAACCAGGTCCGGGAACATTCTGGCGATCGGTGCTTTGCATGGCCTGTTGTCTCCTTGGAATTGCCAACGGAGACAGCATGGCGACGCCGCCCTTCACCCACCTTTCGCGATCATTTCATCGCTGTAATGTTCAGCGAGGACGGGCTTGAATGCCCGGGCGGTCGCCGTCCTCACTCAATCTTCCTTCTCCCTCCCGTCGAGGTGCTCCAGGCGCGCGTCGAGCTCGGCAGTGACGGGCCGTAGAGCGTCGCTCCCGATCAACCCATCGTGCTGGGCCTTCAACAGCGCCTCTTTCTCGACGAGCAGCAGCGACCGCCGCATGTCCCGCTCGGTGCGCGCACGGATCCCCCTCTGCTCTCCATGGAGACGTGCCACCTCCTCCTCGGCCGCCCGGAGCCGGTCGTCGTATTCGGCACGCAGCTTGTCGGACAGGTCACTCGGCGTTCCCTGGGCGCGGGCTGTCTCGGCGATCGACTTCAGGGCGGCCCGCGCGCTGACGGCCCGCGCCAGAGCGCGGCCATAGTTCGCGACCTCCTGAGACGCGGTGACGATGCCCAGGCGCCGCAGCAGCGGTCCCATCGTCAGCCCCTGCAGCAAGATGGACAGCACGACCACGCCGAACGTCAGGGTGACCAACAACTCGCGGTGGGGAAACCCGGCTGGCAGGGCCAGCGCCAGCACCATGGACAGGCCTCCGCGCAGTCCGCCCCAGGCAAGCACCGCGGTCCAGCGCCGGGGCAGCCTCTCCCGGGTTCGGCGCAGCGTCAGGGAGACCAGCAGGATGACCAGCGCTCGTCCAACCGTCACGACCAGGTAGGCCACCAGGATGGGCAGCCAGGCGGCGACGAGCCTCGACAGCCGGACCTCGAAGCCGATCAGCAAGAAGACCACCGAATTGAGGGCGAAGGCCGCGTATTCCCAGAACGTCTCGGCCGCCACGCGTGTGCTGGGGCTCATTCCCGTCCGGGCGCCGAAGTTCCCGCAAAGCATCCCCGCCACCACCGTCGCGATGACGCCCGAGCCGTGCAGGCCCTCGCCCACCACGAACGAGCCGTAGGCGCCGATGGTCGTGACGGTGATCTCGATCATCGCGTCGTCGACATGACGGATCACCGAGGAAGCGACGAAGCCGACCGCCCCCCCCGCCGCCAGGCCGATGCCCACCACCCGGCCGAACTCCAGGGTGCCCCCGACCACGGAGACCCTGCCCCCCATGGCGACCGAGGCCACGAGGGAGAAGAAGACCACCGCGGTTCCATCGTTGAGTAGGCTCTCGCCCTCGACGAGAACACTCAGCCGGGAGGGGACGCCAAGGCTCTTGAACAGCGCGACCACGGCGATGGGATCGGTCGCCGAGATCAGGGCACCGAAGACCAGGCCGTGCACCAGCCTGAAGTCCCCCTCGAAGCGCAGGAACGCTGCGATCGGTGTCAAGAATCCGGCGGTCAGCGCGATGGCCACCGCGACCCCGGGCAGCGCCAGGGCCAGTATGGCCAGGTAGTTCTGGCGGAATCGCCGAAACTCCAGGTGGAAAGCCGCCTCGAAGAGCAGCCCCGGAAGGAACACCGAGAACAACAGATCCTTGGTGAGGGCGGGCGGATGGACGTACGTCGACGTTCCCAGGACCAATCCGGCCACCACCAACCCGACGGTGTAAGGGATGCGGACCCAGCGGACCAGCAGCGCCACGGCCGTGGCGATCGAGAACAGCGCGATCAACGGGCCGCTGAGGTGATCCACGCGGGAATCCTAGTGGATAGCCAGCGCGGGTGCCCTATGCGCGTCACGGTCGTGCTCCCCCTGCATCGCGGGCAGGGGGCGAGTCGCCCGAGGATCGGGGGCCGGCGCATCGGCAAAAGGTCTGTCGGTCCGGCCGGCAGCGGCAAGTATTCGTCCGGTTCGTCCTCGCCCGGGAAGGGGCCGCGGGCAGTCGTGCGCCCTTGGGAGCGGCCGCCGGCGGTACGAAGGATGCACCACGCCGCCGCCGAGAGGTCAGAACGTGTTCACTCAGATGGGTCGCCTGGACAAGTGGGCCGAACGCGGAGGGGGCGCCGAATGAACGTAGCCGTGTCGCGCGTAGCGATGGCCTTCGCGCTGGTGACGGCGGTGGTGGTCGCGGTCGTCGTGGGATCAGCCGTCATCGCACACGAATCTGCCGAGCGGCGCGCGCGGCTGCTGGTCGCCTACGCCGATGACCTCACCACCGCTTCACGCTCGGAGGTCGCGGCCGAGGCGATGATCGCCGCCGGACGGGGCTACTTGCTGACCCGCGAGCCGGCCTTGCTGGAAAGGGTGCGGACAGGCGAGGCCGACCTCGACGCCGCGCTTCGTGCCCTCGAACCCCGTGCCGCCTCGCCCTTCGAGCGCGATCTGCTGGCCGAGGTGAGGAGCTCGGCCGCGCGCTACCTCGAGCTGATCGAGCGGTCATTCTCCGATCCCACCATCGGGTCTGATCAGCGGGTCGTCGCCGAGCTATTTACCTCACGGCTGCTGCCGGCACGCGCGGACCTCGAGGCGCGGACGAGGAAACTCGTCGCCGAGAAGGTGCGCCTGCAAAGCGAGGGCCGCGCGGCACTGCACCAGACGGCGAGGCGTGCGTTCGGGGCAGTCGTCGCGCTGGGGGGCGTGGGAACGCTGCTTGCCGTGACCCTGGCGTGGATATTCACGCGTCGCCTGGACCAGCTGTACCTCAGCGAACGCGCAGCTGCCATGCGAGAGCGGCGGGCCGCGAACGCCACCCGGGATCTGGTGGCCGCCGTCGCCCACGATCTCCGCAATCCGCTAGGAGCGATCGTGATGAACGTGGCCCAGCTCATGGCGGAGACCTCCGATGCCAAGGCGCGGAAACGCGCCGGCGCCGTCGATCGCATCGCGCATCGCATGGAGCGCTTCATCGGCGACCTGCTCGACGCCGCGACCATCGAAGCTGGTGTCTTCTCGGTGGCCAAGAAGAAGTGCTCGGTGGTCGAGCTGGTCGGGCAGGTCGTCGACGATTTCCGGGAGGAGGCGGCCGAGAAGCAGATCGCGCTGCGATGGCAGATCGATGAAGCACCCTTCCTGTGGGCCGATCCGATCCGTCTGTCGCAGGTCCTTGCCAATCTGGTCGGCAATGCCATCAAGTTCACACCCAGCCGCGGCGTCGTGGAGGTCCGCGTGGCGGCCACCGGCGCGCTGGCGCGGTTCGAGGTGCGCGACACGGGGCCGGGAATAGCCGGGGCCGATCTGCTTCATCTCTTCGATCGGTACTGGAAGGGACGGTCGACAGGACAGCGGGGGGTCGGGCTAGGCCTCTACATAGCCAAGGGCATCGTCGAGGGGCATGGCGGTGAGATGTCGGTGCACAGCGTCCTGGGGCGGGGTTCGAGCTTCGTCTTCACCATTCCCGCCCGCACGGCGCGCCCCAGTCCGGCGGGCGAGCCCTCTCCGCCTCCGAGCCCGGCCGCGCCCGCGGCCGCCCCGGTTCAACAGCGCGCGGAACCTAGCTGGAGATGCTGAATGGCTCCTTCCCTCGAGGTCTTCGTTCCCGATACGCTCTGGCTGCGGGAGTACCTCGTACGAATGGGTGGCGCTCGCTTCACCGCGCGCATGACGGTGATCAAGCTCCGGAGCGGCGAGATCCTCGTCCACTCCCCTTGCGCGTTCGACGATTCGCTCACCGCGGAGGTGGCCGCGCTGGGTCGGGTCGTGGCGATCATCGCCCCGGGCAACCTCCACTGGCTACACGTTCGCTCCTGCCAGAGGGCCTTCCCCGAAGCGGCAACCTATATTTGTCCCGGCGTCGAGAAGCGCGCCAAGGGGCTCACCTTCGAGTTTGTTCTCGGTGACGAGGCCCCGCCGCTCTGGGCCGACGAGCTATCGCAGGTCGCGCTGCAGGGGACGCGCGTCATGCGCGAGGTCGCCTTCCTTCACCGCGCCAGCAGCACCCTGATCCTGGTCGACCTGGTCGAGAACTTCACGCCGGCCACGCCGGGAACCAGCTTGTTCCTGGGGCTCGCGTTTCGCGCGCTCGGCATGTGGAACCGACCCAGCCCGGCCCCCGAGTACCGGTTCGCCTGGGGCGACAAGGCGCGAGTGCGCGAGTGCATGGAGCGCATCCTGGCGTGGGACTTCCAGCGTGTGATCGTCTCGCACGGCGACGTCATCACGCGGGACGCCCGGCAAGTCGTTGCTCGGGCATGGCGAAAGATCCTCCGCTGAGGCGACCTCGAGGATCATGGCCCAGTGATCGACGACCGGATGGGCAGGCCCCGCGCCCAGGCGTCAAGGATGCGCTGTCGCCTTGTCAGCGGGGCGGGCGGCTGCGCCGCCCGCCGACCCCGGTCGCACCGCTGCGGCGGCCGTCTCCGAGAACGCCAGCGTCCTCACCACGGGCTCATGGGCCCGGCTTGCGTTCGCCGGCGCCGGTTGCGTCTCGCTCGGTAGCAGCGCGGCCAGGGACGTTCGGGGTTCGCCCGCTTGAGGGCCGAGGCGCTCCGCCAGCTCCGAGACCGTCTGTAGCTGATCGGACCGCGAGGTGGCCACGCGCGCGAGCAATCTCCGCATCCGGTTGTGCTGATCCTCGGCTTGACGCGAGCTGGAGTCGAGCTCGGTAGCTGCCCGGTAGGCGGCATGACCGGCGGCGTCCGCGCGAAGCGCGTCGAGGGTCCGCGTGAGCTGCGTGAGGGTGTCACCGTCCATCGCCGAGCGCTCGTAGAGCTTCAGACCGCGCGCCGAGCCCCACCAGGTCCTCCCCAGCTCACCGAATTCCGTGGGCAGTGCCGCTGGAAGGTCCTCCATCACGAGCAGGGGCTGCGGCGCGCTCGGAAAGTCCTTGGAGAACACGGCGAAGTACAGCGCGCCGTGCGCGGCACCGCGGACCATCGCCACCTGCGCCCCGAACGGGAAGAACATCTCGGCGAGCGGTCCCAGTGCGGCTCCCACGAGCGCGCGCGTCCCGCCATCCACGGCAACCGCTTCGTTCGGCGGGTCGTGGGGGCTCACCTTGAGCGTGGTCATGAGATCCCGGACTTGGTCGATGCCAATCACGACGTTGAGGGCGCTGCCCGCCGTGTAACCAGCGTGGTAGACGCCAACCAGTTCGTACTCGCCGGTCGCGCACGAGATGGCCAGCACGGGCGAGCCGGAGTTGCCCGACGATAGCAGCGCGTCGACGACGAAATCGTCGTGGTCCCACTCTCCGTAGTCGTCATGATCGTGCGGGGAGATGACCTTGCCCACGTTGGTCGCGCGAAAGGCCCCCAGCGGAAAGCCGCGCACCTCGACCACGTTCCGCTCGGCGAGCGCTCCACTGTGTCCGATCTTCCAGGGCATGACGGGGAGCGCGCCAGGGGCGCGAAGGACCGCCACGTCGAGGCGCGGATCCGCCACGATCCGGGTGAGCGGGACGTCGTCGCGTGCGTAGCTGTCGTGCTCGTCGTCGACGAGCGCGATGGATTCGGACACCTTCTTGCAGCCTGACGGGATCCCGTCGACGCGGTGCTGGGCGTCCGTTACAGCGGGCCAGACGGCAACGTGCTCGTTCGTGAGGAAGAGGGTGTCGGGGCCCTGCCGGCGGTAGGCGAACGCGGTCCCGTGCAGCACCACGTTGGTCCGCTGCCGGCGGATCGCTCCATCCGCGCCATACGAGAGGCATTCGTAGACCGCGGTGTTTCGCGTGCAGCGGGAGAAGACGGCCTCGGGGTGGCGATCGAAGTCGCGTACATCCGGGCTCAGAACCGCGGAGTCGTCGGCGTACGCACCGGCGCAGCGGAGGGGCGTCGTCCCGTCGCTTGCCCAGACCGTCGTGGGATACATCGACCAGAAAGTGAGGACCAGCACCGAGGCGCTGAGTCGGGTGGCCATGTGATCGCGGCGCTTGCATCGCATGTGCCGCGAGAGGGTGGCGGCGGCAGTGCGCCGGCCGGTGTTCACCCGTCGACGAGCGGTTGAAATTGCGACGGTCGCGTGCCCTCGCGGCAGGTTTGCGACCGATCATGCCAAGGTCCTGCGCCTGGCTCGCGGCGGGACCAGCCGCGCCGCGGCCGGTCGGGCCAGGGCACGATCGATGCAATCAGCGGGGGGCTCGGGTCCAACCCGGTTGAAATCTTCACGTGGAGGCTGGCGCCATGTCTCGGCTCGTAATCTCCTTCCTGGTCGTAGATTGCCTCGGTGTCGTCGGGTGTGGTCATGGCCACCTCGTTCCAGCCGAGGCTGCGAAGATGGTCCCCGGGACTGACGCCGCCGCCTTCGTGGTCGCCGACGGTCTTCGCTGTACTGCCGAGGCCGCGGCGTGGGAGGGCAGGGCCGACGAGTTGCCCCCCTCCGTCGCGCCCATCAAGGTGCGGATCCGCAACGACAGTCAGGAACCGGCGCGGGTGCGCTACGAGGATTTCTTCCTGCTTGGTTCGAATGGCCATAAATATCGGCCCCTGCCTCTGGTTCCCATCGACCACGATACGGGGCTCACGATCCGTCCCCTGTACGCCGCCGACAAGTTCTTCGTCGCCCCTCTTCTTCGCGACGTCTATCCCGATCTGCCGGCCTGGTCGAACCCCTTTCCACGCGACCAGGTGCTCTACGACCAGGAGTATGCGAAGTGGGGAGAAGCGCGCCCGGGCCGCCATGTTCTACGGGAGGGCCTGCCCGAAGGAATGCTGGACCCGGGAGGGTCCGTGACTGGCTTCCTCTATTTCGAGAATCCTGTACGTCGGGAGGATGGCGCGACGTTCGAGGCCGAACTGGAGAGGGGGGGAGACGCCGCCGGCCAGACCACCACGATCAAGATCCCGTTTCGAGTGGATTGACGGCGGCCCGCCCGACTGCTGGTGAACCGCCTGTCGAAGTTCACCGGCCCCGGCCGGCGCGCGCCGGACGCCGCGCTGTCTGCTTGACCGGGGCAGGCCGGGCAGAGGTGGCGGGTGCGTCACTTCGCGCTTGCAGCAACGAGGTGAACCGCTCGATGATGGAGACGGCCTGCGCCAGCTCGTCCGGCGGCGTCATCGCCAGCAACTCCTCGACGGCGTCTTCCACGGTGGCCGTGGTGGGGAGGGCGAGTGCCTGCCCCTTGGCGGTTAGCCCGAGCGCCACCCGACGGCTGTCGTTGGGATCCCTGCGACGGACCACCAGATCCCTGGCCTCGAGCCGTCCGAGGGATGTCGAGACGGTTCCGGGGTCCACATGCAGGAGTCCGGCGAGCTGACCGGCCGTCATTCCCGGGAACCGCCCCACGCAGCGGACGATCAGTCGCTGCTGAGCCGTGATCCCCAGCCGCCGCTCCATTCGACTCGAGAGGCGCTCCAACGCTTGGTCGAGGCGCCACAGCCGTTGCAGGAAGTCGAGGGCGGGGCCGAGCGGAAAGGGCGGGGCGTCGCGCACGCGCGTCACGATGCGACCGCACCACGACGAACCTCCACGAGTCGCGTCAGCAGCGCGTCGATCTCCCCTTGATCGCGCAGGAAGTACCGAGCGGCCGAGCTCGCCGATGGCCCCACCCGGACCGTGAGGAGACGTCCCGGCTCCTCGAGTCTGAACACGTCTTCGTCCGTCACGTCGTCCCCCACGTAGAACGCCATCTCCGCACCTTCTCGTTCGCGCAACTCCAGCAAGGCGTCACCCTTGTTCGGCGCTCCTTGCGGAACGACGTTCAGCACCAGCTTGCCCGGGACGATCCGCATGGCGATCGGCAAGGCGGCCACCGAGCGGAGTATCGCGGCGCGGGCGGCCCGCTTTGCTGGGGAGCGGCGATAGTGCACGGCCAGCGAGTATCGCTTGTCCTCGATGTCCAGGCCAGCGTGGCCTGCCAGAGCCACCTCGATGATGGGACGATTCCTCGCCACCATCTCCTGGAAGAGACCGAGATCGGACCCCGGTTCGAGGCCGTGGTTGCCCACGGCATACTTGACCGGCGCACCTGCCAGGCGCACCGCGACGTCCGCCCGGCTGCGCCCGGATATGACCGCGCACGGATAGTGGGCGCAGAGGCGCGTCAGGAGGCGCGCGGTGTTCGGCCGCAGGGCGGCGCGGCTACGCTCCGCCACGATGGAGGCGAGCGTTCCATCGAAGTCGAACGCAATCAGGACCTTCGAACGCCCGAGGCGGGCGAGGACGTCCCGCTGTTCCGCCGCGAGGAGGTGCCTCATCCGCCCCCCCAGCGGGAAGGGGTCAACGGGGAGCCCAGCTTCCCCAGCGTCCTTTCCCTGCGGCGGAGCTCGGCTGCGTCCACCAGCATGCGGCCCGCCCAGCGGTACACGTTGAACTCCGAGACCAGTCTCCGCATCGACTTCATTCGCTCGGCCTGCTCCGCCACCGACATGCTCAAGGCCGCGGCCAGCGCGGCGCTGGCCTGGCGCAGATCGTAAGGATTGACGATGAGCGCCTCGGTCAGATCGCGGGCCGCTCCCGTGAACTGGCTCAGCACCAGCACCCCGCGCTCGTCGTCGCGGGCGGCCACAAACTCCTTCGCCACCAGGTTCATGCCGTCGTGCAAGCTGCTCACGTAACAAAGTTCGGCCGCCCGGTAGTAGCGGAACACGGTGAGGGGCTCGTGGTGTGAGCGGAGGAGCACGATGGGGCGATAGACGCCCGTCGCCCACTTGGCGTTGATCTGGGCCGCCAGCGCCTCGATGCGTTCGTTCAACTCGCGGTAGCGATCTATTTTTGTGCGGCTGGGAGCGGCGAGCTGGACGAACGTGAAGCGCCCCCGAAATTCGGGATGGTGGGTCAACAGCTCGTCGACCGCCGACAGGCGCTCCTCGATCCCCTTGGTGTAGTCCAGTCGATCGATGCCCACGCCCAGCAAGGCGTCCGGCGCCAGGCCCAGCTCGCTGCGGACCTGGGCGCGTGCTTCGCGAACCGCCGGCACCTGCCCCAGCCAGTGCACGGGCCATTCGATCGAGATCGGGTAGGGCCGGACCAGAGTGCGGCGCGGCCCCTGGACGATGGCGTTGTTCTCCCGGTCGATGCGGCTCTCCATGAACGCATCCACGGAGTCGATGAAGTTGTTGCAATGCTGCTGGGTATGGAAGCCCAAGATGCTCGAGCCGAGAAGGCCGGAGATGAGCTCCTCTCGCCAGGGGCAGATGCCGATGCGCTCCGCGTTCGGCCAGGGGATGTGCCAGAAGGTGATGATGGTGGCGCGTGGCAGGCGGGTGCGGATCATCCGAGGCGCCAGCGCGAAGTGGTAGTCCTGCACCAGCACGATCGGATCGTCGGTGTCGACCTCGTCGCAGACCGCGTCAGCGAACTTCTGATTGACCGCGACGTAACAGTCCCAGTCGTCGGCGCGAAAGGTTGGTCGGGCGTGCGCCACGTGACAGAGGGGCCACAGCCCCTCGTTAGAGAACCCGTAGTAGTAGCCCTTCTCCTCGGCATCGGAGAGCCATACGCGCCGGATCAGATAGGACTCCTCGCCTGGCGGAACCCGGACGTGGTCATCAGCATCGGCCGTCTCTCGATCGGCGGAGCCACTGCCGTGCGCCACCCAAACCCCCGAGCAGGCGCGCATGACAGGCTCCAGGGCGGTCACCAGCCCGCTCGCGGGATGCAACACGCGTACGCCCTCCGGCGTCCTGTGGTGAACGTAGGGCTCCCGATTCGCCAGGATGACGATCCGCTCGCCCTGCAGGTGTTGGGTCAAGGTCGCGCGCAGGCGCGCGGCGCTCCAGATCCCGGCGCCGCCTTCCCGCTCCCGTTCGTGCGCCAGACGGTCCGCCAGCGCGCGGACGTCGCGCAGCAGCGGCTGGAACTGCTGGGTGGGCCGGCCGGTGAGGGCGCGGCGCAGCTCGATCGTCCAGCTCTTCCACGCGAAGCGCGCCGCCATCAAAGCGACCAGGCCGCCGCCAAACGAGAGCACGAAGAACGCCGCCAGCAAGAGATGCCGCGTGGTGGCCTCGCGACGCTCGAGGTAGCTGAGATCGTGGACCAGCAGGACGGCCCCGAGGGGAGCCCCCTCGCCGGGAACCAAGGTGACGCTGAGGTGCACGGGACCCGAGGGAAGGTCGGCGGTCATGGACCACGACGTCTGTGCCGCCGGGCTGTCGCTGTGCATCCGCTGCAGCACCGAGCGGCAGGAGAACGCGGCGGGATACGATTCGGTCGCCGCCAGCAGCTCGCCCCGCATGGTGCAGGCCGCGGCGGCCATGATCCGCTCATCGCGGGTGATGTCGGCGAGGGTGCGGGTGAGGCGTGCCGGATCGGAGGTCCAGTGACTGGCCAGGCTCTCGCGCGCTGAAGCGACGGCGAGCTGCGAGCGCAGGGCCAGGTCGGACTGGAACCAGCTACGCGTGGTGCGGGTGAGGATGAAGTAGCCCAGGCCGGCCAGCAGTCCCAAGCTCACCAGCAAGACCCCCGCAAACCGCCTCATCGGGCGCATCGCCAGCACCATATCGTCAACTTAGTTGGATATCCAACAGAATCTGGGAGGGGGAGGAGAGCGCGAAGACGGGAGGCACCCCCCGGGGAGGGGAGCGGACGCTGTCCGCTCCGGCGGCGGTTCACAGGCAGTCGCCGCCATCGGGCCTGGCCAGCCGGAAACCGCGGCGCCGCGCTTCGCGCAGACAATCCTCGCAGTGATGGGGCAGCACCTCGATCGTCTGCACGGCCCCCTCCGGTTGCCGCCAGTTGAAGGTGCAGTGCTCCCTCATCCTGACCAAGCCGACCAGGATGGTCGAGGTACGATGCTCTTTGGGATCGGTCACCATGGGTGCTCTGCTGCCGACAAGGTCCCCTTTTTCACCGGGCGGCGCGGCGTTGCGCGGCCCAGCGCAGTCGGCTCTCCACCAGGACACGCATCAGGCTGTCGACAGCGGTCTGTCTCCTGACGAAATACGAGGCGGCCGAGCTCCCCTTCGCGCCCACACGGACGGTGAGCAGTCGCCCGGGCTGATCCAGCGCGAAGACATCCTCGTCTGCCTCGTCATCGCCCACGTAGATCGCGGTGTCGCATCGGAACCGGTCCCGCTCACGCTCCAGGGCAATTCCCTTGTGCGGGGCGTCCGTGGGCAGGATGTTGACCACCTGCTTGCCAGCGATTGTTCGGACATCGCCCAGACCGGCCACGGCGCGCGTGATCGCGGCCCGGACTCTCTTCTTTTCGCGCGACTGGCGGTAGTGCACGGCCAGGGAGAAGATCTTGTCCTCGACGGTGACCCCGCTCATTCCCTCCGTGGCCGCTCGCAGCACCGGGAGCCACCCCTCGACCACGCTCACGAGGCGACTGGCCGAGTGCCACCGCTCGACGCCGTGATTCCCGACCACCGCCGCCACCGGGATCCCCTGCAGCTTCCTGAGCGCGTCTCGTTGCGCTCGCCCCGAAATCACCACCACGCGGAACAGCGTCGACAGGGTGGTCAGCAGCTCGCGGGTGCGATCACGTATGCGCGCCTGCTCGGGCAGGGGGGCGATAGGGGCGAGGGTCCCGTCGAAATCGAAGGCAATGAGCACGTTCGACCAGGCGAACTCTTCCAGGATGGCCCGGTGAGGCGGCGACAGGATGTCCTTCATGGAGGTAGCGATCTCGATCACTACCACATTACAATTTGATATCCAATCAATATCGGGGTTTGCGGCGATGCCGGACCCCTCATGCAAACCGAGGAGGCATGAGGGAGGGGGAGCGACACGAGGTCCAGGTTCTCCTCAACACCTCGTTGCCCCGATGGACCGGGTGGCCGCCCTTACGCTTCTACGGGCGACCTGTCGGATAACTACTCGACTACTTCAGCAGGCATCGGGGCCGGTACCGGGCAGCCGAAGCGGTCGATTACTTTGAACCCGGACGCCGCGACTCGCGAGAATCGGCTCACGGTACACGTGCATCCGCGCCTTCGAGCATCGCCGCCAGCCAGCGAACGTCGCGCGCATCGTCGGCGGACAGACCGCGCCCGGGCACGCCGGCCAGCGCCGCGCGCGCCTCGCCGGGCGCGTCGGCCAGCATCAACGCGAACGCCCGCAGCACGGAGACGCGCGGCTCACCCGACGCCATCGCCACGCCGAACAGCTGGGCCGCGCGGGCGTATTCGCGGTGCGCCAGCGCGCCCAGGGCCAGCTGTGCGGCCAGCGCAGGTGACCGCTCGCCTCTCTCCCACGCGCCCCGACTGAGCTCCAGCAGGCGCGGTTCGCCGCCCACCACCAGCAAAGGCAGCGTCGTCAGCGACGATTCCAGCAGGAGCCCGCGCAGGTCCTCGAGGCTGGGCCGCCGCGCCGGCAGGAACGTGACGTCGTCGACCAGCGGCTGGGTCGCGAAGGCGGCCAGCGCGTCCGCGCGCCAGCGCGCCGGCCACAACGCGCGGACGAACGCGCTCGCCTCCAGCCGCGCCGCCGCCTGCGGGGCGTTCATCCAGCGCTCGATGAAGTCCTGCCGTTCGGGGGTCGGCCGGCGCGGCGACAGCCGGTGCGGATGATCATCGGTCAGCGGCGGCACCGCCGCCAGCCACGGCGCCAGCTGGGCAGCGTCGGCCAGGAAGGTAGCGCCCAGCTGTCCGGGCGACTCGAGGCCCAGCCGGGACAGTTCGGGCCCCACCACCGGATCGCGCCACTGCGCCGCGAAGTCTTCCTCGCTGGCGGGGACCTTCAGCCCGCGCGTGCCGGTCAACATCCAGTGCGGCCCGGCCCCCGTCCACAGCGCGCAATCGGCGAACGCCGCGCAGAAGGCTGCCACCACGGCGCGCGCGTCGTCCTCGTCCAGTTCCTCCACCGGCAGCCAGTAAGTGGCCACACCGCCCGGGTTCAGGCGCGCCTGGATCAGCGCGAAGTATTCGCGGCTGTACAGGCTGGCGATGCCGGCCGCCTTGGGCGGCGGTGGCTCGCCCGTGATCAGATCGAAGGATGCGCCGGTGGTCTGCAGGAAGAAGCGGCCGTCCTCGACGTGGACGCGCACGCGTGGATCCGCCAGCGGATCTTCTCCCGGGGGAAAGACCATCGCGGTCATTTGCAGGATGTCACGCGAGATGTCGACGACGTCGATGCCGATCAGCGCGCGCGTGTCGCAGAGCGCCTTGGCCGTCGAGCCGAGACCGTAATTGATCAGCAGCGCCCGGCGGAGGCGCGGGTTCACCGCCATCGCCCAGTTCACGAACAGCTTCATGTAGCGACGATCGGAAAACTGCGTCCCCGACATCGAGTGCCCGTTGGTGACCAGGCGATAGGCGACCGGCTGCCCCGCCCAGTCGCTGCGCAAATACGTCGTGGTCTGGTGAACGCCTTCGCGCAGCGCCGCGACGTGCGTGTCCGGATCCAGATAACGCGCGAAGCTGGTCTTCAGGTGACGATCGGAGAGCGCGCCGTGGGGAAACACCAGCAGGCACACGCCCACCGCCGCCAGCGCGCCCCCCGTGAGGCGGCTCGCCGGTCGCGCGCTGGTGAGAATCGCAACGACAGCGTACAGGCCCGCCAGCAACAGCAGCGAGCGCTCCATGCCCAGCGCGGGCAACAGGCCGAAGCCCGCGCCCAGGGCGCCGGCCATGGCCCCCAGCGTGTTCGCCAGCGTCAGCCCCGAGGCGGTCTGTCCCGCGCCGTTCAGGTGAGCGCGCAGCGCGGCCCCCTGCAACGTGAACGAGATCCCCGAGGCACACGCGGGAATCAACATCAGCCGCAGCGACAGCACCAGCGTCGCGGCCGGGTCCGCGACGAAGAAGGTCGCGGCCCCATCGATCGACGATATGTGCGGCGTGAACGCCGCGTACGTGACGACCACGCTGGCCGCCGACGCCGCCGCCACCGCCGGCAGCCAGCGGTGACAGCGCGGGTCGCGGCGCAGCCACGCCGAGGCGGCCAGTCCGCCCAGGCCCAGCCCCAGCAGAATGACCGCCAGCATGAACGCGAACGTCAGCGTGGTGCCGAACAAGAAGAGCTGCAGGAATCGAAACCAGACCACCTCCAGCGCCAGCATGATCCCGCCCGAAAGAAAAGCCGCCGCCAGCAGCCCCCACGCGCGGAGACTGACGCGCGCCGCGACGGTCGGACGCGGGTCGACCACGACGGGCGGCGCCCGCCGGCCCACCGCCCAGGCCAGCAGCGCCGCCACGCCGTTCATCCCCGCCGCGCACGCCGCGGTGCCGCGCACGCCGAGGGGCGCCAGCAACCACAGTTCGCCCGCGACCGCGCCCAGCATGCCGCCCAGCGCGTTCCAGCCGTAGAGGCGCCCCAGCACCGGACCGAAGTCCGCCTGCTGTCGCGACAGCGCGCGGGTCAGCACGGGCAGCGTCAACCCCATCGCGATGGTCGGCGGCAGCAGCAACAGGAAGGCGCTGGCCAGTCGCAACGAATTGATCCAGGCGCCGTGACTTCCCAGTGCGCGAAACATCGGCGCCAGCACGGGCGTCAGCGCCGTCGTGGCCAGCACGACGATCGCTCCCAGCGCGCCCACCACCACCTCCAGCCGCGCGTACAGCACCAGCGGGCGCGCCACGCGCGTCGAGACCTTCGCCGCCAGAGCGTTGCCCGCCGCCAGGCCCGTCATGAAGCTGCCCAGCACGATGCTGGAGGCGGCGACGCTGTTGCCCAGCAACAGCCCGCAACCCCGGAGCCACAGCGCCTCGAACAGCAGCGCGGCCGCGCCCGACAAGAAGAAGATCGCGCTGAAGAGCACCGTCGGCAAGGCGCGATGATAGCGCGCGTTCGGCTCGACGATCCTCCTTCACTACGTCGGCAAGGATGAGGCGACCGGCCAGAGCGTGCGCGCGGCGGTCGCCCACGTCCTCGAGATCTCGGACGGCAAGATCGTTCGCTTCGATCAGTACGTCGACAGCGCCACGATCAACCCGATCATCGACGCGTAGTCCCGCGAGGGGAGAGCTAACCCGCTCCGGGCTCAACGGCGCGCACGGTGGGGCCGCCTGTGGCGAAGAGTGGGGGGCGAGAACACCATCCGGGGGACCCGCTATCATCGGGCCATGGCGATCGGCTCCCTTCTGGTCAACATCGACGTGGACGATCTGGAAAAGGCGGTGCGCTTCTATACGGCGGCGCTGGACCTGCGCGTGGGACGCCGCTTCGGTAACGACGCGATCGAGCTGCTGGGCGCCGAGGCGCCCCTATATCTGTTGAAAAAGGCTGCCGGGACGCCTCCCTTCGCCTCCAACGCCCGGGAGCACGTCGGGCCTCGCGACTACGGACGACACTGGACGCCGGTGCACCTGGACTTCGTCGTCCCGCAGCTGGAGGAGGCGCTCCGGCGGGTGGAGGCGGCCGGCGCCACCCGCGAAGGCGGGATCAGCGAACACGCGTGGGGGCGCATCGCGCTTCTGGCGGATCCTTTCGGACACGGCTTGTGCCTGCTGGAGCTCGGCGCGCGCGGCTACGACGCGATCACCACCGGCTGATCGCGCCGGGGGGGCCAGCGTTCGCCGATGCCGGCGCGAAAGGGAACGTGGCTCGACCGGGACGAATGCTTCAGGGACGAAATCTGTCGGACTACTGCAGCGTGAACAGCTCGCCGTCGTCACGGAACAGCACGGTGCCGCCCTTGCTGGACTGCAACACCAGCACCGCCGTGGAGCCGGAGGCAGGGGCGGCGACGGTGGCGGTGACGTTGGCGTGCCCGGCCAGCGGTACGTCCAGGTGCATCGACCCTTGGCCCGACATCGCGCCGGTCGCGCTGTCCTGGTGCATCTCCCAGGAGACGTCCACCCCCGTGCCGGCCAGGGTGTCGTTGAAGACCATCAGCTGGCGGCTCACCTGGGAACCCTTCGCGATCGTGGGCTTCGAGGTCGGCCACGTTCCAGTTTTGTCCGACATGTGATTGGACTCCCAGTAGGCCGTGTCGATGACGGCCACCGGGTTGAAGGCGCGCTGGACGCGCAGGATGATCGCGTTCGACCAGGGCATGGGCAGGTTGTCCTCGTTGTACAGGGGCGGCCCCCCCTGTTCGATGCTCATCATGTTCGCCTTCACGCCGGGGACGAAGCTGGCCCACGACGAGAGCAGCGTGTACGGGCGGATGTCGGAGGGATCCTTTTGCCGCAGCGTCACCGTCGACGTGGCGAACCACATCAGTCCCTGCGCCGTGTTGTCCGCCGCCCAGATGAACTCGCCGTCGCCGTAGGGGTGGGTCGTGCTGACCGCCACGTCGTGGGTGTAGACGGCGAACCCGCTGGGGTAGTGCTCGAACGCCGCGAAGTTGGCGGCGGTGATGCCGTAGCCGTTGATGGTGTTCGGACCCGACGCCCCGGCGTCCGCGCTGACGGGGCGGGTGTCGTCGGCGGCCATCACGGTCTGGTACAGGCTCTGCTGGAACGAGCTGGAGTTCGTGTTGTCGTTCTCGGGCTCGTTGCACTGGCTCCAGCGGATGACGCAGGGGTGGTTCCGGTCGCGCTGTACCAGGGCGTTGGCGTGCGCGAGCATGTTGGCGGACCCCGCCATGAAGTCCTGGTCGTTGTTGCTGCCGCGGATGGCGGTCTCGTCGATGACCATCATGCCCATCTCGTCCATGACGTCGAGCATGTAGGGGCTCACCGGCTCCTGGTGCAGGCGAGCGACGTTGTAGTTCAGGCGCTGCCAGTTATCCACGGCCTGCGGCCAGCCCGGGTTGCTGGCCGACGGCGGCAAGAACCCCGGAAACAGATCGTACGCGTCGGAGTTGTCCTTGGCGCCGGGGGTCTTGATGCTGTCGTAGTCCGCGCCCTGGATGTTGTCGCCGCGGAACTTGATCGGCACACCGTTCAGCTCGTAGTGCGCACCGACCTGGCTGCTCTGGCGGAAACCGAAGCGAACCGGAACCGAGTGCGCGGCCGCCGCCCCGTCGCCGGTCGCGCCGGGTGTCACGGTCACGCGCGCGACGTGCAGCTTGGCCCGGTAGCCCTGCACATAGGGAACGTTCGGCCACCAGTACGAATCGGTGCCCAGCCCCCACTTCACGGGCCCCAGGGTCACCTTCACGGTCTTGCCCGCGTCCACGGAGACCGGCCGGGAGGGCACCGCCGGATAGGTCGTGCCGTCGCAGGTCCAGCTCGACAGCGCGACGTCGACGGTCCCGGTGGTGGTCGAGGCGCCGTCGTTCTTGACCCACACGTCGATGCTGAACTGGTCGGCGGTGACGTCGGTGCGCACCAGCGTCTCGAAGACGTGCAGCGCGGGCACGACGTGCAGGACGGCCGAGCGGAAGATCCCCTGCGGCACGTTGCCGGACCAGCCGGCCGCGTCAGGCACCAGCTTCTTGCCGCTCGACCCCTTCAGCGCGTTGCGCCCCTTGACATCGACGGTGAAGGAGTGGCTCATCCCCGCCTTGACGACGCTGGTGACGTCGAAGACCGACGGCGTGAATGATGTCGTCTGGGTGCCGACCATCGTGCTGTCGACGGTCAGGGTGGCCTCGTGGTTGACGGCCCCGAACTCGAGGTAGGTCGCCTGAGGGCGCCCCAGATCCGGGACCGTGGCCATGCGCTGGTAGCGGGCGCTGTTGACGCCACGAAACCCCTGCGCGACCCAGCCACCGCCGGGCACGGTGATGGTGGTGGCCGCCGCGCCCGACGGGGTGAAGGTCCACGTGCCCGCCAGAGACGTCACGGTCTCGCCGGTGGCGACCGGGGCGGCGCACGTGCCGTTGCCGCCGTTGCCGGCGCCGCCCTTGCCGCCCGTTGCAACGATCCCCGCCGTACCGCCCCCGCCCGGTGCGCCCCCGCCCGTCCCCGGGATGTCGCCGACGCCGCCCGTGCCAGGGCTGCCGCCCGTCGAATGACCGCCGGTCCCGGGGCTCGCGCCCGACCCCATCCTGCCGCCGCTCGCTGACCCGCTCTTGGCGCCCCCGGTCCCCGTCGCCCCGCCGCTGCCCGTCGCCCCGCCGCTGCCCATCGAGCTCCCGCTGCCCGCTGCGGCGCCGCCCGAGCCGGCAGCTCCGTGAGAGGCGCCCGAGGAACAGCCGGCGCCGGACGCAAGGACCGCGAGCAGCCCCAACGTCACGGACATTCGCCCGTGGGGGCGGTGCTCGATGCAGCACTCCATGCCAAGAAAATGACCACCACGCGACGAAACGGCTCACTGAAAAGAAGCAGCGGGAAAAAGCGCAAATTCCGCCGAAAGATGCTTGTTTCATCGCTGGCGCGACCGCACGCTACGAGACGAATGCCACGCCAGTCGAGAAGCGCCACGCGACCGTTTCCTCTTCCCTCGCGCCACGGTGTTCCACCGGACATCAGGCGCGCCGGAGCGGGAGTCTTCGCTGGCGCAACGACGAGGTTCGCGGGGCTGGCGCTGATCGCCTGTCTCGGTGTGGTCGCCGCGAACAGCGGATGCGCCCAGATCCACGGCGGCGCCAGCTCGGGCACCGGCGGAGTCGGCTCGTCGGGGCAAACGGGAGACCCGGCCGGAACGGGAGGGACCGCCGGCACCCCGATCGCGACGGGAACGGGGGGAGCGCCCGGCAAGTTCATGTCCGACGCGGGCCAGGCCGAGACAGGCATGGTCGCCTGCGACGGCGGCGATGCCTGCCTGTGCCCCCCTTTCAGGCTGGCGGTGCTCGGCAAGCCCGGCAAATGGGGGGCGAATCCCAACGGCGACCCGGACACGGCGTTGCAGGACTGGCTGAACAGCAGCAGCGCCGGGACGGCGCAGGTCGACAACTTCACGGCCCGCACCACGCTGACGCCCGAGTTCCTGGCCCGGTACAACGTGATCATCCTGGCGTCGCTCTCGGAAGACTCGAACGTCGGACCGTGGTGGACCTTCTCTGCCGACGAGATCTCCGCCTTCGAGGCGTGGGTCCAGAACGGGGGTGGGGTCATCTCCCTGATCGGCTATTCGGGGGATCCCGGCGAGGTCGGTCCGGTCAATCAGCTGATCGGCTTCTCGGGCATCACGTACGGCACCGACGGGGTGTGGGGCACCTGCGCTGACGTGCAGACGTGCAACTGCACCCATTCCAATACTCTGTCCGAGTGGAACACCACCGATCCGGTCGTGGCGCAGCTGGCGACCGGGATGACGTTCGTCGGATACGAGCTGGGACGTTCGATCGTTGCGCCGAGTGACGGCCACGTGGCCGCCACGGTCGGGGGAACCAGCAATGCGCTGGTTGGCAAGCTGGTCGGAAAGGGGAGGGTGCTGGCGTACGGCGACGAATGGGTCACGTACACCAGCCAGTGGACGGGCGCCGGGAACCCCAGCGCCAACGATCCGAGCTGCGTCGGCTATTTGCCGCAGGACAAGTACCAGATGGCGCAGTTCTGGTACAACGTGATCCGGTGGTCGCAGCCGGCGGCCAGCTGTTTCATGGTCATCGGACCGGTCATCATCGGATAGCGCCGCCGCGTGGATAGGGTCGCCGCCCCGTCTTGGCCGAGGCGCCGGCGGGCATCACCCGGCGCCTTGACCGCCGGCGATGGAGGCTCTGTACTTGTACGATGGGCATCGTGTCAGCGGCGACGAGCCGAGCTGCCGGGTGGGGCCTATCAGTCGACGCCGAGCGCGGCCGGAGGACGATCGCGGTGCTGGTCGACTGGCTGAAGGATGGCTACCAGAGCCTGGTCTTCAACGGTATGGCCGATGCGGCGCGTACCCTGGACGTGAACCTGGTGTGCCTGGCGGGCGGGGTGATGGGCTCACCGCTGCGCTTCGGCTCGCAGCGGAACCTGGTCTACAACTTCGCCACCGCGAAGAGCGTCCACGGCATTTTGTTGATGTCGGGGACGCTGGGGAATCACGTCGGGCCCACCGAGCTGGGCCGGTTCTGCGAACGCTTCGCGCCCCGCCCCATCATCAGCCTGGCGGTGCCGCTGCCGGGAATTCCCACGGTGGTGGTCGATGACGCCGAGGGCATGCGTCGGGCCATGCGCCACCTCACGGATGTCCATCGCTGCAAGCGCATCGCGTTCATTCGCGGGCCCGCCGTAAACGAGGAGGCCGAGCGCCGCTTCCAGGCCTACCGCGAGGTGTTGAACGAGACCGGGCTGGCCTTCGACGAGCAGTTGGTCACGCCGGGTGACTTCCAACCAGGCTCGGGCGCGGACGCGGTGCGCGTGATGCTGGACGAACGCCACGTGTCGTTCGACGCGCTCGTCGCCGCCAACGATCACATGGTGCTGGGCGCGCTGCGCGAGCTCACCCGCCGCGGCATCCAGGTTCCCCAGCAGGTGGCCCTGGTGGGATTCGACGACATCGACGAGGCGCGGTTCGCCTTCCCGCCGCTGACCACCGTCCGTCAACCGCTGTATCGGCAGGGTGTGTGCGCGGTTGAGTTGATGATGCGGGCCCGGCCGGCGGGCGATGAGACCACCTTCAAGATGAAGACTGACCTGATCGTGCGCGAGTCGTGTGGTTGCTCGGGCCGGTCGGCGTCCGCAGTGGCATCCCCGTCGTCGCCTGCCCTGGTCACCAGCGTGGTGCCCGACGGCGACTGGCAGCAGGCCGTGGCCAGCCGCAGCGCCGAACTGGTCCGGGCCCTGGGACGGCATCTCGGCGAAAACGACACAGCCCTGCCGCCCGGATGGGAGGGCGAGCTGATCGAGAGCTGGACCAGCGACGTCCTGTCCGAGCGGAGCGCGCGCTTCATCCCGCTGCTGCAGCAGCGCATCGGACCGGCCCTGGCGGCCGGTCTCGAGACCAGCTTCTGGCAGAACGTGATCACGACGATGCGCGCGGTGCTGGTCCCCGTTCTGGTGGGGCACGAGCGGGCCCGGCAGACCGCCGAGGGCCTGTGGCACGAGGCGCGCGAGCAGATCGGCGCCGGAGCGGAGCGGGCGCAAGCCCGCGAACGACAGGCCATCGATCGCGTCGCGCGCCTGCTGACCGAGACCAGCGAGGCGCTGTCGAGCGCGGTCGATCTGCCATCCCTGGTCAAGGTGCTGGCCGAGCTGTTGCCGCGCTTCGAGATCCCTCGCGCGCAGCTTTGCCTGTTCGACGGCGACGAGCGGCCGCCCAGGCGCGCGCGCAGGATCCTGGCCCTCGACGTGGAAGGCCGCTCTCCTCCAGGTGGCGAGACCTTCGAGCTGTGGCAGGTCCTGCCGGAGACGACCGCGGATCGGGAGCACCGGTGGTCCACCGTCATCGAGCCGCTGTTTCTGGCGACGCATCAGTTCGGATTTCTGCAGCTCGAGGTGGGCCCGCGGGGAGGGATCATCTACGAATCGCTTCGCGAGCAGGTGAGCGCCGCGGTCAACACGGTCCGGTTGCTGGAGCAGGTGGTTCGCGAGACCGAGAGCCGCGTCCAGGGGCAGAAGCTGGAAGCGATCGGCACGCTGGCGGCGGGCATCGCCCATGAGCTGAACACGCCGATCCAGTTCGTGGGAGACAGCGTCGCCTTCCTGAAAGAGGCTGTCGCGGCTTACCAGCGCGCCGTCGAGGCCTCGCGAGAGCTGCTGCTTCGAGAGCGAGCGAGCGGCGCGGGGGACTCGGTCGAGGAACAGTTCCGCGCCATCGAAGAGGCCGAGGACCTGCCGTTTCTCGCGGTGGAAGCCCCCAAGGCCTGCGAGCGCAGCGAGGAGGGCGTTCGGCGGATGGCGGGCATCGTTTCGGCGATGAAGGAGTTCGCGCGCGCCGACGCGCGGGCACAGGCCCTGGCCGATGTGAATCGCGCCATCCTGAACACGCTGCAGGTCAGCCGCAGTGAATACAAGGATTGGGCAGAGATCGTCCTCGAGCTGGAGGAGCTGCCCCAGATCCGTTGTTACATCGGCGAGCTGAACCAGGTCTTTCTGAACCTGATCGTCAACGCGGCCCACGCCATCGAGGACGTGGTGAGGCGAACCGGCCAGCGCGGGGTCATCACGGTGTCGTCGAAGCGGGTCGGGGAAGACATCGTGGTGGAGATCGGCGACACCGGCGGCGGCATCCCCGCGGAGATTCAGGACAAGGTCTTCGAGCCGTTCTTCACGACGAAGCCCATCGGGCGCGGCAGCGGACAGGGGTTGGCGATCTCTCGCGCCGCCATAGTCGGCAAGCACGGGGGAACGCTGTCGTTTCAAACCCAGCCGGGAGCGGGAACCGTGTTCCGCGTCCGCTTGCCCGTCGCAGGAAAGCCGGGGGGGCCGCCGGGCGATCAGGAAGCCTGAAACCTTCGGGGAGAACGGCATCAAATTTCCGCTGGCCAGACACCGGGACTATGCGGCCAGCTCGATCGGGGGTAAGGTCTGCGATTCGCGGGGGAGCACCCTGCGGTACCGACGAAACGCGGGGTTCGGCGAGGCCGGACGCCGCGTTTTTTGTTTTCCCCATGCACAATGGGGAAGGAATGAGGGAGTGGGGAGCGGCACGAAGCCATGAGGGCGTCGGCGTCACGCCTCGTGGGACCTTCAGCGGCGGGAAGAGTAAAGGAAGAGGACCATGCAAACAGGCACCGTGAAGTTTTTCAACGCGACCAAGGGCTTCGGTTTCATCGTGCCCGACGACGGTGGCAAGGACATCTTCGTGCACGCCAACGACACCGGTGGGATCACCCTGGTCGAGGGCCTGAAGGTCGAGTTCGACGTCGTGCAGGGAAAGAAGGGCCCGCAGGCCAGCGGCGTGAAGGTCGTCTGACCGACCTCCCACCTTCGTAAGTTCCCGAGCAACCGGCCCGCCGCTAGTCCGCCGTCAGGCCTGGGGACTAGCGCGCGGCGACGATGCTGGTCAGCCGGGCCGTGTCGACGGGCTTCACCAGGTGATGGGCGAAGCCCGCCTCCCGGCTGCGCCGCGGGTCGTGGTCCCAGCCGTACCCGGTCAGCGCGATGAAGACGGCGTTCCTGGTCGCTGGCAGCTCGCGGAGCCGCCTGGCCAGCTCGTAGCCGTCCATGTGGGGCATCTCGATGTCCAGGATGCAGACGTCGGGGGACATCCGTCCGGCCAGGTCGAAGGCGGCCAGGGGATCCGTCACCATGGCGACCAGGTGCCCTTCCTGCTCCAGCAGCTCTTTCAAGGATTGCGCGAGCTCGGCGTTGTCGTCGACCAACAGGACGCGTCGTCGCGCCGGCGTTACGTCCTCCTGCTGTGATGGCTCGATGGTCGTCATGGTGTCTCTGCCTCACCCACCTCGACCTCAATCTGGTGCTCCCTGCCGTCGTTGTCGAGGACGATGGGGCCCCCGGGCAGTCGGTTCCCGTCCCTGATCAGCGCGGTCACCGCCAGCCTGCCGGCGGGGCCCGGCCCCGTGCGGCGGATCCGCAGGTGGTAGACGCTCTGGTAGTAGTTGTAATGGACGACGAATCCATCCCATTCCGCCGGCAGCAACGGTTCGATGAACAGCCGATCGGCCTGACGACGCAGCCCCAGCAGGGATTCCAGGATCAGGCGGTACATCCATCCCGCCGAACCCGTGTACCAGGTCCAGCCGCCACGCCCCTGGTGCTGCGGGTTGGTGTAGACGTCCGCCGCCAGCACGTACGGCTCGACCTGATAACGGGCGATGGCGTCCGCGCTGTCACCGTGCCGGATCGGGTTGATCAGCCCGAACAGCTCCCAGGCCCGCTCGGCGTCTCCCGCCGCCGCGCAGGCCATCACCGCCCAGACCGCCGCGTGGGTGTACTGGCCGCCGTTCTCGCGCACGCCCGGTAGATATCCCTTCACGTAGCCGGGCTTCAGGTCCGACGTGTCGAACGGCGGATCGAACAGCTGGATCAGCGCCAGATCGCGCCGCACCAGGCGACTGTCCAGCGACTGCATGGCCTGGCGGGCCCGGTCCGGCTCGGTGGCGCCGGTCAGCATGGCCCAGCTCTGGGGCAGCGAATCGATCTGGCACTCCGGGTTCGACGCCGAGCCCAGCGGCGTTCCATCGTCGAAGTAGGCCCGGCGGTACCAGGCGCCATCCCAGGCGTTCTTCTCGATGTTGGCGCGCAATCGTTGCGCCTGACTCTCGCATTCCGTGGCGAAGCTCTCGTCGCCGCGCAGGCGGGCCAGCGGCGCGAACTGGGTCAGGACGTCATGCAGGAAGAACGCCAGCCAGACGCTCTGACCCTTGCCGCCTTCGCCCACCAGGTTCATGCCGTCGTTCCAGTCGCCGCAGCCCATCAAGGGCAGGCCCTGGTCGCCGAAGTGCAGGCCGTTCTTGATGGCGCGCACGCAGTGCTCGTACAGGGTCGCCGACTGGTCCGAGCGCAGCGGCAGGTCGTAGTAGCTCTCCTCCTCGGGCTTCACCGGACGGCCCTCGATGAACTGCACGTTCTCGCCGAGCACGCCGGTGTCGCCCAGCGCGTTGACGTAGCGGCAGACCGCGTAGGGCAGCCACAGGTAGTCGTCCGAGATGTGTGTCCGCACCCCGCGGCCGCCGGGCGGGTGCCACCAGTGCTGGACGTCCCCCTCCGGGAACTGTCGCGAGGCCGAGCGCAACACCTGCTCGCGCAGCAGCGCCGGCTGCGCGTGCACCAGCGCCATCGCGTCCTGCAACTGATCGCGAAACCCGAAGGCGCCCCCGGACTGGTAAAAACCGCTGCGTCCCCAGATGCGTGACGCCAGGACCTGGTACAGCAGCCAGCCGTTGGCCAGGAAGTTCAGCGACGCGTCGGGCGTCTCCACGGTGGCGGCGCCCAGGGTGCGCGACCAGTACGCCTTCACCTCGTCCAGCGCCGCGCGTGCCGCGTCCGTGCCGCGGAACCGCCGCAGCAAGGTGCGGGTGTCGCTGGCGTCGCGGCCGCTGCCGAACGTGAAGACGATCTCGCGCGTCTGGCCGTCCGCCAGCTCCAGCGGGACCTGCATGGCCAGGCAGGGGTCCAGGCTGGCGCCGGTGCGGCCCGACAGCCGCATCCGCTTCAGACAGGCGGGCGCGGCCATCGTCCCGTTGCGGCCCAGGAACTCCAGCCGATCCCCGCTGACCGAGCGCACCGGTTCGCTGCAGTCCAGGAACGCCACCCGCTGCGCGAACTCGGCGTTGTAGGCGTTGCGGGCCAGCAGGGCCCCGCTGGCCGGCTCCACCTCGGTCACCACGTAGGGGGCCTGGGCCGGCCGCTCGGCGCCCAGCACCAGCTCGTGAAACGCGGTCAGCGACAGGCGGCGGCTGCGCCCCGACCGGTTGGTCAGCTTCATGACCGTGAACTTCAGCGGCGCGTCGACGGCGACGAACGTGCGCAGCTCGGTGGTCAGACCGTCCTCGGCGTACGTGAACGTCGTGTAGCCGAAGCCGTGACGGGTGGTGTAGGGCAAGGGGCCGCCGGCGGGCAGCGGGGTGGGGGACCACGACCGGCCCACCTCGTCGTCGCGCAGGTACAGGGCCTCGCCGCTGGTGTCCTGGACCGCGTCGTTGTTCCAGGGGGTCAACCGATAGCTGTGCGCGTTCTCGCACCAGGTGTAGGCGCCGCCGCTCTCGCTCACCACGCTGCCGAACCAGGGGTTGGCCAGCACGTTGACCCACGGCGCGGGCGTGCGCCGTCCCCGCGCGGTGATGATGACGTACTCGCGCCCGTCCCGGGTGAACCCGCCGAGACCGTTCCAGGCCTCCAGATCCTTGCCGGGTGGTTCGGGCGGCGGGGCGCCGCCCGCGCGCTCGACGACCGCGCGCTCGCGGCTGGGTGAGGCGACCAGCAGGCCGGGCAGCTCGATGTGGTGGCGGCGGCTCATCTGCTCCAGCAGCGGTCCGTCGCTGTCGGCGATGATCAGCCGGGCCACCGTCTGCATCAGCACGCGGTCCTCCTCCGACAGCTGATCGGCGCGCCGCACGAAGATGCCGCCCGGGCGGTCGATCAGGCCGCCTTCGGTGGACGTGCCGATCACGCCCAGGATCTCCTCGTGCATGACCTGCCGGTATCCCGAGCTGTCCTCGTTCCAGATCACCAGGTCCGACGCCAGCCCCTTGAGGCGCCAGTAGGCGTGCGCCTTCACCACCTGGCGCACCAGGCCCAGGTTCGCGGCGTCGGCGACCCGCAGCAAGACGATGGGCAGGTCGCCCGAGATGCCGTACGCCCACAGCCCGGACTGGCCGCTGCGGTTGCGGGCGATCACGCTGCGCGCGGCGCGCAGGTTGGCGTTCGCGTACAGGATGTGCCCCGCCATGCGCTCGTACAGCTGCGAGTCCGCCTCGGTGATCCCCACCTGATGCAGCACCACCTGGCTGTGGGTCCACGACAGCTCGAACACGCGATCGCCCGAGTGGCGATCGCGGTACTTCTCGACCAGGGCCAGCGCCTGGGCGCGCGTCTCCGCCATGCCGGTGACCAGGTGAACGCGCGCCGTCTCGTCGGGCTCCAGGACGATGACGTTGCGGATGGCCATCACCGGGTCCAGGACCGAGCCGGCGCTGTCCCCCAGGCGCGCGCGGTGCATGGCGGCGGGATCGTCCAGCGTCCGCGCGCGGCCGACGAACGCGGCGCGCGCCGTCTCGAAGGAGACCTCGCCGCTGACCGTGCCCTGCACCGTCATCAGGTGCACGGCCCAGGGGGGATGCTCGTTCGCCGAGCGGGGCCGGCGCGTGCACAGGATGGCCTGCTGCGGTCGCAGCAGCTCGGTCTGCACGAACAGGTTGCTGAAGGCGGGGTGGGCGCGGTCGGCGGCCGGCGGGGCCAGCACCACCTCGGCGAAGCTGGTCAGCTCCAGGGTGCGACGGGTGCGGCCGCGGTTGGTGATGCTCAGCCGGCGCACCTCGACGTCGTCCTCGGGCGAGATGCTGATCTCGGCGTAGGTGTGCACGTCGCCGTCGCGCCGGCGGAACTCGGCGCGGCCCTGCGAGAAGATGGCCTCGTAGCCGGCGGTGGGCTTCAACGTCGGCTGGTGCGTCATCGACCAGAACGTCTGGCTGGGGACGTCGCGGATGTAACAGAAGCTGCCCCAGTTGTCGCGGGTGGCGTCCTCGTGCCAGCGGGTGACCGCCAGATCGCGCCAGCGGCTGTAGCCGCCGCCCGCGTTGGTGATGGCCACGTGGTAGCGCCCGTTCGACAGCAGGTGCACCTCGGGCGAGGCGGTGTTCGCGGTGGTGAAGATGCGCAGCTTGCTCTCGGCGTCCGGCTGCGAGGTGCCGGCCGCGGCCGCCTCGGCCTGATGGGGCTGGATGGTCGACGTGCGGGGCACGCGCTCTTGCAGCAGCAGCAGGTTCGCCTGGAAGGCGGGCGTCAGCTCGAAGCGACGCTGCATGGGACGGTCCTGCAACAGGTAGTCGAGCGACAGGAACGCCATGCCCTGGTGATGGGCCATGAACGAGCGCACGGTGACGCTGGTCTTCCCGGGGGGAAGGCGGGCCGCCGTGTAGTCGATGGCCTCGTAGAAGCCGTAACGCCCTTCGAAGCCTTCGCGCGACAGCCGGCGCAGGTTGGCGCAGGCGGCCGGGGCGTCCACCATCAGCGCCATCACGCAGGCGTAGGGCGCGATCACCAGCTCGTTGACCAGGCCGCGCTTGAACCCCAGGCCCGGCACGCCGAAGGCCTGGTACTGATAGTTCAGCTGGGCGTCGGTCTTGTTGTATCCGGACTCCGATACCCCCCAGGGGACGTGCCGTTCGGCGCCGTACTGGATCTGCCTCTGCACCACGCCCCGATAGGTCTCGTCCAGGATGGTGCCGGCGAAGGTGGGCATCACCAGCAGCGGCATCAGGTACTCGAACATCGAGCCGCTCCACGACAGCAACGACGGGTGGCCGGCCGCCGAGGTCAGCAGGCGGCCCAGGCTGAACCAGTGCTCCTGGGGCAGCTTCCCCTGCGCGATGGCGACGAAGCTGACCAGGCGCGCCTCGGAGGCCAGCAGATCATAGAAGCTGGCGTCCAGCCGGTGATCGGTGACGTTGTAGCCGATGGCCAGCAGGTGCCGGTCCCGGTCGTAAAGGAACTCGTAATCGATGTCGGCCAGCTCCGTGGCGCGCGCCGCCAGCGCGGTCAGCGCGGTCAGGCGCGCCGCCGCCTGCTGCGAGGCCGCGGCCACCGCCGCCTGCAGCGTCGCGGCCGGTCCGCCGGCGGCGGCCGCGAACTGCGGCGCCAGCGCCTGGTCCAGCCCGGCCAGCTCGGCCAGCGTCGGGACGCGGTCCAGCCGGGCCAGCAGCGCGCGGCCGGCGTCGTCGAGCGCTTCGGGGGCGGACGCGCCGTCCGTCCAGGGCGCCAGCGCTCGCACGTCGTCCAGGGCCGTCGCGCAGCGGGCCGTGAAGGCGCTGCTCCAGAACGCGACGTCGGCGTCGCCCTGCTCGCGCAACAGGTCCGACAGGGCCAGCCCTTCCCGATGCCAGGATTCCAGCGCCGCGCGCGCATCCCGCAGCGCCCGTGGTGGGTTCGCCACCCCGGCGCGCAGCCGCGCCAGCGCCTCGTGCCGGTCGGGCGGCAAGTCCGGGCTCTTCGCCAGCGCTTCGCCCAGCGCCGTCAGGGTGTCGCACAACCCTTCGAACAGCTGCCGGCGCAGCACCGGCTCGTGGGCCAGCTGTTCCAGACCGCTGGCCAGGGTCAGCAGGTGGCCGGCCAGGTTCCCGCTGTCCACCGTCGAGACGTAGGCGGGCCGCAGCGGCTCCAGCGACTGGGTGTCGTACCAGTTGTAGAAGTGCCCGCGAAACCGCTGCAGCTTGTCCAGGGAGGTGAAGGTCGACTCGGTGCGGGCGATCACCTCGGCCACGGTCAGATAGCCGAAGTCGTAGGCGGCCAGGTTGGCGATCAGCGCCAGACCGATGTTCGTGGGCGAGGTGCGGTGCGCGATGCCGCGCGGTGGATCCTCCTGGAAATTGTCCGGCGGAAGGTAGTTGTCCTCGGCGGCGATGAACGTCTCGAAGAAGCGCCACGTCTTCCGGGTCAACAGGCGCAAGAACGTCCGCTCGTCCGCGTCCATCTGGGGGCGGGGGGGCGGAACGGCCTGGCTCAACCACCAGGCGACGGCCGGTGACAGCAACCACAGCAACAGCACGGGGGCCGCCAGCGGCAACGCGTCGGGCTGGCGCTGCGACAGCCACGCGGCGACCGCCAGCGCCGAGACCGGGGACGGCCACATCTCCAGATACGACCCGGGCAGGCTGGCGCGCGCGCTGCGCTGGACGTCGCGCGCGGTCCGCCACTCCAGCAGGCGCCGCCGCGTCACCACGACGCGGACGGCGGTGCGGACGATGGCCGCGGCGGCCACCTGCGCCTCGTAGGGCAGCGTGGCAAGCGCGAACAGCGCGTGCAGCAGCTGGCGCCCCAGCGTGCCGGCCACCGCGCCGACGTGCTGGCCATACGGATAGTCTTCGGGACGCCGCGCCAGCTCGCCGCCGGCCGTCAGCAGCCCCGGCAGCACCAGCAGCGCCGTCACCACGATCGTTCCGAACAGCGCCAGCTGGGGAACCGCCCACGCCCCCAGCAGCAGCGCCATCAGCGCGGGGGGGACCAGCGCCCGCCGCAGGTTGTCCAGGATCTTCCAGCGCGACAGCACCGACAGCGGATTGCGGACCCGCTGCCCGCCGGCCGCGGGTACGCGCCACCCCAGCCACGGCGTTATCTGCCAGTCGCCGCGCATCCAGCGGTAACGCCGGCTCACCTCGGCCGCATACGTCGACGGATAGTCCTCGAACAGGATGATGTCGGTGACCAGCGCCGCGCGGGCGTGCGCTCCCTCCAGCAGGTCGTGGCTGAGGATGCGGTTCTCGGGCAATCGGCCCGACAGCGCCTGCTGGAAGGCGTCGACCTCGTAGATCCCCTTGCCCACGAACGAGCCCTCGCCGAACAGGTCCTGGTAGACGTCGGAGACCGCCCGCGTGTAGGGATCGATGCCGGGCTCACCGGCGAACAGCCGCGCGAAGCGAGAGCGGCTGGAGCTGTCCATCGTGATGGCGACGCGCGGCTGCAGGATCGTGTAGCCGCGGGTGACCCGCCGCTTGCGGGCGTCGTAGCGGGGCCGGTTCAGCCAGTGCGCCAGGGTGCCCACCAGCTGCTCGGCGGCGTCGCGGGGCAGCTGGGTGTCGCTGTCCAGCACGATCACGTACGGCACACCGACCAGCCGGGCCAGGTCGCCCACGGTCGTCTGGAACGCGCTGGTGTCACCCCGCAGGGCCGCGTTGAAGTTCTCCAGCTTTCCGCGCTTGCGCTCCCATCCCATCCACACGCCTTCCCGCTCGTTCCGGTGGCGCTGGCGGTGGAACAGGTAGAACGGCGCGCCCTCGAAGGACGTCGCGCTCTCGTCCGGCGGCCCCGCGCTGCCGGCGTCGGCGCTGCCATCACCGCTACCGTATTTGGCGTTCAGGGCCTCGATGCCGGCCACGGCGTGCGCCAGCAGGCGCTCGTCGCTCTCCATCACTTCCGCCGGCGCGTCGCGGAAGTCACTGAGCAGCGCGAAGCCCAGGTGCTTGTCCCGGTTCGCCAGGTAGCGGACCTCCAGCGACTCGAGCAGGCCGTCGATCTCCTCCTCGTCGGTCAACAGCGTGGGGACGGCCACCATCGTCCTGTGCGTGGCCGGGATGCCGTTCGAGAAGTCGAGCCGCGGCAGCACGTGGGGGCGCACCAGCAACGTCGCCGCCCAGTGCACGGCCGCCACGGACAGCTGGCTGGCGCACACCAGCAGCGCCGTCACCAGCAGCGCCAGCGTGGGGACCGGCAGGCCGCCCGTCAGCAGCTCGCGTGACAGCAGCGCCGTGAACAGCAGGCTGAAGCCGCCGATGCTGCCCGTGTACAGCGCCAGCCGCGCCGCCGGCCCCAGCTGGTCCAGCCGCACCGACAGGGGGCGCCGCGCCCGCACCTCACGCTCCAGGCGCTTGCGGCCGTCGTCGATCAGGAAGTATCCGATGTGGGCGTCGCGCTCGCCGGTGGCGGCCGCGGCCAGGCGGACCGCGACCTGCGCGACCTCGGCCTCGCTGCTGTCGCTCCGCCTCGCCACCTGTTCGACGGCGCGTCGATACTGATCGCGCGTGGCGAAGTCCATCGACGCGTAGACGCCGGCGGGATCGGCGCGCAAGGCGCCCTCGACGGCGCTCAGGCCCTCGACGAACGTTCGCCAGTCCGTCGACCCCAGCAGGCGCAGGCTGCCGATGCTGTTGCTGATCGCGACCTGATGCTCGGCCTGGCTCTGGCTGACGATCTGAAAGATCTGCTCGATGCTCTGCCCTTGCTCGGCCAGGCGCTGCTCCATCCACGAGATGGGGAACATCAGGGCGGGCCCCTTGCCCTGCAGCCGGCTCGAGAACTCGGCCACGAACGAGGTCGTGAGGGCAGGGGCCGCGCGCACCATCTCGGCCAGGATCAGCACCACGTTCGCCGGCGCCTGCGCCGCCGTCTCCAGCATGCGGTCGACCCAGTGACTGGCCGCCTCGCGCTCGTTTCGACCGGCCGTCACCGCGGACACGACCCGACGCAACCCCTCGATCAGCGCCAGGCGCAGCATGATGGGGATGGCCCACAGCTCGCCGAGGCGCAGGGGCGCCACCGCCTGGTACGCGGCCACGAACGCGC
>Ga0105240_10000443_pt1 | contig 76569 bp, 69 predicted proteins | sample KBSC54metaG_FD_80426 | JGI IMG/M metagenome (GOLD analysis project Ga0105240, IMG submission 80426) | Corn rhizosphere microbial communities from Kellogg Biological Station, Michigan, USA - KBS C5-4 metaG | ecosystem: Host-associated > Plants > Roots > Rhizosphere > Soil | place: Michigan, USA...
CATCTAATACACGGTTCGCGGCGCTAAGCTTGTTTTCTTAGCCGGTATAGTTATAGTCGGTATAGTTAGAAGATGCGTCTTCTTACCGCGTGCGCGGCTGCCATTGCACTGGTCGCCACACTTCACGCGTCACTCATACCAACCGTCCATCTCGATGAGGCAACCGTTAAAGCCTACCAGGACTATGTAAATGCCTTCGAGAAGGGCGTCCTTGAGCCATTCAACCAATCAGGCAAGATGTGGATCGACAGCGAGAAAAAGGCTAACCTCGAATCCGGAAAACCCCTGGTCGAACCCCGTCGGAATGAAGACCTTGTCCATGGCAGCATTCATCACTTCTCCGGCGCCATGCACCTCAACGGAGTCACCATCGAGTCGATTCGAAAGGTGATGCAGGATTACCCGCATTATGTTGAAATCTTCCGTCCCGATCTTGGCTCAGCCTTCGGCACAAAAGAGCCTGACAGCACCGCGGAGGACGAACACTTTAAAGCGAAGCTGCTGCTTGTGCAGACAACTCTTTGGATGAGCGTTTCTTACGACACTCTCTACGACACGCATTATCGTCGTGTAGCTCCGGACCGTTGGACGGCGCGGTCAATTGCTCTGTACATCAAAGAGCTGAAGGACCCCAAAAACCTGAACGGCGGTTACCTGCCGGAGGGTGACGACCATGGCTTTCTGTGGCGAACAAACACCTACTGGTTCGCCAGAGAGCGCAACGGCGGGCTCGATCTTCAGGTAGACAGTCTGGCACTTTCCCGCCCGAATCCGACGGGCTTCGCATGGTGGGGAACCAGACGTTCGCGCGATGCCGTGGATAAGATGCTGAAAGACGTGAAGGCCGCCATGGAGAAAAACTGACGATTCCGGCATAGTACGCCGATTCCCGCCAGTTCAGCTGCCGCTCGCCACTGCAAGCGGGGCGGACAAATCCTGCCGGGTAATCCTGCCTGCTCTTTGCAAGGACGGTCTTTGCGGCCGGAACTTCGCCGGAAGCACAGGGCGACCTCCGCCCAGCCATGTGGCGCAAACCTGAGAGGCGCTAACGCAAGTGGCCGGGTGTCCATCGAAGCGTCCTGTCGGAAACGCGCTTTCTCAAACTGACATTAACCTCTTCCAGAGAACCGAAGAAACCTGCGAAACAATTCTCCAGGTCCGGCGGGCGTTTCCGCCCCTGCCGGAAATCGCGGTGTCGAAACTGATCGGTTTGCGAGACGACCGCCGTACCCATTGGCCTGTACTCGTGCGTGCCCTGCGCCCAAGCCAAGCCGTACCCTTTGTCGATCCACACGGCAAAGCCCATGAAAAAAGTATGCCACCCCAGGCAGCGCTCTCAAACGCGTGCGTATCATGAAGTGGCGCACCCGCATGTGGTTGACTATCCCCAATCTGTTCACGGCCCTTCGGATCTTCCTGACGCCGTTCATCCTGTATTTCCTGGCACGCGGGCATTTTCTAATCGGAGGCTGGCTGTTTGGGGGCGCGGCCCTTACGGATATGCTCGACGGCACAGTGGCGCGTCACTTCGGCGGTGAGACCAAAATCGGAGCCTACCTCGATCCTCTGGCCGATAAATTTCTCCTCAGTGGTATTTACATTGGCCTTGCGGCTGGCCATGCGGTCCCCCTGTGGAGCGTGTTGGTCATCTTCGGCCGCGATCTTTGGATCCTGGCGCTGTCCGGGTACGCCTTTAAATTCACCAGCTTCCGCGACATGCACCCCAGCCGCTGGGGAAAAGCCAGCACTTTTCTGCAGGTCATGACGGCCATTGCCGTTATGGCCAAAATGGGATACCAGGACGATTCGCTTACGGCGATTTGCGAATGCCTCATCGCGGGAGTTGTTCTCCTGGCTGCCATCAGCGCGTCAGATTACACGTGGAGAGGTATAAGCTGGGTCTTGAGTTCCCGATATCCCGGCAGGCGATCTGACATTGACCTGACGGGCGCGGGAGAGTAGTCTAAAAGTAGCCGGAGCCTCAGATGAGCCGATACGTTCCCGCCCGTCATTATGTATCCTTCGGCGTCGTGGCGATGGCGCTCGCCGGGTTCTCGGCGTGGCTTGGCCTCACGTGGACGCCCGCTTTCCTCCCTTCGATCCTGTTCCTGGTGACGGCTTCCGCTCTGCTCGCCCTTGCTTTCCAACCGGTAATCAAGGTTTACGACGCGCACCTCGAGATCGGTAAGCGCATCATTCTTTGGCAGGATATCCGGCGTGTGGAACGAACCGGCTGGATCTCGCCTTTGGTTGTTCGCCTCACGCTTTTCGACGATGAAACCGTGGTCCTGATCTATCCAGGCGAAGTGGATTGCTGTAAACATCTGCTGCGCACACTGCGTCAGATGGCGACCAGCGCAATGATCGACGGCATTCCCTACCGCCAATACTGGGGCGAAGTTTTGGCCACAGACGGGGAAGCAAAACAATTGGCGGCCCCCCGTTACCGGGTGCTTCGTCCGGAAGATGAAGAGGAAGTGGAGCGGCTCTATTTCCTGCTCAAGACCGTTGGCCATATCGATCCGCGAAACTCCAACGATGAGCGCTGAGGGAGCATAGGGATTCTATTTGCGTCTGAAGCGAGGTGTCGCCATTCTCGGCGGCTTCCTGATTTTTTCCACAGCGTTTTGCCTGATCTTTTCCCAACAAATCCTTTGGTGGATGGGCGCGGCTTTGGTCGCATCGGAAAGCCCGCGCAAGTCCGATATTGAAATTGTCCTGGGCGGCGATAAATCCGGCAATCGGATTTTGAAATCATGCGAATTACTCCAGGCTGGCTACGCCCCGCGGGTTCTGGTCAGCGGTGAAGGTTCTTATTACGGCACGCACGAAAGCGTTCTCGCCATTAACCTGGCGGTAAGCAAAGGTTGCCCAAGAGAGGCGTTCACCGCCTTTAGGTACCCGGCAACCAGCACGACCGACGAAGCTGCCCACATCGTCACGGAACTTCGCCGATTGGGCATTCACAGCGTGCTGGTGGTGACTAGCCCCAGCCACACCGCGCGGGCGCGGCGCGTTTTCCGGCGGCTCGGACCCGATCTGGACGTTCATACGGTGGCCGCCCGCGATATCAACTGGAACAACGGCTACTGGTGGAAGCTGCGTGAGGGCCGGAAGATATGGCTTCTTGAGAGCGTAAAAACCCTGGCTGATTTCATTGGACTCTGAGGAACAGCCCTCAACTCTCGCTACACGTCGAAGGTCTCGAGTTTATGAATCACTTCTTCGACGATCATAGCTTGGGAGAGCTTAGCTTGCACCTGTCTGCGAAGTTTCTCTGCCACCTCGTGTGGAAACTCACCGGACAGCCGGTTCACGATTTCGGACGTTTCGCGCAGCGCCACAACCGCCGCCCACAACGCCTTCTCCTGCGTATCTGAGTGGGCCAGCAGCAATCCTCGCGGGGAGTAAGCGTGCCCGACAAGGGCACGAGATCTCGACCAATTCATCGGTTTTGAGAATTCTCAACGGACCGCGGCATTCCGGGCACGTAGCTTCTAGGCCCTCTTTTGTTGGCATTCCCACACCTCCTCTCCTGTCGCAAACCGCGCAAGCAGCGACCCCATTTCAGATACTGGCAAAATTAACGCCGAAGAGCAGTACTGTAGTGCGTTGCGGGGCATATCCGGGATCAGCGCTTCGTCAGGATCCTGCACAATAACCACGCCGCCATACCGCTGGATCCACCATGATCCCGCGCTCCCGTCATCGAGAGCCCCGCTAAGCACAACGCCGGTGACACGCGGTCCATAAGCCCCCGCCGCGGCACGAAACAGCGTATTGATCGCCGGTCGAAAACGATTTTCCCTGGGCCCGCGCCAAAGCACTGTGCGCCCGTTTTCCACCAGCAAGTGGTGATCCGGGGGCGCCACGTATATGTGACCTTTCTCGATCGGCTCCTGATCTTTCGCGTGCGATACCGGAAGCGTGCCTTGCCGCTCAAGTATTTGCGGCAGGTTCGATTTATTCCAGGGGGGAATGTGAAGAACAATAAGAATCACGGCGGGTATATCGTGTGGAATGGTCGGCACCAATTCACTCAGGGCCTCAACGCCGCCGGCTGACGCCCCGATCACAACGATATCTCGTTTTATCAACGTAACCTGTCCCTGCCCCCTCGTGGCGAGCACTCTGCTCACCACTTCGCGTGCGGGCCGCAAGCGTCGGTGTGAATCAACTGGATTGCTCCCGAAACTCGCGTTCGCCCGACGGCTGACCGGTCTCCTGATACTTTTCGAGCACCTCATCGATTTTGGACAGCAGATCTTTCGGGCGGAACGGCTTCGGGAACAAATCGAAACCTTCCTCGTTCACCCAGTCGCGAACAACTTTATTGTCGGGGAGGCCTGAGACCATCAGAACCGGTATTCCCGGACATAATTCCTTGAATCGCTTCATCGCGTCGTGACCGCTGATCCCGCGAAGATACACGTTCGTGAGGATCACGTCCGGAGGTTCCTTTCGACAGCTGTTCAACGCAAAATGAAAATCGGAGGTCGCCACAACCTTGTAGTTGTGCCTCTCCAATATTGAAGTCAGGACGGATAAGACCGCGGGCTCAGAATCAAGTATCAGTGCCGTTCGCATGCGGTACGCCGATGCAATGCTGAGACCAATTCATCGCGCACCCCAGGCAATTTATTTGCCCCGCGTCAGACCCAGCGCACGAATCCGTTTATGCAGATTCGTCCGTTCCATCCCCAATGCGCGCGCCGCGCTCGATACGTTCCAACCAGACTCGTCGAGTGCCCGCAGCACATGCTCGCGCTCAGCGGACTCTCGCGCCTCCTGCACGCTCGATCTGGGGCCGGTTTCCTTCTGCAGCTTGAGTTCGAGCGGAATCGCCGAGGCATTCAAGAGGTCGCCATGCGAAAGAATTGCCATTCTTTCCACCACATTGCGCAACTCACGCGCATTCCCCGGCCAGCTATATTCCTCGAACGCCTCCCAAACCTCGGGGTCGAAAGCCTTCGCGCGGAAACCGTTGCGCGCGCAGAAGTCCTCCAGAAAGTACTCAGCCATGGGAGCGATATCCTGAGGCCTCTCACGCAGAGCCGGAACACGAATTGGCACCACGCTCACGCGGTAGAACAAGTCTTCCCGGAATTTACCCTGGCTCACCATCGCGGAAAGGTCGCGGTTCGTCGCCGAGATAACTCGCACTGTGACACGAATCGTCTGTTCGCCGCCCACCCTGTGGAACTCGCCTTCCTGCAGCACCCGCAGCAGTTTTGCCAGCGAATTAGCGTGCAGATCGCCGATTTCATCGAGAAACAAGGTCCCCCGGTCTGCCAGTTCGAATTTGCCGCGCCGCATGGAGGTCGCGCCCGTAAAGGAGCCTTTTTCATGCCCGAACAGTTCGCTCTCAATCAGGTCGCCCGGAATCGCGGCGCAGTTCACTTTCACAAACGGCCCGGAGGCGAAAGGGCTCCCGCCATGCAGGTGTGCAGCCAGAAGTTCCTTGCCGGTTCCCGATTCGCCTATCAGCAACACTCGGGCGTCTGACCGCGCGGCCATACTGGCCTGCTCCAGGGCGCGTTCGAAGGCTGGGCTGGAGCCAATCATTTTCGTGCCCGGGCCAACAGCGTCACGCAGTCGCCTGTTCTCCTGTTTGAGCTTGCCCTGCTCCAGCGCGTTCTTGACGGCCACCAGGACACGGTCGCGCCCCAGCGGTTTTTCAAGGAAATCGAATGCCCCGGCGCGTGTTGCTTCCACCGCATCGGCAATCGTAGCGTGGCCGGAAATCATGATAACCGGGGAGGTGATCTCGGCGGCTTGCAGTTCACGCAGCAGATCGATTCCGCTGGCGTCCGGCAGTCGCACATCCAGCAAAAACAAGTCCATGCGGGTGCGCTCGGGTATGCAACGCATTTCCGCCGCGGAACGAACCGCGTTCACCTGATAACCCTCGCGCTCCAGGATCATGCGCAGCGAGCGACCTATGTTTTCTTCATCATCGACAACCAGGATCCGGCGGAGCGTCATAGTTCGTGGGCCAGGTCGGGCAAGCTTACCGGGGGCCTGTCGGTAGAAGAACGCGGAAACCTGCGCCGCCGAGTTCACCCGCAATCAGCAGGATATCGCCACCTGAGAGCAGGGCGCTTTTTCGGGCGATGGAAAGCCCCAGGCCCATGCCGCGTTTCTTGAAAGAGATCGTAGGCTGAAACAGGGATTTTCGGGCGAGATCGCTTAACCCCGGGCCGGAATCGTGTACTTCGATTGCGATCTGAGTCTCAAGCGCCGCCACACGAGTCAAAATCCGCCCGCCCTCGCCAGCGGCTTCGGCCGCGTTCTCCAGCAGGTTCACCAAAATGCTCTTGACCAGATCCTGGTCCGCCAACGCGCGCACGGGCTCGTGTCCCGCCGCTTCCATCGCGTAACGAACCTCCGGGTGCGCGGTGCGCAGGAATGCGATCCGCTCTTCCACCAATTCCTGAATATCGAGCGGTTCGGGGCAGACGGGTGGCTCGGAGGAAAACTCGGAAAATGCCCGGATGCGCCTCTCAAGCGATTCGATTTCATCCACCACGATATCCGCTGCCTGCCCCAGAAATGCTCTTCTGCCCTCAGGGCTCGGCTCATCGTGACGGGCGACCATCTCTTCCACCGTGAGCCGAATCGGCGTGAGCGAGTTCTTGACCTCATGCGCCATCTTGCGGGCCAGCACCTGCCAACTCGCCAGCTGCGTCAGATAAACGAGGCGATCGCGGTTCTGTTCCAGTTCTGCCGCCGTCCGATTAAAGGCGTCTGTGGCGATGCCTATTTCGTCCGTCCGGTCATTCGGAACTCTCACCTTGAAATCTCCGCCCGCAAGTTTTTTGAGAGCGCCGGTCAGGCTTACGATTGGCCGGCTGAAACGGCTGGCCACAAACCAGACAAGCGCCAGCGCAACAATCCAGATGGCAGCCGCTACCAAGCCCCACGCGATAAAAAACCCTCGCCGAAAATCGCGCGCCGCGGTCTGGCGAGCCTTGCCGATTTCATCCGACAGATCCTGCATCCGAATGCTGAGCGGCGCCTCCCAAACACTGATGCCATCGGGTGTTCGAAGGAAATACTGAAGAACCGATCCGCCGTCCCCGGCGCGCGCGAAGCGGTCGTAGTCTTCGCTGTTTCGAAATTCTTCCACTGCGGAGGGCGCGGCGGCAGCCGAAGAGTATTTCCTGGCCGCGGGATGACCCGAAAGCGCGTCCGCTTTCAATTGATCGCACGCCTGCCGATAATATTCCCGGCCGGTTTTCTCAAGCGAGCGGGACAGGCTCGATATCTGGGCGACGGGACGAAGGCGCAGGCTCTGATCGAGCAATACGCTGGTCAGCCAGAGGGTTGCTCCGAGCGGAACCAGAGTCGCCGCCACGAAAACCAGCGCGAGGCGGGTCCGCAGACTCACCCGTGACTCGCTTTCCGCAGGTCGGATAATTTAAATGGCCCGGCATGAAGCAGCCATCTTTGCTGGTTGCCCTTCACGGGGCGGCTAAAGATCTCAATCAGCCGGGTAATGTTGATCCCGGTGTCTCCCACGACGCCCAGTTGGTCGCGAGGGTCATCCGCGCGCAGGTCGAGATGGACGTAAAAGGGTCGCTCCGCGGGAACGAGTGCCCTGTCGAGCATGAGGTTGTCGAGACACCAGGTTTCCGCCGCCTGCGCGGATAAATGCGAGATCGACCGGTGCTGACCGGGACGGTCCCCAAATCGGCTGACAGAAAACCGCTCTTCCCAAATGTCGTAACTAAGAGCGAAGCGCGCCAGGGAACTGGCATCCCCCACCACCGCATTGGGAGCCGATGAAATACTGAGTTGACCGATGAACGCGACTGAAACTCCGTCCTTCAGGCGTTCCAGAGTCTTGCCATTCAGAAAGTTAAGGTGCGGGGCGGAAATATGCAGGAAATCGCCGTCCAGATGAACCTGAAGCTTATCGACCAATACCACCGCAAGCGCACACATCGCCCATCCGGCTGCCAGCGCCGCAACTATCGCCCGACGCTTGAGAACCCTGCTCAATAGTTCATGCCTGCCATAAAGACGGGAGTAATACGTCCTTCGACGACGGGAAAAGCCATCGTGAGTACAAATATTCCCTGGCGATACCCTAGCCCCAGGGAGTGTCGAAGGCCGCCGTTTTGTCCGGACGCGCTCTGAACCGGCGCCGTTCGACCCGTATTCCAGAGCGAACCCATATCGTAAAACACCTCGGCGGTCCGGTCCCCGAACTGGTAGCCGTAGGTGATGGTGTTGTGTACCGCGCGATTGCCGCCCAACGGATTGATTGCGTAGCGGTCCCAGCCACGCAGCGTGGAACTGGAACCCAGCACGAAGCGCTCAAAAGACGGCGCATCTCCTGCGATAGCGCCGCCCACGAATTCATCCGACGCAATTTGCCGCCCGGACTTGATTTCATAGCGAAGAGAAACGAGATGCCGGGAATAAGAATAATCGGAGCCAAGCCCGCGCGTCCCCGCACGCAGGCTGTATTTGGCATCGATCGCTTGCTGTATCGAATCGCCTTCCAGTTTCCTGCCGAAATGGACATCCGCCGTCACGGCATTGGCGGAGCGCACTCCGAGCAGCGGATTTTCCATCTGCATTTGCTCAAGGCTCACACCCGCTGACACAGTGACGGATTTGGCTGGAGCAAAGGTAAGTTCCGGCGCAATGTTCCGGCGGCCGCGGTAAAGATCGAAGCCGTTGCTGTTTTCGGCCGCCGTGCGGGTGGTATCGGTCCACTGTTCCCGGAAGTCCTCAAAGCCTATGCCGAAATGCACTTTATCGGTGAGCACCCTGGAGTTTCGATAGTGAGCCGCAACGCCGGTGAAGCGTTCCGTCAAGTCGTCGCCGTTGCTGATGCCCGCGAGCGTGAAGGTGTTCGGACCGGTGCGCGTGCTGGCGTCAACCTCGCCGGAAAAACCTTGTTTGGAGTGGTAGAGAAACTTTGGGACCGAAATGTCGAACGCGAGGTCACGTTTGACCACGTCGAAATTGACGCGAATACGGTCAGGAAGGCTGCCCTTTGCCAGGCGCTGACTAACGACGCGCAGGTGAAGTTCCTTGCGCATTTCAGCGGCAAGATCTTCAATCGCGGCCATGTCGCAGCGGGCGCCGACAAGCGCGGTCAAATGCTTTCTGAGTGTGGATGGAAGTTTGGCGCTCTCTACCTGAACGCCTCCGACAGAGACGCTTTCCACTATGTAGCGCTGATTCACATTCGAATCAGCGGCAGCGCGGAGAAACGCCTGATCGGCAAACGCGGACGGGGTGGGAATTGCGAGAGCGGTGGCCATCGCAAGAGCAACCCTTGAGGTCAGGAATAAGGGGGGTATGGAACGGGCGAACCCGGGGAAATGGCGCGAGACCGACATTGCACACTTTTTAGCACGCCATGTTCCCATAGGCAAACCGTTGAAAACAATATATATAAAACCTGTTAGACCTGTGGTGTGCCACGCACAGGTGTGTTTGAGGAATCAGAGGACCTTCGCCAGTTCAGCGGCAAAAGCGCTCTTCGGTTCCTGATCGCGCTTCTTACCACCGCGACGATCGGTACGATTGCGTGAGTCCGGTCTGGCGCCTGCGCCCGCCGAGGGACCCGATGGCGACGGACCGCCCTTCGCAGCAACACCTTTGGTGGGCTGTGCAGGGTTGGCCCGAAGAACCTTGTCTTCAAGCGGTGCACGGTCGAAACGGCGAATAATCGCCTGCATTTCGTCCGCGGTAGGGGCTTCCACGAACGCAAAGCCTTTCGACTCCTGCGTTTCGTGATTCCGGATGACCTTAACAGAATCCGCGACGAGGTCTTCGGCTGCGAGCCATTGTTTAATGTCGTCAGCTGCGACCCAAGTGGGCAAATTGCCCAAAAAGACGGTAAAGCTCATTCAGTTGCTTAAATTCACTCCGTGGTTGGTTTTTGGTGGCAGTTCAAGAGGAGGGGACCGATCTTCTGCCTTTCCGATACTAACACAGACCGAGTTGCGCGGCGTAATGTTACCCGTAAAGCTCACATTGCAAAACAACTGCCCGGAAAACGAAGGCCACCCCGGTTGTTAACTATTGGGATCGGCAGAGAGGTAGAATCATCACAGAATATGACTCAGCGACCAGGGCGCAAATGATTCTATGACTCTGTGCGGGCGACAGCGGGACATTCAGGGCATCGTTGACGACTGTAAGTCCGATCACCTTGTTGTCCTTTCACACGAGCCTGGAATGGGCGCGAGTTCCTTGCTGAAATACGGTTTGCCCCCCGCCTTCGCAGCGGAGGGCGCCATTACGCTGGTCTGGAGCGATTGGCAGGGAAACTCCTTTATCGCCGATTTGAAGGAAGCGATAGCCGAAGCCGTCCGTCAGCAGGCCGATCGGAACTTTTTCGCTGAGACCGAACGCCTGGACGAGATACTGAGGAGAGCCCACAAAAAAACCGGGCGTCCGTTGCTCCTTCTGCTCGATGAGTTTGAGGACTATCTGCGGTGTCACTCGGGTTCGCATCTCTCGGACAGTTTCGACGCGGAACTCTCCAGTGCCGTCGCCGGACACTACGCGTGGTTTGTGGTTGCCATCCAGTCACACGCGATCGGGCCGTTTGAACGCCTTTCGCAATATGTTCCGAATCTGATGGGCTTTCATCGAAAGCTGCCGCCTTTGACGGGGGAGGCTGCTCGTGAAGCGGTGCTGGCCGAGGCGTCCCGAAGAAGTATGGACGTGGAAACGGCGGTGGCGGAAGCTTTAGTAAGCTGCAAAACCGTGGCCTGCGAAGGTGGTATTCATCCCTTCTTCCTGATGCGCGGCGTCACCAGGATTCTGGATGCGGAAAGCCGCCTGAAATCGACGGTCGCCCGTCTGAGCACGTTCCAGCTGAACGGCGGACCGGACCGTCTCGTCCTCGAGTCTTTGGACGACACACTCTCGGATTTGAGTTCCACGTCAGCCGAACTGCTGTTTCATTGGTGCAAGATACTAATCTCGCCGCAAAAGAATCGCGCCTCTCTGACCGAAAAGGCACTATCGGATTACGCCGGGCGCCTCAATCGATTCGTACTCACTACCCTGCCGCAGTTGCGGGAGATCGGCTTGCTGCGGAGCGTGCAGATCCTCGACGTGACCCGGTATGAGATTTCGAGGGAGTGTCTAACCCCCATCCTTCACGATTGGTGGACGCGGCGGGAAGCGGCGCTTCTCGCGCGGCGCAGAGCGCAGTTTCGGGTCCGGTCAATTTCCGTAGCGGCGGGCGCCATCGTGACCATGTACATTACGTGGCTGCTTTTTGGCAAGTAGACTACGCTACATTTTGTAACGGCCGAGATCCTCGTCCCCGAGGTTCTCGAGATAACGCTTCAGCTCCGCATTGGTGTTGAGCTTGTCGGATACCGTTGACGCATTCTTTGCCGACTTGAGCACGGAGTCATCGACGAATATCGGGCAATCGAGGCGCAGAGCAAGGGCGAGAGCATCACTCGGGCGCGAATCCACCGAAATGAGTTCGCCTTCGCGTTCCACCCAAATCACGGCGAAGAAGGTGTCTTCCTTTAATTCGTTCACCACGACTTTGCGAATTCCCGCATCGAGACCAAGCAGCAGAGTCTTGATGAGGTCATGCGTCATCGGGCGCGGCGTGGAGACCTTCTCGATTTCCAGCGCGATCGCGTTCGCCTCGTAGATGCCAACCCATATCGGCAGCACACTATTGCTGCCCACATCTTTTAGGATGACGATCGGCATGCTTGTGACAGGGTCCATCATCAATCCGCGGATCTTCATCTCAACTTCCATGCTTTTATTACAGCACAGGCCAGAAAAAGAGATTTCCGTTCAGCAGGACTTTCAGAGGACCGCTTCGCCCACAAGCGAGTTCGGGCCGGCGCGTGTCACTCGAACCGGTACGTAGCTTCCCGAGAGCGCTTCCGAATCGCGTCCTGAGAAGTTCAGCGTGAAGTTGCGGGATGTGCGGCCGATCCACTGCCCAAGTGACTGGTGGCGCCCTTCGACATGCACCTCTTCCACAGCGCCAATAGCGTCTGAATTCCGCCTGATTTGAATCGCGCGCTGACGTTCGTTGAGCGTCATGATGCGGCGCGTCTTTTCCTCTTCGGGTATCGGGTCGGCGAATTTCAGAGCGGGTGTGTTGGGGCGCGGAGAATACTTGAAGGCGAAGAGCGAATCGTACTCCACCTCATCGAGCAGGCGAAGCGTATCCTCAAAGTCCCTTTCGGTCTCGCCTGGGAAGCCCACTATGATGTCGGTGGTGATGGAGATCGGCTTTTTGGCGTTCTTCATCCATGAAATTCGTTCCATGTACTGGTCACGGGTGTAGAGCCTTTGCATGCCCGCAAGAACGCTGGTAGAACCGGACTGTACGGGGAGATGCACGTGGTTACAGAGGTTCGGATTCGATTCGATAGCCTCGACGATCGGCTTCACGAAATCGCGCGGATGCGAAGTCATGAAGCGAACGCGGCGAATGCCGGGAATGCTGCCCACGCGGTCCAGCAACGTTGCGAAATCCCACGCGGCGGGCGATGGATCGCGGTAGCTGTTTACATTTTGGCCAAGCAATTGTATTTCGGTGCGGCCCGATTCCGCAAGACGGGTCGCTTCTTCAATTACGCTTTTGCTGGTGCGGCTCCGTTCCGGACCGCGGGTGAAAGGCACCACACAGTATGAGCACTTCTTATCGCAACCTTCGATGATGGTGAGATAGGCGCGATGGGGATTGTCGCGGCGCGTAAACGGCGTGTCGAAGGCCTCGCTGGTGTCGAGACTAAGACCTGTAACGCGCCTGTCGCCGGCCTCGAGCCGGACCAGCATTTCGGGTAGTTTTGTGTAACTGGCGGAGCCGGCCACCAAACTCACGTGAGGCGCGCGATCGAAAATTTTCTCGCCTTCCTGCTGCGCGACGCAGCCGATTACGGCGATGATTTTGTCTTTCCCGGTGTTCTTGAAGTGCTGCAGGCGGTTGAAGACCTTTTGTTCGGCTTTGTCCCGGATGCTGCAGGTGTTGAAGAATATGTAACCGGCGGCTTCCGCGGTATCGACAGGGCTGTAGCCTTTTTCGAGCAGCGTGCCGACGACCTTTTCAGAATCGTGGGCATTCATCTGGCAGCCGAAGGTTTCGATGTAGAAGGTCTTGTCCAATTCTTTATTGTAGCGGCGCGAGTTGGCGTTCGAACCGCCTTGCTTAAAGGTTGAGCATTTCCCGAAGCCGTTTACTCTGCATACGGCTGACGGGGATTTCGCTTGCTTTCTTGTCGTCCATCTTCAATTGGTAAGTCGACTTGAACCACGGCACCACCTCCCGAATCCGTTTCACGTTCACGATGAAGGACCGGTGCGCCCGCCAGAAAAGATCGGGGTCGAGTGCCGCCTGTAATTCCTCAAGGGTGCGAAAGGTGGATTGCCCCTCCACCTGAGCCGTCACGAGCGTAATTACTCCGCTGTCGATGGTGGCGTAGATCAACTCCTGCGGATCCACAATCATGTTCCGCGCACCGCTTCGGACCAACAGCCGATTGAATGCGGCGGGGCGTGGCATCGCCACTTCTTCCAGCACCGGCTCGCCCACCAGTCGCCTTGCCCGCTCAAGAGTTTCCTCTAATCGTTCGCGATCGACCGGCTTGAGCAAATAATCGGTCGCTTCGAGCCGAAACGCCTCCACCGCAAACTGATCCCAGGCCGTGGAAAAGACGATGTACGGAAGTTCGATTTGCTCTTCCCTCAGACGGCGTACGACACTCAACCCATCGAGCCCCGGCATTTGAATATCGAGAAATGCCAGGACCGGGTCAAGCTTTCGAATCAGATCGAGAGCTTCCAGACCGTTGCCGGCAGTACCCACCACCTCGACGTCCGCAACCTCGCCCAGCAGGAAGCGCAGTTCCTCGCGGGCAAGCTCTTCGTCGTCCGCAATGATCGCGCTTATGAGTGTGGTCGCGCGTCGCATGAACTGCTATTATAGCGGCTTGATCTAATCCCAATCCTTTCATGGGATTGCACGCCCGCCTCCCCTTTTCAAAACGAAAAGCGGCGCAATAAAAAGGAGCTAAATCGTTTGTCCACAACGTCTGACGCGGCATCGAAGCCAACCCCCATAATCAAACCGGCCGAAGGGAAACTCGGCATTCTGATTCCGGGCATGGGCGCCGTAACTACCACGTTCATCGCAGGGGTCGAAGCGGTCAAGCGCGGCATCGCCAAGCCGATCGGCTCCGTTACCCAGCTCAGCACCATTCGGCTGGGCAAACGAACAGACAATAACACTCCGAAAATTAAAGATTTTGTGCCCCTTGCCGGCCTGGAAAACCTGGAATTCGGCGGCTGGGACATTTTTGAAGAGAACTGCTACGAAGCTGCTGTCCACGCGGGCGTGCTGGATCGCACCCTTCTCGATCGGCTAAAAGAACCGCTCGAAGCGATCAAGCCGATGCCGGCCGTGTTCGATTCGTCGTACGTGAAGCGCATCAACGGACCCAATCTGAAGCCGAAGGGCTCGAAAATGGACCACGCCCAGGCGCTGATGGACGATATCCGAAATTTCAAGGAGAGCCGCGGATGCGACCGGCTCGTGATGATATGGTGCGGATCGACCGAAGTCTTCCACACGCCCCAAGCCGTTCACCAGACCATCGAGGCCTTCGAGGCTGGCCTGGTGGCCAGCGATGCGGCTATTTCACCCAGTCAAATATACGCCTACGCTGCCCTGAAGTTGGGTGTGCCATACGCCAATGGAGCGCCTCATCTGGCGGTGGACGCGCCCTGCCTGATTGAACTGGCCCGCGCCACTCAAATACCGATCTGCGGCAAAGACTTCAAAACGGGTCAGACATTCATGAAGACCCTGATCGCGCCGGGACTGAAATCGAGGATGCTCGGCGTCTCGGGATGGTTCTCAACCAACATCCTTGGCAACCGCGACGGGGAGGTTTTGGACGAACCTGGGTCGTTTAAGTCCAAAGAGGAATCAAAACTGTCGGCTCTGCATTCAATTCTGCAGCCTGATCTCTACCCGGAACTGTACGAACAGATTTATCATAAGATCCGTATCGAGTACTATCCGCCCAGAGGAGATTCCAAAGAGGGTTGGGACAACATCGACATTTTCGGCTGGCTCGGCTATCCCATGCAGATCAAGATCAACTTCCTTTGCCGCGACTCCATCCTCGCCGCGCCTCTGGTTCTCGATCTTGTGCTGTTCATGGATCTCGCGCAGCGCGCCGGCATGCGCGGAGTACAGGAATGGCTCTCATTTTTCTTCAAAGCGCCTATGACCGCCCCGGGGCTCTACCCGGAGCACGACATCTTCATCCAGCTGATGAAACTGAAGAACACGTTGCGCTGGATGAAAGGCGAAAATCTCATCACGCATCTCGGTCTCGAATATTACGACTGAGACCGTCTAAGCAAAGGCAGATACCAGCCAGACAGGGGCAATCATAGGATGCGTGTTCTCGTCATCGGAGGGACGCTTTTTATCGGCAAGCTGCTCGTCAAGCGGCTGCTTGCGGGCGAGCACGAGGTCACTATTCTCCACAGGAGGGCGGAGCATCCCTTTGGCCGCCGCGTCCGAAACGTGGTGGCCGACCGGAACAATGCGGCATCTATCAGGGATGCTCTTGCCGGCATGCGCTTCGATGCCGTCTACGACATCGCCTACGACTGGGAGCGGGGCACGACTGCCCAGCAGGTGGAAGCCACCGCGAAGACCATTCCAGGCGACCTCTCGCGCTATATCTTCATGTCCAGCGTCGCCGCGTATGGCGATGGCCTGAATCACGCCGAAGACGACCCGCTTGCGTCGGACATGCATCAGAACGATTACGTCCGTAACAAGGCCGGCAGCGAGCGAGCGCTCTTTCGGATGTATCACGAGTCCCGTTTCCCCGTTGTGACGATGCGCCCGCCATTTGTCTACGGACCCGAGAACCCCTTTTATCGCGAGGCGTTTTTCTGGGATCGCCTGCGGGCGGACAGGCCCGTCATCATCCCCGGCGATGGCAACCGGCTCATGCAGTTCGTTTATGTGAACGACCTGGTGGAAGCGTGCTTTAATGCGCTCGAAAAACATACCGCGCCTGGCAGAGCATTCAATGTGGCTGACGAAAAACCGCTGACCCAGGTGGAAGTGGTGAACGAGTTTGCCAGGACAGTGAACAAGCAGCCGACGTTAGTCCGGGTGCCGAGGGATATCATTGTGCGGAACGGCGGGAACGTTTTCGGAGAACCCGCGTACTTCGGCTATTATTACGACGTTCCTCCAATTACTGAAGCGGTCGGCAGGGTGAAGCGCGTACTGAATGTCTCGCTTACGCCGTTCGCGGCGGGTCTTCGCGAAACGTATAAATGGTACATAAAGCACGCCGCCGACCGCAAACTGGATTTCAGCTTCGAAGATAAGCTGATCCGCCAGGCAAAAGAGCTCAACCGGCCGGCTCACGGATTGTAGAAGGCTCGGGGCGCTGGTTTAGCTCGCCGGCGCGGTTCAGTGGTATACCTGCATATTGCCAATGCATCGAAGAACATTCCTCACCCGATCGGCTCTCGCGACCGCACTCGCGACCGCCGCACGCAAATCGATGGCGGATTCATCCGTTGAATCTCAAGCGGAGATTCTGCGCCGTATCAAGGCCCCTGTCTTTCCGAAGCGCGACTTCGACGTCGTGAAGTACGGCGCGGAATCGGGAGGCGTAAAGGACTGTTCCGAGGCGATTCGCAAGGCTATCGCGGCGTGTACCGCCGCGGGTGGCGGGCAGGTAACAATCCCGGCCGGCGTGTTTCTCACGGGCGCAATTCATCTCGATAACAACGTGAATCTGCACGTCAGCGAGGGCGCGACTCTGCGCTTCAGCCAGAAGCCGGAAGATTACCTGCCGGTCGTTTACACGCGCTGGGAAGGCACCGAGTGCATGAATTACTCGCCGCTCATCTATGCCTTCGAAAAGACGAATATTGGGATCACGGGCACGGGCACACTCGACGGCGGCGCGGACGAGCAGCATTGGTGGGCGTGGAAGGGCGGAGCGCGCAGGAATGGCGGGCCGAATCAGACCGCGGACCGCGATGCGCTTGTGGCCTCAGGCGAAAAGGGCGTTCCGGTGAAGGAGCGTGTTTACGGCGGCGGCCACTACCTTCGACCGAACTTTGTTCAACCGTATCGCTGCGCGAACGTGGTGATCGACGGATTGAAGATCCGGAACTCCCCCATGTGGGAACTCAATCCGGTGCTGTGCCACAACGTGACGATCCGGAATATCGATATCGACACGCACGGCCCGAATAACGACGGATGCGATCCGGAATGCTGCACAGACGTTCTGATCGAGAACTGCTCTTTCAACACAGGCGACGATTGCATCGCGATCAAGTCCGGGCGCAATGCCGACGGGCGCCGGGTGAATGTACCTTGCGGCAATTTGATCGTGCGGAACTGCATCATGAAGGACGGACACGGGGGAGTCTCGATCGGGAGCGAGGTTTCGGGCGGGATCCGGAATGTGTATGTAGAGAACTGTCAGATGAGCAGCCCCTCTCTGCAACGGGCGCTGCGGATTAAGACCAACTCTCATCGCGGGGGAGCTATTGAGAATATCTACTTCCGCAAGGTGACTGTGGGTCAGGTCGCGGAGGCGGTGATCGAAGTCGATTTCTATTACGAGGAAGGCGAGGGCGGCCCCTTCAAGCCCGTCGTGAACAATGTTGTCGTTTCGGATGTTACATGTAAGAAAAGCAAGTATGGGCTGTACTTGCGAGGGTACAAGGATGCGCCGATTCGTGGCCTCACAGTAACGGATTGTGTGTTCGACAATGCGGCTAAAGATAACTTGCTGCAGAATGTGGAATCGGTAAACATGACGCGGGTAACCGTCAACGGAAAGCCCGTGATTCCGTAGACCGTTTACCCGAGGACCTTGCCCCGATTCAAAATGCCTTTGGGGTCGAGCGAATGCTTCAGTTTCCGCATCAGCGCCAGTTCGTGCTCGGTACGGCAAAGATGCAGGTAAGCCCGTTTTTCAAGGCCGATGCCGTGTTCCGCTGAGACCGAACCCTGGCGCGAGGCGAGTCCGCCGTAGACAATAGTTTCCACCTGCTTGCGGGCTTCCGCATCTGCGCTGCCGACATGAATGTTCAGGTGCAGGTTGCCGTCGCCCATGTGTCCGAAAACGAAGCAGACGTGTTTTGGGAAGCTCGCGGCAAGGGAGTCCTTCACCTCCGCCACGTAGGTCTCCATGTGGCGGATGGGCATGCTCACATCGAAGCCGAACCATGGCCGAAATTGATGGAACTGATCGACATCGTCCCTCATGGCCCAAATGGCCTGGCGCTCCGCGGCCGACATGGCGACGACACAGTCACCCGCAAGGCCCGTTTCGGTGATCTGCTCAAGTGCCGCCTCAAAACGATCCTGATCGGCTTTCTGATCGGACCCTTGCGCGTCGGCGATAACGTAGTACGGATAGGTTTGAGGGAGCAGCGGTCTCTGGCGGGCGGGCGGCGTTGTCACCAGCCGGTAGAACTCGTTCCACATCACCTCGAACGCGCTCAGAGTACCTCCCAAACCGGCACTCAGGCTGCGGAGTATCTGAGGAAGGCGATCGAACTCACTCACTCCGATCAGGGCCGTACACTGGCTCCGTGGCTGCGGCAGCAGGCGAAGAATCGCGCGCGTGACAATCCCAAGCGTGCCTTCAGAGCCGATGAAGAGGTGCTTTAGATCGTAGCCCGCGTTGTTCTTGACAATCGGGTACATTGATGAGATCACGGTTCCGTCGGCGAGGACTGCTTCGAGGCCCAGTATCAGGTTCCGGGTCATGCCGTAGCGGATCACGCGATTGCCGCCGGCGTTCGTCGAGATCAGGCCGCCGATCATGGCGGAGCCGCGCGCGCCTAAGTCAAGAGGGAACATCAGGCGCGATGATTCCGCTCTCTGATGGATAGCCTGCAGAATGACCCCGGCTTCCACCGTCATGGATGGCCCGCTTTCATCTACTTCTTCAATGCGGTTCATGCGCTCGAGGGAGAGGATGATTTCGTTTTCTCCGGCGTGACCGCCTTCGACTAAGCCCGTGAGGCCTCCGTGGGGAACAACTGGCTGGCCTGCCTCATGACAGAGGCGAAGGATCGCGGACACCTCGATTGTGTTGCGGGGCCGCACAATGGCGGCGGCCTGAAGGCTGCCTCGCGAAATCCAGCCCGCGGAGCGACTGCGAACCTCATCGCCAGTGAGAACACCGCCGGATCCTGCAATTGAACGGAGGCGCGTAAGAAGGGTCAAGTCACAATGTTATCCAAATTCAACCTGGACGTCCGCCTGAGCGCGTGCGAGATTCGTAATGTGGCGAGCAAAGTAGTTCGGCGAGTACGCGTTCGGAGTTCGCCTCCCCCGGTGACGATACTTCCGCTGCTTGATGACATGAGGCACCGCGTGCTTGCGTGGGTGGATGAGATCGAAGAGCACGGCCCGGCTAAGGTGCTCTCCTCTGTGGAAGCCGCGCGGAACCGTCTGCTTCGGGTACGTGGCAGCATCAGACACCAGCGTTTCGCTGAATTTCTGCAGCACTGTGTGGTGGCGCTTGAGAACGACCAGGCGGAAAGCGCCCGTTACATTCTGTTAACCGCCGTGGCCGCTCTGGGGTGGCCGACTCCGCCGGAGCCGCACTCATAGGAGAGACTGTTATGAGTGCCGACTGAGATCGCCCCCCCTCTCATAGAACTTCGTAACGTTTCCGTGATGCGCGGTGAGAACCTGGTTTTGCGGAACTTCTCGCTCACCATCGGCGCGGGCGAACATGTGGCGATTCTGGGGCCTAACGGGTGCGGCAAGTCCACACTGATAAAGACCATTACGCGTGAATGCTATCCGCTGGCGAACCCTGAATCTTCCGTCTCGATCCTGGGCGAAACGTTCTGGAACGTGGTGGATCTCCGCTCCATGCTGGGAATCGTTTCGAACGATCTGATGACGCAGTGTACCCGTGAGATCACCGGCTTCGAGATCGTCCTTTCAGGCTTTTTTTCCAGCATCGGCATCTGGCCGAATCACCACGTCACGGATGAGATGCGGGCGAAAACCGAGGCAGTGTTGCGACTTTTGGACTCGCCTCAGCTGGCAGCGAAGCCGGTAGAGGAGATGTCGTCCGGGGAAGGACGGCGGATGCTGATCGGGCGGGCGCTGGTGCATTCTCCGAAGGCTTTGCTTTTGGATGAGCCGTCCACGAGTCTGGATCTCTTCGCTCAGCATGAATTGCGCGAGACAATCCGGCGGCTGGCTCAATCGGGCATGGGGATCGTGCTGGTAACGCATCACCTGTCCGATATCATCCCGGAGATTGAGCGAGTGATCTTTCTGCGCGACGGTCAAATTGTGGGGGACGGCGCGAAGCGGCAGATGCTGACTTCCTATGGGCTGCGCGGCCTGTTCGGTGTAGAAGCGGAACTGGCGCAGAGAGATGGGTATTATCACCTCTGGTAGGTATGACTCCTTCAAATACGCCGTCGCCCCATCCTCGCTGGCCGGCTGTGATAGCCGCGGCCGCGATCACTCTTCTGCACTACGCGGTGCCGGGACAACTTACGGTGGTGCCCGGGTGGATATTGGCAGTAGTGACCGGGTGTCTTCTCGCCCTGATCGTGCTCTTTCACCGGGCAGGCAACGAGCAACTGAATGAGGTGTTCTCTTATCTCATGCTGAGCGCGATCGCGCTGGTGATGGTGTCGTCTTTAGCGGTTCTGATCTATCGGCTACCGTTGCATAAGGATGCGCCTGTTGACCTGCTGCGGGCGGCGTCCGCTCTGTGGGTCGGCAACATTCTCGTATTCGCGTCATGGTACTGGCGGCTCGACGGCGGGGGGCCGAACGTGCGCGACAAGCGGGTGGTCCATGTGGATGGCGCATTTCTGTTTCCGCAGATGACAATGGACCCGGACTTGAAGAAGACGATGGGAGAAGACCTCTGGAGCCCCGGTTTTGTGGATTATCTTTTTCTCGCGTTCAATACGAGCACGGCATTTTCTCCTACCGATGTGCCTGTGCTGACGCGCTGGGCCAAGATACTGATGATGATTCAATCGCTGATATCGTTGACTACTCTGGCGCTGCTTGCCGCGCGTGCGGTAAATATCCTCTAAAGATACTGGTTCGCGAGTTCTTCGAATTCCGCGGGCGTGACCAGTTGAACTCTGACTTCCAGTGAGCTGAAGCGCGCGATGTCTTTCTGCATTTCTTCGCCGGGAGGGTCGGTCCCGACAAGGTGGATCTCACCGGCGGCGATTCGGAAGGGAAGGACCTTCCATTTTCGGGCCATCGCGGCAGGGAGAGCGCGGGTGACAGGAACAGATACCGTTTCAGGGTCGGGCTTGCCTGCCGACAGGTTGTTTTGCCTTGCCAGAGCCTCGCAGAGGTGGCGCTCTGAGATCATCCCCCGCCTGAGTAAGTGCTCGCCGAGTCTGATGCCTTCCGGCTGAGATGCCAAGGCAATTTCCAGGTGCTCCCGCGAAAGGAAGCAGTTCTCCACCAGTATTTCGCCCAGGCGCTTCTTTGGGTATGCATGCGTAGTCTTAACCCATCGAAGGTGCTCGCCGCGCAGTTTCGTGCGGGTATACGTCCAGATTGCACGACAGGTGGCGAAGCAGTTGATCCAGTTGCCGACCACGACCCGTATCGGGACGGCACAGGCAAATCTGAAACCGTAGATCCGGGCCGAGCAACCCATTCGAATGCCGGTGTGAAAGGCCTGGAGGGCCAAACCAATTCCATATTCCGGCCCGGTCTCGTGTGCCAGTCCCCATGGGTTGTGGGACCAGGCTGCCCAGGCCCAGGTCGCGCCCCCGTAGAAGAACAGGATGTTCGTGAGCGGGGTCACCAGGTTGCTCACCAGGCTTTTCCTATCCCGCCAGAACCAGTAGCCGTGCTGAAGAGTCTCGGCTACGGAGTGAAACTCCCAGGATTGCAGAGTGATGCCGGTGACCCAGCGTGAGCGTTGGCGAACGGCAGCGGCAAGCTGACGAGGGAAGTACTCGCGGGTGGCGATCGGGCGACCCTGGTGAAAGTAAATCGGCATGAACTTCTGGGGAAGGCCGAGGCGTCGCACCCGAAAGCCATTCTCGTAATCTTCCGTCAGACAGGCAGGCTCGAAGATCCGATTCGAGTAGTGCGCTGCGAGCATTTCGAGCGCCTTGCGGGAGAAGCCTGTGCCAACGCCGTTTGATGGAATGAAGCCGCCGAGGACTTGACGGGCCACCATGTCTTTGTACTGATATTCGGCGAACTCGTCGCAGTAAACGCCGTGAGACAACTCGCGGATGGGCGTGGGAAGGGCCAGTACAGGGATCTGGACAAAGTCGTTCCACTGGGCATAATAGTTGATCCACCGGAGGGCGTCGGGATCGATCAGATCTTCCGCATCGTGGGTTAGGATCATGTCGAATCGAAAGCCATTTTGCTCTTCGTGGAGCAACATGCGCTGGTAGATCCAGTTGAGGCAGTCGGCTTTCGAGGTTGGGCCGGGGTGAGGGCAGACTGACAAGTGGACGTTCGGGAACTGAGCCATGGCCTCGCGGATGGCACCGAGGGTGGGCGCGTCGTTGGGATACGCTCCTATGAAGAACTCGACAGGCTCATAACGCATTCTGGAAACGTTGTTTTCGAGCATTTGCCGGATGACCCGGTGCTCTTTCCAGAGGGCGACAAATATTGCCATCCGGCGGGGTGGGGCGGCGTCGAGTTGCTCTTCCGACGGACTGGACTGGCGGATGTGGCCGTACAGGGCCGCGAAGTCGATGAACAGGTCATCGAAGCCGTTAATCAGCACCCATATTGCGAGGGGGGCCAGAAGGCTCGCCACCCAATGATCGATTGTCATCCGATAAGAAGAAAGTGTGTATTTGGGGGAAAGTTCTCAGGCTGGGGTGAGATATTTATTGAACGTGTCTCTCGCAAAGGCGCGGAGGCGCAAAGAAAAACGCGAAAAGGCACGGCTGGGGGATATTCGGTTTTGAAAGATCGGTTGGCCGGAGCCCATTTCGGGGGCGGCCAGAAAACATGGAACTACTTCACAACCCGGTATATCCCGGGCATAACCAGAAACGTTCGGCGGACGCAGAATTGCAGCCCGTAACCGGAAGCAGCGGAACGGCTTAATTTTATTTGGGATCGCTGTGCCGACCGGGGGGCCGCTGGAGTGGCTGGAAAGCCACTCGCGGGCAGGATTGCCGGCCCACGGTTTGCAGGTGTGGCTATTTCTCCGCGGCGAGTTTGTCGAAGAAGCGTTTGATTAGCATGCGGGCGGTCATGTCGATCATGCGGTTACCCACAGCGGCCATGGTACCTCCGATTTGGGCTTCGCCTTCGTAGGAGACTTCGGTGCCGGCGTCGTTGGGGGTCAGCTTTAATAAGCCGTCGCCTTTCATGAAGCCGATTTTGCCGGAGCCTTCCACCACCATCCGAAAGCTGTTGGGACGGTCGGGTTCGGTCAGGCGGACTTTGCCGTCGAAGGCTCCCGACAGGCTTGCGAGGACCATTTTCATTTTCAGGCTGTACTCGTTGTCGCCGGTTTTTTCGAGTTTTTCGCAGCCGGGGATTGCTTTGGCTATAACGGCGGGATCCTGCATCAGGTCGTAAGCCCGCTCGGGTGGAAAGGGCAGGGTTGCGTTGCCCGCGATTTTCACGCGGACCTCGCCAGCGCTGCCTGAATTGCTTTCACGGTATAGACCGTGGCGAGATGTTTGCGGTATTCGGCGGAGGCGTGGAGGTCGGCACTGGCGTCGATTCCCTGCCCTACCAGGGCGGCTGCGGCGCGAATGGTTTCATCAGTAGGTTGCTTGCCGTTGAGGACGGCTTCCACATTGGCGGCTCGGTAGGAGGAGCCGGAAAGACCGGTAACTCCGATGCGGATCATATCTATGGCGCCGCCTTGCTGGTGAACGCGCGCGGCGATGCCCACGATGGCGAATCCGCTGGCGGGTTGCAGGAACTTCTGGTAGCTGGTGCCCGTGAGCCCAAGCTCGACGGGGACGATGACTTCGGCCACAATTTCGCCGGGTTCAATGGCTGTGGTGAAAGTATCGATGAAGAACTCGCTTGCGGGCAGCGTGCGGATTCCTGTGCTGCTGCGGAGAACGATGTTTGCGTCGAGGGCCTGCAGCGCCGCAGGGTAGTCGGCCGCGGGGTCGGCGTGGGCAACGCTGCCGCCCAACGTGCCCATATTCCGGACCTGAATGTCGCCGATATAGGCAGCCGTTTCGGCCATGAGCGGGCACTTGCCGAGCAGAAGAGGAGAGGACTCGACATCGTAGTGAGTGCTGGCTGCTCCGATGTGGATCTCGCCGTCTTCTTCGCGGATGTAGTTCAACTCTTTCAGGCGCGCGAGGTCCACCAGATGTTCGGGCGCGGCGAGCCGGAGCTTCATCATGGGGATGAGGCTCATGCCGCCGGCGAGGGGCTTGGCTCCGCCCGCGATGAGTGCAAGGGCTTCGTCGAGCGATGCCGGGGCTGTGTATTCAAATTCATTGGCGATCATGCTGTGGCTCCGTTAACGATCTTCCAAACCTTTTCAGGCGTCAGGGGCATATCGACGTGGCGTATGCCGAGGGGGGACAGCGCATCGACAACCGAGTTCACCATGGCGGGAGTGGAGCCGATGGTGCCGGCTTCGCCAACGCCTTTGACTCCGAGCGGATTCACGGGCGACGGCGTGACCGTGTGAGAGCTTTCGATCCAGGGCATCATGCGGGCGCGGGGCATGACGTAATCCATGAACTCGCCTGTGACCAATTGGCCGTTATCGTCATAGATTCCATGCTCCCAGAGCGCCTGCCCTAAGCCCTGAGCGGCGCCGCCGTGAAGCTGGCCATCCACCAGGAGCGGGTTGAGTTGATTCCCGATGTCATCGACGGCCATGTAGCGCTTGATGGCGATCTCGCCGGTGTCGCGGTCCACTTCGCTGACGACAATGTGCGCGCCGAAGGGGAAGGCGAAGTTCGAGGGCTCCCAGAACTTCGTAGCGACGAGACCGGGGTCGGTATCGGGCGGCAGTTTCAGAGCGCGATAGGCGGCGCCGGCGATGGTCTGGATGCTGACCTCCTTACCGGTTTTGGGATCTGTGCAGACGCCGTTTTCGAAGACGACATCATCGGCCTCCAGCAGCATCCGGCCGAATTTCCTGATCTTCTCTTTGAGATCCTGAAGGGCGTAGTAGAGCGCCGGACCACCGACGGCGGTGTTGCGGCTTCCGAAGGTTCCGATGCCGTATTGAACGATCGAGGTATCGCCGTGGAGAACGATGATGTCGTCCATTGGGACGCCAAGTTCGTCGGCTGCGATTTGGGCGAAGGAGGTTTCCTGGCCCTGGCCGTGCGGGGAAGTGCCGGTGAGGACTGTGACTTTGCCGGTAGGCTCGATTTTGACTGTCGCGCTCTCCCAACCTCCGGCGGGAGTGGCGGGCGAGGGGCCGAACGCGCATAGCTCGCCGTACGTCGAAATTCCGATGCCCATGAGGCGGCCTGCCGCGCGCGCCTCGGCCTGCTGTTTGCGCAGGTCGTCATAACCGATGAGGTCCATCGCTTTTTGGAGCGTGGCGCCGTAGTCGCCGGAATCGTAATTGAGGCCGGTGGCGGTGGGGAACGGGAATTGATCGGGCTGGACGAAGTTCTTAAAGCGAATGACGGCGGGGTCCATTTTGAGCTCGGCAGCGAGCATGTCGACCATGCGTTCGATGCCGTGAGTGGCTTCGGGGCGGCCCGCGCCGCGATAGGCGTCGGTCGGGACGCAGTTAGTGAAGACGCCGATGACATCCGCGTCGATGTTGCGGAAGTTGTAGAGGCCCGGCATCATCAACACGCTGAGGGTGGGGATGGCGGGGGTGAGGAGTTGGTGGAAAGCGCCGAGATCCTGAATGAGTTTGAGGCGAAGGCCGAGAATGGCGCCGTCTTTTTTCGCGGCGATCTCAAAGTAATCGACGTGGCCGCGACCGTGAATGGTGCAGAGGAAATTTTCGCGGCGCGATTCAATCCACTTGACCGGCTTCCCGGTTTTCATGGTGATGAAACCCATGAGAGCCTCTTCGGCATATACGTTGAGTTTGGAGCCGAAGCCGCCGCCGACTTCCGGGGCGACTAAGCGGAAGCGGTTTTCGTCGATGCCCAATTGGCCCGCGAGGATGGTGCGGGCCAGGTGAGGAATCTGGGTAGACGTATACATGGTGAGCGAGCGCTCGGCCTGGAGCCATTCGGCGACGACGCCGCGCGTTTCCATGGCGTTCGGGACGAGGCGCTGGCTGACGATGCGCTGCCTGACGATTACGTCGGCGTCGGCAAAGGCTTTATCGATATCGCCGCCGGTTTGATGGTAAACGAAAGCCTTGTTGTCAGGCCATTCGGGATGGACGGCGGGAGCGCCCGGGGCGAGAGCCTTCTCGGGATCGGTTACGGCCTGGGTGACTTCGTAATCCACTTCGACGAGGTCGGCTGCGTCGGCAGCGATGTAACGATTGCAGGCGACGACTACGGCGACGGGATGGCCGACGAGATAAACGCGGCTCTGCGCGAGGATGTGGTGAACGGGGCGGCGCAGGCCGGGGAGGTCGGCGGCGCAGACTACGGAGCCCACTCCGGTGATGTCTTTGCCGATGAAGACCGCGGTGACGCCGGGAAGCGCGGCGGCCTTCGAGATATCGATGCCTTTGATGCGCGCGGCTCCGTGGGGGCTGCGAACGATGACGGCGTGCTGCATGTCGGGCCGCGTGATGTCTTCCACGTAGGTGGCGGTGCCGGTGATAAGGCGCGGATCTTCTTTGCGGCGGATGCGCTTGCCTACGAGCTTGTCGACTTTGGTGATGGTGGTGGCCATGGTTTCAGGCTCCCGCTTTCGCGGTGCGGACCGCGTTGACGATGTGTTGATAGCCGGTGCAGCGGCAGAGATTGCCATCGAGACCTTCCCGGATTTCGGTATCGGTGGGGGCGGGGTTGCGCTCGATAATTTGTTTCGAAACCATGATCATGCCGGGGGTGCAGAAGCCGCATTGGAGGGCGTGTTCGTTCCAGAAGGCCTCCTGCACCGGGTGGTGCTTGCCATCGGACGACGTAAGGCCTTCGATGGTGAGAATGGTGGCCCCGTTGGCCTGAACGGCGAACATGCTGCAACTTTTGATGGCTTTGCCGTTCACTTCGACGGTACAGGCGCCGCAGAGGGAGGTTTCGCAGCCTATGTGGGAACCGGTCAGCCCGACCACTTCTCGGAGGTAGTGAATGAGCAGGAGGCGCGGCTCCACCTGGTGGGTGTGGGAAACGCCGTTAATGGTTACGGAGATGGGTTGCGTCATATAGTTTTGCGCGGGTTTTTGGTACTTGGAAAGTATATCTGAATGGGGCGGTTTGGTGTTTAGGAGGTGCGGGGGGAGGGGCAAAAAGAGTACAGGCACGAATTTCGCAAAACCGGCGAAATTCACTCCAGTCCCCTTTTTGCGCATGAAGGACTGGCGGGGCGTTGCGACCACAGCAGCGTTTGTATTTTTCGCCGGATTTGCAGGGGCATGGGGCGTTTCTCGCGTCGAAGGCGTTCTTCAGCCGGGCAATAGACGGGCTAGTTGTTCGGCGGCTCAGGCCCTTGCAATATCGGTCAGGGCGAAGTCATTGCCCACACAAAGCACGGGCATGCTGGCGACTTTGGCCGTTGCGTAGGTGAAACAATCGCCCATATTTAGCCGGGCCGGATGGCGGCCTTTCCCAAAACGGAGAAAGGCGCTGAAGAATTCGGAGATGTGTTCCCTGCCGAACGGGACCACAAGGGCTTGCGCTTCGACGAGAAACTGTTCTACCAACGCGCTTGCATCCCGGCTCAGTTTAACGGTCAGAGCCAATTGGGTTTCGGCGAGAGTGGGCGCTCCGATTACGACCAGGCGGGCAGAGCCGATCTTCGCGAGGAGGGCCTGACATCCGGGTTCATGGCAAAGAATAGCTATGATGGCGGAGGAATCGAGGATCAAACGGGTTCGCCCCATTCACCGTATCCAAGCGCGGCATCCTCTTCGTCTTTTGTCCACGCACGACGCGCCTCCGGAGGTATGGTGGGCCAAACACGTAGTTCGAGAAAGCGTTGCAGACGTTCTTCACGCCCCGCGGCAGAGCCCGGCGCACCGACTCGTTCTTTGCGCTCTAAGAGGGCGATGCGAATGGCTTCCGTTTTTGTGGTATTCGATAGCCGGGCAAGTTCTTCGGCTAGTCGTTCGACCTCGGGATTCTTGATATTTAAAGCCATGGTGTAAATATACCATTTTTACACCAAACGCCGTGGCCGGTGAAACATCCACGGACCGCGAACACGGTTGTATATGAATGGCCTGCCTGACCATCGTGGCCACGTAGTCGGCCAGATAAGGCGCCGCGGATTGCGGGCGCAATGCGACCGTGATGAGGTCGTTCAGTTCGGCCAGGATGTAAGACGGATCCTGATTACTAAGCTGATTTGGGAGGCGCTGGAATTCTTCGGATGCGCTCATGAGGTTTCTCTTGGGGCGATTTAAAGCGTCTGTCCCCTTTTTTGAGTTCCTTTTTTGAGTTATTCTCGCGTGAATTTGGTGGCTTTCTTTTCGGAGTGGCGCTCCAGGGCTAGTTCGATCAGGCGGTCGATCAGTTCCGCGAAGGGGATGCCGGTGTATTCCCACATCTTCGGGTACATGCTGATCGAGGTGAAGCCGGGGATGGTGTTGATCTCGTTTATGTAGAGCTTGCCGGTTGAGTTCTCTCTCAGGAAATCCACTCTTGCCATGCCTTCGCAGCCTACCGCTGCGTAGCAGGCCACGGCTAATCGGCGCATTTCGGCTGTGTCTTCCGGCGACAGACTCGCGGGCAACTCTATGCGCGCCTGATTCAACAGATATTTGTCTTCGTAATCGTAGAATTCACGTGACGGGAAGATCTCGCAGGGTACGGAAGCCGCGGGATGCTGGTTGCCCAGGACGCCGCATTCAAATTCGCGGCCCTCGATGCCTCTCTCCACGATTATTTTTCTGTCGAACCCGGCGGCGGTCTTCAGCGCGGCGGCTAATTCTTCCGTGTTGTGCGCTTTCGAGATCCCTACGGACGAACCTAAGTTTGCGGGCTTGACGAACATCGGGAAAGCAATTTTCGCCGCTACTGCTTCCGCATTCGCTTCTTCGCGGTTTAGAACCAAATACTCGACGACCGGCAGGCCCTGGTCGCGGCAGACGCGTTTCATCACATCCTTATCCATGGAGAGCGCGGAGGCGAGGACGTTGGCTCCCACATAGGGCAAGTCGGCTAATTCGAAGAGGCCCTGCATGGTGCCATCTTCTCCGAAGGTGCCGTGCAGGACGGGGAAGACGACGTCAATATCGGGATGGGCTCCGGGGACGGGCAGGATGGGGCCGGGGCGCCATTGACCGTCTTTGTCGATGAAGTAGTGCTTGACGTCATACCCCTTCGAGGTCAGGGCGGCGACGATGGATTCGGCGGAGCGGAGCGAGATTTCGTGCTCGCCGCTGCGGCCTCCGTAAACGACTGCTACACGGGTCTTCATGTTTCAGAGAATCTTCTTTCCAAGGGCTGATAATACGAGTTCGACGGCGAGTTCGGCGGTGCGGTTGAACTGATCGAGAACGGGATTCACTTCCACGATTTCCATGGAGCGCATCAGACCGGAATCGAGATCAGTTCCATTGCGAGATGGGCTTCGCGGTAGGTTGCGCCGCCGCGGACCGGAGTGCCGACGCCGGGAGCGTATTCGGGATCGACGAAGTCCATATCGAGCGAGAGATGGATTCCGGCGGTGTCTTTTGAAGCTATCGCGATGGCTTCGTCCATGACAGAGCGGAGGCCACGTTCATCGATGTCCCGCATCGTGAAGGCGTGGACGCCGGTGCGGCGAATGTTGGCGCGTTCCAGTTCGTCTACATCGCGGATGCCTACCAGAACTGTATTTGAGGCGCTGACCTTGGGGGTGAAGCCCAGCACGTTTACGAGTGCTTCAGGGCCGAGGCCGATGCAGCAGGCGAGGGGCATGCCATGGACGTTGCCGCTGGGGCTGGAGTCAGGGGTGTTCATGTCGGCATGAGCGTCGATCCATAACATGCCGATTTTTTGGTTTTGGACACGGTAGTGACTGGAGACCCCGGCGACGGTGCCGGCGGCTATGGAGTGGTCGCCGCCCAGCACCAGGGGAGTTTGCCCGTGTTTCAGAGCGCCTGACACCAGTTGGGCGAGGCCCTGGCAGGCGGCGGCGATCTCGTCTATGAATCTTGCGTTGCCGGGGCCTGGGTTGGGCAGGGATTCGGCTTGAGCGGCTTCTATGTTTCCCAGGTCGGATACCAGGAAGCCCAGTTGGGTCAGGCGTCTTCCCAAGCCGGCCACGCGGAGGGCGGAGGGACCCATGTCTACGCCTCTGCGACCCTGGCCGAGGTCCAGTGGGGCGCCGATGATTGCTATGCGGTTGTGGAGCATGGCATTTCCGTCAAAGCATCCATTGCAAGACGTGGGCGGGCAGTCCTGCCCGGAGTGGCTGACCACTGGCGCAGATATTTTTTGAACTTATCCATGGCTAAGTCGTGCATTCGTCCGCGCCTCTGGCAGAGCCGCTCCCGGCGACGAGGTCGGCAGCACTCGCTGCAAAGCGAGTCCGCAGGCACGGATTGCCTGCCCCACAAAATAGAGAGACTTCCTGTCGTGTACCGTGCCGCATCAGGGCCTTATGCGGTAGAGCATGCGCGGGAACGCAATGGTTTCGCGGATGTGTTCGAGGCCGCAGATCCATGCTACGGCGCGCTCAATACCCATGCCGAAGCCGCCGTGCGGGACGGTGCCGTACTTCCTGAGATCGAGATACCAGTCGAACGCTTCTTTCGGAAGCTTGTGCTCTTCAATCCGGCGCAGCAGCAGTTCGGGATCGTGGATGCGCTGGCCTCCGCCGATGATTTCGCCGTAGCCCTCGGGGGCGAGGACGTCAACGCCTAATGCGACTTCGGGGCGGTCGGGATCGGGCGCCATGTAGAAGGCCTTGATTTCCGAAGGGAAACGATCGACGAGCATAGGTCGGTCGAACTGTTGGGTGAGGATGGTTTCGTCGCCGCCGCCGAAGTCGGAACCCCATTGAATTTCAGACCCGTTGGCTTGCAGATTTTTCACGGCTTCGTCGTAGCTCATGCGGACGAAGGGCGATTGCACGGCTTCGAGCTTTGCAGTGTCGCGCTCGAGAACTTTGAGCTCTTCGCGGCGTTTATCGAGGACGCGGCCCACGACGTAGATGACGAACTCTTCGGCGACGCGCTTGATTTCTTCGAGATCGGCGAAAGCCATTTCGGGCTCGACCATCCAGAACTCGGTGAGGTGGCGGCGGGTCTTGGATTTTTCAGCGCGGAAGGTGGGTCCGAAGCAGTAGACCTTGCCGAAAGCCATGGCGTTGGCTTCGTTATAGAGCTGACCGGATTGCGTGAGATAAGCCTTCTCATCGTCGAAATAATTCACTTCGAAGAGTGTGGTGGTGCCTTCGCAGGCGGCGGGCGTGAAGATCGGAGTATCCACGAGGGTGAAGCCGTGGTTATCGAAATAGTCACGGACAGATTTGATGATTTCGTGGCGCACGCGAATGATGGCGTGCTGGCGCTGCGAGCGCAGCCAGAGGTGCCGGCGATCCTGCAGGAATTCGATGCCGTGATCTTTGGGGGTGATGGGATAGGGGTCGGTTTCGGAGACCTTTTGGAGAATTTCGACGGCTTCGACGTCCATTTCGAAGCCCCCGGGCGCGCGGCTTTCGGCACGCAGTTTTCCGCGGACGTAAAGGGACGATTCCTGGGTTAGGTGCTTCAGACTTTCGAAAACATCTTCCGGCAGATTGTTCTTGAGAGCTACGCACTGCATGAGGCCCGTGCCGTCGCGAACGATGGGGAAGACGATCTTGCCCGACTTGCGGAGATTGTAGAGCCAGCCGGCAATTTCCACCGTCTGGTCGACGTGTTGGGCGGCTTCGGCGATGGTGATTCGATTAGTCATGTGTGGGTTCAAGAGCTTCGATGGTGTCGAAGGTACGGGCGACGCGCGCGAGAGGGTTCTCATCTTCGGGAACTTCGCGCAGTTCAAGAAGCAGCGGAAACTGATTTGGTTTGGAGCGGAAGAGTTGCATGGCGGCGGTCCAGTCGATGGTGCCGCCTTCCGCCTTGGGATAGAGATGGGAATCCTCAGTGCCGTCGTTATCATGCACGTGCAGAGAGCGGATTCGCTCTTTCATGATGTCGAATTCGTTTGCGACGCCCGCGCCTATGTGGGCGTGGCCGGTATCGAAAACGAAGTTCAGATTCAGGTGCGTCATACGGTTGAAATGCATGAGGCGCTCGGCCGTCGAGAGTTCGTTCGGCGTGTTTTCGAGCAGGATCTCGACGCCAAGCTGGCGCGCGAAGACGGCGAGTTCTTCGAGCGAGCGGAAGCCCGCTTCGATTGCGTATTCGGAAAATTCCTGACCGCCGGCGCCGAGGTGCTGGATGAGGTAGCGGAACGGAACTATTTCCGCGACTTCGAGTGCGCGTTTGATTTCATCTACCCATTGGATGCGGAGACCTTTGGTTAATTCGGTGATGTTGACGTGAGTGTGCGGACCGGTTCGACCCCAAATGTTGTCGGTATACATGGGGGAATGAAGGGAGTGGAGCTTGAGCGCGGAATCGCGAAACCAATGTCCGAGTTCGGCGACCTGGGATTTATTGCGGTAATCGAAATGCTGGAGAGCGCAGAAGATTTCGACAGCTTCCACGCCCGCCTGCTCCACTTTATTGAGCCACGCGGTGGTGAGGCGGTGGTTGGCGATGAGGTGCGTGGAAAGCATTCTCTGCATGGGAAGTTTAGTAGCCTTTGGCGGTGCCTTCAGTGCGTCCATCGGGCGCGCCTTCGATCCATTTTCCGTTGATGCGGATGGCTGCAACTTCTCCGATGGAGTTGGTGACGCGCACGGTGTGGCCGCGCTGTTTCAGTAATTCGATTGTATCGGGTGAGGCGGTGTTCTCGACCGAGAGGGAGTCGGGCATCCACTGGTGATGGATACGGGTCTGGTCGACGGCTTGTTGCATGTTCATGCCGAAATCGATGACGTTGAGAATGACTTCGAGGACGGTGTTGATGATGGTGGGGCCGCCGGGCGAACCGAGCACCATATAGAGCTTGCCGTCTTTGGTGACGATGGTGGGGGTCATGCAGGAAAGGGGCGTTTTGCGCGGCGCGATGGCGTTCGATTCGCCCTGAATGAGGCCGAAGAGATTTGCTTTACCAGGGTCGGCGGCGAAATCGTCCATTTCGTTGTTGAGGAGGAAGCCGAGGCCGGTGGCGGTGACGCCGGAGCCGAAGCCCGCGTTGAGGGTATAGGTGACGGAGACAGCGTTACCGTCGGCGTCGGCGATTGAGTAGTGCGTGGTTTCCAGGCTTTCATAGGGGCCGAGGACGCCTGGGTGGATTTGTTCGGAGGGCGTGGCTTTGGCTGGGTCTATGGATGCGCGGCGGCTGGCGATGTATTTGGGATTCAGGAGAGCGGTGAGGGGATTTTTGACGAAATCGGGATCGCCGAGGTATTCGGAGCGGTCGGCGAAAAAGCGGCGCATGACTTCGGCTTCGTAGTGGAGGGCGAGGGCGGAACCCGCGCCGGATCTTTCGTAATTGGTGCCTTCGAGCATGCCCATCATTTGGAGGATTCCGACGCCGCCGGAACTGGGCGGAGGCGCGGTGACGATGCCGTAACCTTTGTAATTCCCTTCGAGGGCTTTGCGCTCGATGGCTTTGTAATCGCGGAGGTCTTCGAGGGTGATTTCGCCGTGGTTGGCGGCCATGTCGGCGGCGAGCAGACGGGCGGTTTCACCTTCGTAGAAATCCTTGGCGCCGCGGTCGCGGATGCGCCGGAGGGTGCGGGCCAGTTCGGGTTGTTTGAAGGTTTCGTTGAAGTCGTAGAAGGCGCCGTCTTTGAGGAAGATGCGTTTGGATTCGGGGAAGCGGGCGAGTTTGGCGGTGGTGGCGTCGCTGCGGAGATTTTGGGAGAGCCCATAGGAGAGCGGGAAGCCGTCGGTTGCGATTATTACGGCGGGAGTGACAAGGTCTTTCCACGGCTTTTTCCCGTATTTCTCGTGGGCGTATTCCATGCCGCGCACGGTGCCGGGGATGCCGGAGGCTCGGTAGCCGGAGCGGGAATCGTTGGTGGCGATATTGGTGGCGGGGTCAATGTACATGTTGCGGGAGGCGGAGGCGGGGGCGCGTTCGCGGAAGTCAATGAAGGTGGAGCGACCGTCGGCGAGGCGGATGAGCATGAAGCCGCCGCCGCCGAGGTTGCCGGCGGAAGGGTGGGTTACGGCCAGAGTGAAGGCGACGGCCACGGCTGCATCAATGGCGTTACCGCCGGATTCAAGGATGGCTTCGCCGGCGTCTGTGGCGTGCGTTTCGCGGGTCACTACCATGGCGTGTCGGGAGTGGACGGGCTGGCGGGCGGTGGCGGGGATTGGTAGGAGCGAAAGGGTGAGGATTAGGGATATGAGCGGGTTTGGGTTGGTTCGGCGGAGCATGTAAGTGATTGTAGTGGGCTGCGCGTTTCATAGCGCGCCGGGTGACGCTTTTATGAAGCAAATGGTGATTGAGGCCTATCCTGCCCTGTGGTGATAGCCGACCCCTCGCGGTCGCGCCCGGCTGGAGCGGCTGGACCGGAGGCGCAGACCAATACCACAGGTATCCGGAGTCAGTCGAAAGCAAGGCTGCGCCGGTGGTCAACACTCCTAAGCCGGCATTGGCTGCCCCGCTTCAAGAGGCTTCGCGGTTGATCATGAAGGTTGCGGTGGATTCGAAGAAGGCGCGGAGGGTGGTATCGGCTTCCGTTGGCAGGTTGGTTTCGTCCAGGGCTTTGGTCATAAGTTGCATCCAGCGGTCGCGGGCGGTTTGGCTTATTGGGAAGGGGGCGTGGCGCATTCGGAGTCTGGGGTGGCCTCGCTCGGCCAGGTAATGCTGGGGACCGCCGAAGCGGAAGATCAGGAAGTCGCGGAGACGCCGCTCGGCGCCTTCGAGGTCGTCGGCGGGGTACATGGGGCCCAGAATGTCGTCTTGCGGAACCTGCCGGTAGAAGACGGCGATGAGCCGCTCGAAGCCTTGTTCACCAATGAGGGCGTATACATCCTGGTCGTCGATCACAGCGATAATGGTACTGAATCGTTTTGTCCCGCAGATGGATTTCAAAGAGGAACTGAAAGCACAGGTCGATATCGTCCGTGTGATCTCGGATTATGTGCCGCGCCTGCGCAGGTTTGGGAATCGCTACTCGGGGCTGTGCCCGTTCCACAACGAGAAGACGCCGTCATTTTCCATCTACTCGGAGCACCAGTTTTATAAGTGCTACGGGTGCGACGCCAAGGGCGATGTTTTCGATTTCGTAATGGCGATTGAGGGCCTGACGTTTTGGGAAGCGCTCAAGAAGCTGGCAGAGCAGCATGGGATTCCGTTGCCGAAGCGATCGCAGGCCGCGGATGACGAGACGAAGCTGCGGGCCGCGCTCTACGAGATGCACGAGATTGCGACAGAGCATTTCCGGGCCAATCTGGGATCGGCGAATGCCGCTTCCATTCGCGGGTATTTGAAAGACCGCAATGTTAGCCAGGCATCGGCGCAGCAGTTTCAGCTTGGGCTGTCGGACCGCTCGGGGCGCACGCTGCTGCGTTTGTTCGAGCAGAAGGGTTTTAAGCCGGATCAGATGGTGCAGTCCGGGCTGGTTGGGAGGGGCGACGATGGCTCGCTGTATGACAGGTTCCGGAATCGGCTGATGTTTCCGATTCATAACGAATCGGGGAAGACGATTGCGTTTGGGGGGCGCGCGCTCGACCCGGAGGAGAAGGCCAAATACATCAACTCGACGGAGACGAAGATTTATAAAAAATCGAACACGCTTTATAACCTGAACCGTGCAAAGCAGACGGCGGCGCAGCAGGACCGGATTGTGCTGGTGGAGGGTTATATGGATGTGATCGGCGCGACGCAGGCGGGGGTTACGGAGGTGGTGGCCTCGTGCGGCACGGCGCTTACGGTGGAACAGATCCGCGCGATGAAGCGGCACTCGCAGAATGTGCAGCTGAACTTCGATCCGGATGCGGCGGGGAATAAGGCGTCGGAACGGTCCATTACGCTGCTGCTGGATGAAAACATGCATGTGCGGATGGTGGAACTTGAAGAAGGGCTTGACCCCGACGAATTCTGCAAAAAGCACGGGCCGGAAGTTTATCGCGCGCGGATCACAGGCGCGAAGGATTATTTTTACTGGCTGGCGGACAGGGCACGGGCGCGGTTCAACGTTCGCGAGGCGCAGGGGCGAATCGAAGTGTTTCAGTTTTTGCTTCCGGCTATTCAGGGGCTGAATGACAAGCTGAAGCGGGCTTCTGTGGCGAGCGATCTGGCGGCTTATCTTGGCGTGGATTCGGGCGATGTTTTGGAACGGTTCCGCAAGATGGCGGCGGACCGCGTGGAACGGACGATCGAGCAGCCGAAGGCCGATCCGGCTAAGGCGACGGACAGGATCCTGCTGCCGCTGTTAATTAACGAACACGATGCGCGAGCCGAATTGGTGGATGGCCTGCGCGGAATTACGGCACTGCGGGACGGGCCGGCGGCTGCTTTGTACGAAGCGGTGATGGCGATGCACGATGCGGGTGAAAGTATCAGCTTCAACTCCGTTCATGAGCGTTTGGCCGCGCCGGATCAGAATCGGCTGGCGGCGATTGTGCTGGATGCGGCATCGTCAGCCGCGGCTTTGGAAGATGGGCTTGCCTGCATCGAGGCGATGCGCAGAGACGAGCGCGAGTCGGCCAGGAAGGACATTAAAGCTCAGATCAAAAAGGCGGAGCGGGAAGGCCGGATGAGCGATGCTCTGAGGCTGATGGGGCAGCTTGGAAATTTGGCCTGAAAAACAGTTGTAACGCCCCGGCCGTTCGGGTCACTTGCTCAATAGTTGAACTAGTCTCAAAAGGTGTAGAATTAGTTCAAAATTTTTGCAGGGAACGGGGGTTTCCGCATTGTCCGAAGATACGTTTGAAGCCGTCGACCCGCTTGCGGCTGTTAGCAAAGAGCATGGGTTTGCGCTGTTCGACGACAGCATTGACGCGATTGCGGCCGACTTGGATGAATTGGCGCTGGATGGCGCACCGGATGAGAAGAGCGGACGCCTTTCGGACGAAGATCATCGTTTTGAAGAGGAAGAATTTTTCGATGCCGAGCCCTTCGACCGCAATCACGATCCTGTGCGGCTTTACCTTCGGGAAATGGGCGCGGTGCCGTTGTTGCGCCGTGAAGGGGAGGTAGAAACTGCCCGCCGGATTGAGCGGGGCCAGAACAAGACACGCCGCATACTTTCGCGCTGCCCGATTATCATCCAGGAAATAATCGCGCTGGCAGAAAGTGTCAGAGCGGGTGAGCTCTCGGTTCGGGATGTGCTTCAGTTTAATGATCCGATTCCAAGCGACGACATTTACGAGAGGGGTTCCTCCGGGCTGCTGGAAGTTTGCGCCGAGCTCACCGGACTTCGCCGGCGATTCATGCAGCTGAAGCAGAAGCTGGTGGCGGTGCCGAGGCAATCGAAGCCCAAGCAGAATCGTCATCTTCGCTGGGAACTGGGGCGGCTTGCGGTGCGGATTTCACGGCTCGCGTGTGGTCTTTCGCTGCAGCCCTGCGTGGTGAGGGATCTGATTGGCAAGCTGCGAAACGCGGCCGACGCGGTGCGGCCGGTTGAACAGCAGATTGCCCGAAATCAGCGAGCGCTGGAGGCGGCCGCGAGCGGGCCGGCGGATATAATGCGCGAATTGCGGCGAGAGCAGAGGCATTTGGCGGAATCGATGCAGGATTTGGAGGACCGGTTCGGGTCTTCCGCCACGGAAATTCGGCGCGCGGCGGATCAGGTGTTGCGTTCCGACCGTCAGGCGGATGCGGCGCGGCAGCAACTGATCGAGGCGAATCTTCGTCTGGTGGTGAGTATTGCCAAGCGGTACAACAACCGGGGCCTGCAGTTTCTTGATCTCATTCAGGAAGGCAATATCGGGCTGATGAGGGCCGTGGAAAAGTTCGAATATCGCCGCGGATATAAGTTTTCGACGTATGCGACGTGGTGGGTACGGCAGGCGATTACGCGGGCGATTGCGGATCAGGCGCGGACGATTCGCATTCCCGTGCATATGATCGAGACGATTAACAAGCTGGTGCGGACGTCTCGGCTGATGGTGCAGGAGCTTGGGCGCGAACCGACTAATGAGGAACTGGCGGACCGGATGGAACTGCCGGTTTCAAAGATCCGGAAGGCGAGGCTGACGGCTCAGGAGCCAGTGTCGCTGGAGACGCCGGTGGGTGAAGAGGACGAATCGCATTTGGGCGACTTCCTGATAGATACGTCGCATGTTTCGGCTTCTGAGCAGATGATTAATCTGAATCTGCATGAACAGACGGCGGAGGTGCTGAAGAGTCTTTCACCGCGGGAGGAGAAGATTATCCGGCTGCGTTTTGGCATGGAAGACGGCAGCGAACACACGCTCGAAGAGGTGGGGCTGGATTTCAGTGTGACGCGGGAACGAATTCGGCAGATTGAGGCTAAGGCGTTGCGGAAGTTGCGGCACCCCAGCCGCAACTTCCGGTTGAAGACTTTTGTTCAGGAAGGTTAGATGGTACCCCCGCGGTTCGAAGTCGCGGGTACCGGTTCATTTGCCTTCGGGGCGTTGTTTTTCATGGGGGTCCATCGTCTGGCGGAACGATCCGTCCGCGTTGGGATCGATGAATTCGATTAGGACATCGTTGCCGATTCCCTGAATGTATCGGTAGCGCCATTGCTCGAAGGGATAGTTGGTAGCGTCGCCGGCGGGATGGCTGTCGATCTCGTCGGGAGGACCGTAGCTGATGTAGATACGGCCACGATCAGTTTTCCAGCCTGGAAACGATTGAACTCCGAAGCGCTGATTCGTATAGCCAATTCTCCGGTAATGCTCGATTTTGAATTCGTTGGGGGCCGTGCCAGGCGTGGGGTCCCGCCGTTCCCAGAACTGATTAACGAACATCTCGCGTTCCTCATCGGTGGTGAGGGCTTTGAAGGCGGCGCGCTCCTGGTCGGTGATGATGTAGGCCACATCTTCATTCAGCCACTTCTGCCATGCCGTCTCGAGACGTTCGTTCGTGCCTCCTCGCGCCTGAGCCAGCAGGGTGACCGGTTTGGAGCGAGATTGCGGGGAATGCATCGGCGGGGTTGTGGCGGCGGGGCTCGCTTGCTTCACGGGGTCGGGTTGCTTCGACTGGTAAGCGATGGAGATGCCGGCCGTGATGAGCACCAGCAGAGCGGAAAAAATTGGGGTCAGAGCGGCGCGGGGCCGCTCCGGTTGCATCAGCAGACGGCGGATACGTTTCATCAAATTGCCTCCTGTGGCAGCCATGGCGGGCTCGCGCGCCGCCTGGCGGTATTCCTCAAGGGTGGTCAGAGCCGCGGCGTAATCGCGCGCATTGCCGCGGGCGGCGACTTCATCGTCACAGCAGTTCTCGCGCTCGGCGCGGATGATTCCGGAGATCCACCACACTGCCGGGTGGTAGAAGAGAATGCCTTCCGCGAGCGTTTGGAGCAGGTTCACCAGATAGTCGTGCCGGCGGATGTGGGCGAGTTCGTGCAAAAGGATGTATTCGACCTGCTGGGGCGAGAGGCCGCTGAGCATTCCCAATGGGAGCAGGATGACGGGGCGGAGATAGCCGATTACGACGGGCACTTCGGCGAGGCTCGATTGCAGCAGAACGACGCTGCCGTTGAAGCCCACGCGATGAGTGAGTTCGGCGAGCTTCGATTGCCAAAATTCGCCAGCGGCGCACACGCCCCTGGTGCGCCAGCGGCGCGCGGAAAGCCAGCCGCCGATTGCACGCAGGTAGAACACCATGACGCCGGCGAACCAGACGGGGACGATCCAAACAGTCGGATCGAAGGCGGAGACGGGCGTGGGAGCGGCTCCTGGAACTGCCGGCGATAAGGCGGGGAAATGCGGCGGCGGTAAGAATGGGGCGCCAAAGCCGGGATTGCGTTCGATCAGGACCACGAAGGTTAAGATGAACGCGGCCAGCGTGAGGGTGAGCGCCGCGCAGGCGAGGCCGTAGCGGACTTTCGCTGAGCGAGCCACGCTGAGTGTGAGAGCCAGGATGAGGGCAACGGCCGCGCCCTCCCAAAGGAGATGCAGGAGAGACCAGCCGAGCGCGTTTATGGCAGGCGTCACAGGTTCTCCTTTTCATATTCATCCAGCAATTTTCTGAGTTCGGCAAGTTCCGCCGGATCCGCCCGGCGGGCCGAGAGTGCTCCCATCATGAGGCTGCGCGCGGAGCCGTCGAAGGCTCGCGCCAGAAGGTCTCCCGCGAGTTGTCGCTGAGTGGCTTCACGGGGTACGGCGGCTTCGTAGACATGCGCGCGCTGTTTCTCATTACGACGGACCAGGCCCTTTACGGCCATAATTTGAAGCGTCTTGAGCACGGTGGTGTATTGCGTGGGCTTGCGCGCGGAGATGGCATCGTGGACCTCGCGAACGGTGACCGGGCCGAGGTTCCAGAGCGTGGTAAGGATTTCCAGTTCGGCGTCGGTTGGTCTGGGTAGATGAGGTGCGGCCGCCATATACGAAGATCTTACTACGATGCTCTTCGTAATGCAACGGCGCGCGAGTTATTTTTTCTTGTCGAGCAGGGCTTTGATGGCGGGTGGAGGATCGAATTTGTTTTCAGGGAGAGCGGGGTTCCACTCGACTTTATCGAAATGCATGGACATCACCTGGCTCATGGCGTTCTGGGTCATGGCGAAGGGTGTTTTGATGCCGTCGACGGTTCGGTAATCCGAAAGGCTGACATCGACGGGGATTTCGCCGAGGGCGGTGGTTACGGTTTGGGTCATACGAACCAGCAGGCCGGATTCTTTATCGAAGTAGAAGGTTTCGGGCTTACCTTCGGTGGGAGTTAGCTCGACCTTCCAGGCGGGTTTACCGGCGACGGATTCCTCGCCGAGCGTGTGGGCGGATTTGTAGAAATCGCGCCAGGTGCTCATGAGGTTCATGCGGGAGGCGCGCGCCGCGACGGCTTTTTCTTCGCCGTCTTTGATGCGCGGGCCCTGAAGGGAGTTCGTTTCCCAGGCGGTTTTGCCGTCAAAACCTTCTTCGACTTTTCCGATACCAGGAAGTTCGATGGCGGTGTAGCTTTTATCTCCCTGCTGAAAGATTTGAACGGGGCCGGAGAGGTTATGGCCGACGAGTTCGACTTTGCCGGTCATGGCGGCGCTTTTTATTTTGGCGAAGGCGCTGGCGCCGCCGCTGCTGGCCAGGGAGCGCTCCATCAGGCTGTCGCCGGTGGGGATGTCGGCTGAGTTGGCGGGTTGGGCCAGTAACAGGCCGGTTAAGAAGATTAGGGCCGAAACGGGAGTTGTTCGGTTAAGCATGGGGCCAGTTCTTATGGTAGCTTGTTGCGCGGATAAGGTTATGGATTGGGGTTGCCGGGCAGAGACTGCCACTAGGCTGGCTGTCGGCTCAAGTCGCCCAAGCCGATCGGAGGCCGGCTAACGCGGCTAAGGCCGCGTTAGCCGATTACCTGCCAATCGGCCAGCAGGCAATCAACCGGTTACCAACCCGCCCACAAAACACCGCCGAGAAAAATGTCCGATCTCCACGTTTTGCAGGTGGGTCCTCATTGCGTCCGACGCCCGGTGATGCCTTAGCAGGGATTTTACGAGGGCTCAGCGTGAGGTCTTCCGATCGGAATTCTGTGCCTACCCGATTGCCGGCTTTCTAACATGCGGTCCACTGACAAGGCCCCGGCCCCTCTGTAGACGATTACTGCCGCCATGGATATCGCCAATATGTGGTATTCGAAGCCTTCTCCTTTTTGGGTACCGACCCAGTTCATGAAGAATCCGTTCGGAAGATGGACCAGGAAAATCGCGACCACCATATTTACCGCAATACCCAGCGCGGCTACGCGGCTGAGCAGACCCACGATCAGGCCCAGGCTGCCGAGGAACTCGGCAAGAATTGCCAGGACCGCGAAGATCGCCGGAATCCCGAGGTTCTGAGTGAAGACGTTCATGGTTCCCGACCAGCCGTTGCCGCCAAACCAGCCCAACGCCTTCTGGGCGCCGTGCGCGAAGAATACAATTCCCAGAACGATCCGGAGAAGCGCGACCGCATGATCATCTGTGGTGTGAATCAGTTTATGGAGCATATATGTAACCCGGAAAGTGGAGCGAAATTGGTGCCACGGGTCCGCCGGACCCGAACAAGATCAAACTCGCTTCACTTCTACTTCGTGGGCCTGCTGGGCCGAGATCAACTTGCCTAATGCTGTCATCTCCTCCGCCAGAAGCTGGATAAGGTCGTCCACTGAAACGATTCCGGCCAACCCTCCCGCCCGGTCCACAACCGGCATTCGGCGGACTCCATGTACGCGCATCTGCTGAATCGTTTCGAAAACACCGCGGTCCTCCGTGACTGAAACCAACTCTTGTATGACGAGGTCCCCAACGGTAAACACCCGCGCGTCCACGTCCAGAGCAATAACCGAAACTACCAGGTCGCGGTCGGTCACGATACCGACCGGCTTTCGCGATTCAGGCGGCCCTTCAACAATAACGAGGTTGCCGACGTGGTATTGGCGCATGAGTCGGGCAGCTTCGCGGATGGTCGTATTTCGCTCGCAAACCACTACTTCACGAACGCAGATCTCACCTACGGGCATACGCTTCATTTCCTGCAGTTGGGCATAAAATCGCCACTGCCGACCTCCGGTCGTCGGCTGCGGAACTGAACACGCGACAAACAACAGGTGTGAGGCCAAACCACTCTAAGCGGATGCCACTGAGCTATCCGGGTTAATAGGCGCAGCCATCGCGTGCAACCTGGTTTGTGATTTTTACATCAAATCAATCAGGGAATCTCACCAGATTGAGCCCTCCGGGCTACGGGCTGGACGAGTGACCGACCTACAAAGATTCAGATGGAAAACCAAGAATATCTCACGGATGCGACGGAATCGCTCGGAATCGTAAACGAAGTCCCCGCGGATTTTTCGGAACACGAGTTTCCTGAGCATGAGGAAGCAATCGAACCGCAATCGGCCTTCACGGACGATCCCGTACGAGTGTATCTGAGGGAAATGGGCACGGTTCGTTTGCTCAATCGGCAGGGTGAAGTCGATCTGGCCAAAAAAATGGAACGGGGTACGCAACGAATGCGTCGCGCCCTGTCGCGCTCCCCAATCGTTTGGGACAGGGCGCTTGCTATATACGAGGGCTCCGCAAACCTGAGCGATTTTGTAGAGTTGACGGGAGCAGGTGAGGGCGCGCGGGAGAAGGCTCGCCTCGAAGTGCTGCGGCGTTTCGCAAAATTTTCCGAGGCGCGCAACGGGGTGGCGGAACTGCGGCGGAAAATCGATTCAACTCCCGAACGATTTGTTAATGTGCGAGCAAAGTTGATGGGCAGACTTGCTCGCGTGAACGTGCAGTGTTCCCGTACGCTTCGGGACATTCCATTCGTGCCGGCGCGGTGGAAAGAATTCCGTGCGGCGGTAGAAAAAGTAACTGAGGAAATCGGGGCTTTGCAACGGGGAATTCAACCGGGGAGCAAGAGAGATCTCGCGCGGCGGATTCGGGAGTGCGAGAGATCCGCCGGAGCGAGCGCGGCGCAGATGCGCCACTGGCTCAGGGCTGCGAATGCGGGCGAGGCAGAAGCTGCGGCGGCCAAAGCGGCGCTGGTGGAAGCGAATCTTCGCCTTGTGGTCTCAATTGCCCGGAAATACATCAATCGCGGTCTCCACCTGTTGGATCTGATCCAGGAAGGGAATATCGGTCTGATGCGCGCGGCCGATAAATTCGACTACCGCTTGGGCTACAAATTTTCCACCTATGCGACATGGTGGATCCGGCAGGCCGTGACGCGGGCAATTGCCGACCAGTCGAGGACCATCCGAATACCCGTTCACATGAACGAGAGGCTGAACAAATATTCGCGCCTTGCACGGGACCTCGAAAAGGAACTGGGGCGCGCCCCCACGAATGACGAAATCGCCCGCCGGCTGGAGATGCCCCCGGAAACGGTACAAAATCTCCGGACTCTGTCACGCGACCCCATCTCGCTCGACCTGCCGGTGGGGAAGGATGGAGAATCGGTGCTGGGAGATCTTATTGAGGGTCGTTCCGCGGCGTCAATAATCGACCCGCTGGTGAATGCCGATGTGCGTAAACAAACCGCCGGGGTGCTGAGCGCGCTTTCGCCGAGTGAAGAGAAAGTGATCCGTATGCGTTTCGGGATCGGCTACGATCGTGAGCACACGCTGGAAGAAATCGCCAGCGACGTAGGTTTAACCCGGGAGCGTATCCGCCAACTCGAAGACAAAGCGCTGCGGACCCTGCGCGGGTCTGGAAACACATCGCGATTACAGCCTCTGATGGCGATTCAATGAGTGGAAAGCTGAATGCAGCAACCGTGCCGGAAGGTCATTGCAATGGCACAGGATCAGGAAAAGGACAAGCGTGAAAGCGGTCTGCCCGGCGGCGGAGCGGGCCGAACGGACGAAGTGGGCAAGACCGGCGTGTACCCCATGTCAGGACCCCACCCTGCCGGGGATGCGCCGGTGATCGGGTTGGGCGGCTGGGGCCAGGGCAGACGCGGTCCGGCGGGTTATGAAGACCACGGCGAATCTGAGATCGTAATTGAACGGGTAAATCCCGAGTTGTGCCGCGACATCATGACGAAGGATCCCGTGTGCTGTCTTACAGGCGACACCACTCAACATGCCGCTCAGCTGATGAAGCAGTACAACACAGGCGTGATACCTGTGGTCGCGAGCATGGAAAACAAGCGTCTGGCAGGAATAATAACCGATCGCGATTTAGCCGTGCGGGTGGTGGCGAATGAGCGCGATCCGGCCCGGACCACGATTGAATCGGTAATGTCTCAGCCTCCTGTGGCCTGTTCTCCGGACGACCCCTGGCATAGGGCCGTCGAGATCATGGAGCAGCGGCGGCTTAGGCGCGTGCCGGTTACAGATCGCACCGGAAGAATAGTAGGTATCGTATCCCAGGCCGACGTGGCTCTGCGCGTTCCGGATAAGAAGCAGACCGCGGAGGTGGTGGAGCAAATCAGTCGGCGCGCCGCGTAACCCCGGGCTCTCTCAAACGCGGCGGCTCGGAAGTGCATTCCGAGCCGCCGCCTTCCACTGACGGTGGTTTTACGCGGCGCGGGCGGTTGCGGGCTTCGAAATTTCCTGCACGGTTTCCGCGGTCTTTTCCGATTCCCGGGCGCGAGTTGCGATATCCGCCTGAGCAATGATTCCCACCAGTTGTCCGCTGCGATCCACAACCGGAACTCTTCGCACCTGACGGCTCTGCATGGCGTCGAGAGCCTTCTGAATATCGTCCTCGGGCGAGCATGCAACGGGCGCTCGCGTCATCACATCCTGAATCAGTGTGCCATTGGCATCCCTGCCCTCGGCGACAACATGCAGCGTTAAATCGCGGTCCGTGATAATTCCAATAAGCTTGCGGCTTTGCCGGCTCTCGCACACGGGTACGGAACCCACATCTTCGGTCTTCATAATCTTTGCCACCCTGGATGCAGTGTCCGTCGGGACGCAGCACGCAGGATCTTTCGTCATTACATCTGCGCAAATCATCTGTTTTTCCCCTTTGATTGTTGTGTCCTCATGGACGAAATTGGTGTGCAGGTCCGGGTCCAACGGACGCACACGGTAATTCGGATTCGGAATACGCACTGACACTCCGGATGCAAAATAGAAACGCAATGCACAACATGAAAACGAAGACGGTTGCCGTCAACATTCCGGCCTGCATATACGGCCCGGCCCGAGGTTGCAAAATCGCCGGTTTCAGTTGCTCAACTCTTTGAATTAAAGCAGAGCGCCGGATTCACGGTGAAGGACGAAGAGCACCTCAGAATGACCGGCGATATCAAGTCGGGAGGACGTTGAAAGGACGCACAGACAAGGGGAGCAGATGGATCAGAACGGGAAAGTCCAGTAGCACCGTGTACCACCGATGAGTCAGGCGACGCTTAGCGTGCGCGATGACGATTCGTCACTGTGCTGCCTGCGATGCTCGACCGACGCGAGATACGCCTTGTGCCGGGCGTCGCTGGTTTGCTGCTGCTGGGATCTGAGGGCGTTATATTCCGCGAGGTCGGAAACTCCCCCAATTCTTTGATGAGTGATGAAATAGCATCTTAGCGCCGTTTCAGCCCTGTCTGCCGCTACAAGGGCTTCCAAAAAAGCGCTGTTCATGCTCAGGCAGTGGTCACAATCCATGTTGAGTTTCGATTGCACTTCAGAGGCCAGACTCCCAAAGGCGACCCGTGCGCACTCCCCACCACCATTTGGTTGAGATTCGCGAGGCTGGCAGTGGATTTGAGCCCCTAATACAACCGGGAGACATCGCGCCCTTCAGATCGCCATTACCGCTCTTTCGCGAATCTGAATTTTAACTGCCAGTCCCTAATTTCTTTTTGCCATAAAATCTACTCTGCATCAAGGGGCGTCCGCCGCGTTAAGCGATCGTCTGGTTACGGTTTGCACAAAGGGCGGCGGAGTGCGGCGCAGACGAGCGAGGTTGGTATGTTTGCACGAAAGCATGGAGTCCTGATGGGGACGTTCGCGGGAGCGGTGGGGGGCTTGACCGCGTCATTCGCAATGAATCAATTTCAGTCTGCGTGGACCGCGGCTGAGAAGAAACTCGCGCGGCAAGCCCGCGAGAAAGGCTCGGGTGGCGGCGACGATGCCACAGTGAAGGCCGCGAACCGGATTTCGAAAAACCTCTTGGGGCACGATCTCACGGAACCCGAGAAAAAGTGGGCGGGGCCTGCCGTGCATTACGCATTCGGAAGCCTGGTGGGCGCGGTTTACGGCGGGATGGCGGAGCGGATGCCGGCGGCGCGAGCGGGAATTGGCACGGCATACGGCAGCGCTGTTTGGTTATTGGCGGATGAAATCGGAGTGCCCGCCACCGGATTATCCCGGCCTCCAACCGCCAGTCCACCGACGGCGCACGCCAAAGCGCTGGCATCCCATTTGGTCTATGGGTTGGTAACGGATTTGACGCGGCGGGCGGTTCTGAAGGCGGTCACCTGAGGGTCTAAACCCGCGGAAGGCGACTGAACCGCGCGGCTAAAAAATGCGTCTGTCCCCTTTTTGTTTGTCCCCTTTTTGTTTTACACGGCGCGCCGCGGTTGCGAGTTCTTGCGATGCGGGGTGCGATTGCAGTGCCTCTTCCAAAATGATCAGGGCGGGTCGCCATCGCTCACACACCTCCCAAGCGAATGCCCGGTTCAGTGCGGATTGAATTTGCCGACTGCTTTCCCAGGAGAGCAGCACTGGTTCAATTTCGTTCCGCCTGGAGAGCAGTTCCGTTTCGGCGGGAAATTCCGCCATTTTGTTTGAGAGGAAGTGGAATGCGAGGTCGGGACGGTCCTGCTCGAGCAACCACTGCGCTTCCGCCATGACCATCCGAATGATTGCCCCGGATTTGAATGCGTTGCGCTGCTCTTCGATGTTGCGGCGCCGCGAGAGGAGCGTAGGGTCTATTGGATAAGCGGACAGGCTGGCATCCAAAACCTGGAAGGCGCAGTTAAAGCAGGGCTCTTTGAGAAAGGTTTCGCACTGAGTCAGGGCACTGGAAATAGTCCTCGCGCGATCAAGTGCGATGCGCGCCTCGTCCAGCAAATCAGGCAGGTCATCGCAGGCGCAGACATGCGCGGCATCATTCATGATAGTAGTGCCTTATTTTTAACAGGAATCAGCGGCTGCTGTCCACCAGAACAGCCAGGGTTTTCCACAGATTTGTATCAACTTAGAATCTTAGACTTACCGGGATTTGGCGTGAAAAAACTGTGGATATCTTTTGCAGTTTTGAGGATATCGGCGGACGAATACCGGCTACCAGGGAAACTAGCGGAGAATGATGAAGGAACACCAATTTGGCACGTCTGCGACTAGCTGCGATTATTGAGGCCTACTCGATCACCGGCCCCGCCAGGAATCTTTTGGAATTTGCGCGTCAGGCGCGGACGGAAGGCCTGGATACAACCATTGTCACGTTTACCCGGGGCGCATCGGAAAACCTGTTCACTGCAACGGTTCGCGATTCCGGAATCCCGCTGGAGGTGGTGGAGGAACGCGGGCCGTTCGACCCGCGGGTAGTCAGGTCCCTGCGGGAGATCGTGCGAAGAATTCGGCCGGACGCCGTTCAGACACATGCGGTGAAATCACACCTTCTGGCCCGAATTGCAGGATTGCCGGGTATTGCCCCGTGGGTGGCGTTTCATCACGGTTATACCTGGCCCACAGTCAAGGCGCGAGCGTACAACCAACTGGACCGGTTGACGCTGAGATCGGCGAGGAAGGTCCTGACGGTAAGCCGGCCGTTTCGGGACGAACTGATCTCTTTTGGAGTGCGAAGCCAGCGAATCGAAGTTATTCATAACGCGATTCCGGTCGGGTGGGGCATTGTGGGACGTGGTTCAACAGATTCGGCGAAGCTGCGGGCGAGCGCCGGTATTACGCGGGATCGGAAGGTGATTCTGATCGTGGGGCGGCTGTCGCGCGAGAAGGATCATCTGACTTTGCTGGATGCCGCCGGGCGTTTGCGACCGGATCTCGAGCCTCACCTGGTAATTGTCGGAGAAGGGCCGGAGCGGCCGCGCATTGAGCAAAGGATTCGCGAACTCGGGCTGCAGGGAAATGTCACGATGACGGGTCAGCAATCGTCGGCGGAACCGTGGTACGGCGTAGCGGACCTTGCGGTGCTGTCCTCTCTGAGCGAGGGGTCCCCGAACGCTCTGCTGGAAGCGATGGCTGCCGGTGTACCGGTGGTAGCGACAAAGGTGGGGGGAATTCCCGAGATTGTGAGCAATGGCGAGAGCGCGCTCTTGGTTCGTCCGGGTGATGTGGGGGAGATGGAATCGGCGATGCGCCGGATGTTTACTGAAAGCGGTTTGGCCGAGCGATTAGCCCGGCGAAGCAAAGAACTGATTGCGGAGCATCACGAACCTGGGGCGAGGATGCGGCGATTAGTTTCGATCTACAGATCGCTGGCTGGTTGATTCGGCAAGCCATGCGCTGTAAGTTTCGCGCAGCTTAGCGCCGAGGTGAGCCCAGTCGTAACGCGTTTCGACGAGGCGATGAGCCGCGTCGATGATTTGCGCGCGGTGTGCCGGCGATTCGGTGAGACTGACGATGCGGTTGATCCAACTCTCCGCGTCATTCGCATCCACAATCAGCGCGTTTTTGCCGTTGGATACCGCGAGCCCTTCGGCTCCCAGGGGAGTGGAGATTATGGGCACGCCGGCAGCCATGGCCTCTAATATTTTCAGGCGCGTGCCGCCTCCGGTGCGCAAAGGAACGATCGCAGCGAGCGCGTCCCGATAATAAGGGCGGACATCCGGGACGGTTCCGGTCACAGTCACGCCCGGAAGTTCAGCAAGGGCGCGCACAGCGGGCGCCGGGTTAGCTCCCACGATGGCCAGTTTGAAATCCGGCATGCGGCGGCGTATGTGCGGCCAGATTTCAGTGGCGAAGAACACCGCGGCGTCGCTGTTGGGGAAGTAATCCATCGCTCCGACGAAGACGATTTTCCGAGCCGCCGGGGAAGCGGGCTCGGCGGGCGCAAAGTAGAATGTATCCACGCCATTTTCGATAACGGAGATGCGCGCTTGCGGGGCGATTGCCGCGAGTTGTTCTCGTTCCCGTTCGCTGCAGACAACGTGGCCGAAGGCGGAATCCAGAATGGACCGCTCCAGCTTCGCGAGCTTCGCGGCTGTCACTTTGGCATACGAGCGCCTGGGCAAGGACGCTGCCGAGGAGCCGTATCGGCGCATAGCCTCGGATTCGATGTTGTGCCAGTTATAGATTGCTCTAACTCCCCCGGGAGCGTAACGAATCATGTGAATGCTGTCGAGGTGGATGAGATCGAAGCCGCCGGGCAGCAGGACCCGTCTGGCGACGGTGCTCATTTCGGGAGAAGTGTAATTGAGAATGGAGAGGGGCCAGCGTCCGAAGATTCCACGCACATTGTTGGCTAATCCATATGCCGAAGGTTTCGGCACCGCGAAGACTTCGCGGCAAAAAGGGAGTTCCCTGACGGTGAGAGGCTCGCTGCCAGGATCGCTGAAGTAGAGATAAGTAACTTCGGCGGAAGCGCCCAGCGCACGCAGGAAATGGTATTCGCGAAGTTTGGCGCCGCTGCGGGCAGGAAAGCACTGCCGGGGGGAAAGAAAGAGTATGCGCATTATCCGCGTTTGCCCAAATAATTAGTAGACAACAACCAATTGTGTGTGGTGCTAACCCGCGGCGTTTCGTATCGTCAAAGTTGAACCGGGAGGACACACATGATTCGCGACTTACGCTTCGCCGTTCGCATGTTGCGAAAGCAACCGGGCTTTAGCCTGATCGCGGTGCTGACGCTCGCTCTGGGTATTGGCGCAACATCGGCGGTATTCAGCCTGATTCAGGGAGTTCTGCTCACGCCGCCTCCGTATCGTGAGCCGAATCGCCTTGCGCTGGTGCCTGCCGCCCGAAGCGACGGTCAGGCGATGACGAATCCGAGAGGCTGGCCCGCCGCACAGTGGCAGGAATGGCAGCGGGAATCGAGGTCGTTCCAGGGGCTCGCCGCCTACGGCTGGACGTTTAACTTTCTCATCGATGGCAACGGCAGCGAATCGATTCAGGGCATGTCTGTCACGAAGGATTACTTTGGCGTGGTTGGGCTTCAGCCGATGCTGGGCCGGACGTTCGCCGATTCGGAAATTGGGCGGAATGCGCCGCCGGTAATCATCATCGGTTACGATCTGTGGCAGCGGCGGTTCAATCGTGATCCGCAAATCCTTGGCAAGCCTGTGCGAATGAGTCGGCGCGAAACCCCGCCCCGCATCATCGGAGTGATGCCGCCGGGCGCGCGCTTTCTTCCCTCGCCCGGCGCGTCGAAAGAACCGAATTACAACGTGGATGCTCAGGTGGATTTTTGGGTGCCCGCGGCGCCCACGCCCGATCGGCTCAAAGATCCGGGATGGGAGATTGTCGGGCGTCTGCGCAACGATGTGACGTTAGGTCAGGCGCAGTCCGAACTGTCGGTGCTCGTTGACAGACAGGCGCGCGCGGACCGCGATTTTGAGGGCATTGTCCCTCATGTGGAATCTCTGACCGATGAGATGAACCGGAGTGGCCGTGGCATCCTTCTGCCCCTGCTGGGCGCAGCCGGACTTGTGCTGTTGATCGCTTGCGGAAACGCCGCGGCGCTGCTGCTGGTGCGCGGACTTCAGCGGCAGCGGGAGTACGCAGTGCGCACAGCTTTAGGGGTTGCCCGGAGCGCACTCTTCCGTCAGATCGCCATAGAAAGTCTATTGTTGGCGCTTTCGGGAGGTCTCCTGGGTGTCGGCCTCGCGCTTGGGGTCGTGAAGTTGTTTAAGTCAATTGGAGGCAATGCGATTCCAAGGCTGGATGCCGTGACGACAGGCTGGCCCGTGCTCGTCTGGGGCTTGGGTTCCGCGATCCTCGCCGCGCTGCTGGCAGGATTCATTCCGGCGTTACGCGCCTCTCGCCTTGACCCTGTGCATGTGCTGAACAGCGCCGGTCCGAAGAGCAGCGCGGGGCGAGGAGAGCGGCGCCTGCTGCGCACGGTAACCATGATGCAGACAGCATTGACGCTGGCGTTGATGGTGGGCGCCGGGCTGTTGATTCGCACGATGATCAACTTGTCGAATGTGCAATCGGGCTACAGCACAGACCGTATTCTGACGATGAGCGTGACTTCGGTTGAGGGCGACTGGGCGGACTTTCATCACAGGGCGCTTGAGAGGGTGTCCGCGCTGCCTGGTGTCAAAAACGCTGCGTTTGCATGGGGTGTCCCGCTGACCGGTAACAACTGGCCGGGGCACGTCGAAATCGAGGGCCAGCCGGCGGCAACCAGGGAGAGCGATAAAATCTCCCTTCCGTTGCGCTCCGTTACGCCTGGCTACTTTCAGCTATTGGGTGTGGCGATAACTGAGGGCAGAGATTTCCGCTCTACCGATACCGACAAAGCTCCGCGTGTAGCCATCGTCAATCAATCCTTCGCCGATCGCTATTTCCAGAAAACGAATCCCGTGGGCAGAAAATTGTGGCTCAACGGTCCGCGGCGCCCACCGTCGGAAATTGTCGGTCTGGTCAGTAATGGCAGAACCGACGATCTTACAAAACCCGCCGAACCGGAACTCTACCTTTCGCTCTGGCAGGCAAACGCATTTTCGAAGCATTTGTTGGTAAGGACGGCGGCGGATCCGCGAACGATTATGACCGCGGTTCAGCGCGAACTGCGCGGGGTGAATCCGTCGGTTGCCGTCGAGAACATCAAGACACTGGGCCAAATTCGCGACCAATCGCAGGCCGCGCGCGCTTTTGCGATGCGGTTGCTGGTAGGGTTTTCGATGATCGGGAGTATTCTCACGCTGGTGGGGATTTACGGCGTGCTTTCGCTTTCGGTGGCTTCGCGGCGTCGTGAACTGGCGATTCGCGCCGCGATTGGCGCGGGCCAATGGGACATCCGGAGGATTGTGTTCGAGGAGGGATTCCGCCTTACGTTCGGAGGAGTGCTGGTGGGTATAGCGGCTGCCCTGGTGCTCTCGCGCGTGCTGCAGTCGTTCCTGTTTGGAGTGGACGCGGCGGATCCGGCGACCCTGATTGGCGTTGGCTTGATTTTCGGGCTGGTTGCAGTGTTTGCCTGCTGGGCGCCGGGGCGTCGCGCGGCAAATGTGGATCCGCTGGAGGCCTTAAGATGTGATTGAATGGCACACACGCGTTCAGCCATGGTCAGTTCAGCCGGCGGGCGTGCCTGACTAAGCTATCGTGATGCTTGTGCGAACCCTTGTGCGGACCAGGGTCGGTATTATCGGTGCGGGTCCGGCCGGCCTGCTGCTGTCGCAAATGCTGCACCTCGATGGCATCGAATCCGTTATCGTCGAAAATCGCTCGCGCCAGTACGTTGAAGAGCGGGTGCGGGCGGGGGTTCTGGAACAGGGAACTGTTGACGTGCTCCATGAGACAGGCGCGGGAGCGCGCCTTAAGAGCCACGGCCTGATCCATCATGGCTTCGAGATTCGCTTCAGCGGAGCGGGTCATCGAATCGACATGTACGAATTGACGGGCGGCCGATGCATCACGGTCTATGGACAAAACGAAGTCGTGCGGGATCTCATCGACCTTCGTCAAGCCGCCGGAGGTGAAATTCATTTCGAGGCTTCGGACGTTGCTATCTCGAATTTTGAAGGCAGCTCTCCAAAGATTTACTTTCGGGAAGATGGCGAGAACCGACGCATTGAATGTGACTTCATCGCAGGCTGCGATGGGTTCCACGGTATCTGCCGCCCGGCGATTCCCGCGGGCTCTCTTGAGTTTTTCGAGAAGGGGTACCCGTTTGCCTGGCTTGGCATTCTGGCCGAGGCGCCACCGTCTTCTGAAGAACTCATATACGCGAACCATGAGCGTGGCTTTGCGCTGCACAGTATGAGGTCACCGCAAGTTAGCCGGCTCTATCTGCAATGCAGTCCCGATGAAGATATAAGTGAATGGCCTGACGAGCGAATCTGGGATGAACTGAGCCGCCGCTTCGAAACGAAAGCCGGCTTCCACCTCAAACAGGGCCCGATTTTGCAAAAGGGGATCACCCCGATGCGCAGTTTCGTGACCGAGCCGATGCAATACGCGAGGTTGTTTCTGGCGGGAGACGCGGCTCATATCGTGCCGCCCACGGGCGCGAAGGGCTTGAACCTGGCGGTAGCGGATGTGCGCGTTTTAGCTCGTGCTTTGGCGATGCACTATCGTGCCGGGGATTCCACGGGCCTGGAGGGTTATTCGCATAAATGCCTGCGGCGAGTTTGGCGCGCGCAGCATTTTTCGTGGTGGATGACGTCCATGCTGCACCGCTTTCCCGATGCGGACAAATTCGATCGGCGGCGGCAGTTGGCCGAACTGGATAATATTACAAGTTCGCAGGCGGCCGCCCGCAACATCGCGGAAAATTACTCGGGCTTGCCGTTTGAAGACTGAGGACGCCGATATGCAGAGAAATAAACCGCCTTTTCGGGCCGATCATGTGGGCAGCCTGCTGCGCACCCCCGAACTGCGCGCCGCGCGGGAACAGCGCGAGAGAAACGAGATCACCGCGGAACAACTGCGGGAAACGGAAGATACGGCTATCGAAGCGCTGGTTCGCAAACAAGCGGACATTGGGCTGCGCTCAGCTACTGACGGCGAGTTCCGGCGCGCCATGTGGCATTTCGATTTCCTCGGGAAACTCGACGGCTGCGAGGGCTACACGGCGGAGCACGGCATTGCCTTCAAGGGTGTTGCGACGAAGGCCAAAGGTGTTCGGGTGATCGGAAAGCTCGGTTTCAGCGACCACCCCATGCTCGACCATTTCCGCTTCCTGAAAAATCATGTTCGGGGCGCGACTCCCAAGATGACCATACCGTCACCGAGCGTGCTCCATTTTCGGGGCGGCAGAGCGGCTGTCAGCGAGGCTGTTTATCCCGGGATGAGCGACTTCTACCGGGATCTCGGCGGTGCTTATAACCGCGCCGTGCAGGCGTTTGCGGCTGAAGGGTGCCGCTATCTGCAACTCGATGAAACCAACCTCGCTTATCTTTGCGACGAGGAACAGCGGCAGATTCTGCGGGATCGCGGCGACGACCCCGATCTCTTACCCGGCATCTATGCCGATCTCATCAACGCCGCCGTAGCAGGCAGACCAGCCGACATGACGATCACGATGCACCTGTGCCGCGGCAATTTCCGCTCCAGCTGGATCGCGCAGGGCGGCTACGAACCGGTTGCGGAAATTCTGTTCAACCAAATCAACGTCGATGGCTATTTTATGGAATTCGATACGGAACGCGCCGGCAGTTTCGAGCCTCTCCGCTTCGTGCCGCCGGGCAAGACGGTTGTGTTGGGGCTCGTTACCTCAAAAACCGGGGAACTCGAAGGGAAGGACGAACTGAAGCGCCGCATCGATTCCGCGACGAAGTTCATCGACCTGAATCAGCTTTGCCTGAGCCCGCAATGCGGATTCGCGAGCACGGAGGAAGGCAATCTTCTCACGCCACAGCAGCAATGGGACAAGTTGGCGCGGATCGTGGAAGTGGCGAATGAGGTTTGGGGCGGACACTGATGCCTCAACAAACGCTGTAAGTTGCCGGTTACACTTCCACAAAGGGAGAAGAAAAATGAAGATCACCAAGGCGGTGATTACCGCGGCCAGCCCCGGCCAGCGCTCTATCCCGCTGCAAACCGTGGTAGCCCCGGACGGAGTCACCAAGCCGGTGCTTGCAATTCTCGCCGATGAAGTTGCCGCATCGGGCATTGAGGAACTCTGCGTCATCACCGTTCCTGGAGACGAGCGGCGATACGCCGAAGCGATGGGGCCACACGCCTGCCGCCTGCATTTCATCGCACAGCCGGAACCCCGCGGGTATGGCGATGCGTATTACTGTGCGCGCGACTTTGCGGCGGGCAGCCCGATACTTCACCTGGTCGGCGATCATTTGTATGTCAGTTCCACAGGCCGAAGCTGCGCCAAAGCCCTCGTCTCGCTCGCAGAGGCGGAAGGCTGCTCGGTTTCCGCGGTTCAAGCGACACGGGAAGGCTTGTTGCCCTCATTTGGCGCTGTGGGAGGCCGCCGCGTCACCGGTGTCCCAGGCGTTTACAAAGTGGATTCGGTGCTCGAAAAGCCGACGCCGACCGAGGCCGAGCAGAAGATCCTGATTCCAGGATTACGCGCCGGTCACTATCTTTGCTTTTTCGGAATGCACGTACTTACTCCCGCCGTGATGGATATCCTTGGCCGTCAGCTCGCCACAGCCGCTGACCCCCGCCTTGTTACTCTCTCAGGAGCGCTCAATGAGGTCGTCCGTCACGAGCAATATCTGGCAATTGAAAACTGGCAGCGGAGATATGACATCGGCTCCCGATATGGCCTGATGTTCGCTCAACTGGCACTTTCGCTGCGGGGAGGCGATCGCGATGAAATCCTTTTTCAGCTGCTGGAACTCGTCGCCGACCGCGATCTCGCCCGCTCGTTCCAGCATCAGGACGTGGGTTCAGGAATAAACGTTGAGTAACAAACCCGCCGGCGAATTGATCGCAATCATCACCTCGCCCAACCCCGATATTCGCAACCTCTCCCTTGATTCGATCTGCGCCCGTTCATCCGAGGCTGATCTCCTGCGCGAATGTGAAGCGCTCGATGCCTTCCGGCGCGGGAGCCCGAACCTATATGAAAGAGTCCGGGCACTTTTTTTCCTCTACGCCATTCATCGATTCCATATGCCCGAAAAGGGCCGGCACTCTTCGCCCACAAGGATTCCCTACACCGGCTACACCCACCTCATGGATCGGCGGTTCGAAGAGGCCATAGATATTTTTCTCGCCGCTCAGAAAGCCGCCGGCCCATGCCCTTCCATTTCGAGCGCTCTCGCGGCAGGTTATCGCGCCCTCGGTTTCCAAACGCTTTCCGATCAGGTCCGGCTCAGTGTCCGTTCGTCGAAAGGAAACCGGTGGATGTTCCGGGCCGGCCACTCCGCCGATTGTCCATTGCGCCTCAGACCGGAGATCCTGCGAAAAACCGCCGGCAACTTTTACCCCATTTTGTGCGAGCGCACGCCCGTGCGCATGGACCTCACGCACAGCGGCTGGAGTGACATTTTCTTTCTGGGAATGGATTATCCCGAGGGTGCGCGTGTCCTCAATGTGTCAATCGATTTGGCAGTTCGTAATCGAAGCGCGGGGTCGCCCGTGCCTCCCGTCGAGGCATACCTGCGGGTAATCGACGAGCCCGTACTTCGGCTCACCAGCATAGATCTTAAGGCGACGTCCGATGTCTCGTCCATCGCGGAGGTCTTCGATTTCGCCCGAGATTACCTCGGGCTGCTGAAATCCGCCATTATCGCCTCCGGCCTTGTCCCGCCCGGTATGGAAGGCACCGGGCAACCGTTAAAAGATTTGCTTGAACGGCTCACTGGCCGCACTGGCCGCGGCATCGAACTGGTCAGCAAGGTGAACGACATTCCCAAAGGCTCGCGCCTGGCGGTTTCAACGAATCTGCTGGCGTGCCTGGTGTCCGTGTGCATGCGCGCAACCGGTCAAACCCGCGCTTTGACCGGTTCGCTTGATGAAGACGACCGCCGAATTGTGGCCTCGCGCGCCATTCTCGGCGAGTGGTTGGGGGGCTCAGGAGGCGGATGGCAGGATTCGGGCGGTGTTTGGCCCGGCATCAAACTGATTGAAGGCGTTCCGGCGGATGAAGAAGACCCTGAGTTCGGAATCAGCCGCGGTCGCCTGCTGCCGCGTTATCGTGTTCTGAGCCGGGTCGATGTGAGCGCGGAAACCCGCCGGAACCTGCGGGAGAGCCTCATTCTTGTGCATGGTGGAATGGCGCAGGATGTCGGCCCTCTTCTCGAAATGGTTACCGAGCGCTATTTGCTCCGGTCTGAAGCGGAATGGAGGGGCAGACAGCAAGCTGTCGGGGTGCTCGGCGAAATCGTAACCCAACTCGCCAGGGGCGATATTCAGGCGGTCGCGGCCTCAACTCAGAGCAATTTCGATGGCCCGATTAAAACCATCGTGCCGTGGGCGGCAAACCTTTACACTGAACTTCTTATCGAGCGGCTGCGCGCCGAACTGGGCGGCGATTTTTGGGGCTTTTGGATGTTGGGGGGCATGTCCGGCGGAGGTATGGGTTTCATCGTCGATCCCTTGCGCAAATCCGAGGCGCAGGACCGTCTGCAGACAATCATGAGCGAAACGAGGCGCAGGCTGCAGAGCGCCGTGCCCTTCGCCATGGAGCCAGTGGTTTACGATTTCGACATCAATGAGCGCGGTACCTGGGCGGAGTTTCTCGATGCCGAAAGCGGCCTCATGCCGCCCGAATATTACTCGCTGCTGGTCCCCGCACTGCTTCGTGTGGAACCCTCATCGCTGCCGTCCTCGCGCCGCGAAGAACTTGGCCGCCTTAACGAAGCTTGTGAAACTGTCGCCGCATTCCGGCCCACCGCCTCGCAAATTTTTGGTTCCATGCTTCCACGCAATCGGGAACCGGGGGACGGCGCCGCCACCGCACTTAACACCCTTCTGGACCAATACGGTTTCGACCGGTCTCTGCATCGGCAAGTTCAGGCTGGCCTCAGGAGCGGGCGCGTTGGACTGGCGCAAAATAGCCTGCCATCGACAACCGAAATCGAAGACGTACGGCCCGGCGATATTTGCGATGCCGTGTTGCCGCTGCCACACAAATACCACGAACTCGGAGCGCGCTCCCTGGCGGCAGGCGAACTCGCGATGGTAACGCTGGCGGGAGGCGTCGGGAGCCGATGGACCAAAGGCGCCGGCGTCGTGAAGGCCCTGAACCCATTCTGTAAGTTCGCCGGACGCCACCGGTCTTTTATAGAGCTGCACCTTGCCAAGAGCCTCCGCACCAGCAGGGATTCCGGTTCCCCCATACCGCATATTGTGACCACGAGTTACCTCACTCACAACGCGATTGCGGAGTACCTGCGGGCAGAAAACAACTGCGGTTATCCCGGCCCCGTGGTGTTGTCTCAGGGGCGCGCCATTGGCCTGCGGCTTGTTCCCATGGAGCGTGATCTGCGATTCGCCTGGCACGAGACTGCCCATCAAACCCTTGACGTACAAGCGCAAAAGATGAAGGAGAGCGCACATTCGGCTCTCCTGTCCTGGGCTCGCCGCATGGGAGAAGGCAGCGACTATACGGATAATGAGCCCGCGCAGTGCCTGCATCCGGTTGGGCACTGGTTTGAAATCGCCAGCCTTCTGCGCAACAACGTGCTGTTCGATCTGCTTCAGAGCCGCCCGCGGCTTCGATATCTGCTGGTCCACAACATCGATACGACCGGCGTAACAGCCGACCCCGCTCTGCTGGGCTGGCACATCGACCAGGGCGCGGCAATGACATTTGAAACGACCGAGCGTCACATCGACGACACCGGAGGCGGACTGGCCAGAGTAGATGGCCGCCTTCGTATCGTAGAAGGCCTGGCGCTTCCCTCCCAGGATATTGAGGCATCTTTGTCCCGATACAACAGCAATACCGTGTGGATCGATATCGACAAACTGCTCACTGCTTTCGGCCTGTCGCGATCCGATCTCGGCGAGCCGGGTCTGGTGTTGGGCGGTGTGCAGCGGATGACGTCGCGTATGCCCACCTACATCACCCTAAAGGACGTCAAGAAGCGGTGGGGCAAAGCTCAGGAAGACATCTATCCGGTTATCCAGTTCGAGAAGCTCTGGGGAGATATGACTTCCCTTCATGACCTCGATTGCCGATACCTGACGGTCTCCCGCAGACGGGGGCAGCAACTGAAGGACGTGGTGCTGCTCGACCCCTGGTACCGCGACGGGTCAGCCGCTTACGTGGATTCCCTCTGCGATTGGACTTGATGGCTGAGGAAGCCCTTGCGGCACTCGCATTATGCTGCGAAAACGATGCGGGGACCAGCGGCAAACTCGCCGTAACAACGGTGCCTTCGCCCGGCGCGCCCCGCAGCCGGAACGCTCCGCCCATCTGTTCCAGCCGCTCGCGCATTCCCGTAATTCCAAAGTGCCTCGGTTGGGCGGTCGCCGGGACGCGCGCGACCAGGAACCTATCCCCGGGCAGGCGTTTTTGTCGCAACTGGAGTGGTACTATCCCAGGGTGATCGTGAATTTTAGTCTGCCGGCGACCCGAAGAAAATTGGCGGGGCAGGAGTCCCTTACGGCGGACCAGCCGAACTCTTTGGAGAGCCGCAAGCCCGCGCGGGCGCCAGGGGATAAATACCGGAAAATTTCCGGTCCCGCTCATGCCCTCGCCACCTTATTGTGTTTAACAGGAATTGCGGCGGCTCCGATGTTCGGCGCGTCTGTGGCCAATCCTCTCCTCGAACGCGGCTTTGTCCAAAACGTACGTCCTTTTATCGATCGGTATTGCGTCGCATGCCACAGCGGCGCCACACCCGCCGCTCAATTGGATCTGAAATCCTTTGCAACGCTCTCCTCCGTCGAGAAGGACCTGCCCCACTGGACATTACTGATGGAGCGGCTCGAACACCGGGAGATGCCGCCCGCACCCACGCCTCAGCCTCCGCATGAAAGCAGCCAGCGCGTCATCGATTGGGTTAAGGCCGTCCGCGCGGATGAGCTTCGACGGACTGCCGGCGATCCCGGGCCTGTCCTGGCCCGCAGGCTGAGCAACTCCGAATTCAACTACACGATTCGTGATCTCACGGGTGTGGATCTCAAGCCCACCAAAGAATTCCCGGTCGACCCCGCCAATCAGGCCGGCTTCGACAACACCGGCGAGTCGCTGAATATGTCCCCGGCGTTATTCAACAAATATCTGGTAGCCGCTCGCGAAGTAGCGGATCACATGGCGCTTACACCCGACGGCTTTATTTTCGCACCCGGGCCCGTGCTGGTGGAAACAGATCGCGATCAATTCGCAATTCGCAGGATCGTCGATTTCTACGAACGCCAGCCCACCGACTATGCCGGCTATTTCGAAGCCGCCTGGCGCTACAAGCATCGCGCCGCGCTCGGCAAACCAGGCGCGACCCTCGCGAGCACCGCAACTGCCGCGAAAGTCAGCCCGAAGTACCTGCCGCTGATCTGGGGCATTCTCGGAGAAACCGCGCCCGCCGCGCAACACAAGGAAGTTGGCCCCATCGCAAAACTTCAGGCCATGTGGAAAGCTCTCCCCGCTCCCGCGGCCGGCAAGGCGGACGACAAGTCTGCCGCGGCTCTTCACGCGAAATGTGTTGAGATGCGCGATTTCGTGGTCCGCATCCGCGAACATACCGCCATGCAGTTTTCGGCCCCGGTGGTCACCGGCCCGCCCCAGCCCCAGCCCCCGCCGCCTTCGCAGCCCGCACAGACAGCCGGAACCCCAGCAACAGGCGGCCGGGGTGGCAGAGGCGGCAGAGGAGGCGGATTCCGGCGCGGAGGCTTACCGGAGGCCTCTGAGCCCTTACTGAGTTGGAAATACACGCAGTTCAATACCCACCGCAGAAATTTTGATCCGGGCGCATTACGCCTGGACACGGATCCGCCTCAGACGCCGCCTGAGATCCCCAAGTATGCGGGGCTCCATGCCGAAGCGGCGGTGCGCTGGGCCGCGGTGATGAAGACCGCTCAGCTGAAAGACCCGGACCTTGCGATCCCGGCCGCGCAGCGCGCCCGCTACGAAGAGTCGTTCGCGCGCTTCGCCAACGTATTCCCGGATGCATTCTATATAAAGGAGCGCGGCAAATTCTTTCCGGACGATTCGGCGGATTCGGGCAGACTTCTGAGTGCCGGCTATCACAGCGTGATGGGGTACTGGCGTGACGACAATCCGCTGCGGGAACTCATCCTGGACGATCAGGGTAAGAAGGATCTCGACAAGCTCTGGACGGAATTTGACTTTTACGCCAGCCACACCGCGCGAACGTTTATCCAGTATTATTTCAACCAAAGCGGTGAGGTACAGGGCGGCGGGTCTGAATCCGGCCGGCCCCGCCCCGCGGGTAAAGAGGTAACCGACTCTTCGGTTATCACAGGCATTAAGAATCAATATATTGCGCTGGCAAAGGCGAGCGATAATCCAATCGCGGCAGCCTGGATGCCGAACCACTTCGACCGCATCGACGCCACTCTTCGGTCGCTGGAAAAGATGCGGATCGAGGCGGAGCCGGTTCAATTGGACGCCCTGGTAAAGTTCGCCGCGCGCGCTTATCGCAGGCCCCTGACCAAAGCGGAACGCGATGGCTTTGTCGCCTACTATCGCAAGCTTCGGAGCGATAACTCCCTGAGCCATGAAGACGCCATGCGCGATTCCATCGCGAGCATTCTGGTGTCACCCGAATTTTTCTTCCGTGTAGATCTGCGGCAGAAGTCAGTCCCCGCCAAGTCCGCTTCCCTCTCGGCTATAGGAACGCCGCTGCCCGCATACGACCTGGCCAGCCGCTTAAGCTATTTCCTGTGGTCCAGCTTGCCGGATGAGGAATTGCTGAAACATGCGGCGCTGGGTGATCTGACGCGACCCGATGTTCTGGCCGCGCAGACCCGCAGAATGCTGAAGGATCCGCGTTCCCGCGGGCTGGCTGTTGAGTTCGCCGCGAACTGGCTCGATTCGCGCCACTTTGAAACCTATAACTCGGTGGATCGCGAGCGCTTCCCCAATTTCACCAACGAGCTTCGTGAAGCTATGTTCGAGGAGCCCGTCCGCTTCTTTGACGATGTGATCAAGAGCAACCGTTCCGTGCTGGATATGCTCTATGGCAACTACACTTTTGTGAATCCGGTCCTCGGGAAGCACTATGGCATGAGTCTTCCCGAATTCAAGCTGGCCCCGCCCAAACCGTTCGTTCCCGGGCCCGGCAGAGGCGCCCCTTCGGTGCCCAACCCGCCGGTGCAAACGGTCCGCGTGTTCGCCGACCCGTTGGTTACAGCCGACACCTGGATTCGCGTGGATGACGCCGGCAAATACGAACGCGGCGGTCTCTTGCCGATGGCCGTTTTTCTGACACAGAGTTCTCCCGGCTTGAGGACCAGCCCCGTAAAACGCGGATACTGGCTGGTGCGCCGCGTGTTGGGTGAAGTGATTCCTCCGCCTCCTGCCGTTGTTCCGGAATTGCCGCAAGATGAAGCGAAGACCGACGCGCTGCTGAAAGACGTGCTGGCCCAACACCGTGCCAATCCCGTTTGCGCCGGATGCCACGCGCGCTTTGACGTATTCGGAATTGCCATGGAAGGTTACGGACCAGTAGGCGAGGCGCGGACCAAAGACGTCGCCGGCCGGGCCATCGATCCCACAGCTACTTTCCCCGGCAACTACCCGGGTTCGGGATTCCGTGGAGTCCAGGCTTATATCCGGGATAAACGGCAGCAGGATTATCTTGACAACATCAGCCGCAAGCTGCTTTCCTACGGTCTAAGCCGCAGCCTGCAACTTTCCGACGAGCCTGTTGTTGAGAAGATGCTTGCCCGAATGGCTGCTACCGGCTATCGATTCGACTCCCTGGTCGAGACCGTCGTCTCCAGCCCCCAATTTTTAAATAAGCGGAGTTCCGTATCCGCGCTAACCGAATCCGCACAGAAGAAAGGCGAGTAGATGTCCGAAAAGCTGCTTCCCCAAAACAGAATCCCGCGAAATTTCGACCGCACTCTTTCCCGCCGCTCCGTCCTGCGCGGCGCGGGGGTGGCGATGGCTCTGCCGTTTCTTGAATCAATGCCCGCCTTCGGTGCCGCCACTCCGTTCCCAAAGCGTTTTGGCGTGATGTTCATGGGTTGCGGCATCAATGAAGATCATTGGAGCGCCACAGGCGAGGGCGCCGACATGAAACTCAGCAAGACTCTGTCTGTGATGGAGCCGCTGAAGCACAAGGTCAACATAGTCGATGGCCTGTTCAACAAGGCGTCCACCGGCCTTGGCATTCATCCCGCGCAGACCGGCAGTTTGCTTTCGGGCGCTCAGGTTTCCAAAGGAGCCATACTCCATTCCGGCATGAGCGTCGATCAGATGATCGCGAACACCATCGGCCAGGACACCCCTCAATCCAGTATTGTGCTCGCTTGCGATCCGCCCATGACGGGTTATCACGAGACCAATTACTCCATGGCATACAGTTCGCACGTATCGTGGCAAAGTCCGGATTCGCCCGTGCCCGTGGAACTGTATCCTTCTTTGGCCTTCGATAACCTGTTTGAAAATCGCGGCAGTCTGCGCAGCATCAGCATTATCGACCGCGTAAAAGAAAGCGCCGAAGCGATGGGGAAGAAAGTCAGCGCTACGGACAAGAGCAAGCTTGACGATTACCTTAGCAGCGTCCGCGAAGTCGAGAAGCGCGTAGGCGCAGTGCGCAGGAGCAAAGATCTGGCCGAAGATCAGGCCAAGGTGAAGAACGTGGCCGCGTTCAAAATGGACCGCCCGGCGAACGGCTTGCCGGAAGATCTGCGCGAACATTCCCGGTTGATGTGCGACATCATCGCCATCGCGTTCCAGACCGACAAGACCCGGGTGGCGTCTCTGATCATCTCCCGCGACCTGTCCGCCATGTATTATCCGTTCCTGGGAGTTACTCAGGGGCATCATGGCGCGTCGCACAACAATAACTCCGACGGTTACGAGTCAATCTCCCGCTGGCACCTGAGCCAGTTTGCGTATCTTGCATCGAAGCTCGACAGCATGCCTGAAGGTGACGGCACGGTGCTCGATAACTCGTGTCTGATGTTCCTGTCCAGTCTGTTTGTGGGCCGCACGCACGATAACACCAGGCTCCCGGTCGTATTGGCCGGCGGTCTTGGAGGCACGCTTAAGACGGGCCGTTCGCTCAATTACCTGGGCGAGCCCATGGAGAACCGCAAGATGTGCAGCCTGTACCTTTCGCTGATGGATCGCATGGGTGTCAAGCTGGATCATTTTGGCGACGCCGATTCGCGCTTAGCTCTTATTTAGTTAGCATTTTTCAGAGTCGCGACCGCAAGGGAGCGGTGGCTGATTTTATTTACCAGTCTCGGTATTTTCAACAACTAAACAGCCCGGCGGCCCACATTGTTGGGGCAATGGCGAAGCATTGCGATATCGCGGACTCTGTGCGCCTGCTTTGAAGCTGGGCCTCGGCATGGCTCCTGGCTCGCAAAGCGATCTTCGGCAGGCGAAGGCCACCCGGAACAAGCGAAGAGCAACGACCGAGCGCTGCCCTGCGAGTCTTAGCAAAACGGAAATGATGTGCTCCCGCACAGCCGCAATGGGTTACGAAAGAGGTAAAGCCCGCGCGAGCTTCAATGCGCGCTCGGGGAAACCGTTGTTGCCTGATGAGCGGCGATTTGCGGAGTGCCCGATTATTTTGCGGTCCGGCGCCGCAGCGTTGCGACCAGGCCAAAGATGCCGCCGCCCAGCAGGGCGAGGCTGGAGGGCTCGGGAGTTGTCGGAATGCCGGCGTCCTCAGTCAGCGTATTCGCTACGAGATTGAAGAACGCAGCGTTGCTCGTATCCGTGTCGGGAAAAAGATTGATGTCGATAACGCCAAGCGAACTCCGGGCAATGAGATTCACCCCAGCTCCATCGGTGGCGAGGAGCGTGGCACCGTCCGCAAGTCCGGGATGCGCGTAGCTGGCGTTGTGGGTGAACCTTACGGTCCCCAGGTCAATGCCGGTAAAAATCGGATCGCCGGGGAGGGTAGGGACGATCTGTCCCGACACATCGCCGTTCGTACCGATATTCGTAAGTCCGACATAGCCGCCCCCCGTTATGGCTCCGGCGACCGCCCAGGGGCTGCTGAACGAGTAGGTTGCGACAGTAAGATGCTTCCCGCCAAGGGCGAAGTAATCGGCAAGCACATTCCCGAGGCCGGCAGGGTCGGCCGGCGGGAAGTCCGTGACGGCCAGAATAGAGTCGTAACCCATCAAGTCGGTCAGTGTTGGCGTACCGGCGGCGGAATCGATTCCGACCACAGACGAGAACTGACCGGTCGCGAAAAGTCCAGGAACCGAAGATCCACAGGTCAAGTCGCTGGCCTGCGCACATACCACCGCAAGACTATTCGCGTGGACACTCCCTGCGAATGTCAGAACGGATGCTGTCAGGACCGCCCAAATCTTTAATTTGGTTTTGTGTATCTGAGTCATGCCACTCCTCCGACCTTTACTGTAGACGGAATCAAGGTAAATAACGCCACGTCCTGACGAAAAACACGGAATTTTGGGGCTCCAGTACTGTCTTTTAATGGTTCCTTTAGGCGGGGATACCCCCTAAAGATGGCGCTTTCCAGACTTCGCGCGCATCCGGCCGATCCCGTTACAGGCACGCTGGCAGGGTTCGTTTGGCAACGCAGATATCTCCTAATCGTGGCCCGCCTCAGCGGTCCTGTGCGCGAGCTTCGCTTCCAGGAAACGCTTGAGCGCGACTGCGTTGTTGTGTTCTGTGTCATGCGAACTGTAGAGCAAGGTCACGGCACCTTTTTGGGCAGCTTCCAGAATCGGTTCCCAAGCCCCTCTCCGCTCCTTGAGTTCAGCGAAATATTTCCGTTGAAATTCCGCCCACTTATTGGGATCGTGAGAGAACCACTTCCGCAGCTCGGTGCTGGGACCAGCTTCCTTCAGCCATTCATCCATGTGGACGTCGATCTTGCGAACGCCTCGCGGCCAGAGCCGCTCTATCAGAAAGCGAACGCCATCCCGCGGCCCCGGTTTTTCATAGATACGCTTCAACTGAATCATGGGACACCTCCTCCCTGGCACGGAAGACCGTTGCAAACCGCCTCCGCTGCAGATTCCCTTCCGCTGTCATCCGTTCTCCCGCTACCCTTGTATGTCAAAATACGCCCCCAAACATCGGCGGTACCCCAAATGCCCGAAGGCAAACATTCAAGCCGCACGATGTGGCCGGGATCCACAACAGATTTCAACTCCGGGCGGTAGTTCTTGATGTACCAGGCCAAGACATTCGGATCGGCGGCTTCGAACGTTACCTTTTTCCAGACCAAGCGTACCCATAATTTTGGCCGGCACATACGTGCGCCCATGGCCTCACATTCTCGGTAGTACCCTCATTCTCGATCATGGATCAAGTACGCGCCGGCATCAAGGAACCGCTTCACGAGCCGGATGGGCCGTTGCGCGTCGCAAGTTCCCGCAGGTTCCAGATTTTCGGACGCGTCGGACCAGCGTGCCAGCCATCCAAAGCCTTGGGCGAGTAGCTCTTGAACAGATAGCTTCGAGCGAGGGCCGCGGATCTCTGCGCCACCGTCGTATCGGGCAACCCGGTTTTACATCTCGAATCGCCGCGAAAAGAAACGCCTCACGCTCGATTCTTAGTTGACGCTGCGCCTCGCAAATCGACGGCCATGACTTAAGTCATTTCCACAGACGCACGCCGTGGAGTGAAAGACACAGCGTGTGTCGATGCGTGCCCAGCCGTTGATCCGAATGTCTTCGACTGATCCGAATGTCTTCGACCGCATCCATCTCAGCGTGGGATCTCCCGAAGCAATGGGCCCGTTTCCAGCAGATCAACGCGACTACTTCGCAGTGAGGAAGACCTGACCATGCCTGTGATAATTAGAGCAGGTCCGGCCAACAGTTGCGTTGGATGAACTGGCGACCGGGAATCGAGTACCCGCCGTCACGTCTCGGCGAGATCCTGATTTGATATGGCGATTCGATACGAAAAGTGCAGATCAATGAACCTTGCACATCGCTGTCTGTGCCGCTCGGCGTTCTGGCGCCGCGTTCTGCAACAGGACATAATCCCATGGGTGCTCGAAGGCGTTTCGCTGGGCGAGAATCTGCTTGAGGTGGGGCCCGGCCCCGGCTTGACGACGGATCTCTTACAACGCCGGGCTGAGTGCCTGACGGCGGTTGAATTCGATTTCGGTTTCGCCTCGTGTCTGCGCGAGCGTTTCAAACGCACCGGTGTGCGCGTCATTCAGGGCGATGCGACGGAGTTGCCCTTTGCGGAGTCGGTATTTACATCGTCGGTATCGTTAACAATGCTCCATCATCTGCCCCTGCCGGCGCTGCAGGATCAAATGTTTCGTGAGATTCATCGCGTGCTCCGCCCAGGTGGAACGTTTGCGGGAACGGACGGAGTGAACAGCCGGATGATGCGGTTGATGCATTTGGCCGACACGTTCACTCCGATCGATCACCTCGCGTTGCCGGCAAGGCTCGAAGAGGCGGGATTCCGGGATATCACCGTTGATATGAAACCGGGAAGGTTCCGCTTTCGAGCCATTGCCGCGAAAGCGTTCAGGGTGTCAGAAACAACTCCGCAACCCAGATTCCCCCAAAGATCGCACCCATCGCCGCGACCACTTTGACGGTCAGCACAGCCTGGTATTTGAATTCCGAACTCACACCAAGCCGGGCAAGCAAACTTCCAGGTCCACGCGGCATCAAGCTACCCTCCTTTGTTCAGTCGCAAAATCCAAACGACGGGCGATGGCGCCGCCGGAATGGTGAGCGAGGCGCAACACGGGGCAGGTTGCCTCGGCCGCCAGTACGGCTTGCCTGCAATGGCCGGTTACAAGCAGGCTCGCGCGACGCTCCCTGACGGCTCGGCCGACGATCTCCTCACACCACCCGGCGGCAACCATCACATCGGCGTCCGGGGCGATGCGGCTGCGCAATTTCTCCATACGTTTGGTCTCGCGGAGTAATTCTTCGCTGCCGCCCAGCGGACCGTGGAACAATGTGGCCGCGTCGTGCGGTCGGGGCTGTACTGCCGATATTATCGTCAGGTCACCGCCGAGCCTGTCCGTAACGACCATGGCGTCGCGAAGCGTTTGTTCAGGCAATCGCGTGTCATCAATTGCGCAGCAGATGCCAGGCGCCGCCACCCGCGAAGAGTCTTGTTGCTTTCCGTTCCGCCACTCCAGCCACACGGAACAGGATGCATCTCGCAGAACTCGGCTGGCGACTCGGCCCAGTGGGCCTTTTCCGAAGCCGCCGGAATCTGTTGCCGCCATAACCACCATTTCAATTTCGTTTTCGCGAATATAATCCAAAATTCGGTCCGCCGGCGATCCGTTGTCGAGCCGTCTGCTTACCGCGCAATGACTAAAGTGCCGCCGGGCCAACACGTCAAGCATTTGCATGCGGCGCCCGAGTTGTGAAGCCGGAAATGTTTTTGCATCGATAACATGCAACAAAATGACTTCCACGTTGGGTCGGTCGATCAATTTCCCAACCGCCGGCGACACGGCAAACGGATACTTTGAAAAATCGACCGGAAAAAGAATACGACGATTGAATACCATAACCTACTGTTCCTTCCTAAAATTGTCTTTATGATCTGCATGCACCCGCAATACGCGCAGGGCGTCTGATGCGGGACCGATCTTCAACGGGATTAGAGTAAGAACAAAGGTGGAGAGCGTCCGCTCCCCAATGGAACGTGGTCGCCGAAGCTCCGCCCGGCTACACCAGGCAGGCGATACCAGCCTTCGGGAAGTGCTGCGGACCAATGCGCCGAAAGCGCTGCCGTAGCCAAAACGTGTTGCGTTTGTGGCCGGAAATGATGCCCAATCGTGCGCAAACCGGTGCGCGAGAAGATCGCTTTTGCTGAGGACTCGGGTTCAAGCCGAACGGTCCGTTGCGTCTTCGCTGACGGGCGAGGTAATCCGGGACCTGCAACAAAAAGATTAGCGATCGCCAGCAAAATCACCAGCGCGCTGTGGCACACAGACCGATATGGCCTTCGAACGAGCATTAAACTCTCTTAATGATTGCTCGCCTGCTGGGAAAAGTCAAGCTTGTTGATGATTTCCAACTGCGTTCCTTCTCTTACTCCGATACGTCGTGTCGTTGGCTTTGGTTGAAGGCTCTCCAGTAGCTATCCCAGATCTCCTGCCTGGATCCGTCTCTACTACAAGGCGCTGCATGTGCTGGTGCGCCAGACAGGTTGCAAGGGGGAAAAAACTACTTATGAACGGGAAGCAGGTTTCTCAGTTTTGTGAACAGTCGAGAAAAGGCCCAATTGAAATATCCGCAACTATGGAAAGGATTGGTTGCGGGGATAGGATTTGAACCTATGACCTTTGGGTTATGAGCCCAACGAGCTACCAGACTGCTCCACCCCGCAAAACCATCATAGCGTGGTGGTTACTGGCTCGTCAATCTTCCCGCGCTCTTTACCGTATTCAAAGCGCCGCACCCGTTTCAACCCAACAAAACAAGTGCGGCGCACTTCAACAAATCAGCGTACGCCACGGGCCTTCGACGTGATCCGCGTACGCATCTGATTCATCACATCCGTCGCCAGAAACGGTTTCCGAAGCACCGGAAAATCGTGCTCCTCGCAAATCGCTTCTTCTTCCGGCCCCAACACCGAACCCGTCATCAGAATGATCGGCAAATTCGGCATCGCGGCGCGCAGTTGCTGTGCCAACTCCACTCCATTGCCGTCCGGCAGCATGTAATCGAGCAAAGCCGCGTTCGGCTTCCGCTTAGCAACTATCTTCTGCGCTTCGCTCGCACTCTCCGCCGCCAGCAGTTCCCACCCGGATTCCGCCATCAGCCGCTGCAAAAACTGCAGCAAATCCCGGTTATCGTCTACCAGCAGCACCGTCGGCTGCGCCGAAACAGGCGTCTCCCCCGCATCCGTGGACCGCAGTTCCAGCCCCTCCCGATCCTTCCGAACCTCAACCCGAACCCGCGCCCCCGGCTCTATCTGGTTCTTAGCCACCATCGTCGCCAGCGGTTGCGTCAGATTCTTGTGAATCGTGCGCTTCAGTTCGCGCGCCCCATACTCCGGGCTGGTACCCTTCTCAATCAGCCACTGCCGTGTCTCGAACGGAACATCCACCGCAAAACACCGGTTTCCCAGCCTCGTGTTCACATGATTCTGCAAACTGTCAATCTCATGATTCGTAATCGCCGCGAACGATTCCGCATCGAGCGGCTTATACGTAATCACATGATCGATCCGGTTCACAAACTCCGGTGAAAACTTCCGCTTCACCGCCATCAGCGCAATGTTCTGCAGCTTGTCCGAGACATCCTCGTTCGCCAACCCCGCCGTGGCCGATTGGAAGCCGAAATCGGGATTTATCTCCCGCATCATCTCCTTCGCCCCCAGGTTGCTGGTCAGAAAGACAATGCTCTTCTCGAAATTCACCGAAGAGTTGTCGCCCAGCCGAAGCACCCCGCGATCGAGCACTCCCAGCAGCAGCCTCGTCATCGATGGCGCCGCTTTCTCGATTTCGTCGAACAGCACAATCGACAACCCACATCGCTCACTCGTCACTGACGTCAGCTTTTGCTGCGACAGCATCGGCTGCGTCTCCCTGTGTCCCAGATATCCAGGCGGCGCGCCAATCAGTTTCGCCACCTCGTGCTCCATCTGGAACTCACCGCAATCTACCTTCAGCACGTTCTTCGTGCTTCCATGCAGCACTTCAGCGAGTGCCTCAACTGTGCGCGTCTTTCCCGTGCCCGTCGGGCCAAGCAGAAGGAACACGCCAACAGGCCGGTTTTCCGGCGCCAAACCCGCCTGAAACATCTCAACGTAAGGAACGATCATGTTGATTACGTTCGGCTGCCCAACCACTTTGGAAGACAGTATTGAGATCAGGTCTGGCTGGTCCGCATTCGCTCGGCTGCGAGATCGGGAACCGGAGGTTGTTTTCGGACGATCTGTCATATTCTGTGCTGATTATAGGAACGCACACGGCGGAAAACAGTTGCCGCGCGACACTCGGATTTCCCCGTGCCCCGCGCTCTTCTCTATGATTTTCAGTAACTTATAAAATCGCACAAATATATCGAACTCACGTGACCGGGTTTTTCACGATTGGTCTTTTCCTCACCTTTTCAGTCTTCGGGGCATCCAGCGTCCTCCATAAGTACCAACACGCCACCGTCGCATAAGGTCTCCATGCGGCCGCTATCTCTTCCATTTCCGCCGGCTTGGGCAATTCCTTCAGCCCGTACGCCGTTTTCATCGCCATCCGAATACCCAAATCTCCCACAGGCAGCACGTCGGGCCTCCTCAGGGAGAACATCAGAAACATCTGTGCCGTCCACACGCCAATTCCCTTTACCTGGGTCAGGTGCTCAATCACATCGGCGTCCGCCAGTTCCGGCAGCTGCTCGAACACCACCGTCCCCCGCTTCGTATGCTTCGCCAGCTCCCGGATGTACAGGGTCTTTCCAGCCGAGAGGCCAAGTTTCCGCATCCGCTCCGGTCTCAATCGCAAGACGCCTGCCGGTGTGAGTTCCGGCTCACCCACAGCCTCGTGCAATCGGGCAAAAATCACACGTGCAACCTTGCCGCTTAACTGCTGAGAAACAATGGAGCGCACCAGATTCTCAAACTGCGGCTCTCCGTAAACCATGCGGTAAGGGCCTGTCCCCTCAATGATTTTCGCCATCACCGGGTCTTTTTTGAGATGCTTAATAGCGGTACGCATGAAACAGGTTCCGTTCCGGGCGCGTCACGATTTACGAAACCGCGCTTATTTGATTCTATGTATTTGATTGTATGAAAAATCTTGTCATCGCTCCATTCGCGGCCCTGTTCGCGCTCGCCTTGCTGATGCCCCACGCGCCAGCCCAGCAGCCGCCCCCGTCGCCTGCCGCAAAAGATGCAAAAGAGGAAGATATCGGCGATCCCATCAAGGTCGATGTTGACGTGGTGAGCCTCTACTGCGCTGTCCGGAACAAGCAGAACGGGCTGATCAACAACCTCGAAAAATCCGACTTCGAACTCGCCGAAGACGGCAAGCAACAAAACATCAGGTACTTCAGTCGCGAAACCGGAATTCCCCTCACCATCGGCCTCCTGGTCGACGTCTCCGGCAGCCAGCAGAATCTAATCGAAGTCGAGCGCCGCGCCGCCTCCGCCTTCTTCTCTTCCGTTCTCAAAACCAAGGACGTCGGTTTCCTCATCAGCTTCGGCGCCGATTCCGAACTTCTTCAGGACGTCACAGGTTCCCCCCGCCTGCTTCAGGATGGCCTTCGCCGCCTCCGCCTGAACGCCGGTGTCGGCGGAATTCATCCGGGGCCAGTCCCAACCATGTCCCATCAGCGCGGAACCGTCCTTTATGACGCCGTCTACCTCGCCGCCAACGACATGCTCTCGAAAGAAGTCGGCCGCAAAGCGATCATCTTAATAACCGACGGCGACGACCAGGGCAGCACGCTCACCGAAAAAGCTGCCATTGAAGCCGCCCAGAAGTCCGACGCCATTATCTACAGCATTCTCTACGTGGATCGCCAGGCTTATGGCTCCTTCGGAATGGGCTATAGCGGGTCAGGCGTCCTGCGGCACATGTCGGAAGAAACAGGCGGCCATATGTTTGAGGTCGATCGCAAGAATAGCCTCGACAATATCTTCCAGCAGATTCAGGATGAGATGCGCACCCAATACCTCATCGGTTACACCCCCACGAATTCAAAGAAAGACGGCTCGTACCGGAAAGTCGACCTGCACGCCAAAACCAAAGACCTGAAAGTCCAGGTGCGCAAGGGTTATTACGCCATGCCCACTGCTAATTAACGGATGGCCACCATTCGTATCACCCGCGCCACTGAATCGGACGCTTCGGTCATTCTGGAAATGATTCGCGGGCTCGCCGCCTATGAAAAACTTTCGCACGCTGTAACGGCGACCGAAGAAGAACTCCGCCGAACCCTCTTCGGACCGCGACCCGCCGCTGAAATTCTGCTTGCCTACTCGGCCGACGGAAGCCATGTGGAAACCTGTGAGGGCTTTGCGCTTTTCTTCCAGAATTACTCCACGTTTCTCGCGAAGCCGGGCATCTATCTCGAAGACCTGTTCGTCAAGCCGGAAGCCCGGGGCAATGGGCTCGGGCTCGCACTCCTGAAAGAACTCGCCCGCATCGCCATCGAAAGAAACTGCGGTCGCATGGAATGGTCGGTTCTCGATTGGAACGAACCGTCCATCGGGTTCTACAAGAAGCTGGGCGCCATCCCCATGGACGAATGGACCACTTTTCGCCTGACAGGCGATGCCATTACAGCCCTGGCCGCCCGCTGACCCGCTCTATTTCCGCCCCGCCAGATACGATTCCACCGCCTCGCTTAGCGCCGGCATCGGAGCAATTCCAAACTCTCTGCTGCGCGCATTCTCGAGCGCCGAAAACTTCGGCCTCTGCGCCGCCGTGCGATACTCCCTGTCATTCGTCGCCTGCACTTTAACCACAATCCCGGCCTTTTCAAAAAGCAACTGCGCGTATTCGAACCACGAAATCGCCTGCTCGCCGCCCAGATGGAATACGCCACTGACGCGCGCATCCAGCAGGCTTTTCTCGAACAGGTCCACTGACCGGCTCGCCAGCGCCGGCGCGAACGTTGGCGATGCCGTGTGATCGGCAACCACCCGAATCGGCTTCCCTTCCCTCGCCAGCCGCAACATCGTCTCCGGAAAATTCCCGCGCGCTGTTTTCAACGCGCCCACGCCAAAGACGCCGGATGTGCGGACTATTATGGCTCGGTCCAGATACGCCTGCGCGTAAAGTTCGCCCGCAAGTTTCGACACGGCATAGGCCCCGAGCGGATGCACTTTATCCTGTTCCGTGTATGCTCGCCCGAGCCTGCCGTCGAAGACATAATCGGTAGAGAAATGCACCAGCCGCGCATCGTTCTGTCTGCACGCGAGCGCCAAATTCCGCACCGCCAGCGCATTCGTTTCGTAAGCGGCGATTGGCTCCCGCTCCGCAACGTCCACCATGTTGTACGCGGCGGCGTTGAATACAGCGAACGGATCCAGTTCTGCAATCGCCTTCTCTACCAATTCCCCATTCGTGATATCGAGCTTCGCCCGCCCGAACGCGCCAACCCGATAACCCCGGCGAGTCAACTCCGCGCACAACTCAACCCCAAGCTGACCGTACGCCCCGAATACCGCGACTCTCTTTTCCAATCCGAGATTTTATCAGCGGCAGAGGAACCGCCCGGTCAATGCCAACTTATTTTGTGGCATAGTACCGTTCATGAGCAGACCGGCTCTCTACTCAAGCAGCAAACGCGCACCGAAAGGCACGCCGCGATCGTCACCTGCGCTTCGATCGCAATTTAGAAGCCGCGGCAATTGAACACCGTTCCGGCTGCGCATCCATCGCATGATGATGCCGTCTCCGCGGATCGTAACGAAGGTGCTCGACTCGGCAGTGGGCTGCGGTCAGGCTTTCTTGCTTCGGTTCTTAAGCCCCCTGCACGGACGAGTGCCTCTTTCCTCGGCCGCAACGACATCTGACTACGTATTCGGAAAAACCGAAAGTCTTGCTGGTTTTGCACCCGGCGTAAACGTAAACAGAGATACCGCGCGCCCTTCCACCGTGTTTGAGTTCCGCCCAATACAAATACGTGCCTCTGTTTTGAGTACCCCTCGTCCATAGGCATTAGACTTTAGTCGCCAATCTTTCGCAAGTTGTTCAGAACTTGTGAAAGCCCATTTCAGGTAAAGAGCATTGGCATCTGCTCGGCGATACGAACCTGCTCGCGTACCGCATCCAGCACCAAACGCGCGGGAATTTGAGCCAGTTCCCTGGGTTCGACTTTGTGCAGCCCTCCGCCGTACACTCTCCCCTCCGACACAAGTTGTCCTGGAGTGATTCGTTGAAGGGCCTCAAATACATCTCCGTGCAACTCAGGACGTTGCTTCAGTGCAGCGCGCAAGGGACCGGTCGGATAAAGCATCAGATATACATTGTGGGCAGTCGCCTGAGAACGGTTCCAGATGAACCGGAAAGGATGCTTTCCATTGCGGAAGCGGCCCATGTAGGTACAGAGGAATGGCGCGGGCGGGCGCTTTTCCTGCGAGTACCACGGAACGCGATGGCTGGAGAGGTACGCCTCGTGAACGTTCTGCGCCTTGCCGGTTTGGAGGTACTCATAGAAGCGGGGCCATCTAGCTTTGATGTGCTCTTCTGGCTCACTGCAATCAAGCAGATAAAGACGCGGCGATACATCGGGTCCGCCGTTTGGCAGAGCTTCCACGATTTCCCCGGGTACGTGACGCGGGCCTGGAAGTACGGGCTTCAGGAATTGGAGCGGAATGAGCCAGTGTTTAATGGTTTCCTCCGTAAGAATAAAAAAGCTGTTCGAGCCGGTCGCAAGGCCGCGCTTGATTGCAAAGATATCCCCCAGTTTCAGCTCGCCCGTTTCCCTTACAGTGGTGTTGGCCGGAAACTGCGTCCATTTGCGGGACCGGCGCAAGCTTTCAAGTGGAACCTCCGCTTCTGAATGCGGGTGTTCAATTGAACCTGCAAACGAGAACCGCACAGCATGGCCTGCCACGGGCCGGGCTTTTCGGAACACCACGACGGCGGAGGATACCAAGGCGTCGGTGAATTGCACGTCAGTGGGGCAAAAGCGGTGAATGTGCAGCAGCGTCACGTCTTCCGCGAGATACCGCCGCAAAGTGGCACCATAATTCACGTCCATGAATTCCGAGGGGATAAGCCAGATGGCAAGCCCCTGCTCTTCCATCCAGTCGTGACATAACAGCAGAAAATAGCAATAGAGCCCTGCAAGCCCACTTATGTCGAGGTGTAACGATTGTGCGAGTCGCGCTTTGAGCCGATCCTTTTCTTCTGCATCGAGATGATGATGGCGTACATAGGGCGGATTCGTGAGGACCAGATTGAAGCGCTCCTGAGGCGGGGGCTGTTTGGTGAAATCCCCGCTAATGACGTGAAGTCCCTGCCGTTGCCACAATGTTGTGGCAGCTTGCGCAAAAAGCGGGTCCAATTCGATGCCCGTTGCACCGGCCATGTGATTTTCACCGAACGCCTGTAATGCTGCCGAATAAAATGACCCGGTACCGATGGCCGGGTCAAGAAAACGCACCGGTGCCTTTCGCATGAGCGTATGCGCATACCGGGCAAGACTAAACGCCAGTGCTGGCGGCGTTGCAAATTGGCCCCATTTGTTGCGCTCAGGGGCGGTCTTCATGCTGTCGAGGCGCCCCTGCTCCTGTTGGCGGCGGTCCTCCGGGCTGTGTGACGCGATAGTTCCCATAGAATTCCTTAAAGCCCGAGCTGGGTGAGATCCTCGGTACGATGCTCCCATATCCAGTCG
>Ga0105240_10000445_pt1 | contig 76036 bp, 72 predicted proteins | sample KBSC54metaG_FD_80426 | JGI IMG/M metagenome (GOLD analysis project Ga0105240, IMG submission 80426) | Corn rhizosphere microbial communities from Kellogg Biological Station, Michigan, USA - KBS C5-4 metaG | ecosystem: Host-associated > Plants > Roots > Rhizosphere > Soil | place: Michigan, USA...
GATCAGCCTTCCCTCCTGGTGCTGATCGATGGTCAGCCCAAGCTGCAGCCGAACAAGGATTGGGGCGTGGATGTCGTCGTCAATTCTCCTTTTACCATCGTGAAGAACAATGATGGCGCATTCTACTTATATGGGGGTAAACACTGGTATACAGCCCAGGCTGCTACCGGCCCCTATTCCCCGGCCGGCAATGTACCTTCCAACCTGGCGACGGTAAAGAATGCAGTGGATGCGGCCAACAGCTCGAATGCGGGTTATATGGATTCGACAACGGCCCAGCAGGATGTCCAGGTATCCAATATTGTCGTGAGCACCTCTCCTGCCGAGCTGATCCAATCGAACGGCCAACCTAACTGGACCCCTATCTCCGGCACGGACCTCAGCTATGTCAGCAATTCCCCCAACGATATTTTCCAGGATCAGAGCACAGGTCATTACTATGTGCTGATCTCCGGCAGATGGTATACTTCGTCTTCCCTTACAGGTGGATGGCATTATGTGGCGGCTAATGCGTTACCCGCGAATTTTGCCAGTATTCCCGAAGGAAGTCCCAAGGACAATGTCCTGGCGAGTGTAGCCGGTACGGAAGCTGCCCGGGAAGCGATCATGGATGCACAGATCCCCCAGACAGCAAAAGTGGACCGTAGCACGGCCACCACGGATGTACAATACAATGGAGATCCCAAATTCGAACCGCTGCAGGGTACGGATATGCAATATGGTACGAACACGTCCAGTTCGGTTATAAAGGATGGCAATAACTATTATACGGTGGATAACGGCGTTTGGTTTGTGGGCCCGAGCCCATCCGGCCCCTGGCAGGTGGCGACGGAAAGGCCTGAGGAGGTGGACAGGATCCCGCCGAACTCTCCCCTATACAACATCAAGTATGTATATGTCTATGACGTGACCCCCCAGTATGTGTATATGGGTTATACGCCGGGGTATCTGAACAACTTTATTTATGGTCCGACGGTGGTGTATGGCACCGGATTTTATTATGATCCATGGTATGGGGGCTATTATTATCCCCGTCCCTGGAGCTGGGGGTTCAACTTCGGCTACAATCCCTGGTATGGATGGAGCCTTGGATATGGCTATGGTTTCGGCTGGTTAAATTTCGGCATTGGTTTTGGCTACCACGGCTATTGGGGTGGCGGTTGGGGCGGTTGTGGATGGTGGGGACCCCGGGCTTATCGTCCTCCCTATGTCGGGAACAGGTATCGCACATATGGCTACTATGGCCACAACAGTTATATTAACCGTACCAGGAGTGTAACGTACAATCGTTTTTCCACGAATATCTACCGGAACAGGGGTGGGGTAGTCACCCGGAATGTACAGGGTAACTATAATTTCCGCAATGTTTCCGCCCGACCGTCAATGGTCAATGGCGGCAGACCCGGCGGTACTTTTAACGGCAGTTCCCGTCCGATGCCCCAGGGGGCCCGGCCAGGAGGAACGTACAATGGGACCACGCGGCCTTATGCGCAGGGAAGCCGCCCGGGATCAAACAATGTTTACTCTGACCGGAGTGGCAACGTTTATCAGCGGAATCCTTCCACCAATCAATGGCAGCAACGGCAATCCAATTCATGGAGACCCGTGCCGAACAATAACCAGGCTGTACCCAACCTGAACAGGGATCAGCAGATGCGGATACGCGGGCAGCAGAGCACCCAGAATTTCGAACGGGCCAGGAGTGGTGGTTTCAGCGCTCCCAGCCGTCCCAGCAGCGGCGGATTTAGCAGACCTGGCGGCGGTGGTTTTAGCGCACCCCGGTCGAATGGCGGCGGCGGTGGTGGGTCAAGGTCTTCAGGTGGTGGGGGCGGCAGCCGGCCGACAAGAAGAGGATAATACGATACAAATACCAAATCGGAGCACAGCTCCAAACAAAAAACCCCGGATAAGTGTAAATGCTTACCGGGGTTTTTTATATTCATGGAAAATTGTGTTTCATGTCTGTTTCCGACGATATTTCTCATCCCTGGCTTCACCAGCCAGCTTTTTTACTGGACAATATCAGTGATGTTGTCATTGCTACCGATCTGGGTTACAGGATCAAGACCTGGAATAAGGCTGCCGAAGAAATGTTTGGATACAGGGCAGTGGAAGTATTGAATAGGCCCATAAAGGATGTGGTCACCTATGATTTTATTACAGATTCCCGGGAAATAGCCTGGCAAACGCTTAAGCGGGAAGGAAAATGGACCGGGGTCATGTTTCTCAAAAAGGGGGAGCGCGAGATCTTTTTGGAATGCAGCTCCTCGTCCGTGAAGGATCCGGAGGGCGAGGTGAGAGGGTTCGTATCCATTTACAGGGACATTACCGTTCAGAAAAATCTGGAAAAAATGCTGGTGGAAGAAGAGGTGCGAAAGAAACAGGAGATCGTCAAGGCTATTATGGAAGCACAGGAAAAAGAACGAAGGGAGATCTCTGCGGAACTGCATGACAATGTAAACCAGATCCTCACTACCTGTAAACTTTTTCTGGAAATAGCCCGCAATAATCCCGCGGATGCGCGTTTTATTGACGGATGCTATCAAAATATCCAGATCGTGATTGAAGAGATCAGGAATATCTCACATAATCTTACTCCTTATACGTTGAAGGACCTGGGTCTGGCGGCGGCATTGCATGACATCGTGCAAAAGATCAACCAATCGGGCAAGCTGACCATCCGGCTTTTGTCCTTTCAAAATCTGCATGAGGAAGAGATCAGCCAGGATATAAAGCTGGCCGTCTTTCGTATTATCCAGGAAAAGATCAGCAATGTGTTGAAGCATGCGCAGGCCACGGAACTGAAGATCGGTCTTAGCGTCTTTGACGGACGGATCCAGGTGCTGCTCGAGGATAATGGCCGTGGTTTTGACGAAAAAGCGATTAAAAAAGGCATGGGATTGAACAATATTCAAAATCGTGTGGAATATTACAACGGGGCTTTTCATCTGAAAACGGCGCCGGGAGAGGGGTGCGAACTGAGGATCGAGCTTCCTTGCAATTAAATATCCGGAAAAAGGATTGCCAGAAAAATTAAATTGATGACACCAACCTTATATTACTGTTACGATGCCTATTGTGGATGGTGCTATGGTTTTAGCCCCGTCATCCGGCGTATTTTCGAGGAATACCGGGGGCGGCTGGCCTTTGAAGTATTGTCCGGCGGCATGATCCTGCCCGAAAAGCCGCAGTCCATCAAGGTTATGGCGCCCTATATCCAGCAGGCCTATAAAACAGTGGAAGCGCATACAGGCATAAAATTTGGAGCAGACTGGCTCTGGCATATTTTTCATCCGGATGAAAGCGATTGGTATCCTTCTTCGGAGAAACCAGCCATTGCGATGTGCGTATTTAAGGATTATCATCCCGGATCGGCTATTCTTTTTGCAGCAGATCTGCAATATGCGCTGCATGAGGAAGGCAGGGACCTCACTGACGACGAGGCTTATCGTCATTTATTGGAAAAATATGCGCTATCGGATAAGGAGTTTTTTGCCCGGCTCCATAGCGTTGAATATAAGGAAAAGGCATATGAAGAGTTTGCGCTTGTAAAGCAGCTGGGTGTAACAGGTTTCCCTACGGTATTTCTGCAGGTAAGCGAATCCAGGGTATATCTGCTTAGCCGTGGATATACGGATTTTGCGTCTTTGCAGGGTGGTATCGACCGGGCGCTGGAAGCGACCGCAAAAGAGGCGCCTTAAGAAGGCTCCTGTTAGCGGGTCCGGGGCGTTAGGGGTAAAATTTTATGCCAAACTGGCCGTTTCGTATTAACTTGCATGTCCCATAAAATTATCAGCATGGAATATAACAAAGTTATCGCTGTTACCGGTTTGCCGGGATTATACGAATTGTTAAGCAGTAAATCAGATGGAGCGATCGTACGTTCACTGGATGACAAGAGCACTCGTTTTGTTTCGAGCCGTATCCATAACTTTTCTCACCTGGAAAGTATCGAGATCTACACGGTGCGGGAAAATGTCAACCTGGTCGATGTGTTGAAGGCGATGGAAGAGAGTTCCGAAAAATTGCCCGATGACAAGGACAATGGCGCCCTGAAGGCTTATTTCACAAAAGTATATCCTGACCTGGATTTCGGCCGTGTATACAGCAGTGACCTGAAGAAGATGGTAAAATGGTTTAGTGTGCTGAAAGCAAATGACATCGAGATCAAGCTGACGGAAACGCCCGAAGAGGAAGCGGCCGAGGCAGGGGTGGAGACAGCGGAGGTCGGAAAGGCGCCAGTAAAAGCCGGAGAGAAAGCTTCCGCAAAAGAGAAGAAGGAAAAAGCGGCTGCTGCTGAAGAGACGCCTGCGGTAAAAGAAAAGAAAACGGTGAAGAAGGAAGAGGAAGAAGAGGAGAAACCGAAGAAGGCGGCGCCGAAGAAGAAGGCGGAGAAAGAGGAAAAAGCAGCACCCAAGAAAAAGGAAGCCGCGGAGGAAAAGCCAAAGAAAGCTGCAAAAAAGAAATAAAAAACAGTTGGGATGAAGTATACAGCCGAATTAGCAAAGCCGGAAAGGCATTTTTTGCCGAGTGATTTTGTGCTGACGGACTGGAAAGGACTGGAGCCTTATTTACAGGACCTCGAACAGCGGGTGCTGGACTCAAAACAGGCGCTGGAAAAATGGCTTCATGACTCCAGCGAGCTGGAGGCTGTAATCAGCGAGGATGCCAGCTGGAGACAGATCCGCATGACGTGTGATACGGAAAATAAAGAGCTGGAAGAGGCTTTCAGGTATTTCGTGATGGAGATACAGCCAAATATCCAGCCATATGCCGACCGGCTCAATCGCAAGCTGGTGGAGTGTCCGTATACCAGCGAACTGGATCAGCACCAGTTTTTTACCTATCTCCGTGGCGTAAAGAAAAGGATCGAGCTTTTCAGGGAACAAAATATTCCCTTACAAGCCGAATTGAGTGTGGCGGCGCAGCAATATGGAATGATCGCGGGTAAAATGACGGTAACGTTAGACGGCAAGGAGTATACTTTGCAACAAGCGGCAAAATTCCTTGAAAATCCGCACCGTGATGTGCGGGAAGATGCCTACAGAAAGATCCAGGAGAGGCGGTTGCAGGATAAAGACACGCTTAACGATCTTTATTCCGAACTGGTGAAAAAGCGTCATCAGATGGCGCTGAATGCGGGTTTTGCGAATTATCGCGATTACAAGTTCGAGGATCTGGGCCGTTTTGATTATACGAAGGAGGATTGTTTTCGTTTTCATGATGCCGTCAAGGAGTATGTTTTGCCATTGGTGAACCGTATTCACGAGCGAAAGAAAAAGAAACTGGGTGTCGATACATTGCGTCCCTGGGATACGGAGGCTGAACCCGTGGGGACAGAGCCTTTACGGCCTTTCAGGGATGGCGCCGAGCTGCTCACCAAAACTATCGAGTGCTTCGACCAGCTAAATCCTTTTTTTGGTGATTGTCTTCGTACGATGAGATCCATGGGGCGCTTTGACCTGGAGAGCAGGAAAGGAAAAGCTCCCGGCGGTTATAACTGCCCGTTAGCCGAGACCGGCGCACCTTTTATTTTTATGAATGCGGCCGGACAGATGGCGGACCTTACGACGATGGTGCATGAGGGCGGTCACGCCATCCACTCTTTCCTGGCGCACCCGCTGGAATTGAGCGCCTTCAAGGAGTATCCGATGGAGATCGCGGAAGTAGCAAGCATGTCCATGGAATTGTTTAGCATGGATCATTGGGATCTGTTCTTCACAAAAAACGATTTAGCACGAGCTCGCCGTCATCAGCTGGAACGTGTTATTACGATATTCCCATGGATTGCTACGATCGATAAATTCCAGCACTGGGTATACGAAAACCCCCTGCATTCCGTGGAGGAGAGAAAGGAAAAATGGATGGAGATCCTGCAGGAGTTTTCTTCCCAAGTAATTGACTGGCAAGGGTTAGAGCAATACAGACCATTTGGCTGGCAACGGCAGCTGCACCTTTTCGAAGTTCCTTTTTACTACATCGAATACGGTATTGCACAGTTAGGCGCCATCGGTTTATGGAAACAATATAAAGAGAACAAACAGAAAGCATTAAATAATTATATGGCTGCGCTCAGCCTGGGAGGGACCCGTACACTACCGGAATTATACGATGCGGCGCAGCTTCGGTTTAACTTTTCAAAAGAACAGATTAAACAATTAATGGAGTTTGTCAGTACAGAATTAGAGCAAATTTGTCCCTAAAAAAATTTTTAAAAAATACCCGGAAAGTAGTACTTATACCTATTGTTCGTATGCTTTTTTCCGGCTATATTTGCAATAGACAATGAGATAAGTGTGGGCGATTCAAATCGCCTTCTACATAAAGAAGCTACTAATCAGAGCCTTAACCAAAAGTCCCGGTGTTTCTACATCGGGGCTTTCGCTTTTAAGAACTCTTATGAGTTGCAGCTCTTACAAACGCCGCTGACCAGCATCTCCACTTGTTCAGCCGTAAATCCTTTGGGCAGGCGGATAGGAGGAACCGTCACGCCTTCCAGGCATACAGTATTACCACAGGCACTGCACACAAAGTGAACGTGATCATCATGATGATGACCGCCGGAGCAGTTGTCTTTACACAACGCATAACGTATAGAATTATCCGCCGTCGGGATACTGTGAATGAGTCCCTTTTCCAGAAAGGCTTGCAGCGTACGGTAGACCGTGACACGATCGAATTTTTCACCGGCGCGCTTTTCAATATCACTGTGCGCAAGCGCTCCTTCCTGCTGCAGGAACAATTCAAGGATCTTTTTTCTGCCGCTGGTTACACTCAGCTGATTGCGTTTGAGTATTTCTTCTATTTTACGATCCATGGCATTATCCTGGATTATTGTTGAATAAATTATTAGCAAACCGTGGTGTGGCTGAAGCCGGTTCATTTAATAATGCCCTGATATCTTTTTCCAGTTCGGCAAGCTCATCTTTTTTAAGACTGTCGTAGATCTTTCGTACCCTACCGCCTTTGTCGACCAATGCCAGGAACTGGGTATGGATAAATTGTTCGTCGATGTTGGCAGCATTGTTTTTGGGATCATCCAGCAAATAGCTTCCGCGCGCAAGATGATACAGACTGTCCTTGCGTCCCGTGAGGAACCACCATTTACCCGGGTCTGCGCCAAGGGAATCTGCATAATGCTTCATACGCGCGACTGTATCCGTTTCGGGATCTACGGTAAAGGAGAGGATGCGGAAATCAGGTTCGCCGGCGAAGCCCTCTGCGATCTTTTTCATGTTGGTATTCATCTTCGGACAGATCCCTTTACAGGTAGTAAAGAAGTACTCCGCAACATATACTTTTCCTGCCAGGTCTTTTTCCGTGATCTGTTTACCTTCCTGGTTGGCAAAAGAAAAAGATTGAACATAGCTGATCACGGGCAGCTGATCTCCGCCGGTAAAACCCGGGATAAACCGGGCAAGGGCGAAGTAGAACCCGAGGAACAGCAGGATAAAAAAGCCGATGATGAAACCCAGTTTCTTCTTATTCATGATATGGCAAAGTTACGACGCCCGGCCGGGACAAAAATGGGGGTATATCCCAATTTGCAACAAAGTTGCGTTTGTTGTATATTTGCTTTTTGCCAGATATGCTGCGTAAGATCAATTGGGACATCCTGGGCATCAGTGCCTCCATATTGTGCGCTATTCATTGCGCTCTTCTCCCTCTATTGCTGGTAAGTCTGCCGGTGCTGGGGGTGAACATCATACACAATGCGGGTTTTGAATATGGGATGATCGCCCTGGCATTTCTGGTGGGCAGCCTGGCGCTTTTGCATGGGTTTCGCCATCACCACCGTCATCCCGGCCCCTGGATGCTGTTTACCGCCGGGCTATTATTATTGGTAGCCAAGCAGATATGGCATGAATACGAACTATGGTTCCTGCCTTTCGCGGTAGGTTTTGTCATTGGCGCGCACGTGGTCAACTACCGGTTTTCCCGGCCGGAAAGGGGCCTGAAGGATGTGGAAGATCCGGGAGGGGTCGAGAAGAAAGAGGAAGCCAGAGAACGAGCGTGAAAGTGGACGGAGATTTTGGGCGGGAATCGTTAACTTTGCAGGACAAATACGGTTTCGTTATGATCAAAACAGGAAATCCGGTGATCAGCATCTACACTGAAATGACTCCCAATCCGGAAACGATGAAGTTCGTGGCTAATAAGCTATTATATCCCGGTAAGAGCATCGATTTTCCGGATGTGGAAGCCGCCAAACCGTCTCCGCTGGCCATCGAGCTTTTCGGTTTTCCTTTTATAAAAGCCGTTTTTATCGCCAGTAATTTTGTTACGCTGACCAAGACTTCCGATACGGACTGGAACGATGTTATTCCTACCATCCGGCAATTCCTGAAGGAATATTTAGAAGAAAATAAGCCCGTTATCAACGAAGATGAAGTAGTCGTTGTCAAATCAGAGGGCAATACCATCGACGCTGACGATGACGATGTGGTCAAGCGTATCAAAGAATTATTGGAAAACTATGTGAAGCCTGCCGTAGAAATGGATGGCGGCGCTATCCAATTTAAAAGCTACCGGGAGGGGGTGGTCAACCTCATGCTGCAGGGAAGCTGCTCGGGTTGTCCTTCTTCCATGATCACGCTGAAAGCAGGCATCGAGGGCATGATGAAGCGTATGATCCCCGAAGTAAAAGAAGTGGTAGCAGAAGCGGAATGAACCGGCAATGGATCCCTCAGAGCTGTATCAGCAATTCGTTACTGACCTTTCCCATACTTCCTGGCTGGAATTCATAGCCGTGCTGGCCGGCATTCTCAGTGTCTGGTTCAGCCGGCTGGAAAATATATGGGTATATCCCACCGGGCTGGTCAATACGATCATCTACATCTATCTCAGCTTTAAGTTTGCCTTATTAGGTGAAGCCAGCGTAAATTTCTATTACACCGTGGTCAGTATTTATGGTTGGGTCCTTTGGGCGCGGAAAGATCAGGACCGGCGGCCGGTGCTGCATGTAGCTAAGTCCAATGGAAGGGAATGGATGCAGCAAATAGGGTTTTTTGGATTTTTTTATGTGGCGGTCTTTTGCGCCCTGACCTGGCTGAAGAAAGATTTTGCGCCCCAGGCCATTCCCTGGGCGGATGCTTTTGCTTCCGCTACCGCGTATACAGGCATGTGGCTGATGGCAAAGAAGAAAGTAGAGAGCTGGCATTGGTGGATCGCTACGAACTTTGCCTCTATCCCATTATATTTCGTGAAGCATGCGGTGTTTACCAGTCTTTATTATGTGGTGTTATTGGGGATGGCTATTTCGGGATTAATCGAATGGAATAAGAAATCCAAACAGGAACGCTATGCCGCTTAAAAAGATCGTCATCATCGGGCCTGAGTCGACGGGTAAAAGCACTTTATGCGAAAGCCTGGCCGCTCATTTCAAGACGGATTGGGTGCCCGAATATGCGCGGGAATATTTATTACGGCATGGAAAGCAGTATCAATTCCCCGACCTGATGACCATTGCACGCGGGCAGTTGGAGCTGGAGGATCAGCATGCCGCGGCATTAGCCGGGCGAGGGGGAGACGTGTTATTTATCGACACCGATATGTATGTGATGAAAGTATGGGGCGAGTTTGTGTTCGGACGCTGTGACGCATGGATACTCGACCAGATCGTGACCCGAAAGTACGATGGCTATCTGTTATGCCGGACGGACTTACCCTGGACGGCCGATGAGCTGCGGGAATATCCTGACGAGGGTCCGAGACAGACCCTTTTCCATATGTATAAAGATTGCATGGTGAATCAGGCCACACCCTGGAGTGAAGTAGGCGGGCAGGCGCATGAGCGGCTGCAGTTTGCTATTACGGAGGTCCGGCGTATGTTAGTTCAATAGCCGCTGTATATCCGGGTCATCCTGGAGATGATTCATTTGTGTGAGGATCCAGGGGTAACGGTGGGCGACATGATCTGACAGGGGCTTGATGGTAAACTCTTTTGGATTGGGCAGACAGGCGGCGATCTTCGCGGCTTCGATACGGGTGAGGGTTTTGGCGGGTTTGTTGTAATAATAATGGGCAGCGGCTTCGATGCCGTAGACGCCTTTCCCCATTTCACTGACGTTGAGATACATTTCCAGGATCCTTTTCTTACCCCATATCCATTCGATCATAAAAGTAAAATACACTTCCAGTCCTTTACGGACCCAGCTTCTCCCCTGCCAGAGAAAAACATTTTTCGCCACCTGCTGGCTGATGGTGCTGGCGCCATGCAGAGATTTGCTTTTCTGATTATGTTTCATGGCCTTGTCGATAGACTTAAAATCAAATCCGTCGTGGTCCGGAAATAGCTGGTCTTCGGAGGAAATGACAGCCAGTTTGGCATAAGGGGAAATATTTTTCATGCGCTGGTAATCCCTTTTCAATCCCTCGCCTTTGAATATGCTGGACAGTTGCGTCAGCGTGATGGGAGGATTGACCCATTTCAGCAGCAGGATGTAAAATAATTGAAAGCAAAACAGGAAGATAAAGACGCGTTTGATCACTCTCCAGATGCGAGGTACTAATCCTTTGGTATCGATAGCCATCCGTTTAATTTACCGTTGCAATATACGGCGTTAGCCTGGCTATGCATAGGGGGAAACCGCGAAAAGAGCGGACCGTATTTTCCTCAACCTGAATGGTGGGTCGGGGGAGGAACCACGGTGGGTTTTGATGCGGGAGGTTTCCGGAAGTTCAGCTCCAGGTAATCCAGCTTGTATCTGTGTCCCAGGCGGTAAGTTGTACGTGTGAGCCGGGAGAGGATGAACCCTCCCACGAGGAGCGAGGCGCCTGTGATCACGCCTGAGCGGGTATACCAGTCTTTTGCCTTGTCATGCCGGTAGGCGCCGTTGACTGCATTCAGCACGAAGATGCCCGCACCGGCGGCCATCATACCATAAGGCAGCACTGTATTGCCGAAATTATAATGTGTTCGCCGGATGGCGCGGACCTCCTTGTAATGAAAGGCCTGGCCGTTGATGTAGATACTGTCATGTCTCAGGTCCATGATCGTCCCGGTAAACCACTGACGGTAGATGGTCTCCATCTCGATCGGATCTCCTGTGGTATAGGTCCGGACGTGCGCTCCTCTTTTTTTCAGCACAAGGATGTCTGTCTGCGCCTCTGCGATAAAGGGGATGAGACAAAAAAATAATATGACAGTGCGATACATGAAGTAAAGTTAATGCATGATCTTACGGGAGAAAACAACCAGCGCGATACCAAAGAGGATGAGAAGCGTGCCGGAGATCTTATTGACAATGGTAAGTGAGCGTAATGTGATCTTACTTCTCAGCTTGCCTGCCATCATGACCTTTCCCACATCTGCCGCCATATTGACCAGAAGACAAACCGAAAAAATGATAATACGTTCCTGTAGGGTATGGTCAACCGATAGAACGGTGGCATTACCCAGCCAGAAGAGGATGACACCGGGGTTAAGGGTATTGATGATGAATCCTGAAGCGAAAATGCGGGCCATATCCCTTTTACGGAACCTGGTTTCTTTTCCTTCGGCGTCTGTTGGAAGTTTTGCTTTTTTAAAGAAGGCGAAATAAACGCCCATGGAAACGAGGAAGGCGCTGCCGGCGATGGCGATAGCGCTTTTATGTTCCAGCATCTGGTTAACCAGCGAGCTGACGGTGTTGCTGAGAACGACGAGGATGATATCGCTGACCCATACTCCGGAGACGAAACTGAAGCCGCCCTTGTGGCCGTTGTTCAGGCTTTGCTTGATAATGGTAAAGATGATCGGCCCTACCGATAAGGCAAGTACGAATCCCAATGCCAACCCTTTCAATACGGCTTCTGTCATAGTTTACGTTTATCCCTGCGCTGGTAGGTGATGGGGGCTCAAAGTGCGCCTGTTTCCAGGAATTTTTGCCAATCCTGAAGTATCTGTCCTTTCAGCACCCGGGGAAATTTATGTTGTCCGCCTATTTTGCCTTTTAGCCGCATGAAGTCCATGAATTTTTCTTCGGACAGTACCTGCACCTTTACATCTTTCAGGGCGCTTTCCCGCTCAACGGCATAATCGTCGTTCAATTCGCGGAGTTTAGCATCGATCTTGTTTCCCAGCACTTCAGGGTCGACCTTATCATTACTGGCCACCCACCAGTGATGTGCAAAAAAGAGGCCATGGGGTACCCCGGCTACAGTAAATTCGGGGATCGAGATATTCAGCTCTTCGCTGGTAAGCTGAACGGCCTTGTTCATATTATCGACGCTGAGATGTTCGCCCACCAGGCTGAGGAAGTGTTTGGTGCGTCCGGTGATAATGATCTCGCTGCGGGCTTTATCCACAAAGCGGATGGTATCCCCTATCAGGTAGCGCCAGGCTCCTGCGCTTGTGCTGAGGAGGATGGCGTAGTCTTTCCCTTCTTCCACTTCATGGATCATCAGCGTCTCGGGGTTCTCCGCCAGGTTGCCGTCCTGATCGAAGTTCTTACTGTCGAATGGGACGAATTCAAAAAAGATATGCTGGTTGGTCACCAGGCGCATGCCTTTGGCATGCTGGAGGTCCTGGTAAGCAATGAATCCTTCGGATGCAAGATAGGTTTCGATATATGTGATGGGTTTGCCCAACAGCTTCTCAAACCCTTTTTTATAGGGTTCAAAGGAGACGCCGCCGTGTACAAAGAATCCCAGGTTGGGCCAGATCTCATGAATATTGTTCAGGTTGTACCGTTCGATCACTTTTTCCACGCACAGCTGGATCCAGCCGGGTACTCCCGTCAGGAAGCCGATGTCCCATTGGGGCGCCAATCGTACAATTTCTTCCAGCTTTTTTGTCCAATCTTTTGTGCGGGCGATCTTTTTGCCCGGTTTATAGAAGGGTTGGAACCAGAAAGGAACCTTCCGGGCGGTGATGCCGCTGAGATCACCGGAATAATAACCGGGCCCTTTTTGAAGGCTAGTGCTGCCGCCGATCATCAACCATCCCTTGCCGATGCTTTTTACGGGAATGTCGTGATAGTTACGAAGGGTCAGCAGCTGTTTGACCATCGCGATACGATTGCCCCGAAGGAGGTCAGTGGTAATGGGTATGAATTTGCTGCCGGCCTCGGAGGTGCCGGAAGAAAGCGCATAATATTTAATTTTTCCCGGCCAGCATACATCGGCCTTGCCTTCCAGGGTCTTGTGCCACCAGGCCTGATAGATCTTGTTGTAATCGAATGTGGGAACCAGCTCCTGAAATTTTTTACCGGGGTGTTTGCTCAAAAGTATCTCGTCGAATCTATATTGCTGACCGAATTCGGTGAAGCGGGCTTTTTTGAGCAGTTTTCTCAATACCTTTAGCTGCTGCCGTCGGGGAGATTTCTGGGGCAACCGCAGTGCTCTTGCCAGTGATTTGGGTAATTGAATTTCAATCAACGCCATTGAGTAAGATTTCGCCTATGAACCTGTGGTTCACCACAGGTATATTCGTTGCGGCAAATCTAAGGTTTTGGATGATATTTTTGTTACATTTATTTGTATGAAGGTAAAACTGACCCCGGCCTATCTCCTTGGTTTTTTCGCCCTGGTGTTCCTGATCCATGAAATTCACGACTGGGCTCATTTTATTCTATCCGCTACCTACTGTGGTTGTCTGGGTAACCGGGCGTTCGATAGCTGGACTGTTTGCAATACCTGTGTGACTTCGGGCTCCGCCCTTGCGCTGGCTATAATGGCAGGGCCGATGGTGAACTATATAATCATCTGGAGCGGATGGGCGATGATGCACCCGGAGAATACACCGGAGAAACAATCGATGGGTTTTTCCATGGTCTTTGCAGCACTGCCTTTTCCCAGAATAATGGGCGCCCTCGCCGGTGGCGGCGATGAGACCTGGGCATTCCGCCAGCTCTTCCAGCGCGCGAATGGAAGCAATCACTATTTTGTCGCCGCCGCAGGACTGCTGATAGTGCTGGCCTTATGTCTGCCGGCGCTTATCCGGATATTCATATTAGTGACAGGCTGGGTGCAGCGAGCCCTTCTATTACCTGCATTTTTAGTGCTGCCGGGCCTGGCAGATCACTGGCTGGTGAGCGGAGAGCTAAACAGGTTGCTGGCCGGTGGCCTGTTCGCCCGCCAGTTATTGCGGGGAGGAACGCAGCTGTTCGTCTTCGTATGGCTGGTGGTGGTGCTGGGACTTTATCTGCTGAGCAGGAAAAGCCTGGAGAACGTGCTGGAATACAAGGAGCTCAGTGTGTAACTTCCGACATGGGACCGTATTCGATGGCGATACCTCTCTGCCGGGAAGAAGGGCTGCCCACGGCGGAGCTGCTGCCGGCAGCATGTATCAGGATACGTTTTCCTCTGTAAGGTCCCTGTAAGGATTCTATGATCTCTTTAAATGAGCGTTGATCCCCTTCGGAAAGTATGATCTCGTAATCAGATGAATGGTTTTCCGGCGTCCTGGAGGCGAGCATCACCCGTAATCTGACGGCAATCTCCAACAGGCGATTAAACAGCCGGGAGAATATTCCTGAAAAGTGTTTGCGGCGAAACCGGATCATGGCCTCATAAAATGTTTTTATATAGCGGCTGTCCTTACGAGTACTTTCCCCTTTGAAATGGAGGATGGTCGTTTCTGCGATATAGTAGTTGGTAAAGCCATTTTGCTCAATACGATGGCTCAGATCGATGTCTTCGGCATACATAAAAAACTGCTCATCGAACCCACCTGCTCTATCCAGGGCTACCCTATCGACCCACATACAAGCGCCGGAAAGTATGGGAGCCGGGTGGGTCTGGTTTTCCGGCAGGTGTCCCATATAATAGCCAGCCAGCCGGCGTGACCGTGGAAAAAGGGCTGTCAGACCGGAAAACTTGCAAAAAGCCACCCATGCGGAAGGAAACCCTCTTCTGGACTCTTTCAAAAAGCGTCCGCCTCCGTCTATCATCCGGACCCCGGCTGCACCGGCGCCCGGCGTGGAGGTCATAAAAGAAAGGCAGATCCGGCAGGCGTCTTCCGGCAGGATGGTATCCGGGTTGAGAAATAGAATATACCTTCCTTTGGCCTTTTCAAGCCCGCGGTTGTTTGCCCGGGAAAACCCTTCGTTGTCGGAAAGGGGTATGAATTTCACCCCGGGAAACCGGGGTTGGAGATATTCCAGCGTGCCGTCTGTCGAATGATTATCTACAACGATTATCTCCGTCTCCCCGTCGACCTGCTGCAGGGCCTTTTCCACAGAAAAAAGGCATTGTTCGAGGAAGTATTTCACCTGGTAACTGACTATAATGACGGAGAGTATCATGCAAGTTGATGCACGAAGTAACGGCAAAAAAAGGGAATTGGTTGGGGGGAGGGGTTGTATATTTGCGCCATGTTGAAATCCACGCTAATAAGGGCAGTTGAGGCAGGAGCCGCCGTCATGCAGAAATATTTCCAGGGGGAATTCACTATTTCCAATAAGGAAGGCGTTAATAACCTGGTTACCGAGGCGGATCATGCGTCAGAAAAGGCCATTTTTGAGATCATCAGACAGGATTATCCGGATCATTATATTCTCAGCGAAGAGGCAGGGGCCATTACCATGGACTCCTCCTTTAAATGGATCATCGATCCTATCGATGGGACAGTAAACTTTGCTAATGGTTTGCCCTTATGTTGTGTATCCGTAGGTATAGAGCAGGATGGCGAGATGATCCTGGGAGCGGTGTACAACCCCTTTATCCGCGAGTTCTTTTTTGCCCAGAAGGGTTATGGGGCGACGTTGAATGACAAAAAAATACGTGTCAGCGATGAGACGTCGGTCAGCAAGGCATGTCTGGTGACAGGCTTTCCCTATACTTACCTGGATCAGGCGAATGGACCGCTGGAGGTGTTTTCCCGGCTGATCCGCAGTGGGGTGCCCGTGCGCCGGCTTGGTTCGGCTGCTATCGATCTTTGCTGGGTGGCTGCGGGCAGGTTTGACGGATTTTATGAACATAAGCTGTCGGCATGGGACAGTGCCGCAGGTTTCCTGATCGTTGAAGAGGCGGGCGGCCGGGTCTCCGATTTTACGGGCCAGCGGTATTCTCCCTATCAGCCCCATCTGCTTGCCAGCAATGGGAAGATCCATGAGGAACTGCTGAAAGTGGTGAATGATCCCGAGTATAAACTGAGTTAATACATGCAACATGAGTGAGAACAGGACTGAAATATCGTCTTTGGGTGAGTTTGGGCTGATAGAGCATCTTACCAGGAATATCGAGATACAAAATGCCAGCACCATTGTAGGGGTGGGCGACGATGGGGCCGTCATCGATCATTTCGGCAAACAGACGGTGGTGTCTACCGACCTGCTGATCGAGGGTATTCATTTCGATCTTATGTATACACCGCTGCAGCATTTAGGCTATAAGTCGGTGATCGTGAATCTCAGCGATATTTACGCGATGAACGCCACACCGACGCAGATCACTTTGAGCATCGGTATCAGCAACCGGATAAGCCTGGAAGCATTGGATGAATTCTATGAAGGTGTATATGCCGCCTGTGACAAATATGGCGTCGACCTGGTGGGTGGGGACACCGCCAACTCGCAAAAGGGTTTTATTATCTCTATTACAGCCATCGGTGAAGTAAGCCCCGATAAGTTCGTCAAACGCAGCACAGCGCAGAAGGGTGACCTGCTCTGCTGCACCGGAGACCTGGGTGCGGCCTATATCGGTCTGATCCTGCTGGAACGGGAAAAAAGGATCTTTTTGGAAAACCCGGGGGTAAAAGCAGATCTCGAAGGAGAAAAATATGTCATTGGCCGCCTGTTAAAACCGGAAGCCAGAAAGGACCAGATAGAATTCTTTCAGCAAGCGGGCATCATGCCGACTGCCATGATGGATATCAGCGACGGATTGAGCTCTGAGATCCTTCACATCTGCCGGCAGAGCGAGCTGGGCTGCGTGCTGTATGAGGAAAAGATCCCCATTGCAGAGGACACACGCAATGCTGCCTATAAATTCGAGCTGGATCCCACCGCCTGTGCGCTCAGTGGCGGGGAGGACTATGAACTGTTATTCACCGTTCCTCAACAGGATTACGATAAACTGGTGTTAAACGAACAAATCAGTGTTATTGGCTATATGACCGAGCAGGAGAAGGGGAGTAAGATAATTACCAAGGGAGGTAATACGTTTGATATTACCGCGCAGGGGTGGAATGCTTTTGCCGGCAAATGACCTAGCATGAAGAGACGCCTGTATTATTTTTTACTTTGTTTATCCGTTTTTGTTGTCTCCTGCGGGACAACGAAGCAGGCATTTGATCCGGACAGAAAATATGCTCCGGCTGTCCTTCAGAACGATTATCAATTGTTCCGTCATATCCTGGAGGACCTGCATCCCAGCCTTTACTGGTATACTTCCCGCGACAGCATGAACGGCTATTTCGACAGGGGTTATGCGACTATCACCGATTCCATGACGGAGCCGCAGTTCAAGACCCTTCTCAGCTATGTGATCGCGAAAGTAGATTGTGGCCATACGTCCATCCGCAGCTCGAAGGCGTACAGCCACTATCTCGACACGGCCAAGCTGCCGCAATTCCCCCTGATCCTGAAATGCTGGAAGGATACCATGGTCGTGTCAGCCAATCTGAACAGGAGGGATTCCATCCTGAAGCGGGGGGTGATCATCCGGAGCATCAATGGATGGAGCACGTCCCAACTAACAGATACTTTATTTCAATATTTTACTTCCGACGGATATAATGTCACCAGTAAATACCAGTATCTGAGCACGGGTTTTAATTTTTCCTATTGGTATAAACAGGTCTTCGGCAATACGGACACTTTTCGTATTGGCTACCTGGATCCCGCCAAACAGCTGAAGGAGACGGTCATCATGCAATATGATCCCCGTGCGGATACTTTCCGGAGAGCCAGACCACTTCGCGCCCCGGATGGCGTTCGACGACCGGGGCTGGGCCGGGAGCCGCGGAAAAAAGAGCGGCGGCAGCGGGAAGAGTTCCTCACGCGCAACCTCCAGGTGGACAGCACCAAAACGACGGGCTATATGGCATTGAACACCTTCGAACATGGGAATCACCTGCGGCGCTTTTTCCGCCAGTCTTTTCGCACGCTGTCTGAAAAGCATGTGCAGAACCTGGTGATCGATGTCCGGATCAATGGGGGCGGAGATGCCACCAGCTCCACCCGTCTTACCCGGTATATCATCGATAAAGATTTCAGGGTAGCGGATTCGCTCTATGCCCTGCGCCGTCATAGCAAATATGACAAATACATAGAAAACAGCTTTTTATACCGGTTGCTGATGGATGTGGTCAGCAGCCGCCGCAAGGATGGGAAATACCATTTCGGATATTTCGAGCGGCATGTTTTCAGTCCTTTTAAGAAACATCATTTTAACGGGCAGGTGTATATCCTCACGGGCGGCAACTCCTTTTCCGCCACCTGCCTGTTCGCAGGTGCGCTCAAGGGACAGAAAAATGTCACGATCGTAGGTGAAGAGACGGGGGGTGGTTATTACGGCAATACAGCCTGGATGATCCCGGATGTGACCTTACCGGGAACACAGATCCGATTCCGCCTGCCGAGGTTCCGCCTGGTGGTGGATAAGACCCGGGAAAAGGATGGCCATGGCGTTTTGCCGGATGTGTCGGCTCTCCCTACCACCGACGCTATCTTAAAAGGGCTGGATTTTAAGACGGCCAAGGCCCGGGAATTGATACAGCTACATATTACTACGGGTAAAAAATAAGTTTATGAACAAAATATCCTGTCTTTCAGGCTTTCTTTTTCTGAGCCTTCTGGCGGGCGTTCATGCACAGGCTCCTTTGGATTCGATGCAGCTGAAGACTGTAAAGGGTAAGCTGGTCAGCTATTCTTCCCTGACGAAACAGTCTCCGCTGGTGATGGTCTGTTTCTGGTCGGTCAATTCTGAGTCGTCCATCAGTGAGCTGACAGCTATCAACCAGCGGTATGCCAAATTAAAACAGCCACTGTCCTTTACGCTGCTGGCCATCTCCGTGGATGAAGGCAACCTGGTCAACCATATGCGGAACACGGCTTTGCAGAATGAATGGACCTTCGAAGTATATGCGGATGTCGATGAGGGGCTGCAACATGCTCTTCATTTTACGAATGCACCACAGTCGCTTATTCTCAATAAAGGAGAGATCGTCTATCAGCAGTCCGGGTTCGAGCCGGGCTCGGAGAATTATCTTTTTTCCAAGGTACAGTCGCTGGCGGCAAAAAAATAAGCAGTCTCAATGTTTCTCTGAAAATTTAGCCCCGACGGGGGGGCGGTAATCGTCGAACGGGATCTTCAATAATTTTCGCATGCGGTTGTGTTCTTCCTCGGCGGGGTGGGTATCGATGCCATAATGCAATGACCGGGTGTCTTCCACGTACGCAAAAGTTCCAAAGAGGCGATCCCAGACCGAAAAGATATTACCGTAGTTGGTATCGGTGAGCGGTTGTGCATGGTGGTGGTGGACCTTGTGCATATCGGGCGACACGATGATCCAGGAGATAGCCTTGTCCAGTGGTTTTGGAAGGGATATATTGGCATGATTAAATTGGGACAGCAGTACTGACAGGGACTGGTAGAAAAAGACGAGCCACAGGGGCGCGCCGGTGATCACGACTGCCATGAGCGTAAAAACAGCGCGGAAGATGCTTTCTCCCGGATGGTGCCGGTTGGCCGTAGTCGTATCCACCCAGGTATCGCTGTGATGGATCAGGTGGAATTTCCACATCCATTTTACCTGGTGCAGCAGCCAGTGGATGAACCAGGCGCTGACAAGGTCCATCACCAGGAGGCCTGCCAGGATAAACAGCCACAATGGCATGGGGAAAAGATACAGTAATCCTGTTCTATGTGTGGCTCCGTACTGGCTGGCTCGTACGATAAGCGCGGCAAAAGCGAGGTTGACGATGATGGTGGTAAGCGTGAAAAAGAGATTCAATCCTGCATGGCGGACCTTGTGATAGCGAAACCGGACCAGGGGCATTATTCCTTCCAGTATCCAGAATAACACAAGACCGCTTGCGATGATCAGGGTGCGTTCCCAGGACTGAATGTGATCAAAATAATTGGCAAGCTTTTCCATGATCAGAAAGTTACAAAAAAATCCGCGAGCCTGTCCGCCGTTTCTTCAGGCAGTTCTTCCGGGAAAAAATGTCCTCCCCTGATTGACTGCCCCTGTACGTCATTTGCCCATATCCGCCAGATCCCCAACGGCCCACCCGCATCCGTGTACCATGTATCCAATGCGCTGCCGGCACTCCACAGCGCCAGTACGGGGCAGTTGATCCGTCGTCCGGACGTGAGGTCCGCCTTGTCCTGTTCATGATCCAGGGTTGCCGCCGCCCGGAACTCTTCGCAGATGGCATGGATATGCCCAGGATCCCGCAAAGCTTCTACATAGGCATTTCTCACATAAGGAGGAAAGATGGCGCCGGCTGATCCCCACTGGGTAAGCGCGTTTTCAATCACGGCTTCCGGAGCACCGGAGATCAGCTGCTCCGGTAAGGGAGCGGGTTGAGACAATAGTGTCCATGGCCAGAAACTCGTTGCCAGTCGTTTGTCTGCGCGGTCCCAGGCTTCGGCCACAGGAACAATATCCAATACGGCGAGACGATCTATCTGCTCCGGATGATCCAACGCCAGGCGATAAGCAACCCTGCCGCCCCGGTCGTGCCCGGCTACTGAAAACCGCGTAAAACCAAGTTTCTCCATGACAACGACCATATCCTCTGCCATGGCCCGTTTTGTATAGGGTGTATGCCGCTCGTCGGAGGGAGGGCAGCCGCTCTGTCCATATCCCCGCAGATCGGGGCAGATCACAGTAAATTCACGTGCCAGGAGTTGGCCGGCATCGCGCCACATAAGATGGGTTTCCGGAAAGCCGTGTAGCAGGAGCAAACCCGGTCCCGAACCCAGCTTGCGTAAAAAAATAGTAGTGGCGGGAGTAGTGATCTCCAACGCCTGTGCGTTTTCAAAAGACATGCGTTTTTGAAAAGTGCAGCAAATTTAAAGCCCCGGGCGATCGGCCTTTTCCAGCAATTCTACTGCCCTTTCAGCCTGCGTAGGATAGACCATGAGCTTCATGCCTCCCAATGCCGGGCTGAGGAATGGATCGAGGGTGATGATATATTCATCCTGCAAATGACAGTTGATACCCGCGTCCTGCAGCATGGTCATGGAGATATGAGCCGAGATATAATTATCGAATGTTCGTAGTTGCACAAAATCCATACCCCCCAATTTACAAAAAAAATGCCTGGCATGGATGCCAGGCATACATATAAAAAGTTTAAGATTTTTAGCTGTTCAGCATCAATGGCATTACCAGCATCAGCACTTCCTCGTTTTCGTCCTGATCGGTAGGTTTAATGATACCAGCCTTCGTGGGCGTGGACAGCTCCATCCTCACTTCGTCGGAATCCGTGGAACCGAGCATCTCGATCAGGAAGCGTGCGTTAAAGGCAATGGCAAGGTCTTCGCCATCGTACTGGCATTTCATCCGCTCGTTCCCTTCGAAGGAGAAGTCCACATCCTGGGCGGTGAGCTGTAATTCGCTGCCCTGGATATTCAATACCACCTGGTTGGTGCTCTTATTACTAAAAATGCTTACCCGGCGGAGGGCGCTCTGGAAATCATTCCGGCTCACCACCAGCTTATAGGGGTTATCGGCAGGGATAACTACTTTATAATCAGGGAAACGGGCGTCTATCAACCGGCAGCTCATCTGGGTTGTTCCATGTGATACGAAAAGGTGGTTGCTGTTATAGCTGATAGTGATCTCGTCCTCGTTGGAGGGGAGGGCGGACTTCAGCAGGTTCAGCGGCTTTTTGGGAACGATGAGGCTGTCGTTCTTCGGACAGCTGACGTCCTTGCGTTTGTAACGTACCAGGCGATGAGCGTCAGTAGCTACGAATTGCAGTCCCTTCTTATCCATTTCAAAAAAGACCCCTGTCATAGCGGGACGCAGATCGTCATTGCTCACGGCAAACAAGGTTTTGTTGATGGCGGTCACCAGGGCTGCGGATGTAGTGGTGAAAGAAGTGGTTTCATCCGTGGCAGGTTCTTTCGGGAAATTGTCCGGGTTTTCGCCCATGACCTTATATTTCCCATTGTCGCTGGTCAGCTCCACAGCATAATGCTTATCGATATTAAAGGTCAGCGGCTGATCGGGAATATTTTTCAGTGAGTCGATGAGGATCTTGGCGGGGATACAAACCTTACCGGTGTCCTTGGCTTCTACTTCCAGGTGCACTTTCATAACGGTCTCCAGGTCGGTGGCAACAACAGTCAGCTTGTTTTTTTCAACCTCAAACAGAAAGTCTTCGAGAATGGGAAGAACGGTATTTGCATTGATTACGCCGCTGATCTGTTGTAGTTGTTTCAATAAAGCCGAAGAAGAAACGATAAACTTCATGGAATGGTATCTTTCAGGCGAAACTACTGATTTTTGGTTAATAGCCAATTTATTCGGTCAGCCGGGCTTCGCCATTGCTCCAATTGTTAATTTTTTGTGACTAACCCGGCCGCCACCCCGGGATTGTTCGTAATTTTGCCCCGATGCGAAGGCAACAATTGTCACTTGAGCAGGCCCTTCAGAAAGCAAGACATTATTGCGCCTACCAGGAACGCTGCCACTCGGAAGTAAAGGAAAAGCTATATAGCCTGGGTTTGAGAAAGAATGATGTAGAGGAGGCCCTTTCCCGGCTTATCGAAGAGAATTACCTCAACGAGGAGCGCTTTGCCGTCCAGTTCGCCGGCGGCCGGTTCCGGATAAAACACTGGGGAAAGGTAAAGATCCGCTATGAGCTCATACAAAAGCAGGTCGGAGAATACTGCATCAAAAAGGCTCTTGCCTCCATCAGCGAGGACGACTATGACCGCACCCTGGCAGATCTGGCCGGGAACAAATGGGAATCCCTGAAGGAAGAGACCGACTCCTTCACCCGCCGGAGGAAGCTACAAATCTATCTGACACAAAAGGGATATGAACCCGAAAATATCCAAGCAATATGCCGCCACTTACCATAACACTTATACAGCCTGACCTCCGCTGGGAGGATAAGGCAGCCAACCTGCAACACTTCGAGACCCTCATCGATGGGATCCGGGAAAACACGCACCTGGTCGTCCTGCCGGAGATGTTCAGCACCGGGTTCAGCATGCGGCCGGAGGCATTGGCTGAGCATATGGAGGGACCCACTATTGTCTGGATGAAACAAATGGCCGCCCGCAAAAAGGTCATTCTCACCGGCAGCGTGATCATTGAAGAGAAAGGCCGGTATTTTAATCGCCTCATCTGGATGCTGCCCAATGGCCAGTATGGCACTTATGACAAACGGCACCGGTTTGCCTATGCAGGCGAACACGAACATTACACGGCCGGTCACAAACGTCTGATCGCTTCCGTCAACGGCTGGAGGGTCAACCTCCTGATCTGCTATGACCTTCGTTTTCCTGTCTGGTCCCGTCAGCAGCTGCAGGAACCCCTGGAGCCGCCGGCAGCCGGAGGAACAGTACCCCATAAAGCGCCCGGCTCGACCCCGGAGCCTGAATTCGACCTTCTCATCTATGTCGCCAACTGGCCCGAACGGCGTAGCCATGCCTGGAAAACACTCCTGCAGGCCCGCGCCATCGAAAACCAGTCCTATGTGACAGGCGTGAACAGAGTAGGCAACGATGGGAATAATATCTACCACAGCGGAGATTCCATGATCATCGATCCTCTCGGAGAGATTTTATATCACGCAGCGGACAAAGAATCGATCTTTACCTTTACTTTACAGCGGGAAAAACTAGAAGAGGTACGCAGCCGCTTCCCTTTTTGGAAAGATGCTGATCGGTTTACGATAGAGCCGTAAAAAATCAATGACCCAATGGCAACCGCATTCATCGCCCGCGAGATCTTCACGGGACAAGCGATCGAGACTGGTAAGGCAGTCCTGGTTAATGATAGCAAAATAACAGGCATCGTCGATGTCGCCGATATCCCTGCCGGCTACAGACAGCAACAACTACCCGGATATATGCTCGCCCCTGCTTTTATCGACCTTCAGATCTACGGAGGTAACGGCCGTCTCTTCTCTGCGGATCTCACTACCGACGCATTGGAGGCCGTCTATGAATATTGTCTGCAGGGCGGTTGTACGCAATTCATGATCACCCTGGCAACCAACTCCATCGAGAAGTTCCTTCAGGGCATGGAAGTGGCACGCAGTTATCAGGCTGGTGGAGGGAAAGGTTTGCTGGGCGTTCACCTCGAAGGCCCCTATATCAATCCCGCCAGGAAAGGGGCGCATATCGAAAAATTTATTAAAAAGCCTACCCGGGAAGAGATACAGCTGCTCCTGGAGAAAGGGAAGGGAATATTCCGTATGATGACACTGGCGCCGGAACAATGCGACCGGGATTGCATCGAGCTGCTCCTGCAGCACGGGGTCATCGTTTCCGCCGGGCACAGCAATGCCCGGTATGGCGAAGCCATCGACGCCTTCTACCAGGGCATCCCTGCCGCCACCCATCTTTTCAATGCCATGTCTCCTTTACAAAGCAGGGAGCCGGGCATGGTCGGCGCTATTTACGACAACCCGGATGTACGCAGCAGCATCGTTTGCGACGGTATTCACGTAGATTTTGCTTCTGTCCGTATCAGCAAGAAGATCATGGGCGATCGCCTCTTTTTTATAACGGATGCTGTAGCCGAAGTCCAGTATGGGGAATATGTGCATGTCTTCAAAGGCGATCGCTATACGCTTCCGGATGGAACACTTTCCGGATCCTCCCTTACCATGCTGCAGGCAGTGAAAAATGGCGTTGAAAAAGCGGGCATTCCCCTGCCCGAAGCGCTCCGTATGGCATCCCTCTATCCTGCCCTGGTGATGGGCCAGGAAAGTAAGCACGGCAGCATCCGGCCCGGCGCCCGCGCGGACCTTATTCTCCTGGATGATCAGCTGAACTTACTACAGGTGATCGTAGACGGCGATATTTAGGTAAAATCCCAAAATTAGAGGAAAGCATGTAGGAATATTTCCGCTTTTGTTTATTCCGGCAAGAAAACGTAAATGTTGCCGTCATAAATTCTTACATATGCGTTTCAAAACTGATATAACTCATCGGTTCCGCATATGGGCAAATCAATATCCTCTAAGATCACCATTTTCTTATCGATGGACCGACAGGCGAGAGACAGCTATTTCAACGAGCATGATCCCTCCCCTCTTTACAAGCGGCAGCTGAGCCATGCGTTCGAGGATTACATCCTGTCGACCATCGCCGGGGCCAGAAGGTATTCCATTTTCAATTATAAGATCTGCTATAACAATGAGGAGGAGAAAGAGTACATCGATCCGCTGATGTATGCGATCCGGAGGCATTTTTCCGAGAAGAAGCTGCTGAAGCAGGCTGAGTTCGAGAAATTCAAGCGGCGTACCTATGCGCTGCTGTTCGTCAGCCTGGCCATTGTCATGGCCTGCCAGGGTTTGCTGCCCCAGCTTCTGCATGTGGAGCACCGGATCCATTCCGGCATCAGCAACAGCCTTGACGTTTTTAGCTGGGTGATCCTGTGGCGGCCAATAGACAAGCTGATCTTTTACTGGAATCCCTATCTGAAGGATATCTCGATCATGGACAGGCTGGCTAAGGGTGAGGCGATCCTCGTCGATAACAATGAAGAGTAGTCTTATGATATTATTCCTTTTCTGCACTGCGGTACATGGGCAGGTCCGTAAAGGGCTGGAGCAATATGTTTACTCTAATGCCGGCGGAGTGGACGCTTTGGCGGGCAGGGCTTATTTCCAGGGCAGGAAGGGATGGTATGCGGAAGGACGATATAACTATGAGGCGGAGAAGTCATTTTCGCTGTATGGAGGTAAGACCTTTTCGGGGGAAGATGCCCTGACCTGGGCATTTACGCCCCTGGCGGGTATCATGATAGGAGATTACAGGGGTTGTGCCGCCGGGATGAACCTGGACCTGAGCAGGGGGAATATCCTTTTCTCATCCACCGTCCAGTATATTTTTTCCATGAGGGTCCGGCAAAATAATTTTTTATATAACTGGTCGGAGCTGGGATACCAGGTCTCGAAGCATGTTTATGCCGGGCTGGCCGTGCAGCAGACATGGCCTTATAAAAAGGTATGCGAATGGGATCCCGGGCTGCAGCTGAGCTTTTCCCTGTCAAAATGGACTTTTCCCATCTATGCGTTCAATCCGGGCAGCGGCAACCGGTATGTTGTCGTCGGAATTACAAGGGTATGGGAATAGCATGTTGAAAATTGAAAATCTTTAACGCCGAGTAAAATATGAAAAGGTTTTATATCATCTTCTTTCTGACTGGCATCGGCTTTTTTGCGCTGATGGGCTACTCGACCTGGTGGTTCCTGGCGGGGGTGGGTGCGTGTATGCTGTTTATCGTTTACCGGTTCTATCTTTCGCGCCTGGAAGGTGTCGAAACGAGGAATGAGGCGCTGGAACAGCAGGTGACAGACTTGCACGAGCAGCTGGACCGGAGCATCAGGAAGGAGCAGCGGACCAGCAGGATCGCGGAGGAGGCCAGGCAGGTGAAGCAGCGGCTGCTTTCCACCATAAGCCATGAAATCCGTACGCCGATGAACGGGATCATGGGTATGGTATCCTTTCTGGCGGAGACGTCCCTGGACAAGGAACAGCGGGAATATACGGAGAACATCCGCTATTGCGGGGAACAGCTGCTTTCCGCCGTCAACCTGGTGCTGGTGAATGATCTGCTGAAGCTTTCGAAATCCGCCCAGGAAGAAGAGGTGCTGGAGAATAAGGAGTTCGATCTGCGGAACTGCCTGGAAGAAGTTCTGGACCTGTTTGCCGGAAAGGTCAGGACCACAGGGTTGGAGCTGCTGTATGAAATAGACGTCCAGGTGCCTGCCCTGATCATCGGAGATAATAAACGGTTACGACAAATATTGACAAACCTGATAGAAAATGCCGTAAAATTCACCCGGCAGGGAGAGGTCTTTGTGGGCGTCCGCCTGTTGAGGTCCGTGGAAAACGGCAAGGTGGACCTGGCGTTCGAGGTCAGGGATACAGGAATAGGGATACCTGCCGGCAAGATCGAAAACATCTTCAAAGGTTTTCCCCATGCAGTTCTGCCCGGAAAAAATGAAGAGCTGACGGGCTTGGGCCTGGTCATCTGCAAAAAGCTGGTGGAGATGATGGATGGGTGGATCGAAGTGCGCAGCGAACCGGACCGCGGATCTACTTTTACGTTCGCCATACGGGTGATGCCGGGCCGTGCATCCTTGCGGATGCTTGTTCATCATGAGGCCCTGGAAGGCAGGCATGTGCTGATCGTAAATGATAATATTTCGGGTCTGGCCCTTCTCAGCAGACAGCTGGAACAGTGGAAGATACGCACTATTCCGGCCGGGTCCGGCAGACAGGCGCTGGAGATCCTTTCCCGTCATCCGGGCATCGACCTGGTGATCACGGACGATGGTATGCCGGAGATGAGCGGCATACAGCTGGCAGCGATTATCCACAAACAATCTCCGGGGCTGCCCATTATCCTGCTGGGCGGGGCGCCCGATGAGCTTTCCCAGCGCGAACGGGGGTTTTTTGCTTCCGTGCTTTCCAGGCCGGTGAAACAGCATATGCTAAGGGATTCGCTATTAAATCTTTTTTCCCGTGCGGCAGGTGGGGGCCCGGACAGAGCCGAACATATATCCGCCGATTTCGCGAAAGAGCATCCTCTGCGTATCCTGGTGGCAGAAGATAATCCTATCAACCAAAAAGTAGCCTTAAAGTTATTGGGTAAGCTGGGGTATACGCCGGAGCTGGTTTCCAACGGCAAAGAGGTGTTGGACAAGGCAGGCCAGAAACGTTATGACCTGATCCTGATGGATGTCCTGATGCCGGAAATGGATGGATTGGAGGCGACCCGGATGCTGCGTCTCTGCCTGGAGGTACAGCCTGTGATCATTGCCATGACGGCGAATACCATGCTTGGCGACAGGAACGACTGCATGCAGGCGGGCATGGATGACTATATCAGCAAGCCGATCGACCTGAACAGCCTGGTCATTCAGCTGCGGAAGTGGTCACTTGTGATCAACGGCAAACGTCCGGCCGGCGATGAATAGACGTTGATCTTTCACTGCTGCTGTTGCTGCTGCATCATCTCCATATAGCGACGGTATGAATTCTGTTCAGGAGTGTCGTTGCCATTGCGGACAGCGGGCTGAGGTGTCAGCACTGTAGCTGTGTCTTCCGTCACTTTTTCGCTCTCATAAGATACGGAAACTCCTACTTCAAGGGTTTGTCCTGCCGCCCCTTTGTATGTGCCCTTGACAGGGGAGCAGTCGGAGAAACTGCGTCCTACCGCCAGGCGTACATGGAGGTCATCCACCACACAGTTATTGGTAGGGTCCAGGCCCACCCATCCATTGCCGGGTATATAGGCTTCGATCCACGCATGGGTAGCGCCCTCTCCACGCATACCGTTCTTATTCGAGCAGATATAGCCGCTGACATACCGGGCGGGTATGTTGATCTGCCGCAGAAGCACCAATAAGATATGCGCGAAGTCCTGGCATACGCCGGCTTTCAGCTTCCACACTTCATCCAGGGTGGTCTCTATGCTGGTGATCCCCTTTATATATTTAAAATGATCGTAGACATAGGTCTTCAACTGTTGAGCAGCTTGCAGGGGGGTAAGCGTCCGCAGGTCCTCTAAATGGGCCTCTTCAAGAAGCTGGTCCAAGGCGGTGAACTTCTCCTGATTTAAAAAGTCGACATACGGCACCTGCCATCGCAGCTGTTGCAGGAAAGTCCATTGCTGTCCGGCGGGGGCCTGATCGACGAGTGGAGGTCTGGGTTTTGTCACGACTTCGACCCGGGAGTCGATAATTAAGGCTGTATGAGACTCCGCGTTCGTGAAGGCGCCCACTTCATTCCCATAATAATCCTTGTACACATCCACGGCAGGATCTCCGCTGATAGATAACACCTGCTTTTCTACTTCCTGAAATTCGTCCTCGATGGGGAAAAGAACGATCTGGTTGGCGCTGTCCCTCACGGGGCCCTCATAGGTGTACTTCGTGATATGATGGATATTAAATCGGGGCATGGAGTAAAAATAAGCAAATTATGTCCGGAAAAAGGGTTTGGGCTGTGATCATGTGTGCGCAAAGTAATTTTGGTTAAACGCATTGCCAACTTCGTAGAGGTCTTCTTTTATGCCATTGAGATAGGCATGCAGGCCTTGCGCCATGATGGATTCCACGGTGGAATACTGGACCTTGCTCCGGATCCTGCCGATCATGAAATCTACCTTTCTAAATGCTTCCTGGTTACGTTCGCTTTTCAGTCTTTCGAAATAAATATGCAGCCGGTCCACTGAATACAGGATCGAACGGGGAAAGTCTTTATTCAGCACTGTTTGTTCCACCACATTGCGTGCGTCGAAGCCGCTGCGATAGGTCTTGAGATAGAGTTCATATCCTGATATCGAGAGGAGCAGATATTTCCAGTAAGTTGTATCTGTCTGACTCAGATCGTAATTACGATCGCTGAATCTTACGTCGAGTATATCGGCCGATTGTACGCCTCTCTCCAGGTATTTTCCGATATTGATAAAGGCGTAGCCTTCCCCTCTTGCCATGGTGACGTCCATCGTGCCGAAGTATAGCAGCCCCTGTTTGATCAGCACATCCAGGATAGATACGGGATCATCCTTTTGCAGATCGCGATTCATTTTTTCATCCCTGATGGTGTGGTAGAAATCATTCAGGCACTGCCAGAGCTCTTTAGTGATGTGGTCCTGTACACTCCGGGCGTTCTCTCTCGCATGGGTAATGATATTCAATACGGAATTGCTGTTTTCCCTGTCGGTGACCATGTACTGCAGCACCGCCCGGGTGTTGCGGGAGATCTTTACAGCACCCTCTTCGTCAAGATAGGTGAAGATGCGCAGTACGGGTTTCCAGGAGAATTCCTGGATATGGTCCTGTGAAGAAGCGTAATTTATCTTGAGCATACGGAGGATACCATCTGCACGCTCCATGTAGCGGCTCATCCAATATAGGCTGTCGGCGACTCTGCTAAGCATTCTTTGGTTCTATGTTTTTTGTTTCCAGACGCCTGACGGCGTCTGGGTTTGGTTAGAGGCTAAAATATTGCGCTTCGGGCAGCCGGCCTGTGGCCGGCTTTGCTGTGCCCGGGCTGGGTGAGGCGGCTCAGCCCGCTAAAACCCAGGTGTCCTTACTGCCGCCTCCTTGCGACGAATTCACCACCAGCGACCCTTCCCGGAGCGCGACCCTGGTGAGACCTCCCGGCACGATCTGGATACCATCCGGTCCGCAGAGCGCATACGGGCGCAGGTCGACCCGGCGGGGCTTCAGTCTTCCATTCATATAACAGGGCGCGGAGGAGAGGTTGATGATGGGCTGGGCGATGTATTGCCGCGGATCTTTCAGGATCTCGATCTTATAACGGCTGATCTCCTCATCGCTGGCGGAGTGACCCATCAGCATGCCGTAGCCTCCGCTCTCATTTGTTTTTTTGATCACCATTTTCTGCATGTTGGCAAAAACATGCTCCCGCTCATCGGCATGGCCCAGCTGATAGGTAGGTACATTTTTCAGGATGGGTTCTTCATTCAGATAATAGCGTATCATCGCGGGTACATAGGTATAGATAGCCTTATCATCCGCAACCCCATTCCCTACGGCATTTACGATGGCTACGTTCCCTTTCCTGTAAGCGCTCATAATACCGGCGACACCCAGCATGCTATCGGGGTTGAATACCAGCGGGTCGAGAAACTCGTCATCTACCCTGCGATAGATGACATCCACCTGCTGCAGGCCTGCCGTCGTCTTCATATAAACCCTGTGGTTGTCGATGACCAGGTCTCGGCCTTCCACCAGTTCCACACCCATCAACCTGGCCAGGGTAGTATGTTCGAAGTATGCTGAATTATACATGCCCGGTGTCAGCACCACGATGGTTGGACTGGCGGTCTGCCGTGGAGAGAGCGATACGAGGTTCCGGTGAAGGATGTTAGGATACTCTGTGACAGAGCGGACATTGTTGCCGGGCAGGAGATCGGGGAAGATCCGTTTGGTGATCTCACGATTTTCCAGCATATAGCTCACCCCGCTGGGCGTGCGCAGGTTGTCTTCCAGTATATAGAAGGTGCCATCGTAATCCCGTATAAGGTCGATGCCGGCGATGTGTACATATAAGTCATGTGGAACCTGGAAGCCATGCATTTCCCGCAGATAGTGCGGGCAGCTATAGATCATTTCCACGGGCACGATGCCGTCCTTCAGGATAAATTGATTGTTATAAACATCCTTGAGAAAGAGATTGAGGGCCTTTAGCCGCTGACGGATACCTTCTTCGATATAATTCCATTCGGTTGCCGTGATAATACGGGGGATGATATCAAAAGGGAATATCTTTTCGATACCCTCGCCGCTGCTGTAGACCGTGAATGTGATACCCTGGCTCATGAACAGCTTTTTCGCCAGCTCCTCTTTTTTATTCAGCTCTTCGATGCTCATCTGCTGCATGAAATCCACCACGCCCTGGTATTGTCCGCGCACGGCATGTTCGGAGTACATTTCATCCCATGTGCCGGGATCGACGGAATAACTATTGAGCAGTTCGGTGGTTTGCATATATGTTAGTTTTGGCGATGATGGTCAAAGGGAAGTCCTTTGACCAGGGTTGTGGCAGGCGGCGGCGTTAGATATACTAAATATAAATAAAGTACTTTTGTCGTCCAAATTCCTTTCATGAAGACAATTGCCATGATCCCAGCCCGTTATGCCGCAACCCGTTTTCCCGGCAAGCTGATGCAGGTGTTGGGGAAGAAGACGGTTATCCGGCATACTTATGATAATACGGTGGCTACAGGTTTATTTGATGAGGTCATGGTTGTAACCGACAGCGATGTTATTTTCCGGGAGATCGCTGACCATGGCGGAAAAGCAAAAATGAGCATCCGGTCGCATGAGAGCGGTAGTGATCGTATTGCGGAAGCGGCAGCCGACATGGATGTCGACATTATTGTCAATGTGCAGGGTGATGAGCCCTTTGTACAGAAAGACCCGCTGGAAAAGCTCCTTGCTGTATTCCGGGGTGAAGAAGGGCGTGCGGTGCAGGTAGCTTCGCTGGTGCAAGTGTTGAAGGAGCAGAAGTTCATCGATGATCCCAACTATGTAAAAGTGGCGCTGGATAAGCAGAACAATGCTTTGTTCTTTAGCCGCAGCGTGATCCCTTATCCCCGCGACCCTACTGCCGGCGCTATATATTACGAGCATATAGGCGTATATGCCTTCCGCAAAGAAGCTTTGCTGCAATTCACGGCATGGCCCGTCAGTCCGCTGGAGGCTGTGGAGAAGATAGAGTGTTTGCGATACCTGGAGAATGGGGTACCGATGAAAATGGTAATAACATCCTATATGGGTGTGGAGATAGATACGCCGGAGGATCTGGAGCGGGCAGCTAAAATGCTATAATCTTTTTTTGTCTTTTTATGTGCGGGAGCTTGCGTTTTTCATATTGCTAAAATCCTGAATCCCTAAATTACGGCCCAATCAATACAACTGCATGACTAAAGCATTATGGGGCCTCGACCTCGGCGGTACCAAGATAGAAGGAGTCGTACTGGAATCTCTTGATAATCCCACTCCCATAGTTCGCACACGTGTGGATACAGAAGCCTCCAAAGGTTATGATCATATCATCGAACAGATCGGCCGGCTGGTAAAAGAGCTGGAGAAACAGTCCGGGTTAAAGCCCGCCGCCATCGGCATGGGTACGCCGGGCGTGCTGGATCCTACGCTTCAGACCATGAAGAATTCGAATACCACGGTGTTGAACGGCATGCCCTTGTTAAAGGATCTGCAGGCGCGTCTGGGGTTGCCTTTTGTGCTGGCAAATGATGCCAACTGTTTTGCCCTGGCCGAGACGCATCTGGGCGTCGTCAGGCAGCAGGCGCCGAATGCCCGCATGGTATTTGGCATTATCATGGGTACTGGTGTGGGCGGCGGCATTGTCGTCAATGGAAAGATCTGGGATGGCCGGCATGGCATTGGTGGAGAATGGGGACATAATTTCCTGGATGAATCCGGCGGACGTTGTTACTGTGGAAAGACGGGCTGTGTGGAAACAGTTATTTCTGGTCCTGCATTGGAAAGGTATTATTCCTCGCTTACGGGTACCCATATAAAGCTAAAAGATATCGCGGCCCGGCACCGTGAAGGGTCGGATCCCGCTGCTGATAAGACGATCGAGCGGCTTTGTCATTTCTTCGGCAAGAGCGTCAGCGTTATTACCAACCTGTTGGACCCCGATGTGATCGTCGTCGGCGGGGGGGTTGGAAATATGGATGACATCTATACAAAGGGCCTTGATGCCCTGGGTCAGTTTATCTTTAACAACCGGGTGGAGGTGCCGCTGTTAAAGCCCAGTTTAGGGGATAGTGCAGGGGTATTTGGCGCTGCCGCGCTAGTGGCTTAAATTTGTCGCCTAAATTATTGATAGCGTGAACAAATTCCGGAATTTCAAGATGGTGGGCTATGTCGTGTATGGCAGGGGAAGCTTCCACCAGCTGGATGAGATCCTCGCGCCCCAACGGAAGGGGGATGCGCCCATGATCTTTTTACTGGACCATTATTTTGAAAATAAGCCGTTGGCCAAAAGGATCCCTTTAAGAGGGAAGGACAAGGTGATACTGGTAGATGTCACTTTGGAGCCAAAGACTAAGTATGTCGATCAGCTGGCCGGTGAGCTCCGGCAGGAATTTGGTACGGTGAGCGGCATCATCGGTATTGGCGGCGGGTCGGCCATGGATCTGGCCAAAGCCGTTTCTCTTATGATGACCAACCCGGGCTCTTCAGCCGATTATCAGGGCTGGGACCTGGTAAAACTTCCCGGTGTCTATAAGGTAGGGATCCCTACCCTCAGCGGTACAGGCGCGGAAGTTTCCCGGACGACGGTATTGACGGGTCCTACGAAGAAACTGGGCATGAACTCCGACTACACACCTTTTGACCAGATCGTGCTGGACCCCGAGCTGACGGCCAATGCACCGGTCAACCAGCGGTTTTATACGGGTATGGATTGCTATATCCACTGTATCGAAAGTCTTACGGGTACTTATCTGAATGAATTCAGCCGCAGCTATGGTGAAAAGGCGCTGCAGCTCTGTCAGAAAGTGTTCCTTGAAAAGGACAAGTGGGACGCTGACAGCGACGACCAGCTGATGATGGCGTCCTATGCCGGTGGTATGAGCATCGCTTATTCCCAGGTAGGGGTAGCCCATGCAGTAAGCTATGGCCTCTCCTATTTATTAGGCACGAAGCATGGCATCGGTAACTGTATCGTCTTTGACAAGCTGGAAGAGTTTTATGCGGACGGGGTCTATGAGTTCAAAAAGATGGTGGAAAAGAATAAGATCGATATTCCCCAGCATATCACAAAAGGTCTGTCGGACGAACAATTCAACGCCATGATTGACGTTAGTCTGGTGATGAAGCCCCTCTGGGAAAATGCGTTGGGAAAAGACTGGGAGAAGATCATGACCCGGGACAGGTTGAGAAAACTGTATGAGAGACTGTAGGGTCCCGAACGGATGGTATTTAATACCTTATTATGATGAAACGACTCACTTTACTGTGCTGGCTGATCGCCGTCCTGCTCGGCCTGGGATCCTGTACCAAGTCCTCATCTGTAAAAACCAATCCCATAACCCCACTGAATTCGCTGATCAATACAGACACAAATCTGAGCCTGTTTCATCACCTGATACTTACGGCCAATGAAACAGGGCTGCTGGCAGATAATTCGATCACATGGCTGATGCCCACCAACGACGCTTTTCGTGCTGCGGGCTATACGGCAGCGGGTATCGATTCGCTGTCGCCATACGTGGCGGACCGTATCATACGCTATCATTTTATCACGCAAAAGGCGGAGCCCGACAGCAACGGGTACAAACCCTATCCTACGCACCTTGGCTTTTCGGTTTTCGGCAAGGTGGACAACAGTAAACAGATCTGGTTCAATAATGCCATGGCGGGTGATACGGCCAATGTGGGAAAGGCGCTGATCTACCGTCTGAATGCTGTGCTTTTATCTCCCCTCGATTCCCTGAACACCCAGCTTTCCTCGGACAGCACCTTATCCTTTACGGCGGAGCTTTTCCGTCGCACGGGACTCGATACTACGTTGACGCTGTCCGCGGGTAATTATACCGTGCTTGCTCCTACTGATGCAGCCTGGGCAAAAGCGGGTTATGACAGCCTCTCCCAGATAGATTCGGCCGACGTCAACACCATGACGACACTGGCAAAATATCATGTGCTGCCCGGTCGCTGGTTTACCAATGATCTTGCCGGTGTTAACAGTATAATAACATTACAGGGGGGATCATTGACCGTAGGCGTTTCAGGCGGGGTGCTGCAATTTACCGGCACCGGCAATGCTTCTCCTGCTAACCTGTTGACAGGCAACCAGCCGGCAGGGAATATCTTCGTTATACATAAGATCGATGAGCTGTTGTCTCCTTAGATGTATTAGCGGCTTCCGTTGAAGATGGCATGAACGTTGTCTTTCCGTACATTTGACGTATGCCCAGTTTCAATGATATAAAAAATCTGTTACAGCATAATAAGCTCACAGAGTTCGTCAAGCTGAACAAGCTGACACCCCGTGATATTGCCGACTTCACCAACCGTCACACACCGCAATGGGCAGTAAAGCTGTTTCAGCACCTGGATGCAAAAAATGCCGCCAAGTCCTTTAAGTTCATACGGAAGAAAAAGCAGCAATCCATCATTAACGCGCTGCCGGAAGAAAAGGCCGCGGAGATCCTGAATGCCATGCAGCCCGACGACCGGACAGCTTTTCTTTCGGATCTTCCCGGGAGTGCGGTGAAAGAGCTGGTGAAAGTACTTGCGCCTGAGCAGCGCGCTACCACCCTGGAGCTGCTGGGCTATGAGGAAGGGACGGTGGGCAGACTCATGACACCGGACTATGTGGCTATCAAGACCTCCGAAACCTGTCGTGACGTGCTGCATGTCATCCGGCAAAGAGGGAAGGCCACGGAAACCCTGAACTGGCTTTTTGTTGTCGATGAAAAAGGGGTTCTTATCGACGACATCAATATCAAGGATTTTTTGGTGGTGGACCCGGAGACACCTGTATATCAGATCATGGACTATCAGTTCATCGCCCTGAAAGTAAACGATCCGCAAAAAGAAGCTATCAAAGTATTCCGGAACAACAGCCGGTTCGCACTCCCCGTCACGGATGAAAAGGGTATACTGCTGGGTATTGTCACGCTGGATGATGTTTTACGTCTGGCGGAATCGGAAGATACCCGTGAAATGCAGAAGATCGGGGGGTCTGAAGCCCTGAACGAACCATATACGACCATTTCCTTTTCCAGCCTGATACGTAAAAGAGCCGGCTGGCTCATCATCTTATTCCTTGGAGAGATGCTAACGGCAACAGCCATGGGGCATTTCGAAGGGGAGATCAGCAAAGCTGTCGTATTAGCGCTGTTCATTCCCCTGATCATTTCCAGCGGGGGCAACTCCGGAAGCCAGGCCTCTTCCATCATCATCCGCGCCATGGCCCTTGGGGAGATCGGCTTCCGGGACTGGTGGCGGGTAATGCGAAAGGAAGTGATGTCAGGGCTGGTATTGGGTACGATCCTTGGGATCGTAGGTTTTTTACGGGTTGCGCTCTGGCAGCAATTCCATTTATATGATTATGGTATACACTGGTTAAAAGTCGCCGTCACGGTATTCTTCTCTCTTATCGGTGTCGTTATATGGGGCACTTTGTCCGGCAGCATGCTGCCATTGATCCTAAAAAAGCTGGGGGCCGACCCGGCGGCTTCTTCGGCGCCATTTGTGGCTACACTGGTGGATGTGACGGGGTTGGTGATCTATTTCACGGTGGCCTTCCTTGTTATGCAGGGGACGCTGCTATAGGCGCTAGTAGCTCATTTCGTCCAGCCTTACTTTCCCTTTAAATGTCCAGAAGACAAAAGAAGTATATGTCGCTGCCAACGGTGTGCCGATGAGCGCAATGATCAGCAGGATCTTTACTGTCTTTAGAGATGCGGCCCCGTTGTAAACCGTGATACTGCCTGAGGGATTCGCGGGAGAATACAGCAGATAGGGAAATACTTCCAGCGCCACCATGATAAGGAGCAGGGCGATCGTAACGGCCGAGCTGGCAAAAGCATAACGATATTTTCCCTTTTTTATCTGCCGGGGAATATTGGCTATGCACAAGGTCATCAGCAGGGGAATGAGAAAATAGCCCGGGTGGCCCTTGAAAAAATCGCTGAGATGAGGAATATAGAGTAAGGTATAGAGAGTGGTGATGACAAAGCTGACGACGAAGAAGATGGTAAAATTATTGGAGAGCAGATGCATTTTTACATAGAGGCGGTTTTCCGTTTTCATGGTGAGAAAGATGGCCCCGTGCATCATGAAGAGGGCCAGGGTGGTGATGGCGACAAAGATCGCAAAAGGATTGAAGAAGGAAAGCCAGTTGCCTGCAAATTCGTGGTCTTTATTCAGGGGAAGACCTTGTACGACATTTCCCAGCATCAGACCCAGGGAAAGGGAAATGATAATGCTGGCGACGCAATAGACGATATCCCATGTTCTGCGCCACCAAAGCATGGGCTCCTTGCTACGAAATTCAATGGCTACTCCCCGCCAGATGAGACCGATGAGAAAGACCATGAAGGGTACATAAAAAGCGGCGAAAATGGCGGCATAAGCTACGGGGAACCCGGCAAAAAGGGCACCGCCGCCAATGACGAGCCAAACTTCATTTCCGTCCCAAATTGGTCCGATGGCATTGAGGGCAATGCGGCGGCTTTGTTCCTTGTTGAGAAAAAGGTGGAGGGCGCCGGCGCCCAGGTCAAAACCGTCCAGGATGGCGTAGCCGCTGATGACTGCGCCGAATACGAGGAACCACCAGGTATTGAGATCGAGGCCGAGGAAAGTTTGCATGGTTTTACGATTTTTTCCTAATAACGATAGCATCCGGATCGTGCTCCAGTATTGGGTTGTCTCTTTTTGTTCCTTCTTCTATATGTTCTTTTGTGCCATAGTCTACCGGCCCATGCTGTATTTTTCTGTTAAGCAGGAACAGGAACAACGCAAACAGGACAATATAAACGAGGGTGAAGAGGATCAGGGAGAAAACGATCTGGTTGGCGGTGACGACTTTTGAAAGCGCGTCGGATGTCCTGAGCAGGCCATAGACGACCCATGGCTGCCGGCCCATTTCGGCCGTGAACCAGCCGCACTGGTTGGCTATTTGCGGCAGCAGTACGCTGAAAGCGAAAATCCACATCAGCCAGCGTTTGTCGAAAAGTTTTCCTTTCCACCAGCACCAGCTGGCAAAGAGGGTAAGAGCGATCATGCTTGTTCCGATGATGACCATCAGGTGATAGAATTGAAATACGCTGTTGACCTGTGACGGGCGTTCATCCGGCCGGAAGGATCTTAGTCCACGGATGGGGGCGTTGAAGTCACCGTGGACGAGGAAGGAGAGTCCCCCCGGTATCTTAAGTCCGCTGGTTTTTTCGTGACGGGCGTCTACATGACCGAAGAGATACATGTCGGCACGGGAAGAGCTATCGTAGTGACCTTCCATGGCCGCCAGCTTTGCGGGCTGGTATTTGGAGACATCGTCGGCGCTGCGGTGACCGATGAATAGCTGGAGCAGTGAAAAAACGGTGGCGACGGTAAGAGCTATCTTAAAGGAGGGGCGGGCTATCTCCAGGTGTTTTTTATGAACTATATACCAGGCATTGACGCTGAGCACCAGAAAGGTACCGGCAAGGATGGCGCCGATCCAAACATGGAGGAGACGGTCAACACTGGATGGATTGAATACCATGGCCCAAAAGTCCGTGATCTCGGCACGGGCATTCAGGCCTTCCCCTACGATGTGAAAGCCTGCCGGCGTCTGTTGCCAGGAGTTGGCGACGGTAATCCAGATGGCGGAGAAGAGGGAGCCGAGAAACACCATGATGGTGGAAAAAAAATGTACGGGGGGGCTAACCCGTTTCCAGCCGAATATGAGAACACCGAGGAACCCGGATTCCAGGGCAAAGGCGAATATTCCTTCGGCGGCCAGGGCGCTGCCAAAAATATCTCCTACGTATTTCGAATAAGTGGCCCAGTTAGTGCCAAATTCGAATTCCATAATAATTCCCGTGGCGACGCCAATGCCAAAGATCAATGCGAAGATGCGTATCCAAAACCGGACCGCCTGTTCATAAATACGACTGCGGGTTTTTAAGTAGAGTCCCTCCATGATGACGAGGATGAGACCCAGACCGATACTGAGAGGCGGATAGATATAATGGAAGGCAATGGTGAAGGCGAACTGTATCCTGGCCAAGATTTCTACATCCATAGCGTTGAGTTTTTAGCGGCTTGCAGTTCGTTCCGACCCGTCTTATTTCTTCTTGTACACGGGCACATTGCTACAGGCCTCTCCGTACATGATGCTCTTTACGACCGGGCGCAGACGTTTGGCAATCTCCATGTAGGCGAATCCTCCGACGGCAAGGTCTCCGCATCCTTTCACGATGACACGTTTGTCGGTGAATTCCTGTATGTCGATGGCGGCGAGCCTGGAAAGAAATGCCTGTTGGAGGGCCGTTTTTTCGTCGCCCATGACAATGTCCCGGGCAAATGGCTGCAAGTTGACAGCTATCAGCATATAGGCCCATAGGGGTATGATGGCATCCACAGAACAGGTGACGGCAACGATCTTATCCTGGTATTGAGTCCAGTCGATCTGCTGCAAGGCTGCTCTGAAATCTTTCTCCCGGAGGATCTTTTCCATAAAGAGGTAGGGCTTGAGGTCGAACAGCACGATCTCTTCGCGGGGATAGTATTCTTCGAGGTCGAGGGTCTGCAGGGCACTCTGCGCTACTTTATTGACGATCTCTTCACTCATAGACTGGAATGATGTTTCGAGAGTGTAAAGGTACGACATAAACGACAAACCCACCGATCGGTGGGTTTGTCGTTTATACTTAGTAGAATTTTCCCCTATCATCTTTGATATCGGCCAGCTTTCGCAAGGCATCCATCAGTGTATAGGAGATCCGGGATTTTTGCTGCTGCTCCTGCATAAATCTTTGTTGCTGGAGGTCGGCATTGGGATTGGAAGTAGCGCTGACATTCTCCACTTTTATAACAAAGACACCGCCATTGCCGGCAATGGCCGGGGATACGGGTTTGCCTGCCAGTGCCTTGTTAAAAGCTGAGCCCACAACCCTGGGTTCCATACCCGCGTTGGGGATCATGGGTGAAGAGAACACAACACTATCGGCTCTTTGCACTGTTTGTCCTGTTCCGGCAGTGGTTGCCACGGCTTCCAGGGAGGCGGGCGTACCCAGTTTCTTTATAATAATATCAGCCTTTTTCTTATTCCGGAGGATCGGCTCCACCTGGGAGCGGGCCTTTGCGGCAGTCGCGAGTCCTTCTGCGTTGATCTCGGTGATCTCAGCCACGATATATTTATCTCCGATGGGGAAGGGTTCCGATATATCTCCGATCTTTCCTTCATAGATCCAGCGGACCAGGGAGCGATTGGGTCCCAGACCGGGGACAGAGAATTCGGAGGGTTGAATATCGGGCGCCAGTAATTTTTGGTAATTGTTTTTCTGTATGGCCTGTTCGAAGGCTTTTGCATCGCGATTTTCTCCGGCAAACTGGTTGGCAATGCCGGAAACCCGTTGATCTGTCTCGGGGCTTGCCTCGATCTTCTTGGAGAGGTAAGCTATCTTGTACGCGGGTTCAATATTCTTCTGGTCGAGTATCTCTACATAATGGTATCCGATCTCCGTCTTTACTATTTTCTTCTCTCCTTTATGACCTTCGAAGCAGAAGTCGTTGAAGGCTTTTACCATCTGGCCTGAACCAAAGTAGCCCAGGTCGCCGCCTTTTTCCTTACTTCCCGGATCGTCGGAAAGTTTGAGCGCAACGCTGTCCCAGTTGGCGCCGGCGTCAAGGAGTCCCTTGATGCTGTCGATCTTCTTTTTGGCGGAGCTATCGTCTATTTTAGGCTGGCGGGTTTGCAGGTCGGTGAAAGAGACCAGGATATGACGGGCCTTTACAGAATCGGGCATGACCTTCTCGTCGACTTTTTTGGCGAGCACATAGCTGCCTGCGTCCAGGTAGGGACCGAATACCTGTCCATTGGCCAGGGAGAAGATGGAATCTTTATTAGGAACCATGATCTGGCTCTTGCCTTTATATCCATCGTAGTATTGCTGATCCGAACCCATGCGGGCGAGGAATGCTTCGGGTTTGTCGGCTTTTGCAAAGTCGGCTTTCATATCGGCGAGCTGCTGGCGTAACTTGGCGCTGTCGGCGGCAGTAGGTGATGCGTCGAAGACCACATATGCGATGCTGCGGCTTGCTTCCTGATGAAACTGTTCTTTATGATCATTGACATAGTCAGCGATCTCGTTGTCAGAAACTTTCACGAGGCTGTCGGCAACGGTAAAGTATGGTGTGTTGACATAAGAGATGGAAGCGATCTGGCTATTGTCGGCATTGCTCTTTTCAAGCATCCATTTCGGAATATATCCGCTGTTGGCGAACAGGGCGGTGTATTTCTCGCGCATCCGCATTTTGGCGATCTGGGGAACGGATTCTTCAAAAAAGCTGCGAGCTGCCTCGTACTGAGAATTATCCCCGCTTTTTTTTGGTCCGGATTTCCAAAGCTGGCGCATCTGGTTGATCCTGGCGGCGGCGGCCTGTGCGTCGAAAACGCCTGTCTTAGGATCTGTAAACGCCTGTTTGATATCCTGGATAGCGTTGGCACCTACCAGCATATCGTTAATTTCCTTGTCGGTGACTTCCAGACCCAGCGTACTTTCATCTTTTTCCAGGACAGCGTCCTCTATCATTTGTCTCCACACGCCCTCCCGGATATTTTGTTGCATTCCTTCATTAACAGCAATACCCCTTCTCTTATAGTTCTCTTCCTGCATGGATACCATTTTCTGAAAGTCGTTGTATTCTATCTTCTCTCCATTGACACTACCCACGACAGTAGAACGGTTGCCGAAAAGCTTGCTCCTTCCCACGAAGGCATCCATAAGAAGAAAGCCAATAAGGCTCAAAGCAATCAGACCAAAAACTAACCAGGCGGCTTTCTCCCGGATTTGCTGAATAATAGACATAATAGTACTTACCCGTTTTTTTGAACGGGATGGCGAAGATAGGGTAAAAAATATTATGAACAAATTGTGGAAAATAGACGAAACCGCCTGCTGTGCTGGGTTTGATGTGGGTTTTGTCGATGGGCGGCGGGGGTTTTTTATGTGTAGTATAAGAAATTTGTGCAAGATGTCGTTTTATTAGCGTGGGACAGTTTGCCGGATGCTGACGCATCCGGGTTTCATTAGAATCTAAACTATCGCGCTTCGCGCGTCCTCGCTGTGCCCGGGCTGTGAAACTGAGACAGGGAGGGCGTGAAACTCCAATCAACAGCAAAATATGGATAAACCCCCTGTTCCGTGGATAACCCACGTTGGAGACCTCCGGTAACTGGGATAAAAAAGAAGAGAACTTTCTCCCCGGCTTCAAAAAGGAAGATGTCAGCTGTAGCTCCGTTAACAAATCCACCTTTATTCCACGGCCGCTAACAACCACCTCTAAAAAATCTTTTCCGGATCCCGATTTATTCCACCGTGGTGGAAAAAGGGCCAAAAGGCCGATCAAAACAGATTAATCCATTGTTAAGTATTTGTGGAATGTTGTGAATAACTATGGATTTTGCTGTATTCCAATAGTCAGCAGAAATTCTTATCCACGAATTCACCATCATAATAGTAATAGCTATTTTTATAAAAAAGTAAATATTATTAAATACTATGGTAGATATTAACATTGAAATGGCAACGGAAAATATTGAGAAAAAGGGGTTTTTGGATATAGATGTTTCGCCGGATCTCGATCTTTTCAAAGAGATCGAGCGGCTGAAAAAGGAGAAGAACGCCATTATTCTCGCGCATTATTACCAGGAGGCCGATATCCAGGATGTAGCGGATTACCTGGGAGACAGTTTGGGGCTTGCACAACAGGCAGCTGGAACGAAAGCGGACCTGATCGTTTTTGCCGGGGTACATTTTATGGCGGAAACTGCGAAGATCCTTAACCCGAGCAAAAAAGTGGTATTGCCGGACCTCAAGGCCGGTTGTTCCCTGGCCGACTCAGCTCCGGGGTTTTTATTCAAGGCATTTAAGGAAAAGCACCCGGATCATATCGTGATATCCTATATCAACTGCACGGCGGAGGTAAAAGCGTTGAGTGATATCATCTGTACTTCTTCCAATGCCGAAAAGATTGTTGACAGCGTGCCAAAGGATCAGAAGATCATATTTGCTCCGGACCGGAATCTTGGCGCTTATTTAGTAAAGAAGACCGGGAGAGATATGCTTCTTTGGGACGGGGCTTGTATGGTACATGAGATATTCAGCCTGGAGAAGATCACGAAGTTAAAGGTTCGTCATCCCAGGGCCAAGCTGATAGCTCACCCGGAATGTGAGGAGCCTATCCTGCGAATAGCTGATTTTATAGGTTCGACGACGGGTCTGCTGAAATATACACAACGGGATGATGCCCAGGAATATATTGTTGCCACGGAAGCCGGGATCCTGCATCAGATGGAGCTGGCTTCGCCCCAAAAGACATTTATTCCTGCTCCGCCGGATAACAGCTGTGCCTGTAATGACTGTCCGCATATGAAGCTGAATACGCTGGAGAAGCTATACTTGTGTTTGAAGTATGAGAAACCGGAGCTGATCATGGATGAGGTGTTGATGAAAGCTGCAAGAAAGCCGATAGACAGGATGCTGGAAATAAGTGCAAAGTATGGACTTTAATAACTAATTAATAATATATTATATATAATAATTTAATTATTTATTTTGTTAGAATCTACCTTCTGAAATTGGCCGTTTTTGGATTAAAAATATTTTATCAGTTATGACGCTTAGATAATTTATTCTATTTTTGGCGTTATTACATAAATAATAGATCCTTAAACTTTAAACCAATTTCGCAATGAAAAAGACTCTTTTGACCCTTTTTACAGCTCTTTTTGCACTGACTGTTTTTTGCCAGAATGATAAGATGATCAAGCACAACGGCGAGAAGCTGGATGTGAAAGTTATAAAGGTTGGGGAAACAACCATTTCCTACAAGTATCCCGGAGAAGATGCGGAGCAGACCATCGGTAAGTTTGCGGTAGCCTCCATCACTTATGGATCGAGTGGGCGTAAGGAAGAAATCTCCGAGAAGATCGTTATTTCGGGAGAGGATGATTGGGAGAAAGTACAGATACTTAATGATAAAGCTCAGGTCCTTGGATTAAAGAAAGGCGAGGAGGTTCGTGGGAAGACGGCAGGTTATTACAGTTTTAATACTGCTGGCTCTGCAGATAAAAAAGCTACAAGAAGGATCAAACAGGAAGCTGCAAAAGCAGGTGCGCCCTTTATTCTTATGAACTCCGAGAAAACCGACGGGTTCGGGGTAAAACAGTCGATCAAGAATGGTACGGCATACACTTATTAATCAGGCTTAGCCGGCGGACGCTGGTAAAATATTTAAGCCCTTCGCATTTGGCGGAGGGCTTTTCTTTTACAAAGTCTTTATGGGGCTTTTATCGTCCCATGTATACCATCAGTATTTGTACATCGCTCGGATTTACGCCACTGATGCGGCTGGCCTGGCCAAGGGTTCTGGGGCGTATGCGTTTAAATTTTTGCAGGGCTTCATTTGAGAGAGAAGAGATCCGATCGTAATTGAAGTTATCAGGGATCAGCAGATCTTCCAGCTGGGCCATCTTTTTTACAAGCTCTTTTTCCTTTTCGATATATACATCATACTTGACCTGGATTTCGGTCTGTTCAACGGTCTCTGTATTGAAGTCCTGAAGCTCCCGGGTCAACCGGGGAATTGACCTGATCATGGAGGGCAGGTCTATATTTGGACGCAACAAAACCTGCAAGGCTTTTTGTTTCTGGGTAAGTACAGCTGAATTTTTTTCCTGTAAATACTTTTCAGACTCTGCAGGCTCCAGGGAGAAATCTTTCAGGATCTCTTTTATTTTTTCTACTCCAGATCTTTTGGCTATCGTTTTATCCATTCTTTCCTGTGAGGCGAGACCTAATCTATAGCTCATTTCTGTTAACCGGAGATCAGCGTTATCTTGGCGGAGAAGGGTGCGGAATTCTGCCCGGGAGGTAAACATGCGATAAGGTTCTTCAGTTCCCTTGCTGATAAGGTCATCGATGAGTACTCCGATATAGGCTTCGCTTCTTTTCAGGATAAAGGGCTCGAGACTGCGTACTTTCTGATGAGCATTAATACCTGCCATCAATCCCTGGCAGGCGGCTTCTTCATAGCCTGTGGTGCCATTGATCTGACCGGCGAAGAAGAGATTTTGTATGGCCTTTGTTTCCAGGGAATGGGTCAGCTGGGTGGGTGGAAAGTAATCGTATTCGATGGCATAGCCCGGGCGGAATATGCGGACATTTTCGAAACCCGGTACTTCCTTTAACGCCTTGTACTGTACTTCTTCAGGTAATGAGGTACTAAAGCCGTTGACATATATTTCTACGGTATTCCAGCCTTCAGGTTCAATAAAGAGCTGGTGTCTTTCCCTCTCTGCAAATCTGTTGATCTTATCTTCGATGCTTGGGCAGTATCGGGGGCCTACTCCCTCTATGCGACCTGTGTACATAGGGCTTCTGTCGAAACCTGTTTTGAGAATATCATGTACGGTAGGGCTGGTGTAGGTGATCCAGCAGCTGCGTTGTTCTTTTGGTTTGGGTATGTCAAGATAGGAGAAGCCGATGATATCGTCATCACCCTTTTGCTCTTCCATCTTTGAATAGTCCAGGCTTCTTCCGTCTATCCGGGGAGGGGTACCTGTTTTAAGACGGTCGCTTTCAAGACCCAGGGAGACCAGTTGTTCAGTAATGCCGGTGGCAGCCTTTTCCGCTACTCTCCCACCCCCGAATCTTTTTTCCCCGATATGTATGATCCCATTGAGGAAGGTTCCGCTGGTAACAACGACTGCCTTGGCTTCTATTTTATGGCCCAGACCCGTGATCACACCGTGGACTTTACCCTGGTCAATAAGGAGACCAGTGACCATATCCTGGTAAAAATCGACATTAGGGGTATTTTCCAGCATTTCTCTCCAGGTGACAGCGAACAGCATACGGTCGTTTTGAGCCCTTGGACTCCACATAGCAGGACCCTTGGACCGGTTGAGCATGCGGAATTGGATCATACTTTTATCCGTAACGATGCCCGAATACCCTCCCAATGCGTCTATTTCCCTTACAATTTGGCCTTTGGCGATACCGCCCATGGCTGGATTGCAGCTCATTTGGGCAATGGTCTGCATATTCATGGTAATAAGGAGGACCTTGGAACCCAGATTTGCGGCAGCGGCAGCGGCTTCACAACCGGCGTGACCGGCGCCTACTATTATAATATCGTATGAGGGAAACATCTAGCGCTTTTATTTATACAAAAGTACATCATCTGAGGGTGTATCCAGTAAAGAGAGTGTTCCATGAAAAACAGTTTCTCTATGAAACGTTATATCTTTGCGTTATGACAAGAAAGAAATGGACGCCAAAAACAGAGGTAACGGATGCTTTATTAAAATTCAGGGAAAAGAGAAAATGGCAGATAGCACTGAGGAGGTATATTCTGGAAGGTAAGTGGGGGTCTGCCTATGCACCGTATTTCGGTCTGGATACGCTGCACTTTAGGAAATGGATAGAGCTACAATTTGATGAGGAGATGCAGTGGGATACTTTCTCCGAAACCTGGCAGTTTGACCACATCGTTCCTGTCGCTTATTTTGATTTTGATAAGGAAGCAGATCTTCGGCTTTGCTGGAATTTTATTAATATCCGGGTGGAGAAGACCAATCAAAATAAGAATAGGGGAAACAGGATAGATGTTCTTGGGGCTAAAGCTTATTTTGAAGCCTTATATGCCCGTACACAATATGCTATCTGCAAGGATATGATCCTTAAGATAGAGGAAGTCGAGTTGTCTGAGATCAAGAGTACAGAAGAGCTGGAAGGCTTTATTGTAAAGAACAAGGAGTGGATTGATACTATCAGTGGTTTTTCTGCCTACGAATATAGCCGGCTAAATGAAGGTATATCTATTGAAAAGATAGTAGAAGAAAGAGGGTTTTTAAATAAATTCTAATGCATTATAAACAAAGAAGTGATTTTTAAATGATAATATAACGTTTCGGTGTGAAACGGTTCTTCGTGGAACTATATGAAATACTTATTTAGATAGAGTTCCTCCATTTTTCTCATTAACGCTACATCCTCCTTTTTCTTGTCCTTATATCCGCATAAATGGAGCGCTCCATGAAAGATAACCCTATGAATCTCTCTTTTAAAAGAGGTTTTAAATTCCCGGGCATTATCCTTTACTCTATCAACACTTATATAGATTTCCGCGTTTATAGGCAGACTGGGATCGGAAAGACCAAAAGTGATGATATCTGTATAATAATCGTGCTGTAAGTGTTGCTGGTTAATTTCCAGTAGATAGTCATCAGAACAAAATATGTAGCGAATATCGTCCAGCTTTTGACCTTCCTTTTTGAAGAGGTTGGCAATAAAGGATTTTAACCGGGTGCGCTCGGAAAGAGAATTGGATCCCTTTAAAAAGTGAAAATGGATCTTAGGTTGAATAGTGTTTACTGGCATTTCCGGAACTCGTAACAGAATTTAAGAAGGATGATGTAAAATTTGTAGGATAAAATTAATAAAAAGGAGAGGCGTACCTTTAATCATTATTGATAAAAAATGAAGCGATTATCAGAGTTAGAACCCGGAACCGTTGCAAGAATTCACTCTTTTGAAAAGAACGACCTGTTTCTTAAGCTCATGGAAATGGGCTGCGTTCCCGGCGAATTGATCCGTGTAGAACAGGTAGCGCCATTAGGAGATCCTATATCTATCACGGTGGCAGGGTATAATCTTAGTCTTCGCCTGGATGAAGCTGAGAACATTTTTATGGAAGAGGAGGTGTACTAATGAAGGTCGGCCTCTATTTTGGGTCCTTTAATCCCATTCATCACGGGCATTTGATCATTGCCAATTACTTACTGGAAAACACGGATCTTGACCAGATATGGTTTGTCGTTTCCCCTCAAAATCCATTAAAGCCTTCCGCTTCGCTGCTGAATGAATATCACCGGCTCTTCCTGGTACAAACGGCAATAGAAGGGGAAACCAGATTAAAAGCCTCCGATATTGAATTCAAACTTCCAAAGCCCAGCTACACGGTGGATACTCTTGCCTATCTCCAGGAGAAGTATCCTTCCTATCAATTCTCTATCATCATGGGCAGCGATAGTTTTCAAAATCTTCCGAAATGGAAGAACTACAGCTGGCTCTTACAGCATTTTCCTATCTATGTATACAAGCGTCCTACCCATGAGGTCCTTCCCTCTTTTCCTGAAGCAAAAAAGATCATTGTACTGGAAGCTCCTTTATTACCGATCTCGGCAACGCACATACGAAAAAACATAAAAGAGGGCAGGTCTATACGCTACCTGGTGCCTGATGCTGTGAGAGAAGAGATTGAAAGAAACAGCTACTATCGTTAAAGAGAGGGATTCAGAAGGGATCTATAAAAGACCTTCCTGCGCTTTTTTGGGTAGCGACTTTACCACCAATACATAGGAATCATCGATCATCTGGCGAAGTGTGCGAGCCGGTATGCTTCCATCCACTACTACTGTATTCCACATCTTTTTATTCATGTGATAGCCTGGTTGAACCGCATGGTATTGCTCTCTCCATTCGATGGCTTTCTCGGGATCGCATTTGACATTGAACTGCAGGACGGGCTCATCCAAGGAAACTAACAGGAACATCTTTCCCCTGACCTTAAAGACCAGTACTGTATCTCCAAAGGGAAAGGTTTCTTCCGCCTCCTTTTTTTTCAGACAATATTCCCTGAGCGCTTCTATATCCATGTAATAAAGTTAGCGAGAATAATCGAGCACCAATTGGCAGAAGGCTTTTATACCTGTCTTGAAACCTTCTTCATCAACATAAAAATCCGGCGTGTGATGAGGGGGTGCGGTCTGTGGGTCCTGGCCTTTTCTCATTCCTCCCAGGAAAAAGAAAAAGGAAGGAACTTTTGCTCCAAAGAAAGAGAAGTCCTCGGAGCCGGTGATAGCATTCATGGCGATGAGGTTTCCTTCTCCAACCGCTTTTTGCAGGGAGGGCAGTGTCTTCGTCACCAGCTCAGGATTGTTGAAGGTAACGAGGGTCTTGTTCTCGATATTTAATTCCGCGGTGGCGCCGGCGCTTTCAGCAATTTTCGTGATGGTGCGTTGCATCCTTTCCTGGGTCTCCCGCTGCATGGAGGAGTCCAGTGTCCGTATGGTGCCTGCCATTTCTATTTCTTCGGGGAGGATGTTAGGACGTACTCCTCCTTTTACAACGGATACACTGATGACTACCGGGTCTTTTGTCAAATCCATTTGCCGGCTGACGATGGTTTGCAAACCCTCTATTATTTGTGCAGAGACGATGACAGGATCGATGCCGTTCCATGGCGCAGAGCCATGCGTACCTTTTCCCTTTACTTTTATGGTGAACCAATCTGATGCGGCCATGGCGCCGCCGCTGCGATACCCTATCTTGCCTACTTCCAGGGAAGACCAGATATGAAGACCGAACATCACGTCCACCTTTGGATCATCCAATGCTCCTTCCTTTATCATTAAAGGTGCGCCACCCTCCTCCCCTGCAGGCGGTCCTTCTTCCGCGGGCTGGAACACAAACTTCACCGTGCCTTTCAGATCCTTCTTTAAACCCGATAGGATCTCTGCCGCACTCATCAGAATAGCTACGTGGGTGTCATGTCCGCAGGCATGCATCGCCCCTACCTCCTGGCCATTGTAAGTCGTCTTTACCCGGGAAGCAAACGGAACGTTGGTTCTTTCCACCAGGGGAAGACCGTCCATGTCCGCCCTCAAAGCAATGACCGGTCCAGGCTTCGCACCTTTCAGCACACCTATCACCCCCGTTTTACCTACACCTTCCTTTACTTCCAGACCCAGGGAACGAAGATGATCCGCGATAATTTTTGCCGTCCGGAATTCGCGATTACCCAATTCAGGATGTTCATGAAGATCCCTTCGCCATGCAATAGTTCTTGGCTCGATCTTATCAGCAGCTGCGTTGATGACGGTCGTCATATCTTTTTTTTGGGCCTGGCTGTATATAACAGACAGCAGGATGCCGATGAGTGTAAGAAAGGGTCTTCCCATGTTCGATAGTTTAGTTTGCTTAAGATAAGTAATCGCCCGGGAAAAACCTTTCTTCATCGATTGCTTTTGCTCATGTTTTCAACAAACCATAAATTGTAGACCAGTTTTTATTGGCCGTAATGGTGTTACACACATTTTGACAGTTTTATTTCGACATATAGCTTTTCTGAAAGCAGTGTTCCTGTACAGTATCTCCGCTTTTGGCGGTCCACAAGGACATATGGGAATGATGATGAAAACGTTTGTTGGCAAACGCCGGGATGTGACGGAAACGGAATTGATGGATTACAATGGGTTTTGCCAGCTGTTGCCGGGAGCCAGTTCTACGCAGACATTGACACTCATTGGATATAAAAGAGGTGGTGTCGTCCTGGCAATGCTGACGCTGATCATCTGGACACTCCCTGCCTGTATCCTCATGGGCGCTTTTTCTTTTTTTATCGCCTATATCAACGAGCGGACGTTAAAGACCGCAGCGCTTTTTCGTTTTGTTGCGCCGATGACAGTAGGATTTATTGCCTATGGAGCTTACAAGGCATTTAAGATATCGGTGCACAATACCATTACGCGTGTGATCCTGCTGGTGAGTGCCGTCGCCACATTTATTCTTTTTAAGACACCCTGGATATTTCCCATTCTTCTTGTCCTGGGTGGATTTGTCACCAATCTTAGCGACCGGCGTATTCCGCAGAAAGAGTTAATGCCGAAGAAGATCAAATGGGGAAATATCTGGCTGTTCGCCATTATTTTTTTACTGGCTGGGGCGGGGAGTGAACTGGCCCGAAAGAATAATTGGCCCAATCGTCGTCCCCTGAATCTTTTTGAGAACACTTACCGGTTTGGCAGCCTTGTCTTCGGGGGAGGGAACGTATTGATCCCTATGATGTACGAACAATTCGTAGCCCGGCCTGAGTCGCAAAAGCTTATCCATCGCAATCCGAATATCATCCGTATCGGTAAAGATGATTTTTATTCCGGGGCTGGTATGGCGCGTGCGATACCGGGGCCTGTATTTGCCGTTACTTCATTTATGGGTGGCATAGCGATGAAAGATAAAGGGACTGCGATGCAGATCTTTGGCTGTTTTATTGCCACTACAGGGATCTTTCTGCCCAGTGCCCTATTGGTCCTTTTTTTTTATCCTATCTGGCACAATCTAAAAAAGTATGCGGTGGTATATCGTGCCCTTGAAGGGATCAACTCTGTCGTTGTGGGCATCATGATCGCTTCAGCCTGTTATATGATGAAAGACCTTTCTACCAGCAGCTGGACAGATATTTTTGTCAACCTGGGTGTGATCGCGGGAACTTTTGTGCTTCTGAACAACAGCCGGCTGCCTTCTCCTCTCATTGTGCTCATCTGTCTGTTGCTGGGATGGGGATGGACCTTTTTGTGAGATCAGCCTGCGTTACCTGGTTTCCGATGCCCGTGTCCATGTCCAGGTCCTTTCCCGCCTGTGTTGTTTTTCCGCTGGTGTTGTGGATGAAACCGGCGTTGCCCCCCTCCTTCTCCACCGGAGCGGCGTGATTTTTTTCGTGGATTATATTCCGGAGCCGGCCCGAACTGTTCAGGCACCGGAACTTTGGGTACCGGGGTGCCGATCAGCTGCTCGATGGTATTAAATTTATTTTGCTCCTTTTCGCTGATAAAGGTATAAGCCATTCCATCCGTTTCGGCACGAGCCGTACGTCCAATACGGTGGACATAGTCTTCGCCATCGTTTGGCACATCGTAGTTGATCACCAGATCAATGTTATCGATGTCGATGCCACGACTAAGGATATCTGTAGCCACCAGGATCTGGAGACGTCTGCTGCGAAATTCCAGCAACACATCTTCCCTGGCCGCCTGGTCAAGATCGGAATGGATCTCCTTTGCATTGAAGTGGGCTCTTTTGAGATCGCTGGTCAGCTGTTTGACATTATGTTTCTTGGAACAGAAGATGAGAATGCTTTTAAAATGTTCGACGGACTTCAACAGCCATTTTATCAGCGGGATCTTTTGTGTCTCATATACGACGAATGCCTGCTGTACGATCTTCGCCGGCGGCTTGGAAATGGAGATATTGATCTCCGCCGGGTCATGCAGGATCTTTTTGGCAAGCTCGCGGATCTTGGCAGGCATGGTGGCGGAAAAGAGCAGATTTTGTCTTTTGTGGGGCATGAAGGAGATGATCTTCATGATGTCATCGTAGAAGCCCATGTCCAGCATCCTGTCGGCCTCGTCCAATACTAAATACTGCAGGCCTTTTAGCTTGACATAACCCATGTTCAGATGGGCGATCATGCGACCTGGCGTGCAGATGACGATGTCGGCTCCCCGGGAAAGAGCTTGTTTTTCAGTAGTAAAATTGCTGCCGTCTCCGCCGCCATATACGGCGATAGAGCTGATGGGTGTAAAGTAGGACAGCCCTTCCAGATTTTGTGCGATCTGTATAGCCAGCTCCCGGGTGGGTACAATGACGAGGGCATTTACCTGGTCGTCTATCCGGGAAGCCATCAGCTTATTGATGATGGGAAGCAGAAAAGCGGCTGTTTTACCAGTGCCCGTCTGAGCCGAGGCTATGATATCCTTTCCTTCCAGAATAAGCGGGATGACCTGTTCCTGTACCGGTGTAGCATTCTCATATCCCGAAGCTTCGATACCTTCCAGCAAGCTTTCGTTAAGTCCAAATTCTTTAAAAGTCAAAATAGAAGAGTTAAAGTAGGCAAAAATATAATAAAAGCGCCGACTAGCGTGTTTTTGAAGTAACTTTCCACAGGATTGAGGCTCTGAGTACCTGAGGGGAAGAAAAGACGAATGACACTTAAAATGACCGCAGAACATCAACGACTGGCAGTTAATGCTGCCAAGAAAATACCTTTGGAGCAATGGGGACCTTATTTAAGCGAAAGACAGTGGGGAACGGTAAGGGAAGATTACAGTCCCTATGGTGATGCCTGGCATTATTTTCCTTATGATCAATCGCATTTCCGCACTTATTATTGGGGAGAGGATGGGCTCGCGGGCATCTCCGACTTTTTTCAAAACCTCTGTTTTGCGGTGGCTTTGTGGAATGGAAAGGATCCTGTCCTGAAAGAGCGGCTGTTCGGACTGGGTAACAAGGAAGGTAATCATGGGGAGGATGTAAAAGAGCTGTATTATTATCTCGATAATACGCCCACCCATTATTATATGGAATACCTGTATAAATATCCGCAACAGGAATTCCCCTATAAGCTTCTGCTGGAAGAGAATCGCAAACGTTCGAAGCAGGAGCCGGAATATGAGATATTGGATACCGGCGTGTTTGACAATAACGAATATTTTGATGTCAACATCACGTATGCCAAGCAGAATTCAAGGGATATCTTCATACGTATAAATATCCATAACAGGGGACCAAAGGCGGCGGAGATTACAGTTCTGCCTACGCTGTGGTTCTACAACCGGTGGAATTACGACGGGTTGGAAAAAAAACCGGTGATCACGGCAAGGGATAGGAATTCCGTCAAGGCGTCGCATAGCCGGCTGGGCCCCTACTATTTTTATTTTCAGCCGCCTGAATATTGTCTGTTCACGGAGAATGAGTCCAATACGGAAAAAATGTCCGGAACGCCCAATAAGACGCCGTTTGTAAAAGACGCTTTCCATGATGCCGTCATACGCAAAAAGAACCTGGAGGTTTTGCGGGAGAAAAAGTCGGGAACCAAATTCGCTCCTGTCTACCATTATCATATCGAACCAAACGGGACAAGGACCATCTATCTGCGACTGAGCAACAAGATCACGGAAACCCCATTTTCGAGCGGCACTTCGGGGATCTTCTCCAGTCGTAAGGAAGAGGCAGACGCGTTCTATCAATCCATTCTTCCATCCAATATCAGCCCGGAGATGGCGAATGTGCAACGCCAGGCCCTGGCGGGTCTTCTCTGGAGCAAGCAGTATTATCACTATGACGTGGAGCGGTGGCTGACGACCAGCGATGGGATCACTCCTGTGAATGCAGGCAAGCTCCATGGCCGCAATCATGAATGGAAGCATCTGAAGAACCAGGATATCATCGCCATGCCCGACAAATGGGAATATCCCTGGTATGCTGCCTGGGACCTGGCTTTTCAAAGTATCTCCATGGCCCTGGTGGATCCTGTATTCGCCAAGCATCAGCTGTTGCTGATCATGCGGGAATGGTATATGAAGCCGGATGGCCAGATACCTGCTTATGAATGGAATTTTAGCGATGTAAATCCGCCTGTACAGGCCTGGGCGGCCCTGGAAGTTTACCGGATAGAGAAGGAACATACGGGGAAAGGCGATATAGGTTTTTTAAAGAGGATATTCCAAAAACTGCTGATCAATTTCACCTGGTGGATCAACCGGAAAGATGCCAATGGAAATAATATGTTCGAAGGCGGCTTTCTCGGATTGGACAATATCGGTGTCTTCGACCGGAGTCATCATCTTGGTGGGGATATGCAGCTGGAGCAGGCGGATGGCACCAGCTGGATGGGGATGTATGCGCTGAACATGATGGACATGGCGCTGGAGATCGCTATGAAGGATGACAGTTTTGAAGACACGGCCACGAAGTTCTTCGAGCAGTTTGTGCTGATCGCCGAAGCGCTGAATGAACAAGGCATGTGGAATGAAGAAGACAAGTTCTTTTATGATACGCTGTCCATTGCCGGCAGTCCTGTGCAACTGCGCATCCAGTCCATCGTGGGGCTGACCACTCTATTTGCCGTATCTATCATCGAAAAGAAGACCCTTGCAAAACTGGCGGATTTTAAGAAACGGATCAACTGGTTTGAAAACTACCGGCTAAAGAACAAACGGTACTGGCCAAACGAGGAGCATAGCGATGGCGAACAGATACTTCTTTCGCTGGTGCCGCAGAAACGGCTGATCTTTCTGCTGGCGCGGCTGCTGAATGAAGCGGAGTTCCTTTCTTCGGGCGGGATAAGAGCGTTGTCCAAATACCATGAACAGCATCCGTATACGATCAATATCGGTGGTATCGATTATCACATCAAATATGATCCGGGAGACAGCACTTCTGATTTTTTTGGGGGCAACTCCAATTGGAGAGGTCCTGTGTGGATACCGATCAATTACCTTATCATACAGTCTATCCGCAGGTTTGGGAAATTCTATGGAGATACGCTGCTGGTGGAATACCCGGTAGGATCCGGAAAGCAGCTGAACCTGGAACAGGTGGCCGATGAGCTGACACGGCGGGTGGTCAGTCTTTTTGATGTGGACGCTTCCGGCAAACGGTCGCTGCATGGCAAATACAACTGGTTCTATCAACGGCCCGAAAACCGGGACCTCGTTCTCTTTTACGAATATTTTCATGGAGATACCTGTCATGGATTAGGCGCCAGTCACCAGACCGGCTGGACATCCCTTGTAGCTGAGCTTATCAGCGAGATGGTATCCCGGCAGGACAGGAAATAGCTCAAAAAAGGAAAAAATACCATTTTGGGAATTATTTCCATATCACGGAATTATTCCACCCTTTAGGCTTTCTATAATTATCTCATATACAGGTGCTTATAATAATGGCATTCGCTTGGTAATACGTTAAGCGAACCTTTTATAAGTACCCATATGAAATCAAAACTTTACATAGCAGCTTTTTTCACCCTGATTTTCTCCGGCGCTGCCCATGGACAAATGACTTATACGATCTCTTCCGACAGGAACTGGTCTTCTGTGTTGCCCAACCCCTGTGCCAATTGTACCATTATCCTTTCTTCGGGTGTGACCCTGACGATCGATGGGTCCGTCACCTGTCAGAACTGTACTTTCCAGGGCGGGAGTATATCGATGACCAATCAGACCCTGAATATTCAATATACAGGCGGCAGTGTTGTGACCACAAATTTTAATAATGTCGATTTTAAGATCTATGGTGATAATGGTAAGGTCATTGTCAATGCACCTCTCGCGCTGACCGGCACCACGTTCACTTTCTATAATGGGTCTTATTTTTCCACGAGCTACCAGCTGGATATGGTCAGCAGTACGGTGAACCTGTACGATAACACTAGCATGTATTCCACGGGAAGCGCCAGCACAGAGATCAACCTCTCCAGCAACAGCAAGATCGCCATCGGCAATGGCAGCAAGACCAGTAATGCAGCTTTCACCGTCAGCGGGCCTGCGGTGGATCTCTATGATCTATCCGGCATCGTTGTAGCGAATAGTAACAATATGTATTCAAACTGGTCGGATTATAATACATCACCGGCGCACAGCACAAATGCAAATTTGGCCCATTCTTATTCTACTTCCAACAGTACAATGAACTGTGGTGGCAGTGGTCAGCATGCCTGTGCCAGCCCTTTGTTATACGGCCCGTCCACTCTGTCGACGATGGGTACCGTATCGGGAAATACTTTGCCGTTCGTCCTCTCTGAATTTTCTGTCCAAAACAATGGTGATGGGAAGGCTACCCTGAGCTGGGAAACGAAGATGGAAGCAAACTCCAGCCAGTTCGAGATCGAGCGTAGTGCGGATGGAAATGCATGGAGTACCATTGGAACGGTGAAGGCCCAGGGGAGTGCTGCTTTGCCTACGGATTATACTTATACGGATGACAGGATGCTGACCGGCTCCAACTACTACCGGTTGAAAATGGTGGACCTGGATGGCAGTGCCGTATACAGCGAAGTGAAAGTATTGCAAGGATCGATGATCGACCATCTCAGCTTCTTCCCTAACCCGGCCCGTGATTATGTGAATGTGACGCTGGGCGGTACCAGCACCAGCATGGTAACGGTCCGTCTTATCAACCAGGCAGGTGTGGTACTGCAGGAGAAGAGCGTGTCCGGCGGGACAGGCACTACGGTGACCTTTCCCTTACAGCAGGCAGCATCCGGATGGTATGTCCTGTATGTCTCGTCTGCGGATGGGATGCATGAGAGCAGCAAGCTGCTGATCAATCGCATGTAATAATATATCGAAGGACGTTTTCATAGAGGATACAGAAATGTATCATGGTTACTTAAGGTGTTAATAGTTAATAGTTACAGGGGCCCCCATTTCCATGGGGGCTATTTTTATGTCGTGGCCGGAAGGGGCTGAAAATTCTTGTGTGGCGGTTCGATCCCGCCCGCACCGCGAAGAAAATGAAGCAGATAAATATCAAAATTATCCTTAGTTGATCCGGAATATTTACGGGCCATTATTGTAAGCGGACACATCCTTTTGAAACTGAGCAGTACAATACCTTCCAATAAAATAAGGCCAATACCAATCCAAACATAGATGTCAATTTTATTTATGATTACTGCGTAAAACATATAAAACAATACTACATTGAAGAAGATCAAAATGATGGTGTGAATCATTTTGATCGTGGTAAGTTTAGTCATCATTTTAGTTATTAAACTTTATGTTTTTCTTATTCATTTCCGTACCTTTTAGATTTACTACATCGATTACAATAGAACTACCGGCAATAGCCATAAATTTTCGTCTGTTCATTATATGCAATTTCTTCACTGCATCTAAAGGTAGGTCTATTAAACGCGGCAGATAAGGTCTATTCAATCGCAATATGACGGAAACACCGGACATTTGTGGAACCCTGGGTCGAACATAGGTCGAACAAGTGCTTTTGTAAGGTCCCCTAATTAGCCCCTAGCTGATCCAGGTTCCAGCAAAGCCCTGAAGATTGTCAATACAGGCGATAAAAATGTCTTCAACGCGTGGTGATTAATCGTAAAGATAAGCACCTAAAAAAGGCGCCACCGATCGGTGGCGCCCTGTATTACAATCCTGGCCTCTGAGTATTAGTGATTCACGATCAGTTTTACCTGTTGAGGTTTCAAGCCGTCAAACCATTGCAGCATGTATAAGCCATTCGGCATTGTCCCCAGCTGATCGAGGACAAAAGAGTTGGATCCGGCGCTGACCTTAAGCTGTTTTTGCCAGATCTGGCTGCCTTTCAGATCGAACAGGCGCAGACTGATGTCGCCGGATGAGATAGCGACAAAGCTTACTGTTGCGGAAGTCCTGGCCGGATTGGGGAATACGGTCAGCCTTGAGGCTAATCCATCCATCAGCAGGGAGACCACCTTACTGTATTGGTTCCTGCCGGACACTTCCATTACCCGGACACGATAATATACAGTACCTGTGGTGGTAACATCATTATCCCTGAAAGCATATTGATTGACAGAGGAAGTCCTGACCTGGTAAGGAACATGTCCGATCTCCGTAAAGCTGCTGCCATCGGTGCTTCTTTCTACTACATATTCCAGCGTATTGGTCTCACCCGCCACCTGCCAGGTGAGGGTATTGACTCCATCATTCCGTACTGCGGCGATATCATGGAATTCCACGGGCAGGATCACGCAGGTGATGGGGAAGGTGGGCATCTGGGAGGCGGTCATGGTCTGACTGAGGAGCCCTGTCGAACCGGCAGTTGCGCCGTAATTAGTTGTATTGTTTTTTGTTTTTCCGGCGACACCTCCGTCCACGGCGCTGCTGGAACTCAGGGCTGTGTTGGAATAGATAACGCCGCCACCGCCGCCGCCGCCGGGGCCATGTTCAGAGTTAGTGCTGGTGACACCGATCTGGTTGCTGCCGCCGGAGCCGCCTTTGGCACTGGCTATCACATTGGTCAGGCTGCCTGTCTTGCTATAGATGAGGATGGACCCACCAGCACCTGCGCCGCCAGAACCGTCATTTTTTACCGATATGAAACCGTTTGATCCATTGGCCCTGATGTTGCCGGGGCCTACGATAGCATTGGCGGAAAGGATGATGATCCCGCCACCGGCAGTACCGCTGCTGAAGAAACCGTTCCCATTGGGCGTACCGTTGTTGGTGGTACCGGCACCGCCACCTCCGCCCATCACGAGATGGCAAGGAGAGACCTGGGCGAATATGCTGCCGGCCCGGCCGCCGGAGGCTATGTTGGAACTCCAGGAATTACCGCCCTGGCCACCGACACCACCGTTGGCGCCGCCGCCTCCACCCGTGTTCTCGTCGTTGTTGCTGGCAGGATTGCCATCCGTGCCGCCACCCCCGGCATTCGCGGGTGCACCTTTACCATAGCTACCGCTGGGATAACCTTCAAAAGCAGACACGTCCAAAAAAGAGTTGTTATTATTAAGATATTTAGGTGTACCGGCGATGCCTTCTCCTTTACCACCGTTGGCATTGCTGGTGGCCAGTGTAGTAAAATCCGCGTTGGTACCTGAACCGGCGCCGGTGAAGGCGCGTCCGCCGCCACCCCTGAAACCGAGACCGGAAGCATCGATAGAGTATCCCGACAGATATATGTTATTCGTAGCGTACAGCACGAGGACGCCGCCGGTAGCACCATCCCATCGTGGAGCAGCAATATTACTATAGAGCGTCACATCATAATATAGTGGTACCCGGATGACCTGATAAGTATATTGACCATCTGTGCCGAATGGTGTATTCTGATAGCTTTTGCCAAGCGCGGAAACAAGGTTCAATGTACCGCCGGTGAGAGGTACATTGTTGGCGGCCAGTACAAATTCCATTGTACCCGCCACTAAAGCGCTGTTATTCAAATAACCACTGCCTGTCCCTGATCCATCGCCATAGCTGGATGTATTGTTTGAATTGACCTGGGCTCCCTGCATCTGAATCACCAGCAAGGCATCGCCAGCACTAATGGCTGTGGTGCCATAGGTCACCGACCCCAAAGCGATGGAGAAACTACCGGCACTTACAATGCTTTGATTAGCAGGATAATAGGTGTTGGGATAGCTGGTGAGCGATTTATTGCTGTTAAGAGGACAACTTTGAGCGTTGGCGATATTACTGTGTACGGCTACGAAAGCCGTGAGCAGGAAGAGTGATGAATAATACCGGACTTTGACAGCCGGGTAGAACTTTTTCATCGGGATCAGATTAAGGGTGACAGATTGGGTTGGTCTCTATACTAATATCTAAAGAAGTACCAATTTACACTTAGTTATTATTCAATATTGTACGTAAAAAATGTACAGAAGTTTTTCTACCGAAGGGAAGAATTTTCCAAATTTGGGATTTTTGGGAATAATCGGGACAAGATCCGGCAGCAGGAAATGGGAGGTTTTATAGCAGATGAAGGCGGAAGGTCAAACCCCCGTTGTAGGCCAGTCCGTATTCACTGACCCGTCGCTGATCGGTGGGCTTTATCAACCTCTTAAAGTGGCTGGCCCTACCCTGGCTGTTGTCGAAGTATCCCAACCGCCATGTGGAATTGAAGTCCATGTCGGCACCTATACCAGCAAAAAGTCCCAGCTGTAATTGATGGATGTTGACCGGGAACCAGAAAGCCCTAAGTGCCGGCTCGACGATGAGACCACCTCTGCGAAGACCCAGAGGTCTGTTGTAATGCGTGGCGAATTGCTGGTATTCAGGCGGCATATTCCCGTTGAGCGCGATGATGTCCCTGTGAAAACCAACGCCGGCGCCGGCCAGCAGGAGAAAGCTGCGCTTCTTTACCAGTGCGGTATACATACCCATGAGCAGGTTGAACGAGGTAAGGTTCTTCCCGGAGTTGATGACGGATACGCGAACGGAATACATTTGCCGGGAGTGTACAGGCATGGCGCTTAACTCGAAGTGAAGGCTGGATGGAATGTGCGGCTCGGTGGGATAACCGTATTTGGCCAGCCAGCGATTGATATGGGGATCGTTGGCATGGGTGAAGCTGAGCCCGCCATTGAACAGCAATGAAAAGGAGGAATCAACCGGCGCCTGGGAGAACAGGTGTGTTGAGACCAAAAAGACAATGCTGAAAATGAAGGCGCGCCTCATGGAATAAAAGTAATCAAATTCAGGGGCAGCGCATATTTTTTAACAAAACAGCTGTATTGTCTATATATGAAAAACCTTATCCAAGCGTATGGTGATCAAATGTAGACAGGTAATGCTGAACAAAAGCCTGTTGTAGTTTTTCCTGTTCGATGCGACCTTTTTTTTCCAATAAGTGGAGATAAGCTACATTTTCCTTTTTTTGAAGACCCTCTACCGGCTTGCTAAAGCGATAGTTAATGGTCTCTATTTCCTTTTGATGATGAAGTACGGTTTGATGATCCATTAGCACGCTCTGCAAATGAGGGTAATATTGTCTGAAATTGCCCAACATTATGAATCCGTCCTCATCCAAATCTCCCCAGTATATCAATGACGAACGGAAAAATAGCGGAATATCCTTTAGCCCATGCAGAGAGTATCCCATGCTACAGATAGCCAGAGCGTTTTGCCTGTGCGGTAACAGATATAGGTTGGTTTCATTTTCAACCAGCCATATTTCCTTAAGGACCCATCCAGCGCTTTTGAGGGCGGAAGGCGTTAAAGCGAGAACATCGAATCCGGCGGTGTGTTGGATGGCCATTGCCTTATCCAGCCAGCGGACCGGATAAAGCAGCGGTTTTTTACGGAGTCCAAGGGCTTTTTCCAGATCATTTATTTCTATAGAGAACCTTTCAGGCTGGAAATGGCGTATCAGGGACAAGATAGAAGACTGGTGTGTCTCTATGAATTTTGTATGTACAGGGACGGGAAGATTGCGCAGGTAGAAGGCGGTACAATCCTGTTGCATCAGGAAATCAAGTACTGCGCAAATATCTTTCCAATGCGGGTGGTACTGCAGGACGCGATTGGGCTGGGCTTCCAGCCAGCCGGATATTTTATCATTCCAGGCAACAAGCGTTTCCAATTGTTGTCTGAAACGAGAAACTTCTTCCTGCTTTTTCAAAATAAAAACCAGATCTTCTTCCGTCGCTATTATAATATCTACCGGCCAGCGCTGCTTACCTAATTTACGACTTTGCCAGTGCTCCCAGGTTATATTCCAACCCGGCTGACCTTCTTTTTTTTCATAGGTCAAAAAACCCTGAATGGCCTGATGCAAAGCCTGTGTCGTTTCGGGCTTTTTTTTACCACCCCGAAGACGGACCGGCTGAAAATCTTCCTTACGGATGGTTCTTCTCAGGAAATCTTCATAAGCCTTTTGCAGTTGTATTGAAAATTGTTTATCAATCATTCAAAACGACTTCTCTCTTTTCCTTCAATTCTTTCTTTGTCATATTGTAAAGAATGCTATGCCTGTTGTTTACCCGCTGGACCAGATGGACATGGGCGATAAAGTCTTCCACGATCTGTATCTTATCGCTGGGGGTCACTACCAGCAGTTGGAGATGGAGCTGTTTGCAAAGCTCCATCAGGTAAGTCGCTTTTTCTTCATCCTGGTTGCTAAAGCTTTCATCCACAGCAATAAAGCGGAGGCTTTTTGCATTGCGTCCTTCCCGGGTAATGCCGAACTGATAAGCAATAGCGCTGCAGAGGATGGTATAGGTCAGTTGGGCTTTTTCGCCTCCTGAAAGCTGACCCATCTGACGATAGGTCTTCTTTAGCTCGTGAGTTTCCCTGAACTTTTCATCCGCCCAGAACTCGAACCAATTACGTACATCCAATACCCGTGCTCTGTAAGATTCATTTTCATCGAGGGCGGCGATAAGGGATTGTACGTTCTGTTTGAAATGCTGGGCTTTGTCATCAAAGCTGTTCTGCTGCCAGTCCGCGGCCTGGGGCAGAGCATTTAGCAGTTTGTGTCTGAATTCCTTGATAGTCGTGTCGGTGACAGGTCTGATACCTAATTGAATATAGGTATCGGGAAGTCTGTTGAAATTAATACCAGACAGGGAGCCGTTGAGCGTGAGAATGCTGTTCTTTATCTTTCTTTCCCAGCTTTCCAGCTCTTCATTCAAAACACCCATTTTTATGACGGCTGTATCATGCAGCAGACGTTCGAAGTCTTTTTTATAACGGGGAAGATTTTCTGTTTGCAGCTTGTTCAGCCATTCCAGGTATTCATCGGCATATTCCCTCTCTCCCGGCAGCTGCTGGACATCTGCGATCCAGTCGGTAAAACGCTGCATGATCTCGGGAGAGGGGTTTTTGATACGCATCATGGCGCGGTCGACCTCCCGCCCTTCGCGTTGGACGGTATCTTCCAACTGACGGACGTTGCTTTCCGCCTTTTCCGTGAGACGGTGGCATATGCCATCTATATTTTCCAGGGCGATGTGCGCCAATTCCTCTGCATGTTTTTGCTGGAACTGCAGAAGATGGTCCCGATCATTGTCAGTCAACAGGTCCAAAAGAGGTTTACGAGCCAGGCGATCATTCTCCATCTGTTCAAGGGAACTTTCGCCCAACGTTATTTTGCTGAGTAACTCATCTTTTGCCATTTCGCCGGCGGCAATACTTGTGCGGATCGTTTCCAGCTGTTTAGTAAGGGTTTTCAGGCTATCGCTGCTTTTCTTAAGTTGACTCATTTGCTCCTCGGCGCTGTATATATCCCGCTGTATGCGAGCGGTATTGATCTGGCCGAACCCCGGATGTTCCAGAATACGTTTGACGGCGAATACCTGCTCCTGTAGTCTGCGCCGTTTGTTTTCCGCACGTTGGCGAGCCTCCTCCGACTGATCTATATAGGCAACCAGCTTCGCTCTCCGGTCCTGAAGCGCTGCTTTCTTTTTTTCGTTGTTCCATCCCATGGCGTACCGGCTGGGATCATTGCGCTCCGGCCGGTCGTCCTTTTCATGACGATCGCGATTTTTTACGAGACCGTTAAGAGTAATGGCTTTTTCATAGCGTTCGAGGGCTTTTTCGCTTTCTACGCAGCTGTAATTGTATTGCTGTATGACCTGCTGGCTCACCCAGGCGCTGAGGGGATGTTCCGGATGAAACTCCAGCTTATGCCAGACGGTGTCCTTGTCGGCAAACTGTTTGAGCGCTATATCCTTTACGTGGTTGTACACCAGGCGGGTCCCAAGGTTGGTGTTGTTGACATATTTGTTGACCTTTTTGTATTGTTTGTCCGGGACCAGCATACGGGTGGAGAGCGGATACAATAGTTTTTCCAGAGCCGGCTGCCATTCTGCATCCGCCATGCTGACCTGCATCAATTCACCAGCAAAAGGCAATTCGTGCTCTTCCAGCGTAAGGGCCTGGCAGATCTCCCGGCGGAGACGAACCAGGTGACCGGGGATATTGTTCTTGTTCTCCAGAAGGATATTCAACTCTGCTTCAATGCTGTCTTTTTCCTTGCGGGATCTTTCCAGCTGTCCCTGGGCCTGATAAAGATCTTCGTCATTGTTCCGGAGGTCGCCTGCCAACCGCTTCTCCGTCCGGTCAGTCTCTTTTTTTATACGCTGGTATGCAGCTTCGTCGCCAGGATGAGCCTCGGGCAGGTGAAGTGATGTACACCATTCGGTGAATTGTTTAAGCCCATATTCCGCCTCTTTATATTCCTTTTCCAGGGTCTGCAGGTCTTTTTCCAACTGCTGCAGACGCTGGCCGGCCTTGTTTTGTTCCAGCTGGTTGCGTGTCTGTCTTTCTTCTTCCTGTAAACCAGTGATATTTTTTTTCAGACTATCCCATTCTTCCCGGAGCTGCTGCGTTTCTTTTTCTTTGTATCGGATGGCCTCGTCCAGGAGGTGATATTTTGTATAGCTGTTCCAGATCTTTACAGTCTCCAGCTCCTGGCGGATCAGCCGCAGTTGATCGGAGCCTTCGCGGAAAGCCGTATAATGTTTTTCCAGGGGCTGGAGGAGGCGGATCTGTTCTTCCGACTTTTCGATATTGCGTTGAGCATCGGAGAGGGTGGACAGATGTTTTTTCAACTCCTGAAATTCCTGCTCCATATTCTTCGGCTCCAGCATATTGGTGCGGATAAACTCGTTCAGCTCGCCCAGCACTTTGATACCCATGGTCTGGTTGAACAGGCTGAGGGCCTGCATGCTTTGCATACCCAGCACTTCCACCAGCCGTTGGGCATAGCGGCTGGCGGCGTCGAACCATTCCACCTGTTTGCGGCTGCCTTTGTTGTATTGCTGGTCGATGCGGCGGCGCCAGGCGCCGTTGAGATCGAAAGGACGAAAATCGTCTTCGATATGGAGGGGTTTATGTGCGATGGCAAAGACCCTTTTCATTTCCGAACCGCTGAACCAGCGGACCTGGAAAAGCGTGACATATTGTTCGGCTTCATTTGAGAAGTGGGCCAGCAGGATGCTGTAGGCCTGGTCCTTGTTCTCCCGGAGGTAGAGGGTTTTGCTGGACTGGCCGTCGCCGGTATGTACATTGCCATAACCGCCGAGGACATAGGTTTCTTCCGTTCGATCGCCCTTCTTTTCGCTGCCGGAGGATTGGTTGTAAAAGCGGTGTTTTTTTTCGGGTACGATCAATGTAAGCAAAGCGTCCACGAACGTAGTCTTACCGCTGCCATTGGCGCCGGTAAGCAAAGAGGTCTCTCCTACGGGATTTATCTTCCACACGTGTTCGTCGAAGGTGCCCCAGTTGAAGATCTCCATATATTGCAAACGAAAACCCGATTTGGCTTCGTCGGTACTAAATACGCCCAGTTGCATATTGCGTCAATTGGTTTTTAAAGTTTTCAAGGATATCGTGGTCGACTCTTGCTTTTATGATCTTTTTGATACGGAATTTCTCTTCGTCGGGCAGGTCGGCCGCCTCGACCTTTTCTATGAAATCCAGCTCTTCCACCCGATCGATAAGCCTGTCCAGGTCGCGTATGAATTTCACCCTGCTGGGATTCTCTTTAAAGAACAGCTCTGCATATTCTTTGATCTCCCGTCTTTTTTTGATCAGCTCGCGGGCGCCAGCATCTCCTACTTCGAATTCGGCCATCATATCTCTCAGCAAGACCAACAGGATACTTTCTTCATAGCCCAGCTGGACGCGACGAACCCAGCCGGCCACGTTCTCCTCTTCGTCGAGACGCAGCTGTTCCAGATAGGCATAACCGTCATCTTTTTCCAGCACCAGCATCAGTCCCAGCTGCTGAAGGAAGCGGGTCAGCTCGACCTGGTATTGCAGCAGCTGTTCCCAGGCGCTTTTTTCCAGGTATTCGACAGGTCCTTTGAGGAGCTTTATAAGCACCGGCGTATACGGTAGTATGGTATGTTTGTCTGGCATTATTGGTCGAATTTATTTGCTAAACAGCAGATAGGGCACTTCAATGAATTTGGTCTTGTTCTCATCCAGCGGGATCAATTCCGTGATCTCCTGCATAGCCTGCACCCGGGAAGCCTTTTCCCGAAGAAAGCTGAAATAGCTGACCACTTCAGCCACACCATGTTCCAGGCCTGCGGACCCGATGATCTCGGACAGTGTGGCCGTCGTCCTTTTGCGGAGGGCGTTCTCTACGTTCTGCCATAGTTTTTTCTTATCGATATGGCTGGTGTTCAGCATTCTGTTGAACCGGAGCAGGTCCTCCACCTTTTCTTTGGCGTTGGAAGGTTGCTTTACGATACCGGGCGCCTGTTTCTCCGTAAGGTTCAGGCGTCTTTCCATATTCATCCTTACAGGAGCGGGTTCCTGCAGCTGCAGACCGCAGGGAGGGGTGGCATCGTCCATGAATTGGAAGACCAGCTCCTTGATACCGCTGATCTGCTGCCGCAGACGGCGATGCCGGGCGATCTCTTTTTCTGTGATGATACGGCTGAGCTTTTCAGCCATCCTATCGTTGGAATCGTATACGCTGCGACCCTGCTGAAGGAGCAGCGATTTTATGTTCTGTACGAATTGTGCGTCGTTGTCAATATCCCTGTCCTGCAAAAGCTGGAGCAGCTGTTCTGTGAGCAGGCGCCACTCCTCCTGCCCCGCACGCGAGACGAGGAAATCCCAGAAAGCGTAAAAACTTTTTCCCTGGTCGCTTTTGCGAAGGGCGTCATAAGCTTCGAAAGCGTATCCTACGATGGCGCCTTTGTGGATCTCCGCTTTTGTATGCTGTTCGACGATATGGCGGTGGATGTATTTGAAATTATCCTCTACTTCACGGAAGTCGCTGAGCAGTTCATGGCTCAGCCGGGTGAACCATTCCAGTCTTTCGCGCAGCTGGGCGTTTGTGTAAATTTCGGGTTTGAACCCCATCTCGATGCGTTTGATCTCCTTGTCTATTTCCGCCTTGCGGTTCTTCAGCTCTTCCAGTCTTTTAGCCGCATTGTCCTCTGTGTATTCCACCATTTCACGCAGGGTCTGGAAGAGAAAGCGGAAACGGCTTTCCGTGCCCACGAATTGTCTTTTTTCCAGTGATTGCAACCATTGGAAGAGCTTTTCGGTATGTGCGCTGAGCTGGTATTGAGTGACGGCGTCCTCGTCGGGAAAATCCTGCAGGAGCCGGCGTTGTACCCAGTTGAGAAGATATTTGCGGGCGCGGCTTTCCTCATCCTCTCCAAATTCAATGCGGGCCTCTTCCAGGTCTTCGGTCCCTTCCGAATGGTTGCGGAGCTCTTCGGCCAGGAGGCTGATGAGACCGGGTTCGGGGAGGGATAAAATATTTTCCGTCTTGAATGCTGAAAAAAGGAAAGGGATCACCCAATGTGCATTTCGCATACGGACGATCTGCACGGCGGGCGCGGATTCAAATAAATAGGATATATCCGGAGTCGACATCTATAGCCACATTAAATGTGCGGGAATAGTGCTCTGAAAAAATTAGCCCTATTCCCGCAAACGGCTAATATCCGACCTTCGGTCGAACCGCTTCCGCGGTTCAGGGACGTAAATTATGGATTCCATCGAAACAAACGGATAGGAAAATCCCCGATGGGGATAAACATGGCATTTAGGTGGAAATTAACTTTTGGCGGTTTTGGAGACCTTATAGAGGACATGTTCGCATAGCCAATTGCCGGCGGGTATGGCCGGATGAAGGAAAGTTCCCTGCCGGACCATGCCGATGCGGATCATCACTTTTTCGGAAGGGAGGTTGTGGATGGAGGTAAAGGAATAGATATCCATCATATCCCATTTTTGGAATCCGGCTTCCAGGCAGGCGGTCGCGCCTTCAGTCGCCAGGCCTTGTCCCCAGAAAGGGGCGGCGAGCCGCCATCCTATTTCGATGCAGGGCGTAAAGTAACTCATGAATATCGGATGAGAGAAGCCGATAAAACCAATAAAATCTCCTGTCGCCTTTAACTCGGCGGCAAACAGGCCGTAGCCGTATTTACGGATGTTGTCACCGATGACGGCAATATGCGACAACGATTCTTCCCTGCGGAGCAGATTGGGAAAATACATTCTCACCTGCTGATCCTGGTTCATTTGGATGAAGGGTTCGTGGTCGGATGGTTGCCAGCTGCGCAGCAACAGGCGGTCAGTCTGAATATAGGTAGTGGTTGTCAATTATTTTTTTTCTTCTGAGATCCGGCAATAATAGACATGGTTTTCATGATCTTCTTGTGCCCCAGCGGGATCTCTGCAGTGAGCGTTACGTTTATGTCCAACAAGTCAGCAATCAATAACAAATCGTCGAAAGAAGGAGATACCAGGCCTTCCAGTATCCTTTTTATTTCCGTATATGACCTATTTGTCTTTTTTACCATGTCCTCTATGGTAAAGTCCTTTTCTTTTGCGAGTGTGTGCAAGTATTTGCAAAACACCATACGCATTCTTTTTATCCTTTCCATAATGTTAGTATTTGAGGTTAAAAAGACCTGGAGTTACTTAGACAATTACTATGCCATTTGCGCTCAATATTTTAACGCTTACTTAACTTATAGGAAGTACCGAAAATGGGGTAGATTACATTTTATAATTTTGGTTTGCTATGCGCAGGAGGTCATTTCTTAAACGTACAGGTCTTATTGCCACGGCGTTGTCGCTGGCGGAGGCCGCGGTGTTAGCTGATGCCGGCGTCATGCCGGCAAACAAGCTACCGAAATGGAAGGGCTTTAATTTGCTGGATTTTTATTCACCTGATCCGGCTCCGGCCGTGCGACCCACGACGGAGGCACATTTCAAATGGATGCGTGACTGGGGTTTTGATTTTATAAGGATACCGATTGCCTATCCGCATTATTTGCAGTTCGACCGGAGCAGGGATATCGGGCCGGAGGATGTTTATAAGATAGATAAACAGAAGGTGGAAGAGATACAGTCATTGGTGGAGATGGCGCATAAATATGGTATGCATGCCTGTCTCAATCTTCACAGGGCGCCGGGATATTGTGTCAATGCAGGTTTTCACGAGCCGTACAATCTATGGACGGACCAGGCGGCGCTGGATGCCTTTTGTTTTCACTGGAATATGTGGGCGAAACTATACAGGCATGTTTCCCGGAAGAAGATCAGTTTCGATCTTCTGAACGAGCCCAGCATGCGGGAGGATATGAATGATCAGCATTCGAGGTCCGGCGCGGTGCCCGGATCGGTATACAGGAAAGTAGCGAAAGCAGCGCTGGAGGCTATCCGTAAGGAGAACCCCGGTCACCTGGTGATCGCAGACGGCAACAGTGGAGGCAACAATGTGATCCCCGAGCTGCTGGACATGGATATTGCGCAAAGCTGCCGGGGATACTATCCACACGCCATCTCTCATTATAAAGCGCCCTGGGCGAATAAGGACCCGGATCATCTGCCGGAACCGTTGTGGCCGGGGCAGGTGGGAAATCAATATCTCAGCCGGCCGATGCTGGAAAAGTATTATCAACCCTGGATCGAACTGGCGCAAAAAGGCGTCGGCGTGCATTGCGGCGAATGCGGCGCCTGGAAGAAAACGCCGCACGATGTTTTTATCGCATGGTTTACGGATGTACTGGATATTCTTTCTACGCACCAGATAGGATTTGCCGTCTGGAATTTTATCGGTGATTTTGGTATATTGGATTCCGGCAGGGAAGATGTGACTTATGAGGACTGGCATGGACATAAGTTAGACAGGCAGTTATTGAACTTATTACAAAAGCAGTGAGAAAATGATGGAATACCGTATCGCTAAAGGTATGCGGGTCTTTGTATATATCAGTTTGGCGTTGTTCGCGTTCATGGGCATTTATTTCCTGGTCGCTGTCTTTGGGGACCTTCCGGCAAACCAGGTAGCTCTGTCGCTATTCATGGGTATTTTTATGATCTTGTTCGCAGTTTGGGGGTTGGCCCATGTGTTACGTACGCGGTTGACCATCGACGAGCGCGCGGTGACATTGCAGACCGGCTTCCGTACAAAGACGATCCTTCTGAAGGATATAGCGGGATATCGGATAGCGGGGTATAACCAACTATTTCTTGTTCCTAAGAGTGGCCGGAAGGCGTTGCAAATACCGACTGGCCTGGAGCGAGCTAAAGAGCTGCATGAATGGGCGCGTGCGAGGTTTGACAATACGAATATGCTTCAGGAGCAGGCAGACACGCAGGAGATCCTGGCAGATCAGCGATTCGGGCAAACGCAGGATGACCGGTGGTTAAGCCTGAAACGGGCCAAGGGTATTGCCAGTGCCGGGTCCGCCAATGGACTGGCGTTGTTGTTATGGGTGATGTTCTATCCACAGCCGTATGAATGGCTGATGATCATATTACTCATTGTCCCCTGGGTGGGTGTTTATGGCACCTGGTATTCCAGGGGCCTGATCAGGTTGACAGCAAAAAAAGGCAGCGGCTATCCTACCCTGTTGTTGCTTATTTTATTGCCGGTGGTGGGACTGTTATACGCCGTTCTGCGGGATTATAGTATCTATAATTTTTCCGGGAAGGGATGGGCGATACTGGTGGCAGCGACCTTGCTGACATCGGCGATCTGCATCATTGCCTGTGCGAAATCCATTGCGCCGGAAGACAGAAAGGGGCTGATCGTTTTTTTTGTCATTGTCATGTCGGCGGCTTATAGTTTTGGATCGGTCGTTTTTATCAATTGTTTTTATGACCGCAGTGAGCCGGAGATATGGCGGGCGCAGGTATTGCAGAAACGGGTCAGCACCGGCAACTACGGGACCACCTCCAATTATTACCTGGAATTATCTGCCTGGGGAAGATTTAAAAAGGGAGAGGACTTCGAAGTTCCAAAGAAAGTATATAATGATGTCAACAATGGGGATACCGTGAACGTATTTCTGCGCCAGGGGAAGTGGAATATCCCCTGGTACTGGGTGACGCCATAACCAGGGCGGATCGTTATGCCGGCGTACATTCCACCAGGTATTGATCGGATCTGTCTTTATGCAATAGGGTGACTTTCCAGCCTTCTTTTTCCGCGATGCGGGTGAGTGTGCGCCGGTCGACAAAGAGCCAGCTGAACCATTCGCCGCGCATACGACGGTATTCATATTGATAATGCACTTCCCCATAATAGGGCTCTTCTTTGGGTGGTTTGCCCTGGTAGAGATAGGCGATATCGGAAGAATCGAAGACAAGACGGCCGCCGGGGCGTAAGAGCCTGCGGGCTTTTTGAAAAAAGATATGAAGCCCGTCGAGGGTGCCGGCCAGACCGATGCCATTCATCAACAGAAGAAGTGTATCGTATTTTTTATGCGTTTTGAGCGTGAAGAAGTCCTGGCAAAGGATTTGTTGGATGCCTCTTTTCTTCATCACCTTTGCATTCAGGGGTGACATATCAAGGGCTGTGACGTTCATGCCTGTCTGTTGCAGAAAGAGAGCATGGCTGCCGGCGCCGGCGCCGATGTCGAGGATACGGCCACGGCAATGTTGGAGCGCAGTCCATTCCAGCCCGGGCATATCATCGGCATTACGAAAATAGATCTCCACCGGCATCTTTTCCTTTGGTCCATATTCGTTACGAACCCAGAGCGTACCGGTGGAGGTCTTATGATAATAGTCTGTGATGGCTTGTCCCAGGATGTCCTTCATATCAAGGCTTATTCGACAGGCGGAACGGATTTGCCTTTGATGCCGGCCCGGCGTCTTAATTCATTGATGGGCATATCGAGCTGGCGACCGATGGGCCGGCCATCCCTATAGGTGATCACTTTCAGCATATCCGCATCTTTTGGCACTGTGAGGGGATGGGTGTATTTCGGATAGAAATTATCAGGATTGGAATTGTCAAAGCTGTAATAGATATCCAGCCCCGGTATCTCCGTAAAAAGTTCGATGGAGAGGGAGTCTTCGGCGCCGGGATCTTTTTTTGCCGTAAAACCGGCATCGTATAGGGAGCGGGCATACTTCACCTGTTGCACATCCATTCTCTGGAAGGTCACCTCCGTCCTCCGGACAAAGTCATTCCAATTCTTTTTTTCTTTGGGGGACCAGAGACATTCCGCTACGGCCAGGCTGCGGGGCCACACCATATATTGTAAGTGGCGGGTGTTGAAGACCTGTTCAGTCCAGAGATTGGCTTGTCCGCCTTTTATAAGGGATGGATCCACGCCATCCGGGACGGGTTCAAAGGAATAGGCGGTGTTAAGACGAAGGGTGGCGTATACAGGAGGCTCGATGATGGCATCGCCCTGCATATAGTCAAGGTATACAAAAGTAGTGGGGGACATGACGACCTGGTGGCCCATCTTAGCGGCCTCGATACCACCTTTTATGCCCCGCCAGCTCATAACGGCTGCGTTGGGCGCAAGACCACCTTCCAGGATCTCGTCCCAGCCAATGACTTTTTTGCCTTTGGATTCTACGATCTTTTCAACCCGTTTTTCAAAATAGCTTTGGACCTCCTGCATATTCTTCAGCCCTTCCTTTTGCATCAGCTGCCGGATGGCATCGCTTTTTTCCCAGAAATTCTTGGCGCATTCATCGCCGCCCACATGGATATATTCGAACGGGAAAAGAGCGGCCACCTCCGTAAATACCTTATCCAGGAAAGGGTATACTTTTTCATTAGCGGGACAAAGCGTGTTGTCTATGATGGCAGAGAAACCGCCGGGATACCAGTTCATAAATTTTTCGCCGGAGTTGACCTTATATTTATCGGCGCCTTCCGTGCAGGAAAGCTCCGGGTAGGAGGCGATGGCGGCTAAGGAGTGACCGGGAATGTCCACTTCAGGGAGAACGCTTACAAAACGATCTTTTGCGTACCGGACAAGCTCCCTGATATCGTCCTGTGTATAGAAGCCGCCGTAGTTACGAGGCTCATTGTCTGCAGGAGCGGCAAACCCGCCAAAGCGTCCTTCGCGTTTAGCGTTCCAGGCGCCGACTTCCGTCAGCTTTGGGAGGGACTTGATCTCGATACGCCAGCCCTGGTCGTCGGTGAGATGCCAGTGAAGAACGTTGTACTTATATTTCACCATTTCGTCGATGAAGTCCTTTACCTCCTGTTTGGTAAAGAAATGACGGGAAACGTCGAGCATGAGGCCGCGCCAGCCAAAGCGGGGGTAATCGCGTATGGTGACAAGTGGGACCTGCCAGTTGATATTTTTAATGGTCGTATGGCTTTCTATTTCTTTTGGGAGCAGCTGTAACAGCGTCTGTGCGCCATAGAATATGCCGGCCGGTCTATTGGCTTTGATGCGTACGCCGGTAGTGCTGACAGAGAGATCATAACCTTCGTCTCCCAGGGCGGCATCGGGCGTTTTGTTTAATGTAAGATGGATCGTCGCGGCGGCGGTGCCTGATTTGCTGATGATGGTGGTGCGACCGGTGGCGGCCTGCAGGTGATTCTGCAGGTCTGTTATGGATTGCTGCAGGCTTTCCTGGCTTTGGGTTTCGATGCTGATAGTGGCGGGAAGGGTAAAGAATCCCTGTCCGGGCGTCAGGCTGGCGGGAGCGGGGATAATGGATATGTTCGCGGATTGCGAAAAGGCGGCAAGCAGGGAACAGGTTGTCAGGATCGTAAAGAGTATCTTTCTCATAAAGCGTGTATGGGATTTATATAAGTATAGAGCTGCATGATAGCGGTTTGTAACACCAAAAACGATTCTTTTTGAAAAAAGATACCTTTTTAAAAGATATCTTCTATGGACAAGGTACGGTCACTGAAGGTAAAAGTATCACCTATCTTTTTATTTAGCAGTATTTTGGCCAGGGGTGCTCCGGGAGAAAGGAATAAGACGGTTTTGCCGTCCACCGTCCGTTTGCCCAGGCCGGCAGCGATGAAGAATGCAATGCCCGGGCATTGGATAAAGGCCCCGGGAGTGGCCGAGGAGCAGAGAATGTCGGCGCGTACCTGCAGCAAGGCTGTGTGCTCGCGTTTATATTCCGCCTGCTGACGGGCGTACATCTCCTGTTGAAGGTGACCCATTGCGCGGCCCGTTTCATACTTATCGCCGGCGGAGCTTTTTTCTTCCTGGTTGGCGGCCTCCTGTGCCTGATTGGCGGACTGACGGGCGACCGCGATGCGTTCGAGGATCAGGTGGAGACCGAATTGTTTGAGCGCTGCTTTCAGGGCCAGCTTTTCAGTATTGTCCATTTTGTTTCGGAATGGGGTTTTCAGCTAACACTGATCTTCAGCACCAGCTTTTTTACCGACTCAGGCTGGATGTTGCACACTTCCGGCTGGTGGATATCGGTAGGAAAGAAAATGATAAACTGACCGGGTTTGAGACGGATATAGCTCAGGTCGCCCTCCGGGATGGAATAGAGGGAGAAATCCTTTTCTTCATTATAGGCAGTCGTAGGCTGCTGTCCATTGAGCGGCGCATAGCCGAATTTTTCGGTGCCGGCGATCATGATCTGGATATCGGCATAGTCGCGATGGCTTTCGGGGTCGCATTCCTCAACGGGTTTGGTGGTATATTCATTGACGATGGCGAAGGCGTTGTCCCCGTCGATGTCGTGTTTGCCCACGGGCAGGGCATTGAGGTCAGTGGTCAGTGCGAAATCGATGGCTTTTGCAAAATGCGGATTGATGGTCTTGTACCAGAATAGCTGGGAGAGCGTCGAGGTGATCATTTGGTTATGAGATTGAGGAGCAAAATTAGGACTGGCTAATAATCCCGCAAAATAAAAAAGCTCCTATGGTGGGAGCCTGGTGGCTTGTTGAACGAAGCCAGTAAGTACCTTTGTTTATTAAAATTTAATTATGCGAAAACTAATATTAGAAGAGTGGATGTCGTTAGATGGGTTTGTTACGGACAAAAATAATGAACTCGACTTTTTTACGAATCTTACTCCAGAACAAAATACGTATTCGGATCGTGATCAATTGAAATTCCTGGAAACTGTTGATACTATATTACTAGGGCGTAAAACCTATGACCTGTTTGTTGACTTTTGGCCTAATGCCACAATCAATCAGGAAGTGATTGCGGATAAACTCAATGAAATTGATAAAGTTGTTTTTAGTAATACGCTTACAAAAGCTCCATGGGGGAAATGGAAGGATGCAGAAATAATTAAAGGCGAATTAATCAACGCAATTCGTGAACTTAAATCCAGACCTGGGAAAAATATTGTTTTATGGGGAAGTATTTCGTTAGCACAATCATTAATGAAAGAAGATTTGATAGATGAATATCACATACAACTTTGCCCAATATTAAACGGAGGAGGTAGAAATCTGTTTACCCAAGAAATAAAGGTTGACAAATTAAAACTTATAGAAATTCGCAATTATAATACTGGTACAGTATTCTTAAATTATGAGCCTATTAGATAGTCTCTATGCCTGCAGCTAATACTGCATAAAGCGCCGACGTCAGTTGCAAGCTTGAATCAAACATACCATTTTATGGAACAAAGTAGTCGATTAGTTCTTTCCCGTTTCTTTTCGGTTGAACCCTACGCTGTTTTCGATGCCTGGACAAAACCTGAATTGATGAAATCCTGGCTATTTAAAAGTCCTGATAACGAAATTATTTCTGTAAAGACAGATTTAAAAGTCGGCGGTAAATTTTCAATTTTAGAATTAGATAAAAATGAAAAGATTGACCATTTCGGCGAATATTTAGAAATAGGAAGACCTAATAAATTAGTTTTTACATTAGAAGTTCCCAGGCATTTTTCCGGAGTAAGCAAAGTATCAATTGAAATAAGAGATAAACAGAATGGTTGTGAA
>Ga0105240_10000447_pt1 | contig 75976 bp, 44 predicted proteins | sample KBSC54metaG_FD_80426 | JGI IMG/M metagenome (GOLD analysis project Ga0105240, IMG submission 80426) | Corn rhizosphere microbial communities from Kellogg Biological Station, Michigan, USA - KBS C5-4 metaG | ecosystem: Host-associated > Plants > Roots > Rhizosphere > Soil | place: Michigan, USA...
ATCTGATTCCGACAAATTATCCACTTTGTTCCATCTTGCAAGCCATCCCATATAATACCTCGCAAGATGATAACTCAACCCACTCTCCTCATCCCGCTCCATTCCCGTATACCGATACCGTTTCGCGGCCGCCTTGATCGTTGAATCGAGCGCCTGGTACGAGGTGCTGCCGTAAGGCGTGTATTCCTCATAGGAAATCACCCTCCCTTGATCATCCAGCTCCAGGCTGGCCGAGCCGAGGTGGTTACTGAATTGATAACGGATCAGCTGCCCCGGTGAATTGTCATCGGAGGTGTTTACGGTCTTGGTTTCAACCAGGGCAAGGCGCTGTTTGTCGTCCATGACGTGCAGGCTCTGGCGCTCCAGGGTGACGCTGGTGCCCTGCCCGTCGTATTCACGGTAGATCTCGAGGCCGCCGAGATAAATGCGCTCTTTCATGCGCGTGCCGTTCATTCGCTCAGTAACTTTACGCGCGCGCTGGCCCGCGGCATCGTAGACATAGAAAGTGCGCTCGCCTTGTCGTGCGTTGCCATCCACGTCCTCTGCGTTCACCGCCTGGCGTTGCGACAGACGCAATTGATCCTTGAAGTTCCACCGCATGGCCTGAAGTTGCGGCATGCGTCGCATGCTGCCGTGGGCATCGTAGCCGTCACCGGAGGTGCTGTAGGTTTCGGTGGTCGCTCCAATGGTGGTGCGGGTCAGGCGATTGTTGAATTTGGCAGGCTCGAGGAGGCTGGGTTCCTCATGGGTGTAGTGCCGGGTCCAGCCGGGGTTGACCGGGTCGGTACCGTGATGGATGAAATGCAGGAAGTTTCCGACGGGGTCGTATTGGTACTGCTCCAGATACCGGCCCATGGCACTGCCTTCCCCGGGTTGAGGAAGTCCGACTTGCGGTGCGTCATTGTATGAGCTCGGAACGGGGGAACCGCCGGCCTGTCCCAGGTGCTCCCGTCCGGTCGCTTCGATCAGGCGGTATACCGCGTCGTAGGTGTAGTCGTTGCTGGGCTCGACGCGTTGGTTTTTGAAGAACACCGTCTGTTGCGCATTGTCCTGGATGTGGGTGATGTTGCCTGCCGGATCGTAGATGTAGCCGAGATCCTGGAGCGAGGTGGCGCTGCTGCGTGTGAGGAGGCGGCTGAGCCGGAAGGTGTCCGGCTCGTATGTATAGCGGGTGCTCGCGCCGTTGCCGTATTGGATCAGTGTGCGTTGTCCCTTGGCGTCGTAGTCGATGTTGGCAACAAACGACGTGGTGTTAGCGGCCCCTTGCAGGTTGACGTCCACCTTCTCGAGCAGGTTGGCTTCGTTATAGGTCGGGCGGTAAATGCTGTTGTCCGCCGTGGATAACGTGATTGGCCGGTTCAGTGCGTCATAGGTCGTGTTGCTGGCAAAGGACTGGCCGGAGGGTTGCGGCTGGCTCCAGTCGATGATGTTCTTGTAATCGGGTGCCAGTTCCCGAGTGCCGCCTTTCGGATTGCCCTTGAAGTCATAGTCGCCGGCGGTGACCACGCCTGCGTTGTCGAAGTGCTTGAATATCTTGCCGCGCAGGTTACCTTGCCGCTGCTGATCTGGAGTGAGGCCGGAGTCGGAACTGTCGCCGTAGATAGTCCGTTCGAACAGGATGGGGTTGGCATAGACGCTTGTATCCGGCTCGGCCGGATCGCCGCCCTCCACCCAGGATCGCAGCGGCCGACGCGTGAGGTCGTATTGGGTGCTGCATCTGTACAGGCGGCTGTTCCAGGCAAACAGGATCTGGCCGGCTGCGTCGTGCAAGGTCCAGCGCTCGCCTGCCTCTATACTGGACTGGTGGATGCGGTTGCCCAGCATGTCGTAGTCGTAGCGCATGACCAGGCGGCCCAGGTCGTCGCCCGCCTGGATGACGGCATCGCGCACCGCGCGTTGGTTGCCTTCGATATCGAGCGCGACTCGCGTCGAATAGAATTCCTCCTGTGGCGGGTCCGCCGGCGGTGCGTCGCTGAACTTGAAGCGGTTATGGGAGATGGTGAGGAAAGTGCGGCCCAGGACGTCAGCGTGCGCTACGGCGGGCGTGTTGGCATGGAGGGCGGTCGCAGTGGCGGCGGCTTGCTCGTCCGTGCCCAGGCTCCCGCCGATCCGTCGTTGGTACCAGGTCTGCCAATCGGGCGGTTGAGCCGCGAAATACCCCGCCATGTATCCGGCAGTATCGGGATCGCTGCGAGGGTCCCCGGTCTCGATGCCGTTCGGTGCGGCCGTGTCGTTAACGTCGAGGCGGGTCTGCTGCCATGGGTCGAACACCACTTTGTTGTAGGTATGGTTCGGTTGCAGGGTTGCCACGAGGCGGCCAAGCGGGTCGTAGAAGAGCACGGGGCTCACCCCGGTGTCGGTGAGCTCGCGCTCCGGCTCGTATAAATGCGTGCTGCTGAAGAAGGGCTCGTACTGCCTGACCGGCTTACCTTTGTTGTTGAACACGGTGCGGCCGGTGCCCACCCAGCGGGGACTGGCCGGCATCATCACGGTGTGTCCGCCGTCGAGCACCAGTGTGCCGGGTGTTATATCGCCACCCGGGTTGACCTGGTTGGCATTGCGCTGGGGGGCGTCGCCCGGCTCGGCCTGGATCTTCTTCTGGATTTCGCGCCCGAAGCCGTCCGAATACGAAAATCCGAGTTGGATCTTTGATTCACCGCCGGCAAGGTCGGCGACATGGGTCTCGCGCGCCAGCGTGGCTGAAAACGGGGGCTCGCCGCAGCGCCGGAAGCGATCGACGTCGTACACCATGCGTGTGGTCGCCTGGCCGAGCAGGCTCGGGGCCTGGCCGAGCGGGTCAGCGACAAATTCCTGGAGGATGACCCGGGTCAGATCGGCGTCAAAGCCTGCGAGCACATCCCCCTCCACGAGGGCAGGAGCACTCTTGCCCATCACGGCTGTGGCGACTACCAGGCCCAGGGCATCGAAGGCTGCCTGCATGCGGTTGCCGTTGGGGTCGGTCACGGCCTGCGCCTGCAGCACGCGGTAATCGTGAGCGGCGCTGATGACGTTGCCTACGGCATCGACGGTTTGGTTCGGAAGCAGATCATAGGCGTCGTAAGTGACACTGGATTCGGTATTCCATTGATCCGAATAGAAGGGATCGCGATAACGGCACGGCAGAAAGAAATGTTCCTTCGCGTATCCCAGCTCGACGGACGCGCTGTCGTTGGCTCCCGGCGAGAAGAACATGCATCCGGACGGAACCCACCAGTGTTGGTCACCGTCCAGATCGACATAACCGCCGTGGTCACCGCCACTGCCGGCGAGTAAGGTGGACGGATTGCCCGCGAGCAGATCCGTGCCATTTCGTTGGTAGACCTGCTGCAACAGTCCGGGCGTAAACGCGAGCCGGTAAGCCTCTCCTGCCGTAGCACGCGGCTCGAGCTGACCTTTGGCCAGTAGCGTGCTGAGGTCGTCCTTGCGATAGAGGCTGCGCTGGCAGTGGATGAGTCGTTTTTGCGGTTGGTTTGGATCGGCTGCCTGCTCGTAGGGAATCTCCTGCAGATTGGCGCAGCGCTGCAGGTTGGCGCCGGTGAAATCGGCGTAGCTGAAGCGACTGGTGCCGGGCGCGACTTGCAGACCGGTAATCTCGTAAGTGCGTGCCTCGGCAGGAAGCGGCGCCCGATGGTCCTCCGGCCATGTCGAGATGTCGTCGATCGCGTTCGTGAGGTCGTTCTCGACATAAGTGACCAGGAGTTGCTCCTGGCGCGCCTTGTCATCGGCATTCTGCAGGGGACTTTGGCCGGGTGTGCGACCATAGGCGATGGCGAGCGATTTCAGCACGTTGCCGTAGGCATCCACTTCGAGCGTCATGGCATGTCCGACGCGCGGATCGCCGGTATTGCGCTCGTAGTGGTAGCTCAACGCCTCGCGTGGATGAGTGAAGAACACCGCGTAGCGGTTGATGGCCTGCTTTTGCAGGCATTCGACGCTGAAGTTCTGCTCGGTGACGGTGTAGGGAATGCCTTGTCTGGCCGATCCGTCGAGCGCATAGATTTCCTGGCGCAGCATCGAGCCCTTCAGTGCCCGGCAGGCTTCCCGCTCCTCGGCGAGGGTGAGTCCCGCCGGCAAAATGGTATCGTCCAGGAGGAGCGCTTCGGCCGCGGCGTCTCCGGTGCTATCGGCGGTGCGATTCGGAATGAAGTATTCGCCCACATCCTGATCGTCGAGCAGTCCGGCGAAATAGTTCGATACCCGGTTGCGGCAACGGTAGATTCCGGTGTGATACCAGGTCCTGGTGTACGCAGGCGGTACATGTGAGGCCGGATCGATGTTGTCGGCGCTCATGAAGTCATCGCTCTGACTGAACGCCGTAAAGCCCTCCGAGTCCCACTGCTCGACCATGCCGAAGCCACGGAACTCGCGCTCTACCCCGTCGAAGTAGCCGTGGTGATAGGCATAACGCGTGACAAAGCGATTGTTGCTGATGTGGTCGAAAGTCGCGACTCGCTCGACTACGTGTACGGGAAAAGGCAGCCGGGTGATCCAGGGTTTCCCGGCAAGTTTGTCAGCCAGATAGAAGTGCGTGGAGGAAACGTAGCTCACCCGGGTTTCAGCGCCGAGATTGTTGATAGTGTTGATGAGCAGGTGCGGTTTCTGCCCCGCCATCAGGTCGATGTAGCGCATCGGGCGGCGTGCATTTCCCGGCAGAGGCGACGACCATACCAGGCAGGCGGTACCGCGCCCGAGCAGGTCCACCACCCGCACGTCCGTGAGCTGATCCACCGGGGGTAGTTGCGGCAGGGGTGCGGCCTCGCTCCAAGCGTTGCCGGACTGGTTGAAATAAACGCACGCGGCGGCGCGCCCGAGGTAGATGATGTCGGTCACGCCATTGCCGTCGACGTCGGCCAGCCTGATGCGCCTTGGCTCAAACAAATCCTGGGTATCGAACCACGGCGCGTTATCCATGGTGACCTTGGCGCCGAAGCGACCGTATCCAAGGTTTGGCCAGTAGCACACCTCCCCGTTGCGGATACGCACAATATCAGTGAGGCCATCGCCGGACATGTCCGAGAGGAAGATCGTCTCGGTACCGTCCGCAAACAGCAGATGCGGCCCCTGCTCTTCGTCGAACGGTTTCAGGATGCGCACGGCCGGTGCGAATCCTTCTTTGGCCAGGGAGGCGTACCAGACGAATGCGCTATCCTCGGAAATCACCACATCGGGGCGGCCGTCACCGGTGAGGTCGAGAAATCTCAAATTGAGATCGTTCCAGTCTATGTTGGGCAGATGGCGGAAGGCGCGGAACGGGTCCCAGCTGGCATTTTGCGTGCGGGCAAAAAAGCCCGGGGTCGGGGATTCCAGCAGCACCACGTCCAACTGGCCGTTACCGTCCAGGTCGAGCAACTGGTGGGCGGCGCCGGCCTGAGCCGGGATTTTCGCCACGAGTTGACTCGGCCCGAACTCGCCCTCCCCCAGGTTGTCCTTGTAGTACCACGCGCCGGCTCGCTCGCTCAGCACGCCGGCGATGCTCTCGCTGTTGAGGTCTACCCACTCATATTCGCGGCCGCCGAGGCCCACGGGCAGGTTCTCGAGGCTATCGGAGCCGATTTCAACAATGGGCAGTTGCGCCATGGCCGGTGGTTGGGGTCCCTGGCTGTAGGTGAATTCCACCGGGGGCAGGGATTTCCTGAGATAGCGGTCGAGCCAGGTCTGGTGGGTATCCCGTTGGCGCACGAACCCTGAGTGAGTGACCGACTGCATGTAGGTGGCAATCGGGCTGTCGTTGTAGGAAAACTCGGTGGCCCCCACCAGGCACGCAGTGGCGCCCAACTCGCTGAAGGAGTGGAACATCAGTACGCGCCGGCACAGCCGGTAGCTGCGGACCTCGAATCCCGCGCGATAGCTGGAAAAAGGATCGGCGCGCCGCAGCCAGGCGGTCGGCTGCGGTGGATCGCTCCAGGCTTCGATATAAAAAGGATCGGCGCCCGGGGTGCTGTAGTGCCTGTAGTGATTTTCGCCGTAGTCGAAAACCATCTGAAAATGCCAGTCGAGCCGCGCTGGATCCGGCTCGACCAGGCGGGAGGTGCTGTTACAGTATTTGATACGTTTGATGTAGCGGTTGGCGGAACGCGCTGTGGGCGTCCGGTTGCGTTCGCTGGCACTGGTCAGATCGATGTTGTCGGAATTTTCCGCTACGTATTCGTAGACGATGACGTTTCCCTTGTCGTCGTAGCTCGAACAGAGGAGCCAGCTGAAGACGTGACTGGGATCACCTGGATCGGCGATCCGGCTGTTGGCGTCCTTGCCGTACCAACTCGTGATGTTGTCCTTGGATATGGAGCGCCAGAAGCAATCCCGCGGATCCCTGGTATTCGTCCAACGCTCTATGCGTGCGAACGGGCCCTCGATGCGCGGCCGATAGTGATGGATGGTGTAGCCTGGCGCGGTGGTGGTATCGACCACGCGTCTTCCCTGGTCATCCAGTGTCGGCACCAGATCTTCGGTGCCCGAGAGCACGAACACGTCAGAGTCGTCTACGTCGTCATAGCGGGGAAGCGCACTGAAATACCTGGGCAAGCCCTTGTCAGTCTTGCGGGTGATTTCCGGCAGGGACAGTTCCCAACCCAGGCCGAATATGCCGCTGCCTGAGCCCGAGTTGTAGGAAAGGGTGAGTTGCGGGCCGAATCCTGAGCGCCCGGGAGTAACGGCGATCGGCACCGACAGGGAGCCCGTTCCGGTCACGGGATTTGCGGCGAACTTCTCGCCCATGCCGCTGATGGCACCTCCGCCCTTCGGCAGGACGATCGCGGGCGCCAAACCGCGATTGGCTGCGCGGTCGGCATCACCTTCCGTCTGATCAGCAGGCCGCATCACTCCTCCCGGAGGTTTTCCACGCCTGTAATACGTATCGTAATCACCGCGTGCAAAGGGACAGGGGAGGCACGGTCGCGAAGTGCTGACCGAAGCGCACTCGGCTAATGTCTCACTGGCACCGAGGCCGCCAACTCAGGTGAGCAAGGACTCGCCCTGCAGCGCGCGATGCAGGTAGATGCGCGCCTTTTCCCAGTGACGCTTGACCGTGCGCTCAGACACACCACGCAGGGCGCCAATTTCGGCGAAGGACAGGCCGCAGTAGAACTTCAAATCGACAACTTCCGCCAACGCCGGCTCTACAGCCGCGAGCTCTTCGAGCGCATCGGCAATGTGCTCCAGCGGTCCAGGGTCGGCGCTTTGCGCGCCACAGGTGGTGCCGAGCGAGGTGATTTCGAAGAGTCCCCCACGCTTTTGCGCCTGACGTTGGCGGGCATAGTCAACGATGAGGCCGCGCATGGCGTGAGCGGCATAACTCATGAACCGACCGCGATCAGGAAAGGACAGCCCTTCCCGCCCCGAGACGGCCAGGTAGGCTTCATGCAGCAAGGTAGTCACTCCGAGCGGCTGACTGCTCCCCTGACGCGCCAATTCCTTCCTGGCCAGGCGATGCAGCTCTGTGTAGAACACCTGAAACAGGCGCTCGCGCGCCTTGGGGTCGCCCGTGTTGGCCTGGGCAAACAGCGCTTCGATTTCAGCGTCCATGGTGGCCGGGGCGTCGGAATTCCTGGCAGGAGACTAGCAGAGCCTGGCGGCGAAATCCCCGTGTCATCCCCAAGCAGGCGAGTTACGGGCCGGCTCGTGACGAAGCACTCAGCAGCTGCTCCGCGGTACGAGTATTCGGCGCATCATTCCCGATGGAAGGACGGAACTGGTCCAGAGCGGCCCTGAACGCTGCCTGCGCGTCGGTCACTTCGCCTTGCGCCTGAAGGGCCCTGCCCAAGGCGAGATCGACCAGGCCCAGGAATGTCGACGGAAAGTCGGGTCTGGCCGCTTGCCGGAATAGATCGCGAGCTGACTCGGCGTCCGCGCGGGCGTCCTCGAAGTGATGCATGTCGAGCTCGACCTGGGCTCGCCACAACTTCAGACGCGGAATCGCCTCGTTGCCCTGCTCACTCTGCCGGGCCATCTGCAGGGCCCGATTCATCCAGGAGATCGCGATCGGCAAATCGCCAGCGGCCTGCGCGACTCGCCCCTGTTCAGCGATCAGGGAATATCGCGCCACATGGCCGGGGGGATACATCCGCTCGATACGGGGCGCCGCTTCCGCCAAGGCGGCCCGGGCGCGCGCCACGTCGCCCTGCTGACGATAGATAGCGGCGCGCAGTAGCAGCGCCTGGTTGACGACAATGTCGTCCTGGGTCTGCTTCGCGCTCACGTAAGCGCGCTCAGCGTAATTGGCAGCTTCCGCCAAATGACCGAGATCCGCCAGCGTGCGGGCGTAGTTGTTGAGCAGCACCGGTGCCACATGGGCTTCGGTTTTGTCTACGCTGCCGATATCAATGGCGCGGCGGAACAGTTGCGCGGACTCGAGTGTCCGACCCATGCGAGCCAACACCAGACCCCAGTTGTTCAGCACGGTGCCGGCCCTTTCGGTGTGCTCGCGTCCTAGCGCGACCAGGCTGTTGAATGTCCGTGTAAATTCCCTGTCGGCATCGCTATAACGTCCCGCCTCACGATAGGACTCGGCCAGTTCCATTTGGATTCGCGTCCGCAGTACTGCGGACGCATAGCGAACTTCCGGCAGAAGCTTCTGCGCGGCCTCCACTCGCTCGACGGCGAGTCCGACTTGACCCGCGTTGCGCTCGAGCCCACTCGCGCGCAGCAGACAGCCAATCCGATCCGGCGCGAACTGTGGCTGGGCTGGCAGCTCACTCAGAGCGTCGTTCACCAGCCGCTCGCCACGATCGAATTCGCCCCTGTCACTCAACGCATCCGCCAGCGCGCACGCGGCCTTTGCGCGCACGGAGCGATCCGTGACCTGACGCGAAAGTGCGTATGCGGCCGACAGCAGCCGCACGCTGCGCTTGGTATCCTCAAACATGTTGTATTGATGGCCGACCGCCACCATCATCTCGATCCGATTTTCCTGACTCTCAGCGTTCTGGTGGTCAATCGCACGTTCCGCACGTTCCAGCAAATCCGTCGCAGTGAACGGCTTTCCGGAGGGTCCGGCATCGGCGATCAGAAATGAGTCGAGCTCGTTGAGAGCGTCGGCGCGAGCGGCTGCGCGCAGCGCGTAGTCAAGCTGGCTCTGCGCGTTGTTGGCTTCACGGTCCGCCCGCGCGCGCTGTGCTTCTGCCACGGCGGCTTGCTGTAGTGCCCGCCTCCCCTGCAGAACGGTGCCCGTCACTCCGGCTACCAGAGCGAGCCCGGCCAAAGCACCCAGCCCCACTGCCGTCCTGTTCCTGCGTACAAACTTCACAGCCCGGTAAGCTAACGAATCCGCATGCGCGCCCACAGGCTCATGGGCGAGATAGCGTTGCAGATCGTCGGCCAGTGCGTTCACTGTGTGATAGCGCTCTGCTGGTACCTTCTTGAGCGCCTTGGCCACAATGTTGTCGAGGTCGCCCTGTAAAGCTCGCCTGAGCCTGGATGAGGGGACGACCTCAGAGACTCGCGGGGGCACCCGGTCCAGTACGGCTTTGACTACCTCGGCTGGCGAGCCCAGGCTCTCTCCCGCGGGATGCCGGCCACTCAGCAGTAGATACAACAACACGCCGAGCGCATAGACATCGGTTGCTGTCGTTATGGGCTGTCCCAACAGCTGCTCGGGTGCGCAATATCCAGGCGTCAGCGCGCGGTGCGCTTCGAGGGTCAACTCACCGGTCCGCGGCTGCTCCTCCAGCAGTTTTGCAATGCCGAAATCCAGCAACTTGACCTGGCCTTCCCTGCTCACGAGCACATTCGCGGGTTTGATGTCACGGTGCACGATGAGGTTGGCATGCGCGTGCGCGATGGCGGAGAGCACGTTCAGGAGGAGCCGCACCCGGCTGTTGATATCCAGCCCGGCCGTCTCGCAGTACCGATCGATGTGCTCGCCTTCGACGTGTTCCAGCACCAGGTACGGCTGGCCACCCGGGGCAACGCCGGCGTCCAGGAGGCGCGCGATGTTAGGATGGGTCAGGCGAGCGAGCACCTGGCCTTCGCGCCGGAAGCGCTCCTCGCCCGCGCGGCCAATGAAGCCCCACTTCAGCAGTTTGACTGCCACCCGAGCTTCGTAGCGGCCGTCGCTGCGCGAGGCCAGCCAGACACTCCCCGTGCCTCCCTCGCCAATGGGCGACTGCAAGGTATAGGCGCCGACGGCCACCCCCGCCAGCGAGCTTTGCTCGAGCAGAGGCGATGAGCTGCCCTCGAGGAAACCTTCCTGCTGCGCCTGCTCGCCGGTTTGCAGAAGATCACTGAGCTGCGCTGCCAGGTCGGCGTCCTGCAGTCGCAGGGCCTCCAGCCAGGCGCTGCGCTCCACCGGGTCGAGTTCCAGAGCCCGATCGAGATAGGGGCTCAGCCGTTGCCAATGCGGGCCATTCCACGAGGACACCCCTTGACTCCTCCTGGTCATGATCGTGGGCTGGCAGCATACCGCACCAAGGCAGGTTTGACAGCGGCACGACTCGAAGTGATCCCTGCCTTCGAGTGATGAATCAGCGGCTCACCTTGGACTAACGAATAGCGTGTGATAAAGCCTGCGACGCCGGCACAACAGAGATTCCATCGCCAGCGGCAAACGCGCGCGTGCCGGGTACCGGCATCAGGACGACGGGAAACTGCACCGCCTCAACGATCTCGTGACGCGCGGTTAAGCCGCACCCTGCTGAAAACGCCAATTTGGCTAGCGCCTAACCAGTGCGATGGCGTACGTGGCGCTGTATGTCGCAGTCGCTGGTGGGGTCAGAAATTATCCAGGCGTGTCCAACATGTTGTCTTGAATGCGGCTGATACGATCGTCGTTTTGGCCTTCGGGACTGGATTTCCCTGACACAGAACGAGGCGATCGGTGGCCCGATCGCATCATCATTAAGTCATCTGGGGAGGAATTTGGGGGCTTCTGGATAGCGAATGACTCTCTCCCCGGCCAGGTCTGGCCCATAATCCCTTGGGGGTTGAGATGCCTCCAGCGGTTGCTTGCAGATCCTCGGCATGGACTGTGACCACGAGAACGGCATGGCAGAATTGACGATCCCAGCAAGCCGCCCAGACGAGAGATCTATAACGGATTTAACAACGTCCTGGGTGCACGTCATAGCTGACGTCTTTCTCTGACGTTCTAGCGCGTTATGTTTGTTGTTCGTCGCCGTACGAGATCGAAGCGAGCCACTGCCACGCTTCCAATCGCGACGGCCCGCGCGGGCATACCGATTGCGAAGGCAGGGGTATGGTGGACGCCGAAGCCTCACCGCAACGCTTGTTGAGCACGCTCGAGCGCTTGTTGCAGCTCCCGACCGGGACGCTCAGAACCACTCTGATCCCAGCGGCGGATGTGATCGCGGAAACGATGCAGGCGGACAAGGTCGATGTGTTTCTCTACGACTCCACGCGCGAGTCGCTCAATGCCCTCTGCAGTAGCAATCAGCCCTTGTCCGCTCTGCAGCGCAAGCTCGGTCTGGAGGTTCTGCCACTCGCCAATGGCGGGCGCGTCGTGTGGGTCTACAAAACCGGCCAGACCTTCGCCACCGGCAATCTCCAGGCCGATGCGGAAGAGCTGCGCGGCGTGAAGGAAAGCCTCGGCATCCGCTCCAAAATCGGCGTGCCCTTTGAGATGGGCGGCAAGCGACGCGGCATGGTAATGATCGCCTCCTTGAAGGGTGATCATTTCTCTGCCGATGACGTACACTTTGCCGAAACGCTCGTGCGCTGGATCGGAGTCCTCGCGCACCGGGCGGAGCTGGCTGAAGAGATGCGCCGCAACTCAATGGATCAAAGTCGCCGCGCCACCGCGGATGAGTTGGTGACGGTCGTCGCTCACGATGTCCGTAACTATCTCTCGCCGATCGAGCTGCGGCTGCAGACCTTGCGAGTCCTCGCCCAGCGCGAATCGCCCTCCACCCCGATGCTGGAGGAGATCGGCAAGATCTTCAAATCGGTGAGCCAGCTTCGAGCCCTGGTGACTGATTTGCTGAATTTGGCACGCCTGGACCACGGACTCTTTCGTCTGGAGCCGGCCGTGATCGATCTCACGGACCTGGTCCGCGACAGTGCCCGGGCGCTGGAGCGACCCAACATACGGCTCGACGTGCGGGTGCAGAGCACCGGTCAGATTCTCGTGCCGGCCGATGGCGCCCGAATCCGCCAGTGCATCGACAACCTCATCGCCAATGCAATCGAACAGTCCCCCGAAGGCGCCACGGTGACGGTATTGATCGCCACGGAACGGCAGGAGAACGGGGAATACGCACGCGTGCAGGTCCTGGATGAAGGACCGGGGGTGCCCCCTGAGATCCTGCCGCGCATCTTTGAGCGCCACCAGACCAGCAACGCGCAACGCGGCGGACTGGGACTCGGGCTCTTTCTCGCCCGACGGATTGTGGAGCTCCACGGTGGCACGCTCACCGTGGAATCCAAACCCGGCAAGGGCGCGTGCTTCACAGTCTGTCTGCCATGCCAACTTCATGGCCTCGAGCTGTGAGCCCCGCACCCACTCCGCATCGGTTCCCCGCGCGCGATCCTTGATGGGCCTGCTTGATCAACGCGCTTTTGCCGATGCGGCGCCGGCCAAAAACGGCGGCAATAGCCGGCTCAGTCGAAGCCACGAACCGGCCCAGGCGCTCGAACTCTTCTCGACGGCCGAGAATTCCATGAAATTTGCTCGAATATTCAGCCTATGAGGCGAGGTCCGCGTGGGAGTTGGTGTTACTTTGGGAGCGGGATCGATTCTTGTACCAGGCCTATGAGGGTTACAAGACTGGCGGTATCGCGGGCGCTGCTCAGGGATCCGCATGCGGTGCTGCCGACGATAGGATTGAAGCTGCGCTGGCGGCGGCGAATCGGGAACAGTTAGGAGCTTCCCTGATACATCCTCGCGCGTGCGGACGACTACCCCACATTGGGTAATGCGGGTGGTCGATCACTCGACCGGCGCACTCCGCGACGTACCCTATCAACGAGCCCTGTCGTCGACGGTTAGCTCGTCAGCGTGCGAGCGACTACCTTCCCCCGGACGGGCACCATAACCTCATAGTGGGTGCTCATCACCACGTTCTTGATGTTCTGTGGGTGGAAGGCGACCACGTTGGTTCCGCCAACGTGGCGGACGCTGTCGTACAAGATGCCGTCGCTGCCGCTCGCGCGGATTTTTTCGCCGAAGGCTTGGGAGGCTGCGTAGCTGTCAGGGCTATAGAGGTCGGGGTGGGCTGCACGCTGTCCGCGGATGTCATGATATTCGCCGGCCAGTTGTGCAGAATAGGTACGGTACTGCAAGGTAAGCGACGGGACTCGCATATTGATGGCCTCGCGACGCAGGTGATGAGCCACCTCGGCAATCGCCGTGCGTCTATCGAATGCTGCATACCATCCATTCAAGTCTGGGGTTGTGAACCTCAATCCGTACGGGGCGACATGGAGGAATGAGGCCATGATCACACTGGCGTTGGGGACGCCGTAGACCCACTCCGCTTTCGGTAAGCGGGCGGCCCGCTCAGTCACAAGCCGGTCGTTGGTCCAACCTTCGAGTTCCATGACGGATTCGAGATCATCCGCGGACGCAACAGTATCGAACGCAGCGATGGGTGGAAATCGGGACGGGATCAGCCGCCAGGTTGGCCCGGTGATCGGCGCCAGCGCAATGGTCATACCAGAACGATGTCGTCGTCAGTATACGGCGCGCCGCTGTCAGCGGCGTTCGGCGCCGCAAACATGCCGCCCCGCCACGCATCGAGATAGCGCCTGACCCACATCAGGGCGTCCTGCGTGCCGCTTACAACAAGCGCCAGCGGAGGCTGTCCGCCGAAGAGGGGCGCATTATGGGGTTTTGTCAGCCAGGAGCGCTCGTCCTCCTCGCGGCCGAACAGGATTCTCAAGTCCTTGTGAATGCCGAGTACTGCTGAAATCCGCAGCAGGGTGTCGACGGAGAGGAGTACCTTCTCACCACTACGCGCCTTGGCCAACCACTGATGGTAGGTTGAGCGACCGGGGAATCCCAACACACTCAAGCGCTGCGTTTCAGACAATCCCCAACGCTCGGCGATTGAGGCAAAGCTGCGGAGGCCTGGGCCTCCGAGGCGCTCGCGCTGTCGGGGGTCGAATCGGTCCGGCCCCAGGAGCATGGGTCCTACGGGGACACCGGTTTTTCGCTCGGTAGCATGGCGACGGTGTTTGTCCATATGTGGACATTATGTCCGTCTTAAGACGGACATGCAATGCACGGGTGCATGGAGTGCCGGCAGCGCTCCAAGAATCCTTTATACTCAATGGGTTACGCTCCCTCCGAGAGGGCTCCATTCTCATTCAGCGGGCGCACCAGGCTCGAGTGTCGGGCCCGCTTCGCCCGGATCGGCTTCTCCGCCTTTGTCATCGGTTCGCCCCCGCACAGTCACGGTCTGCGGAACAATGACGCGAAAGCCCTGCGGTCTCTAAGACAGGGTGGGAAGTAATTCTCGCCTCGCTGTAAAGGCGACGCAGATCAAACGCGCGGGGCCGGGATTTCGATCCGCTGGAGTAGAGCCCATGCTACTCCACGCCGGTGGGACTCCGGATGGACATAGAGCATGTCGATATGCCCGTCGGGCTCGAGGTCGACGAAGCCGGCGATGTGATTCTCGATCTCCGCGATCCTCGTGGTGTTGCTCGCGCATCTTTGCGCGAACTTTTCCTCATCGATGGCGTCTGGTGCCCACGCTCGTCGCTGCGCAATCGTGTAGTCGCGTGCCGCGAGGATCTGAACGGAAGTGCGGAATTGGTCAACGAGACTCGCTACGTCGGCTGCACGGTAGGAGCCGGAGAGCGATTTGCTGCATCGGTTCCGACATGCGAGGCCAACGTGCGGACTTTGCGGAGCGCGGAGTCTACGCCGCGAAATTCAGGAATGGAAGAGAATTGCGAAACCAACTTCGTGCGGTCTTGCGGCCTTGACAAGGCGCGGAGGCAGTCATTGGCAATTGATCAAAAAACGCGCAATGGGTAAAGCCTTTGATTTGATTTCTGAATCGGGAGTTGTCCACAGAGTTACTAACGCGTTTGGGGGACAGTTCCTGGCCGACCCGCCAGCACGTTGGAGCTCCGCTCGCGTGAGAGCCTCTCAATGCTGCGACGCAGCCTGATCGGAGCGGCGCCAGACAGGGGGTGCGATCGTGGCACTCCATCACCGGGCGGAATGATCAGCTTCGACCTCTCGAATGTAGGTAGACCCCGAGGAACGGGCCCTCGGTGTGGCCGTCATGGGTCACTGCGTGGCCGGTCTGGTTGAACGGAGCGGCTATGCTTGTGTGCATCCCCCGTGCGGCCCGTCTTCGGGCCCGTAGATGCCATCGAATCAGGGAATCCCTCCAGCAGTTGCGACGCGACCGAATCGACCACGCTTGAAACTCGGTCCAACACCCGCTGGTAACCCGCTCCGTTTCATGTCACATCCCAACGCTCTACCAGAGTGCGTATCATTCGTTGGGGGCATCGGGAAGTAGCTCAGTGATGGACTACATTCATCGACAGTTCAAGGGCTACCCGGTAAAACCACCCAGAGCTTTCCAGAGCCAGAATAAATCGAGCCCAAAGTCTCGTGGCCTTGTCAGCCAGTACGGAAGGATCCGCATGCAAAACGCGCTCTCCAACTTCTCAGTCCCCGCGGTGCTGATGACTCTCAGTTCTGCCCTGTCCGCCGTGGCGCATCCCTCCCAGGCTGCGGTTAACCTGTACACGAAACACAGTGCCGTCACATCGCAGACCGCAACTCCTCGCCTGACAGTATTCGGCAAACGGGCCTTGGTGAATGGACAGCCTGCCACCTTGACAAAACTCGATGGCGCCCTGGCGGAAATCTCGGAGCGCTATACGAGGGTTTCCGCCGAACGGTCGCTCGCAAGTCTGCGCGCCACGAATCCGGCGGCGCGCTTCAGACTGTCCGTGCCATTCACGACCCCGGAGGTCTTGATTGATGCGGTTACGACAGGGGATCCGCAAGCGCTCAAAGTCGCATTGCAGAGTATCGGCTTGCGAGATGTGGCCACATTCTCCAATGATGTGGGCGGCTGGTTGCCGCTCGACCGGTTACCCGCCGCGGCCGGGTTGGTGGAACTGAAGTTTGCCCGAGCGTCGGTGCCACGCACCCGTGCCAGTGGGGTTGTTGCAACTCAAGGCGACTTCGTGCAACGAAGCGCTGCCGTCCGTGAGGCCTATCCGGCCCTGACGGGAGCTGGAGTGACGATCGGCGTCCTCTCCGATAGCTTCAACTGCTACCAGAGCTATGCCGACTCTGGTGTCTCAGCCGGCGGCTTGAACGGATACGCACGCAACGGTATCACCGCGACTTATGCAACTGACCAAACAACGGGTGCACTGCCTGCGGGGGTGAATGTATTGAAGGAGGCGTCATGCTCGAGCTACGGTGCGCCGGACCTGCTTCCCTTCACAGACGAGGGGCGCGCCATATTGCAGATTGCCCATGCTGTTGCGCCAGGCGCCCACTTGGCTTTTTACACAGCGGTGGAGAGCGAAGCCGATTTTGCCAACGGAATCCTTGCGCTCGCGCAGGCCGGCGCCAAGGTCATCGACGATGACGTAGGCTACGAAGACGAGCCATTTTTTCAGGATGGCCTGATCTCCCAGGCGATCGATCAGGTGGCGGCGCAGGGTGTTGCTTACTTTTCCTCCGCTGGCAACAACGAGCGGCTCTCTTACGAAAACAACTCACCCGCGTTCTCCGTCACTTCAAACAGTTCCCCGAATGCCGGCGAGCAACTGCTCAATTTCGACACGACGGGAGCGACGACCACGACCGCCCTGCAGGTGTTCATTCCAGAGTTGGCGCCCGGTGAATATATCCCTCTGATCCTTGAATGGGATCAACCTTATGTGACCGGTGCGCCCCACAGCGGTGGCGCGACGAGCTCCATCGATCTGTGCATTACGAGCGCCTCGGGTCACGATCCGATCAGCGACCCGCAGTCATTTCCCAATGCGGTGACGTGCACGGGTCCGAATGCGCTCGGTACGGATCCAGTGCGGGTGTTGTACATCGGCAATCCGGCCAACTCCGGTGCCATTACGGACCACGAGGAAATCATGATCTCCGTTGGCCTCGCCAGTGGCACACCGCCGCCCGGGAAAGTGAAATTCCAGGTGGACGCGAATGGCGCCCCCGCGTTGATTGACACTTTCTGGACCCACAGTCCGACCATTCAAGGCCATGCGAGCGCCGCCGGCGCCGCAACCGTGGGCGCGTTGAATTATGTCACTACCTTTGCCTGTATGCCCAACTTCACAGGGGGCCCACTACCGCGTCTGGAAAGCTTTTCCTCTGCAGGTGGAGATCCGATTCTGTTCACCGCGGAAGGGGTCCGCCTCGCTACACCTTTAGTCCGGTTCAAGCCGGATTTCTCCGCACCCGACGGTGTGAGCAATACATTCCTTGGAATTCCGCCGAATCAAACGCCCTTTGGAAAAGGTATTAACGGCCACATGCCAGTACCACAATGCAGTTTCGATCCGGCGCTTCCAACGTTTCTCGGTACGTCAGCGGCGGCACCACACGCCGCCGCCGCGGCCGCGGTGTTGTGGCAAGCCAACCCAGACCTGACCGCCGCCCAGATCATCGATGCACTTCGGGAGACCGCCATTCCGATGGGAAATTCGGTGCAGGCGCCCAGCGTGAACTACGACAGCGGCTATGGATTCATGCAGGTCGACGCGGCGCTCGCACGTCTTCCGGCCGGGGCACTGCTGGTATCCGTGAGTCCGGCTTCGATCACTGCGGGTGACCCGGCGACGCTGACCTGGTCCGCGGTCAACATGACCGGTTGTACAGCGTCGGGCGGTTGGTCCGGTGCGCAAGCGGCCGGCGGCACGCAAACTGTGACTTCGAATACCGCCGGCACCCAAACATACACGCTGACTTGCACCAGCGCCGATCGGGGTAGTGTAACCAACTATGCCACGCTGACGGTCAAAGCAAAGAGCGGTGGTGATCCTGGCGCTGCTGGTGGCGGTAGCGGCGGCGGCGGTGGTGGACGCCTCGATATAGTCGCGGTGCTTCTGCTGTCCGGCGTTCTGTTGGCGCGAAGCCGCTTTTCCATTCGATAGTTTGTCATCGGCTCGCGCGGCACGGACGAGCCTGCATATGCCAACAATGCCATCTGTCTACTCCCCATTGAACGCTGATCCGCCAAGGCCCGCTGCGGTCCGGAGTGCCCGGTCCATTTCGATCTCCCCCATCCCCAAGACCGCGGGGGAGATCGATCCAGCCGAGCTGATCTGACTGTTTAGTTACATTCAGACGGCGGCGCTGCCGATGGCGCGAAAGCAAAAGTGTGATAGACAGTATCCTCATAGACGTTGATTGCTTCCTGGCAGTCAACACTCGTAGATCCCAAAGTCACGTTCTCCGCGATGGAGCTGCCTGAGCTGACCCCTGTGCTTTTGGTATTCGTCCAGGTCCATGAGCTGTTTTCAGTCAAACTGACGCTGAAGACTTCAGGTATTTTTGCTTCTACCCCGGCCATGACGCCCACGCTGTATGAATTGGTGGAGGTCTGGGTCTGAACATTCGTATTCGAATCTGTAATGGAATACGAGTGCGTCAGCGGGTCGCAGCCGGGGCACTGCGGGCCTTCCAAAAGGACTGACTGGACGAATTTATATCGTTGGCTGTCTACCTGGTCAGGTAACGTGGTTTGCGTGGTTCCAATCAAAGGGTCCTGGGCCAGGATGGTTACGAAATCGCTCGGAGTACATCCACACGCATTGGCTTGTGTGCACTGTGCGGGTGGCAGAGGATTCGCGCAAATACTCGCAAGTCCCGGCAGGCTTTGTCCAGAGACTGACTGCGGCAGTAATACAGCCAGTGGAATCTGGCTCGGATTCATCAGGTCTTCCGCATTGATGTTGATCACATCCATGGGCTGTGAGCCGCGAGTTCCGATCGTGGAGTTGCCGGCATTGGCTCCATTGAGCACCACGGAGAGCTGCGGGTTCAGCCAGATAAAGAACTGGTCTTGAGTGTGATCGACGGGGTTCCTTTTGGACTGAAGCGCCTCCCCTGTCGTGTTTTGTGTGGTTTCCTGCCATGACTCCGAGGTACCGTTTCCATTGGACCAGGTGAATGTCACTCCCAAGGAGCCTCCACCGAAAATTCCACCACTGGCCCTGATGCCGAAGCCTGAGGAGGTGCTGTAGTTACTTCCGGTAGAGGTTGTCGTACCATTGCTGACACCGGACGTGTATCCGCTGCTGCTGGTGTTGCCCGGCGGCGCATAGAGCACCGAGGAGACCTCGTAGAGAGGATTGATCAGGGCGGAAAAGATGCCCGTGCCTCCGCCGGCACTCGTCGGTGTGAAGAAAATTGTATAACCTTGCCCGGTAATTTGGATCGGCAGTCCTTCCTCAGGCGGACAATTGTCACGATTATCGCCGTATGCCACGGTATAAAATGTGGAGCCGCTCAATGGATGAGTGGCACCTGAGGGGTCTGTATAGACAAAATTGCTGAATTGGTAGTTTTCAGCAAACCAGTGGCCGTTGGGTGTGCAGGGAATTCTTTGCGAAGAAACCTGGTAAGACAGAGAGCCGGCAGGGCCAAGGGATATGGATATGGCTTGTTGCGCCGAGGCGCTATGTGAAACAGTCAGGCAAGCGACAAACAGGCAGAAAACAAAGTACCAACCGCGAAATCGCCCGCTCTTGTTGCTTTCAACGTTGGATAAGTCAGTCGAGTCCATCGAATTCCACCCTTCCATGCTGTATTGCAAAAAATAATATCAGCAGGAATCAAGCGGAAAGATGTCAGTTTTGTGAATATTGAAACAACGAATTCGTGCCCGACATTGGTTTTTCCTGAGCTGTTCCCATTTGAGAGGTTAGATACAACCTGAGTAACAGGGACGTTGGCGAGCCACCTGTGTGGGTTTGCACCATCGAGAGCCCCCAGCTTCAGTTAGGATCCCCAACCGCAGCAAACCCCGCCCAGTAAAAAGGATGCGCATAGCGCGCACTACGAAGCAGCCGCACTTCCGCCCGCTGCAGCGCCCGCGCGGTCGCAAACACAGAATCGCCACGCCGGTCTCCCGCGTTCAGCGCGCGATGGAAAGCCAGCATCAGCGCAGCGGTGCTGCCTGACTCCACTTTCCACTGGCTGACAATCGTCGTCGGCGTGCCCGCCACGAAGAACGCCCACGCCAAACCGATCACACCCTCGCCCGGGCGGAGCTGTCCGCGTGCCGTCTCGCAGGCGGACAGCACGACGAGGTCTGCCTTCAGATCCATCTGCATGATCTCCCAGGCCTCCAGCAGTCCGTCTTCCTTGTCGCCAGCTCCCGTCGCGAGCAGCACGTTGGAATACATCGGGCTCGCGTCGTCGAGAATGCCATGCGTGGCGAGGTGCAGAACGCGGAACCGACCCGCTTCGGACTTGAACGTGCTTTCGCGTGCCTCGTGACCAACATAGATGTCGCTCTGCTCACGGCCGTAGAGTGCTCCCAGGGCCGCGACTTCGCGGCGTGTGTCAGGTAACGGTGCGGGCGCCTCACCGCGGTAGGCCAGGGTTACGCGCGCCTCAGTGTCGTGCTTCGCGCCGAATGCGGGATCAGCCATGGCGAACAAGGTGGCAGCCCGTGAGACACCGGCCACTTGTCGATGCCGCGCATGTAAGAGAATCATTTCACGCAGCACGGTGAGCGAAGGCGCATACCCGAGCGCGTAGCGCTCCGGAAGGTAGCGATCGTGCCTGTCCAGCAATGCCTGGAATGGCAAATCCCAGAGCGCGCCATCGGGAACGACGACGAGTGCGGTCTTACCAGCGAGCTGCTGCCGTGCCGGCCCGAGCAGAAGCTGGTAGAGCTCCGCGCCTGACCCGCGTACCGCCAGATCGCGCTCCGCCAACTGCCGTCGGAAGTCTTGCACGCGTTTTGCGAGAGTAGCGGCCGGCATATCAATCGTGTAGACGTGCAAGTCCGCGCCAGCAGCCTCGTCCTTGCGGCTCAGTACGAACATCAGCGTTCGCCCTTCTGCAACGACGTATTCAATGAATGCCGAGCTGTCGTCGGGCAGAAGACGGCCGGCGTCCTCGACGCTCAGGGGCTGCGCCTGTCCCCGTTGCACCTTCAGTTCCGGATGTGCCAGGTAGAGACTCACCTGAAACTTCTGGTAGGCGGCGCGTGCCTTGTCGAGGCGGCCGCGCAGATCAGCCAGTCGCGCCTCGTCGCTCGTCCGCAGTGATTCGCTGCGAATCTGGCGATTCAGTGCGGCGAGATCCCCCTGCAAACGTTGCTCCTCCTCACGTTCCGCGGGCGTCATCACCTTGTTGAAAGTTGCGCGCCCGTGGACCAACACGTCGAGCAACGCACGCCCCTTCGCGCGCTCCGCGTACGCGAGTGCCTCGGGCAACTGCCCCTGCTCGGCCAACAGCTCGACCATCTCGTGGTAGGGGGCAACGTTGTTGCGGAAGAATCCCGATTGCGATTCCGGGCCACCCGCCACGTACTCGCGGATCTCTTCGACCGTCGCGATCGCCTCATCGAAAGCCTCGCGGGCTTGCTCTGGTTGGCCGAGCCGGCGATACGCGCGCCCTTCCAGCGTGCGTGCGAGCCGCAGGTCCTCGCGCACCAACTGTTTACGCGCCAGACTGGCGGCCTGCTGCGCGAAGGGCAACACGCCGTTCGGGTTGCCTCGTTCGTCCTGCACTTGCGCAAGTATTGCATAGGTGTGTGCAAGTTCCGCCTGCAGGCCGATGCTCTGACCGAGCGTCATCGCCCTCTGAAGCGCAGCCAAGGCGTCACTGTAATGTTGTTGTCGTGCTTGCAGCTCTCCGATCCTTCCGAGCGCGACAGCGATACTACGCGGGTTGTTGATTTGGTCGAACAGTGTCAGCGCCTGCTGATAGTGCTCCAGTGCGCGCTGCGGATCCCCCTGCTCCTGCTCCACCTCTGCCAGGGTGCCGTAGGCATTCCCGCTCTCCTCCCGGTTGCCGATACGCAGACTGAGCTCGAGACACTGGCGGCCATAGTCTAGCGCCTGCGCATACGCACCTTGCAACAGGTAAGGCGTAGAGGTGTTGCAAAGGAGCATCGCCCTCGTCGTCGCGTCGGCTCCTTCGACAGCGAGGCTGCGCTGATAGTACTCGAGGGCATGCGTGGCATCTCCCTGGGCCATGGAATACTGCCCCAGATTGAGATACGCGATCGCCAGCAGGCGCGGCGGAGCGCCGATGGATTCGAAAGTGGCCGCCGCTTGTTGTGAATATTCAATCGCGGCATTGAGGTTTCCCTGCCTGGAGGCGACCAGGCCGAGATTGGTGAGCAGGTTCGCCACCATGCGCCGATCACCCAGCGACTCGGCAATGGCCCGGCCGCGCGTGAAGATCTCGAGCGCGCGAGCGTAGTCGCCCCGCTCTGAATACGGCGCGCCCATGACCTGTAGTACGAACACCATGAGCTTCTGATCGCCGAGCCGCTCGGCAATGTCCAGACTCTGCCGGAACTCGTCAATCGCCGCGTCATACTGCTGCTGCTCGAAAGAGTTGAATCCGAGCCGGCGCAGCGCCGTGGCCAGCTCGCGCGGATGATGGTTTCGCTCGGCGAGATCGCGCGCCAGTTGAAAACCGACACGTCCCTTCACAAAGTCGCCTTTCGAATCGTAGACGAGGCTTTGGTCGCAGAGGGCCGATTCCAGTGAGGGCGTCACGAGCTCCGGGCTTGCGCTCAAGAGGGCTGACCGGTCGGCGTCAGTCGGCGCATCCAGCAGGCGCGTTGCCAGTTCGTGAAAGGCATCGGGAGCGGAGGCCGGCTTCTCCTCCGCCGTCGACGGCGCAGAAAACCCATGGAACGCCACGACTGCCAGGCAAAAATACAGATGAGTGCGGAACATGGCGCGCCGGAGTTGTTGGTGACTGGGGCACTGTATGCGAATTACGCTCCCACGCCCAGAAGGTTCCTGCAGTCCGCCATCAACCAAGGTGGGCCAATCCCCTCGGAACTCTTCGCGGAATGTTAGTCAGTTGCGACGTGGTTTACCTGGCGCATTTTTTTTCGTGCCCGAAGTAATAATCGCACGGCTCGCGCGACTCAATGGCCAGTGATTTTATGGCGACGGCTTGTACTTTCATTGAACAGGCGAAGGAGTAGCACTTGAGGAATTTCAGGAAGACGAGTCTGGCCGGAGTTCTCTTCGGCGGTTTGCTAGCGATGTCCGGATTCGGAGTGGCGTTTGCGGGCGCAAAGTTCCTTTATACCGCGAGCATGAATCAGGCAGTCCGGGCTTTTGCGATCAATCCAACGACCGGAGCGCTGACGGCAGTCCCGGGTGATCCGGCGATTGCTGATTACATACCGTTATCGATGAGCATCAGCCCGGATGGCAAGTTCGTTTACACGGCGAACAATGAGAGCGATGACATATCGGGATTCGCCGTCAATGCAACCAGCGGTGCGCTCACGGAGGTGGCCGGTAGCCCCTTTGCAGGGTCCTGGCCCATCAGGGTGATCGTTCACCCGAACGGCAAGTTTGCCTACGCGAATGCCTATTCTTATGATATCCAGCCTTACGTCCGTAATGCGGCGACCGGTGCGCTCATCGCGCAGGGCAACCCCGGTCAGGGAGGCATCTACTCCACACTCGAGATCGATCCGAGCGGCAAGTTTCTCTACGCCGCGAACGCCGGGCTGAGCATACTTCCGGACCCTGCGAAAACCAACAATATCTCGGCCTTCACTATTAATCCGAGCTCCGGTGCTCTGATGGAGATTTCCGGCAGTCCCTTCAAGACGGGGACCCGCCCCCAGCGCCTGGCCGTCGATCCGAGCGGCAAGTACCTTGCCGTGTCGAGCACTGATTCTCATGACGTGCGCAGCTACGCGATCAACGCGGCCACCGGAGCGCTCACTCAGGTGGGCAGCCCGATCAGCACGGGCGGCAACAACTACGACGTTCGTTTCGAGCCGAGTGGACACTTCGCGTATGTAACGGTTTCCAATCTGAAACGCATTTTGATTTTCTCTCTCAATGCGGCCAGCGGCACACTGACCAAAGTCGGAACCGTCACTACCCAGGGGAATCCCAATTACCTCGGCGTGGACGCGGGTGGCAAATTCCTGTTTCTGATGAGCACGAACAACGCTGCCAGCGTGGTGACTTCGTACATGATCAATGTTGCCACGGGCGCTCTGACCGTCTCGAGCGGTCCGTTCACCGTGGGCGACAATGAAGTGGTGGACATGGTTGTCTCGGGATACAAATGAGCAAGTGTAGCGGTGGGATAGTCATCAATGTCGCGACGATCGCACTGGCGAGCTGTGGCGGGGGCGGAGGAGGCGTCAACGGATCGCAGCAATTCACGATCAGTGGCACGGCTAGCGGACTGTCGGGCTTGGGGCTCGTCCTTCAAGTCACTGGCGCAGGCAGCGTTGCGGTCACCTCAGACGGACCGTTTCAGTTTCCCACGGCGGTGCCGGATGGAACTGCTTATACTGTCAGCGTTCATACGCAACCGACGAACCCGGCGCAATTCTGTTCCGTCTCCGATGCCAACGCGAGCGGTATCGTCGCCGGCGCCAACATAACAAACATTGCGGTTGCGTGTACCGCCCAGCCAGCCCGCTTCGTTTACGTCGTGAATTCCGAATCGGATAGTATCTGCGCCTATTCCATCAACGCTTCGACAGGAGCGCTCACAGCGATCAACGGTTCGCCTTTTGCGGCTGCAGACGTTCCGAATTCGTTGACGCTGCACCCGAGCGGTAAATTCGCCTATACTTCGAATAGTGGCGCGAACACGATTTCAGAGTACAGCGTTGATGCGACCAGTGGGGCGTTGACGCCTCTCAGCGGCTCGCCGATTCAGGTCACACCTGGGTCCACCATACAGGAGCACGTCTCTACGTTCGCGATTGACCCATCCGGCAAGCTGGCTTTCCTTGGAAACCCCAACGAGCCGATCACCGTCAATCCTGCCGAGCAACCGAACAATCTGAACGTCTATCACGTCGACACGGCGAATGGAGTGCTGACACCCATCGCCGGCTCGCCGCTGAGTACCCATTCGGCCTTCCCTGCTGAGGTAGTAGTCGATCCCGCGGGGAAATTCGTGTATGTGTTGAACTCCCAACTCCACGCCGGCATTGTCGGATCCTCAATCGCGTCATACAGGATTGACTCCGACACAGCAACCGTGACTGCTGTCAGCAGCTCGCCTTTTGGGCCGTTCCAAGCGCTGCCCAGGGTATTTGATCTGGCTCCAAACGGGAAGTTTGCCGTCATGGCATCGAATCACCCCGGTGGGTTGGAATCGCTCGTCGTCAACGGGGAAACCGGAGCGGTCACCACGGGCGACACCACTCCCATGACGGCAATAGTTGCGGTGGTCGACCCATCCAGCAAGTTTGTCTACCTGACCGATGGCATGAGCGTGGGTGGATATCGCATCGATTCTAAGACCGGAACTTTCACACAAGTCGGCGGCACACCGATTTCCTTATCGTCCTCATTGACACTCGAGGAGATGACGGTCGATCCTGCGGGCAAGTTCCTATATGTGACTGCCCAGGACAGGCTCTATGCCTTCACGATCAATTCATCCACCGGAGAGTTGACCGCTGTGCCAGGCTCACCCTTCGTAGCGCCAGCTGGGAATCTCTTTACGCAACGGCTTGCAATCGACCCCTCGGGTAGATTCGCTTATATGCCTGCTCTCGATTCTGACAAGGTCTACGGCTGGAGGATCGACCGCTCCACCGGAGCATTGACGGCCGTTGCGGGCTCGCCGTTTACGGCGGGGCTCTTCGCGGGCGAGATCGTGTTTCTGAACTGATTTCGACGAAAAACACGGCGTGACGCCCAGGCTTGCAACAATCGTCGTCACCTGACCCGCGCCGCTGATCTTGCGAATCGTGTCATTGTAGGCATCAGCCACGTACACATTACCGTTCGCATCGAGGCCTACGCCGAGCGGATGGTCGAACCGCGCAGCGCTGCCGATACCATCCGCCGCGCCAGGCCGACGCGCCATGCCGGCCAGGGTACTGACCACTCCGGCAGGAGTGATCTTCCGGATCGCGTCGTTGTACGTATCCGCCACGTAAATGTTGCCTGCCGGATCCGTGGCAAGACCCGTCGGGTGGTTGAATCGCGCCACACCCGCGTTGCCACCGGCCCAACCGGCCTTGCCCGCGGATCCCGCCAAGGTACTCACGACCCCTGCCGGTGAGATCTTGCGAATGGTGCTGTTACCGCTGTCGACCACGTACACGTTACCCGCCAGGTCTGTTGCCACCCCGGTGGGATAGTTGAACCGTGCGGCGCCGCCGACGCCGTCGGTCGAGCCGGCCATCCCGGCCGCTCCCGCGACGGTACTCACGGAACCCGAGGGAGTTATTCTTCGAATGGTCTGGTTGTAGGAATCCGCCACCCACACGTTGGCAGCCGGGTCGGTAGCAAGGCCGATAGGGTTGTTGAATCGCGCAGCTCGCCCGATGCCGTCCTCGCTTCCCAGCATCCCGGCCTTGCCGGCCAGCGTGGTGACCACCCCACCCGGGGTTATCTTCCGGACCGCATTGTTATAGGTGTCGGCAACGTACAGGTTTCCTGCCGGATCCGTCGCGACTCCATTGGCGGAATAGAACAGGGCGGCAGCGCCAACCCCGTCAGACCAGCCGATTTTGTCCACGCTGCCCGCAAGCGTCACGATCACCCCGTCAGCGCCGATTCTACGGATGGTATGATGTCCGGCGTCCGCGACATACACGTGACCCACCAGGTCAATGGCAACACTACTGGGATAACTGAGCTGCGCCTCGGCGCCACCGCTGTCGCGGCAGGTCTGACGGTCCATCGCAATCGAGTCTTCACCCCTCACCGCAGTCATCGCAAACAGGACGGCAGCCAGGAGCACCGCGGCTCGCGCTCGATTCTTTGCTTGCAACAACACCTGCGCCTCGATTGACTCACATGGCTTGGCTTCCACCTGTCCGGTTCCGGCGGTGCGCGACAGACGTGCAAGCGCGCGCGTCGGATCCACTCGCAGACCCGATTCAAACGTCAACGCCAACAACTCACATCTGGTGTAATGTGTCGACTGAGGCAGCGATTTATTACTCGTCGGATGCAAAGTATTCGCAGGCGTCGAGCGGGCGCGAGGTCGGGATCGACAGCAGCCGGTCACATGGACAGGGGGATGCGACTTAAGGCTCGGCTGGATATCAATACAGAGAGCGCCCCGCCGGAAGACGGCGGCTCGCCCGACGGCGGACATACTCCGTCGCCTGAGGCGCTCCTGGCCGACTACACCGATGCCGTGAAGTGCGGGAGATCCGAGGCGGCAGGACATCTCCTGGGAAAACTGCTGCGCGATCACGCCGAGCCGGTCATCAGCAAGGTGACGCGGCTGAAGCTGTTCTCCGCCGCGTCCCGCGGACAGACTTACCACGCGCACGACGAGGAGGATGTCCGCAGCACCGTGGCCTTGCAGTTGATTTTGCGCCTCAAGAACCCAGCCTCATTGGGCGCATCGATCGAGAGTTTCGCAGCCTACGTCGCCGGAGTCGCCCAGAACTGTTGCAACCAGTTGCTGCGCCGGAAATATCCCGAGTACACCCGCCTGAAGAATCGGGTTCGCTACCTGTTGAGGCATGACCCACGCTTTGCACTGTGGGGCGGCGGTGACGAGCAGTTGTTTTGCGGGCTTGCCGCCTGGAAGGATGTGACGTCCACCAGTGTGAATCGCCGGGCGCTCGAGCCCGTGAGCGTGGAGGAACTCAACCGATCCAGCCTGCGGGGCAGGAATGTCACACGAATGAAGCCGGACGAGCTCGTTCAAGTGCTTCTGAAGTGGCGCGGCTACCCCGTCGCGCTCGATGAGCTCGTCAAGGCGCTGGGGTCTTTGTATGGCATCCGTGATGTCGATCCCAACGCGAGTCAACGTGACGAGAGCGACGCATCCATCGGAGACCTGTTGGCGAGTGCTTCCGCGGACGCCATCTCCCTGCTCGATACACGCGCCTCGCTCGAAAAACTATGGACGGAGATCAGCGGCTTGCCCCGGCCTCAGCGGGTCGCCCTGTTACTGAATCTGCGCGACGTGCAAAGACGGGATGCGCTCACCCTGCTTCCGCTGACCGGAATCGCAAGCCTTCGGGAGATCGCCGGCGTGCTCGAGATCGAGCCGCAAAGGTTCGCCGAGATCTGGAATACCTTGCCACTGGATGATCTGTCGATCGGCGAGCTGTTATGTGTCTCGCGTCAGCAGGTGATCAACCTTCGCAAGTCCGCGCGGGAGCGGCTCGCCAGGAGAATGGCGCCGTGGCGAGGAACGGGAGAGGACAGTTAAATGTCTGACCATCTCTCAGATGACGACATTGTCCGGTACCGGAACAAGCTCAATACGGCGCAAGAGCTTCTACGGATGGATGATCATGCGTGCGAGTGCGCATCCTGTCGAAAGCGCCTGGCGGAGAATTACGGGACCGAGTATGCATTGCTGCCGGGCCGGATGGAGGTCCCGCCCGATACCCAGGATCGAGCAACCGGGCACCTCGCATACGAGCAGATGGAAGCGTATGTGGATTGCCAGCTGTCACCGGATCAGATCGATGACGTGCGTGCTCATGTGAGCGTTTGCCAAACCTGCGCAGAGGAGGTTCTCGATCTGGAGGACTTCAGACGGCAAATGCAGCAGCCAGCGGTCACACCGGCTGTCCGGCCCGAACCCCGGCACCGTCCAGTATTCCCAATGCGGCAGGCAGCAGCAGTAGCGGCGCTCGGTCTGGCTGCTCTTCTGATCTATCTGTGGCAGAGGCACGGCGGCCTTTCGCGGAGCAACGTGGAGGTGGCGCGAGTCGCAACCGGTGATGGCCCTGCCAAAATCGACGACTCGCAAGTTGCTCCCGAGATGGCCAGCTTATCGCCGCAGGCGCGGCTCGCGGTCGCTGAGGCGATTGAGCACCGCGAGCTTCATCTCCCTACGGGGCTCGCCGGACTGCGTGGGCAGGCGCAAACCCTCCTGGGGCCCTCGGACGACGGCGAGCGATTCGCCGTTCTGGCACCTGTCGGAGAGGTCGTCATCGATGCACGCCCGGACTTTCGCTGGCAACCGTTGAAGGGTGCGGCCAGCTACTCCGTGGCGATTTTCGATGCTGGGCTACATGAGGCACAGAGCAGCCCTACGTTACACACCACACAATGGCAGCCCGTGCAGCCTCTACAACGCGGACACACTTACCAATGGCAGGTTACCGCGAAGATGAAAGACGGGACGACCGTCATCTCTCCAAGGCCGCCCTCCGCTGAGGCCAGGATACAGATCCTGCAGCAGCCGGCAGCAGATGAGCTGGAGCGATTCCGCCAGGCGCATGCGCAGGCCCACCTGGTGCTCGGAATCCTCTATGCGCAGGCGGGAATGTTGACGGACGCAGAGACGGAGCTTGCGAAGGTTCCTTCCGAGGATCCTCGTCACGACACGGCACAAACATTATTGAACGGCGTGCGGCACGCACTCGCACCCGGACACTGACAGGGAAACGGTCGCCTCCGCGCGAGGCGACCGGAACTGGCTCACTGTCACGGAGAAGTGCAAGCACTCTGGCTGTTGATCACCGTAGAGCTGTTGTCGGTGTCGATGCTCGAGTTCCCCGTGATGCACACTGGCCCGGCCAGCGTCGAGCTGGCAGCCGGTCCATTCGAAAGCTCATCGAAGTAGAGATGCGCCTGGGCTTTGACCCGTGCCGACCGGCCAGATGTGGTTGCCGCGTCGATCGTGGAGCTGCGAACCCGCACGGTCGAGCCGTGCTGAACTCTGAGCCCGTCAATGGAGTGACCGCTGATCGCGGTTTGAAATAGAAAGGCGGAACCGCCTCCATCCACGAGTACGCCATAGCTGCCATTTCCGGTGATGTACCCGTGTGAGGGGCCCGCGCAGCCGTCCAGTGTTGCGTCCGAGGCAGAAAGCCCTTCTATCTTCGCAACGCCGCCGTCCGTCACGTACACACCCGTGGTCAGATTCGACTGGATGTTGACGTTGTCGCACCCCGTTCCCAGAAACGCCATGGCGTTATTCCAGACCAGGACACCGATGTCGAACCCGGTAATCGTACCGCCATAAAGGCTGAGTCGGCTGGCAGATCCGGCGGTGAGACCGGCTGAGCCGTTACCGGCTCCCGTGCCCGATCCGGCCAGTGCCAGGCTGTAGAACGTACAGTCGCTCTGGCCCTGACAACTGATGCTATTGGCGCCCAACGAGCTCGCCCCGGCCGGTACGGTCAACCCGTTGAACACCGCCGCGGACCCTCGATTCATTTGCACCTGCCCGTTCACCACCGCGTTGTTGAACGTCATCCTGCGAGCGTTTACCAATCCGAGTGTGCCCGTGAGCCGCAGACCCCCGAATGTCACCGTGACGGCGGAATCCACGACCAGGTCACCATTCAAGGTCAGGCCTGATATGCCGAGACGGTCGGCATGGGTCACCGAGAGATCACCGACACACGTGCCGGTCACGACAATCGTGTTTCCGGACGAGGATCCTATGGCTTGCAGTTGATTCTGCACCAGGTCCGACGAACCGTTGGTGCCACAAGCAACGGTGTACACCGCGGCCGCCGCCATATGAGGCGCCGCCAGCACTCCAAGCAGCACCGCTCCCGACCCTATCAGCTTCTTTTGCATACATTCTCCCATGCCCAACCCGATTGGGGTTTATTTCCTCTGCAGTGGCGGGAGCTGCTGTTTTATTACTCCAGGATCGCGAAAAAAGCCGGCCGAGGAAATCGTTTGCGGTGCGCGAGTAATAAAACGCCGGGTTGCGCAACGGTCTTGAACGCGCCAAAGCGCTCGAGGCGGCGGCAGAACCTGGTCAGGAACAGTCACAATGTATTGTCGCAAGCTGTATTCAGAAGCTCTCCTGTCGATCATCGCACTGGCAGCCGCCATGCCGTCCGCCTTCGCCCAGCAGCCGCCGGACGTGGTGGGCTCGGACAGCTCTGGCAACACTGCCGCAGGGCTTGGCGCCCTGAACTTCGAGACTTCCGGAGGCGACAACAGCGCCTTCGGCTACGCCGCGCTTTATCGGAGCACGACAGGCGAATCCAACACGGCGGCCGGCTACAGCGCACTTGCCGGCAACACGACCGGTTCCTACAACACCGCGGTCGGCTCCGCGGCGCTGAGTGCCAACACGACCGGTATCTTCAATATCGCGATCGGGGCCGCCGCGCTAAGCAACAATTCCGGCGGCAACCGCAACACCGCCGTCGGCAGTTACACTCTCTATTCCAATACCGCGGACAATAACACCGCGAGCGGATACAAGGCGCTGTATTGCAACACGACAGGGGCGAACAACACCGCATTCGGATCTGGCGCGCTGTTTTCAAACACGACCGGGACTGGCAACGAGGCCCAGGGCGTCAATGCGCTCTTGAACAACACCACCGGCAGCCGCAATCTCGGGGTCGGCAGCAATGCGCTGTCCAATAACCTCAGCGGCAGCTACAACCTCGCCTTGGGGTTCAATGCCGGTGACAGCCAGACTACCGGCAACGACAACATCTACATCGTCAACCAGGGTGTCGCGGATGAATCGCAGACGCTGCGGCTGGGTACTCAAGGCACGGTCGGGACCGTGGGGTCTGGAATCCTGAGCGCCTACATTGCCGGGGTGGCCACCTCACAGGTGACCGGCAGCGCGCTGTACATCACCCCTTCGGGCCAACTGGGTGTGCTGGCGTCCTCGGAGCGGTTCAAGACCGATATCGAGACCCTGGGTGCTGCCACCGAAAAGCTGGCGCAGCTGCGCCCGGTGACCTTCAAACTCAAAACCGACAGCCAAGGCACACGACAGTACGGACTGATCGCCGAGGAGGTCGCCCAGGTGTATCCGGAGCTGGTCATTCATGGCGCCGATGGTCGGATCGACGGCGTCCGCTATGAAGAGCTGACACCCATGCTGCTCAAACTGTTTCAACAGGAACAAGCACAACTGCTGACCCAGGCCAGGCAAACGGACTCGCGGGCCGGGCTCATCCACCAGCTACAGGCGCGAGGCGCGCAAGTCGACGCGCAGGCAGAGGCTCTCCGCAAGCTCGCGGCGCAGGTCGCACAACTGAACGAATTCAAGCAGTCGATGCTTGCCGCCGTTGGCGAGGCGCGGTCGCGGGAGCGACTCGCTCGCGCGCCTTGATGTCCACCTCAGCTCATCAGGAACAGTCACCATGAAGCGCTGGAATCTACGTTCAGGAATTCTCGGGTCGATCCTCGGGCTGGCAACGGCTGCGCCGTGCGCCCATGCCCAGCAGCCGCCGGACGTGGTGGAGTCGGATGCCAGCGGCAATACCGCCGCGGGGACCGGCGCCCTTGCCTTCCTGACCACGCCCGCCTCCAGGAACAGCGCCTTCGGCTACGCAGCGCTCTATCGGAACACGACGGGTGAGTCCAACACGGCAGCCGGCTACCGCGCGCTTTCCGGCAACACGACCGCCTCCTACAACACCGCCGCCGGCTCCGAGGCGCTCAGCAACAACACAGTCGGAACTTATAACACCGCGGTCGGGGCCGCCGCGCTGCGCGACAATTCCGCCGGCAGCCACAACACCGCTGTTGGCAGTGGCGCTCTCCATGCCAATACCACGGATAGCAACACCGCGATCGGATTCCAGGCAATGAACAGCACCACGACAGGCGCGAATAACACGGCATTCGGCTCAAACTCTCTGTTTTCAAACACAACCGGCAAGGGCAACGAGGCCCAGGGCGCCAATGCGCTCTACAGTAACACCACCGGCATCCGCAACCTCGCCATCGGCAGCAACGCGCTTTACAGCAACACTACCGGCAGCTACAACGTCTCCCTGGGGTTCGATGCCGGTTACAACCAGACCACGGGCAACGACAACATCTACATCGCCAACCAGGGTGTCGCGGATGAATCGCAGACGTTGCGGCTCGGTACTCGAGGCACGGTTGGGACCGTGGGGTCCGGAATCCTGAGCGCCTACATTGCCGGGATCACCACCTCGCAAGTGACCGGCAGCGCGGTGTACGTCACCCCATCCGGCCAGCTGGGTGTACTGGCATCCGCGGAGCGATTCAAGACATCTGTCGAGGCCATGGGAACCGCCAGCGAAAAGCTGGCGCGGTTGCGCCCGGTGACCTTCGAGCTCAAGACCGATCCACGCGGCACACGACAGTACGGACTGATCGCCGAGGAGGTCGCCAAGGTGTATCCGGAGCTGGTCATCCATGGCGCCGATGGCCGGATCGACGGCGTGCGCTATGAAGAGCTGGCACCCATGCTGCTCAATGTGCTTCAACAACAGCACGCGCGGCTCGTCGCGCAGGCCAGGCGAGCGGCTGCGCGGGCACGGATCATCCGCAACTTGCGGCTTCGAGCCACACAAGTCGACGCGCGGGCCGAGGTCATTCGCAACCTCGAGAGGCAGGTCGCACAGCTGAATGAATTCAAACAGGTGATGCTTGCGGCGCTGGGCGGGGCGCAGCCGCGCGAGCACCTGGTGGCCCGCGCGCCTTGATGCATCCCCATCAGCCTTCAGGAACAGTCAACATGAAACGATGGAATCCCCGCCGTGGAATCCTGGCAGCGATCACAGGGCTGGCAGCCCTCATGCAGCCCGCTTACGCCGACCAGCCGCCGGACGTGGTCGAATCCGACGCCCACGGCAATACCGCCGCGGGCCCCTATGCTCTAGCCCGGCTCGTGGTGACCTCGGGTGCCGTTGTCTCCAACAGCGCCTTCGGCTACCAGGCGCTTTATTCGAGCCCGACGGGCTACTCCAACACAGCGTTGGGCTACTTCGCGCAGTATTCAAACTTGTCCGGATTCAACAACGTGGCCATCGGCACGGTGGCCCTGTCTTACAACACTACGGGATCCAATAACGTCGGGATCGGGATCGAAGCGCTGGTTGGCGGCGACTCCCCAGGTAACAACAACACCGCGGTCGGCGGCGAGGCTCTTTATGTCAATAGCGGCGATAACAATACCGCCATCGGCTTCAACGTGCTACAGGCCGATACGACGGGAGCGAACAACACCGCATTCGGGACCAATGCGCTGCTGTGGAACACGACCGGCAAGGGCAACGAGGCACAGGGCGTCAATGCACTATTGAGCAACACCACCGGCATCCGCAACCTCGGCGTCGGCAGCAACGCGCTATACAGCAACGCTACCGGCAGCTACAACATCGCCCTGGGGTTCGATGCCGGTTACTACCAGACGGGCAGCGACAACATCTACATCGCCAACCCGGGGGTTGCGGACGAATCGCAGACGCTGCGGCTCGGCTCGCAGGGTACGGCGGGGGTACAGGGGTCCGGGATCCTGAGCGCCTACATCGCCGGAGTGGCCACCTCGCAGGTGACCGGCAGCGCGGTGTACATCACTCCGTCGGGCCAACTGGGCGTGCTGGCGTCCGCGGAACGGTTCAAGACGGATGTTGAAACAATGGGTGCTGCCAGCGAAAGACTGGCGCGGTTGCGCCCGGTGACGTTCAAACTCAAAACCGATCCGAAGGGCACGCTGCAGTACGGGTTGATCGCCGAGGAAGTCGCCAAGGTGTATCCGGAGCTGGTGATCCATGGCGCCGACGGCCGGATCGACGGGGTGCGCTATGAAGAGCTCGCCCCCATGCTGCTGAATGGCGTCCAACAACAGCAGGCACGGCTCATCGCCCAGGCGAGGAAGGCGGACGCGGAGGCGCAAGTCATCCATGAACTCGAGGCGCAGGCCGATCAAGCCGACGCGCAGGCCAGGATGATCCACGGCCTCGAGGCGCAAATCGCGAGCCTCGACGCATTCAAACAGTCGATGCTCAGCGTGCTGCGCGCGGCGCAGTCGCGGGAGCAGTTCGCCCGCGCGCCTTGATGTCCACGGCCACTCATCAGGAGCAGTCACAATGAAGCGATGGAATTCGAGTCCGGGAATTTTCGTAGCGATCATGGGGCTCACGGCCGCCACGCCGTCCACCTATGCCCAGCAGCCGCCAGACGTGGTGGAGTCGGATGCCAGTGGCAATACCGCCGCGGGAACCGGCGCCCTAACCTCCCTGACCGCGCCCGCGTCCAAGAACAGCGCCTTCGGTTATGCAGCTCTCTATCTGAATACGACGGGCTACTCCAACACGGCGGTCGGGGCTTATGCGCTTACTGGAAACACCAGCGGCAACGACAATACCGCCGTCGGGACCGGATCACTGAGATACAACAGCGCCGGTACAAACAATATAGCCGTCGGAAGTTTCGCGCTGGGTCTCAACACGGTCGGAAACAACAACGTCGCCATCGGAAAGTCCGCCCTTTATTCCAATGCCGCCGACAACAACGTAGCCATCGGATACAACACTCTGATCAACAATACGACGGGTGCGAACAACACCGCCTTCGGCGCAGAAGCACTGTTTTCGAATACAACCGGCAAGGGCAACGAAGCCCAGGGCGTCAATGCCCTCTTCAACAACACCACCGGCATCCGCAACCTCGGAGTCGGCAGCAATGCGCTGTTCGGCAACGTCAGCGGCAGCTACAACGTCGCGCTGGGCTTCAATGCCGGTTACTACCAGACGGGCAGCGACAACATTTACATCGCCAACATGGGGGCTGCGGGCGAATCGCAGACCCTGCGGCTCGGCTCGCAGGGGACCGCCGGTGCTCAGGGATCCGGGATCTTGAGCGCCTACGTAGCCGGCGTGGCCACCTCGCAGGTCACCGGCAGCGCGGTGTACGTCACCCCGTCGGGTCAGCTCGGGGTGCTGGCGTCCTCGCAACGGTTCAAGACGGATATAGAGACCATGGGCAGGGCCAGCGCAAATCTCGCCCGGCTACGCCCGGTAACCTTCAAACTCAAGACCGACAGCCAAGGTACGCGGCAGTACGGACTGATCGCCGAGGAGGTGGCCAAGGTGTATCCGGAGCTGGTGATCCACGGCGTCGACGGCCGCATCGACGGGGTGCGCTATGAAGAACTGACCCCCATGCTGCTCAATGTGTTTCAACAGCAGCAAGCACAGCTCCTCACGCAAGCCAATCAGGCGGACGCGCAGGCGGAGCTGATCCGCGGCCTGCAGATGCAGGCCGCGGACGCCAATCTGCAGGCCGAGGTCATCCGCGACCTGCAGATGCGGGCCGGGAAAGTCGACGCACAGGCCAGAATCATTCGCAGCCTCCAGAAACAAGTTTCCCAGCTGAATGCATTCGAGCAGTCGATGCGCGCCGCCCTTCGCGAGGCGCAGCCGCAGAAGCATCTGGTCGCTCGCGCGCCTTGATGCGTCCACAGGAGCCTATCGAGAGAGCCAGCATGAAACAATGGAATCTGCCTTCAGGAATTCTCGTATCCATCGCCGGGCTGGCGGCCGCCATGCAAACCGCCTACGCCGAGCAGCCCCCAGACGTGGTCGCATCCGATGCTCATGGCAATACCGCCTCGGGATACGGATCCCTGCACAGCATCGATGCGGTCTCCGCCGTCTACAACAGCGCCTTCGGTTATGTAGCGCTCGGCAATGACTCGACGGCCTTCTCCGGCACGGCGATCGGGTACTTTCCGCTTGCTTCCAATACGACCGGCCTCGACAACATTGCCGTTGGCATCACGCCGCTCACTTCCAATACAACCGGCATGCGGAACATCGCGATCGGGAGCTGCGCACTCTGTAGCAACACGACCGGAAGCGAGAACACCGCCATCGGACACAATACGCTTGTTCACAGTGTTGGCGACTCCAACACCACCGCCGGGCCCTATTCGTTGTTCAACGACACGACTGGAGCCAACAACACCGCATTCGGCCTCGATGCGCTGTATTGGAACACGACGGGCAAAGGCAACGAAGCCCAGGGTGTCTTTGCGCTCTTCAGCAACACCACCGGCATCCGCAATCTCGCCGTCGGCAGCAACGCTCTGTATCGCAACATCAGCGGTAGCTATAACGTGGCATTTGGGTTCAATGCCGGTATCAACGAAACCACGGGCAATGACAACATCTACATCGCCAATTCGGGCGCTGCCGACGAATCGCAGACGCTGCGACTCGGCTCGCAAGGTACCGCGGGGGTGGAGGGATCCGGGATCGTGAGCGCTTACGTAGCCGGCGTGGCCTCCTCGCAGGTGACCGGCAGCGCGGTGTACATCACCCCGTCCGGACAGCTGGGTGTGCTGGCGTCCTCGGAACGGTTCAAGACGGATATTGAGACCTTGGCTGCCGCCAGTGAGAAACTGGCACAGCTGCGCCCGGTAACCTTCAAGCTCGCGACCGACAGCCAAGGCACACGGCAGTACGGACTGATCGCCGAGGAGGTCGCCAAGGTGTATCCGGAGCTGGTGATACACGGTGCCGACGGCCGTATCGACGGGGTGCGCTACGAAGAGCTGGCACCCATGCTGCTGAGCGGGGTTCAACAGCAGCAAGCCCAACTCCTCGCGCAGGCCAAAACGGCGGCTGCGCAGGCCGAGGCCATCCGCAAACTCCAGAGCCAGGCCAGGAAGATCAACTCGCGAGCCGGGATGATCCACGATCTTCAGATACAGGCCAGGCGAGCCGACGCGCAGGCCGAGGCCATCCGCAGCCTCGAGGCGCAGGTCGCACAGATGAACGAATTCAAACAGTCGATGATGACCACCCTTCGCGAGAAGCACCCGCGGCTCCTCGCTCGTGCGCGTTGATACCGGCAGATCGACATGTCAGGAACAGTCACTATGAACCGCTGGTATCTGTGTTCAGGAATTTTCGTCTCGCTCATCGGGTTGGCAGCCGTCACGTCGTCCGCTTACGCCGAGCAGCCGCCGGACGTGGTGGAGTCGGATGCTCATGGCAATACAGCATCGGGAGACTCTGTGCTGCCCATCCTCCTGGCTGTATCCGGAATCAAAAACAGCGCCTTCGGTGAGCAAGCCCTGGATTTTAACTCGACGGGTAAAGCCAACACGGCGATCGGGGCCAACGCGAGCTTTACAAACATATCCGGATCTTATAACACCGCCATAGGAACCTTTGCGCTGAGCATCATGGATGACGGTGGTATCAACGTCGTCGGCAGTTACGACGCCGCGATTGGGAGCGGTGCGCTGGGCAACAACGTGCACGGCAGCTACAGCACCGCTATGGGAAACCGCGCCCTGTATTCCAGTGACGCAGACAATAACACTGCCTGTGGATTTGACTCCCTGTCCACCAACGCAACCGGAACTGACAACTCCGCATTTGGGGTCGACTCGCTGCATTCGAATACCTCGGGCGGCGACAATGAAGCCCAGGGAGTCAATGCACTCTTCAGCAATATCGCCGGGATCCGCAACCTCGGCATCGGCAGCAATGCACTGTATGACGACGTCACCGGTAGTTACAATGTCGCCTTGGGGTTCAATGCCGGTTACAACCAGACCACGGGAAACGACAACATCTACATCGACAACCAGGGTCTCGCGGGCGAGTCACAGACGCTGTGGCTCGGCGCACAGGGCAAGGTGGGGGTGCAGGGGTCCGGGATCCTGAGTGCCTACATTGCCGGCGTGGCCACCTCGCAGGTGACCGGCAGCGCGCTGTACGTCACGCCTAACGGCCAACTGGGCGTACTGGCGTCCTCGGAGAGGTTCAAGACCGCTGTCGAGACTATGCGTGCAGGCAGCGAAAGATTAGCGCGGCTGCGCCCGGTGACCTTCAAAATCAAGGCCGACCCGCGCGGCACGCGGCAGTACGGATTGATCGCCGAGGAAGTGGCGCAGATCTACCCGGAGCTTTCGATCCATGGCGCCGACGGACGGATCGACGGGGTGCGTTACGAAGAGTTGATTCCCATGCTGCTACACGGGATTCAACAACAGCAGGCGCAGCTCGCCGTGCAGGCCAGGAAGGCGCACGCGCAGGCTGAAGTCATCCGCAACCTCGAGGCACGGACCAGGAAAGCCAACTTGCCACCCGAGGTGATCCACCATCTCGAGACAGATGTCGATACAGCCGAGGCGCAGGCGGGGATCATCCTCGATCTCCAGGTGCGCGCCGCGAAAGCGCGCGCGCAGGCGGAGGTCATCCGCGACCTCGAGGCGCAGGTCACACAGCTCAGCCGATTCGAGGAGTCGATGACTGCCGGGCCTCGCGCGGTACACCCGCGGCTCCTCGCTCGCGCGCCGTAACGCATTCAACTTTATCAGGAACGATCACCATGAAACGAAGGACGCTGCATTCCGGCATTCTCTTCTCGCTCATCGGGTTGGCAGCAGCCCTGCCGCCCGCGTACGCGCAGCAGCCACCGGACGTGGTGGATTCGGATGCCAGTGGCAATACCGCGTCGGGTACGGGCGCCCTCGCCCACCTGACTGCGCCCGCGACCCGCAACAGCGCCTTCGGCTATGCAGCGCTTTATCTGAACTCGACAGGCAGCTACAACACGGCGGCTGGGTTCAGCGCGCTTTCTGCCAACACGACCGGTTACAATAACACCGCGGTCGGATCCGAAGCGCTGACGTATAACACCATCGGCGCCAATAACATCGCGATTGGAACCGACGCGCTCCATCTCAACTCGTCCGGCAACAATAACGTCGCGGTCGGCGGTGACGCTCTTTATTCCAACGTCGGCGACAACAATACCGCATCCGGTTTCGGCGCCCTGTACAGCAACACGACAGGAGCCAACAACACGGCGCTCGGCGTCGATGCCTTGTTTGCGAACACGACCGGCAAGGGCAATGCGGCCCAGGGCGTCAGCGCGCTCCGTAGCAACACCACCGGCATCCGCAACCTCGGCATCGGCAGCAACGCGCTATACAGCAATGTCAGCGGCAGCTACAACGTCGCCTTGGGCTTCAATGCCGGTTACAACCAGACCACGGGCAACGACAACATCTACATCGCCAATCCGGGTATCGCAGGCGAATCGCAGACGCTGCGGCTCGGAGCACAGGGCACGGCGGGGGTGCAGGGGTCCGGGATTCTGAGCACCTACATTGCCGGCGTGGCCACGTCACAGGTGACCGGCAGCGCGGTATACGTCACCCCGTCCGGCCAGCTCGGTGTGCTGGCGTCCTCGGAACGGTTCAAGATGGATATCGAGGACATGGGTACCGCCAGCGACAAACTGGCGCGGCTGCACCCGGTGACCTTCAAACTCAAGACCGATCCGCGGGGCACGAGGCAGTACGGGCTGATCGCCGAGGAGGTCGCCAAGGTCTATCCGGAGCTGGTGATCCATGGCGCCGACGGCCGTATCGACGGGGTGCGCTACGAGGAACTGGCACCCATGCTGCTCAATGTGTTCCAACAACAGCAGCAGCAGCTCCTCACTCAGGCCAGGCAAGCAGACGCGCAAGCTGAGATCATCAACAACCTCTCGGCGCAGGCCGAGAAAGCCGGCTCCCAGGCGCGGATCCTGCGCGATCTGCAGATCCGGGCCGAGAAAGCCCACTCGCAAGCCCAGAGCATCCGCAGCCTCCAGGTGCAGGCCGAGAAAGCCGACGCGCAGGCCGAGGTCATCCGCAAACTCCAGGCGCAGGTCGCTCAACTGAATGAATTCAAGCAATCGCTGCTCCCCGCGCGTGGCGAGCCGCCGCCGCGACTCCTCGCTCGCGCGCCGTGACCCTTCTCAGTCAACCTGCCAGGAACACTCAAAAATGACACGATGGAATCTACGTTCAGGACTATTCGTATCGATCACCGGGCTGGCCGCCGCCATGCAGCCCGCTCATTCCGCGCAGCCGCCGGACGTGGTGGCCTCGGATGGCAGTGCCAATACCGCTTCGGGGACCCGCGCCCTGACCAGTCTCACGGCGGGCTCTGGCAACAGCGCCTTCGGCTTTGCTGCGCTTTCTGGGAACTCGACCGGGTCCCAAAATACCGCAGTAGGAACCAGTGCACTGTCTGCCAACGGCAGCGGCGACCAAAATTCCGCCTTTGGAGTGGGGACGCTCACTGCAAACACGATCGGCATGCACAACGTCGCCATCGGGACTTTCGCTCTCTTTAGCAACACGACCGCCAGCTGGAACACTGCGAGTGGTGACGAGGCGCTGTATAGCAACACGACAGGATCCAACAACACCGCATTCGGATATGACGCGCTGACTTCGAACACGACCGGCAAGGGCAACGAAGCCCAGGGCGTCAATGCGCTCTACAGCAACACCACCGGCATCCGCAACCTCGGTATCGGCAGTAACGCCTCGTATGGCAACACCAGCGGCAGCTACAACATCGCATTGGGATTCAACGCCGGTTACAACCAGACCACGGGCAACGACAACATCTACATCGCCAACCCGGGGGTCGCGGATGAATCGCAGACGCTGCGGCTCGGCGCTCAAGGCACCGCGGGGGTGCAGGGGTCCGGGATCCTGAGTGCCTATGTTGCCGGTGTGGCCACCTCGCAGGTGACCGGCAGCGCGGTGTACGTCACCCCTGACGGCCAACTGGGCGTGCTCGCGTCCTCGGAACGGTTCAAGACGGATGTAGAGACGATGGGCGCTGCCAGTGAAAAGATAGCGCAACTGCGCCCGGTAACCTTCAAACTCAAGACCGATCCGCGGGGGACGAGGCAGTACGGCTTGATCGCTGAGGAGGTCGGCAAGGTGTACCCGGAGCTGGTGATCCATGGCGCCGACGGGCGCATCGACGGGGTGCGCTATGAAGAGCTCGCGCCCATGCTGCTGAATGTGGTTCAACAGCAGCAAGCCCAGCTCGCCGCGCAGGCCGAGGTCACTCGCAACCTCGAGGCGCAAGTGGCTCAGTTGAACGAATTCAAGCAGTCGATGCTGGCCGCGCTTCGCGAGGCACAGCCGAAGGAGCAACTCGCCGCGCGGTGACGGGCAAAAGACGTTGCAGGCGCCGCGGCGCCAGGGCTTCGGCGCAATCTCTCACGCGCCGAAGCCCAGCGTGCCCAGAATCCGCTGCGAAAGCGGCGGCGGAAGGACCGAGAGCCACCACATGCCCCATGCCAGGGCACGCGGAAACGCGATGCGTGCCCGATTTCTCTCCAGCCCCCGACGAATCAACAGCGCGGCGCGCTCGGGAGAGATCACTCCAGGCTTGGGGCCAGTGAGGCGTTCTGTCATGCGGGTCTGCACGAAGCCCGGCAGCACGACGTTGACCGCGACACCCTGCGGGGCCAACCATCCGCGCAGGGCTTCGCCGTAGGCCTTGAGTGCGGCCTTGCTGGCGCAGTACGCGGGTGTTTGCGGCAGACCGTAGTAGGCCGCGAGCGAGCTCACGAGAGCAATCTGTCCCGAGCCCCTGCGCCGCATTTCCGGAAGCACGCCGGCAATCGTGGCGAGTGCTCCATCGAGATTCACCGCCAGCACTTCCCGCGCCGCCTCCCACGATTCGACCTGTTCCCCGGCACCGATCATGCGCGTGACCCCGGCATTGACGATCACCAGGTCGATGGATTCACGCTCCGAGAGAAGATGCAACTCCTGCACGGCAGCCCGAGCATCGCACAGGTCGAATGCGATCCTGAGGACGCGAGCCCCGAGCGCCTCGCAGATCCGCGCCATCTCAGTCAGTCGCGAGGTGTCGCGGCCGTGCAAAACCAGGGTTCGGCCGGGACTTGCGTAGCTGCGCGCCAGGGCGGAGCCGATTCCACCCGTGGCCCCGGTGATCAGCACGGTGTCAGGATTTCTGATGAGTGTATTCAACGAGGGAGCCCGGTTGTGACAGGGCTAAACAGCTCGTTCAGAAGTGCGATGTCCGCAGTGCCCAATTCATCGCCAAACCCACCGACCACACCCCGGCGAACCTTGAAGGCCCCATTCCTGGCACGCAACCACGGTTGCTCGAATATCGACATCTCCTCGACCTCCCTCATCCGTTGGAAAGTTGAGTCCTGAGCAAGCCGCTCCAAGGACATCCCTGTCGGACGCAGCTCGTAGTACTCCAACACGGAGCCCAGGACCGCGGCGAATTGTGTGTGACACTGCTCATAGGTAATGCGCAAAATCCGCCCGCGGGCGCAGATCTCGTCCCATTGCCGCTGAAACTCCGCCAGGTTGCGCGCGCCGAAATACGGATCACGCAGAAAATCGCTGAGGGAGCCCTGGTAGTTGAAGAAGTCCTTGAAGCGCCCCGTCACCTGGTGGAACAGGCTGACCATCACATCGCGCGGATCCCGGTGCAGATAGACGATGCGATCCACCCTGCTGGCCCGCTCCAGCCGCGCCTCGAAATTGAAATCCAATGGCGGGCGGGCACCATCGTTGTACTCAAAACCGTCGTGGTGAAAATGGATCTGATCAGCGACCCCGGCGAGCGTGAGCGCGTATCGCAGCCAGGTTCGCCCGGATTTCGGAAAGGAAACGAGCTCACGTGTCGCAACCATTATCGCGCCGCTCGCTGATAACAGCGCAGCGGACCCATCTGTGCGTCCAAACCATCGTACGTCGTGCTTTCGAGCACAAAGCCTTGCTTGCCGAGGAGATCCGTCACCTCGTCTTGTTGAAAGAGAGACTCCGGCATGCGGATCACGATGTTCGCGCGGGCGAGCGCTGCAGCCCCCAGCAGGCACTTCAACCTGTGCTCCGACGGCAGGTGTTGGTGCAGACCCAAACTGAGCACGGTGTCATAGGCTAGATTGCCTCTGGCAGGGAGCGTGGCGAGGAAACCGTCCCAATCACTCAGATCCGCCACCCAGAATCGAGCCGCGGGAAAAGCGCTGCAGATCGCTCGGGCGCTCGCGACCCGAGTCGTGTCGAAGTCCACACCATGCAGGTTGGCGACCCCGTGCTCGAGAAAAGTCCGTGCGATCAACCCCTCGGCGGCCCCAAGGTCCAGGACGTTCTGGCCCGCGGATCGTTGCAGAATGGCATCCAGTCCTTGCAACCGCACCTCCAGGGGCCATTTGCCCTGCAGCCCCAGCTCCGGAGCCCAGGCATAATGAATGGACCGGTCCGGGACATCCATGAGCGCGAGCAGCTTCGTGGTGTAGGAATCCCAGGAATAACGACCTATCGCGCGCCGCCCGTTTGCAGACAGTTGGTCCTGCAAGTCAACATGGTCTCGAAGTCGCTCGATCGAGGCGCGGATTGCCTCCGGAGTGGGCTCGGCAAGGACGAGCGCTGTCTCACCATGGCGCGCAAACGCGCGTGTCCCATGCCGCGTGCAGATGAGCGGGATGCCTGAGGCCAACGCCTCGGCCGCCAGGTTCGCCCAGCCCGCAAAGGCTTCTGTGTGCACCACGCAGTCGAGATCGCTGTAGAATGCGGGCAGATCTTGCTCCGCGAGCGCTCCAACCAGTTTCAGAGCGCCCGATCGCACCAGGTCTGCCGCTGCCTGGTGCAAGTCTCCCGGATGACCGAAGAGCCGTAACTCGAAGCCCGCGCCCAACTCGCGCAGCGCTGCGATCAGCGGAGCCGGATTCTTGTTGGCCAGGCCACCCACGACGAACGGGGTTGTTCGCACCCCTCCTCCCTTCGAGCGCCGCCGAGGAGCGAAGGCAGCGACGTCCACGCCGCCTTCGAGTACATGAAAACGCGCGGCGTGCAGGTTGGTATAGCTTCCGGGCGGCCATTCCCGGTTGTTGAAGACGACCACGTGCGGCTCGAAGGCTTGATTGACCTGTTGGAATTGCGTCTTCCGCGTGCGGTCGTTGAGCACGTGCTGCATCCGCAATCCAAACTGCGGTTGCCGCAACACACTGAAGCGGTGAATCGTGTCGGGGGGAAAGCCTGCCCCCGGAACGAGGGTGACGTCCCACTCATCCGCGAGCGCTTCTTCCAGGCTCAGTATGCGGAAATCGCTGGCGCGAGCGGATGGGTCTGCTGCCGCAAACCGCAGATAGGCCATTTCATGGCCTCGCTCACGCGCGACTCGGCCGAACCGCTCGAACCGAAACAATCCTCCGGCCAGGGACAGCTCGTGGCATGCAATCAGGATGCGCTTCCTGTCAGCCCGCGGAACCGCCCCCGAACAGCGCACCTTGCGCAGAAACCGGATTTTCCCGACCGTCTCGAGGGCTGCGTATCGGCCCGATGCCAGGATCTGCTCGATCACTTTCACCGGGCCGATCGCGGGGTCGGTGGCATCGTCGAACCCGACAATCCCGCCGATGCAAACATGCGGGTCCCAGGCCTCGAAGTCACCTCTCGCGCCCCGCAGCGAGTGGTCGCCGTCGATGAAGAGCAGGCCGATCGGCCCTCGCCATACCCGCGCCGCCTCGCGGCTCGGTAAATTGATGAGAGCAACTCTCTCGGACAACCCGGTTTGCAGCATGACCGCATAGAATGCACCCCGGTCCTTCGGGCCGAACTTTCCACCGTACACCCCGGTGAATTCCGCGTGTGGGTCAATACAGACGACCTGGACGGGCAGATGCCGAGCACCCTCGGCAAGAGCGACCGCGGACTTGCCACGGAATGAGCCGATCTCAACAATGTCCCCGCCGGCGCAGTCCGCGGCGTAGCGATGCAGAGCCAGGCCTTCGTCAACCGAAACGCCACCCCTGTAGCTCAGCAAGAACGCACGCAATTCGTCCGGATTCATGGACATCAAACACTCACAAAGAGTCCCGCGCAGGCAACCCGAGTCAGCAGTCGCTCCGCCATGCAGGCCAGGACCGGCCTCTCGAGTACGCCTGGCACACCATCATGAGTCGCTTCGGTACCACGGTACGTGTGTTGTAACTCTGTTGGTTGTCAGTGGAGCAGCCTAGAGAAGGCACGGCAGCCCGGCAAGTCCATTTGAGAAGAAATGGCGGCGCGTCACGCTCGAAAACTTTTTTGGAAAGCCGGCAGTAATAATCACTCCGTTTCCGCGACAACACGCCTGGACACTTTGTCGCGTCCGCGAACTGCGATCGCCCGCAGCGTCCGCGGAAGGATCGGAACCACCGCACCATGGAAATTGGCCGTCGACGCAAGATCAAGCATCTCGTACGAGATCTTTACAGAGGACTCCTCGGCCGTGAGCCTGACGCCGAAGGTGCCCGGTCCTATGAGAGTCTCATGCTCAGGGTGGGACCGGAGCGGGCTGTCCCGAAAATGCTCAGTGCATTCCTCGAGTCCAAGGAATATCGCGAGCGTGAGGCCGCAATGGCCATCTCCCACGTCAACGCCGCACTCGCATTACAGGGCGAGCAGCTGATCAATGGGCGCGCAGTGGACCACCTGGTGTCGCTGGGAGCCTTCTGCCTTCCCAGCATCATCTGTCAGAACAACGGGCTCCGAAAGTACTCCTTGCCCTTTGATTGGATATTCTCTACACCGCGGATGGTGTGCGATTGCCTCGCGGATGACTTCGCCGTCTTTCTGGATCGAGGGTATTATCGATCGATCCCTGATCCAACCAAGAATTATCCAACGAGACAGGGCGCTGCTGAACACGACTTCTACCGCGAACGGTATGGCATCCCGGAGCTTTTCGCCCATCGGGACCCGACACGGGAGGGCGACTATCTGTACTACGTGCGTTGCGTCAATCGATTCCGCCAGATCCTGCGTAGCGCAGATACCAAGCTGTTCCTGGTTGTCGGACGAGCACACCATGATTTGACGAATGAATTCCCTCGTCTGCTCGATGCACTCACCCATGCGACCACCCATTTCGCTCTTCTGTGTATCGAAGTCCTCGAGCCGGTCGAGCGCGGTATGAGCTCAATAGTGCCTGTCACGAGGACCGGCAATCACGCTCTGCACCGCTTCATACCATCCTCCTTCAACCCGGTAGGGACCTTCCTTCCGGACAAGCTCGACGAGTGGAGCCTGCTAAGGCTCATATATCGCTATGAGCTCGCTCTGAAGGACTCTCCCTGGGGAGACACCGAACGATGCTGACCACGGCGCTGAAGCGATTACGCTCGCTCGGCAAGGGTGGCACACCCTTGGCCAAGGAGGGTCCTCCGCGGACGTTCTTGAATGACGTAGAGCGCATCAGTGCTACCGGGCTCTTCACCCTCGAGGATGTTGATCTCATAACCCAAACCAGAATGCGGTATGGCATGGTGCACGGATCGCCCTGGGACGCCTTCCGTACTGCAAACTTGCAACTGCCCGAATGGTTCAATACCGAGATTGACCCTCATTCGGACGAGCACGCCCAGCAGCAACTGAAACTCTGGTCATTGCTGAGCAGGCGTGAGCACCAATACACACCGGAAATCGACGAGAAGGAGGCTCCTCACGCAGAGGTCGATGCAGTGAGACGGCCCTCATGCTACATGCTCCGGGACAACGATAGCGTAGCGCTCGCCGGGGATCACGCCATCGCTCTGGGCATGATCCTGAAGCACAGCGGCGTCAAACCTGGCTCCCGCGCGCTCGAGTACGGTGCCGGTTGGGGGCAAGCAGCCCTTGCGCTTGCGCGGCTTGGAGTAGTGGTCGATACCGTGGATATCTCCAAGACGTTCTGCGGTTTCGTCACAGAGCAGGCGGAGTTCTTTCAAGTTCCGCTGACACCTTTTGAAGGTCGCTTCGGCTGGAACCCACGAGGGGATCAGAAGTACGACCTGATCTTCTTCTACGAGGCTTTCCATCACTGCGCGGATTTCCGGTCCGTTGTCCGCGAACTCAAGGGCCACCTCGCATCGGACGGGCGCGTGTTGCTGGTCGGCGAGCCGATTTCACGCTCCAGGAATCGCTATCTCCCCTATTCGTGGGGCCTGCGTCTGGATGCCGATCCGATCGCCCATGTGAGACACTTCGGTTGGATGGAACTGGGATTTACGGAAGATTTCCTGGTCGAACAGTTCACGAGTGCTGGATTCACGGCGGAACGCATCGAGTGCTCGGCCTCTATCTACGGAACAGGCTATATCTTCAAGCACCGTGGACCGAAGATTGAGCTCAAAGACCAGTGGCTGACCGACGACATGGAGGTCGGCTGGAATACACGTGAGGATCTCGGACGTTGGACCAAGGCGGAAGCGCGGTTGCTCCTGGATACCACCAACAGGTTTCAAGCCCTCGAAATCGACGCAAGCAATCGTCATCCGTTTCCGCAGGTTGTCGAATTCCAATACGGCGATGCCCGGGTCTTCGCTCGATTCAACACGGGTGAGCGCAAATTGGTCCTGATCGATGCCTCCAGGAAAGCGAATCAGATTGCGATACGCGCGAAAACGCGTGTGCCCGCGCGGAATCCCTTTCTCAACTCCCACGACACCAGGGCGCTCGGGATTCTGATTCGCTCAATTGAGTACAAATGACAGGCCAGCGGACTTGCGCCGCGACGTGCCGCACGACCGGGTGATCAACGATCCACAGGTAGAACCGGACGGAGGTGAGTAGTGGCACTGGAAACGAGCGTAACTCTAGAGCAGAAGGTAAGCGCTCTGGAGACAGAGATTGCCGTAGTCAGAAACCTTCTGGAGGATCTGAGGCAGAGGGACTTGCGCCGCTCGAGCTTCCGAACTCTGACAAGGGTCCGCATCGCATTTTTGTTTTGCTGCGGGGCGGCCAGCGGCGCACTACTTTACGCGTCGACCACCCAGTCGGTGTCCACTCCAACCGCGGCATCATCTACAATCACGTTGCCCCCGCTGGATTCGCAGATCACCTGGTCTCGGCGTGACGCAGCAGGTGCGCCGACCAATCACACCTCCGAGATCTTGTCGATGGTTGCCGAGGGAACCCAGCCTGATTCCTTTCTCTGGCCTCTCTATATCGAGCTGCGCGGAACTTCGAGCAAGAGCGCCACGAGAGAAACATCACAAAGCGTTGGAGCGACGGTTCGAACGTTAGTGCGAAGCCTGGGAAGTCCATGGACCGCCGGATTCCACAGCGAGCTCGCGCATGGCAGCGATGCTCTGGAAGGCGGGAATGTCATTCCCACCAAAGGGACGTCCATTCTGATGAATGGCGAAATGCGTAGCTACAGCTCCGGTGGCACCACCATCGGCGTCAACCTGCAATGCGTTTACACCGATACCAGGACGAAGAACTGCGACGACGCAATCAATATTCAGGCGGGGAGCGCCACGGCCGTCTGGTATAACGGCCTCCATTTCGACTCGAATGGAAGTTACACAACGGGCAACATCGGCATCAACTTCGATCGATCACACTACAACATGGGGTTGGATCTCGCCGACAACTCCATTCGCCTGAATGGCAACCAGAAGGTCATACTCGAGAAATCCGGTGGAGCTTACCTGTGGTACAACTCCTCCAGTGGCAGGATCGAAATCGTCAGGGGAGGCTCAGTGGTGGCCTCATTCTGAAATACCGGCGGGCACGCCAGCGGCAATTCAGTCGAACAGCGGGGGGCGCAGCGCTCCCATGACAACTCCAAACTCCGGGCGCGCAGGCATGAACGCCTCGCGAATCTCTTCATTGAGTGCTGTTCTGGTGCGTGACAGGCTGCTGGCAGTTGTTGTTACATCGTCGACCCGCACGCCTGCCGTCGCGGCGATGTTTCGAATGACACGCTGCATCGTCTCGGGCAGGTCTTCGTAATATATACGCAGAGGCTTTATTCCTCGGATCGCCAACTGCAGCTCGAGCTGGCATTCGTAGTTTACGATATGCGCCGCCCACTTCATGACATCCGTCTGCACGCCCGCATCGGACGGAGCGCGAGAGAGCCCCCGGGCTTTGACTTTCGAATAATGATCGGACCCGACGGCGCGCCCGTCGCGCAGATGGAATACTCCTGTATTTACCGCCAGCATCAGCGAAATTGCCTGATTCAGCAGACTGCGCCGCCGCAGATAAACAAAACTCGCGCCCGAGAAATACTCGAAGAAATCGATCGTGGAAAACCGCTCGATATCGCCCCAGGCGATATTCATCGAGAATATTCCGTTTGGGGTACCGCGTCGGCTCAGCAAGCCGTTGAGATACTCGATTTCCTCCGCCGCGCATAATTTCGCATTTGCCTGCGGAAGAAAGAAGTAACTGGCGTACTCCTCCGGCGCACCGAGCCTCCCTGTCTTCGCCATGACATCGGCGAGCCACGAGCTTCCTGAGCGCGGCGTCATGAGCACGACAATGGGCCGGACGTGATTGGACTTGTCGTACCTTGCGGCGATCGCCCCGGCCGGAAGGCTAGCCACCAGACAATCCCGCACCGAAGGTGTATTCATGCTTGCCTGGTCGGATCCGCAATCTTCACATGCGGCGGCATTGCAAGAGGGGTTGCCGGCGGCAGCACGAAAATGAAGCTCCCGTCCTCCGCTTTGGCCGCCGTCAACCCGGATTTTGCGTACACGTCCCGGCAAGGCACGTTGTCCTGCGTATGGTGCAGAGGCGCCCTGATGACACCTGTGTAGCGACCGCGAATCAGCGTGACTGCGTGCACCACAGCCGACCGCTCGACCTCCATTCCAAGAACACGGCAACTCATGACGAATTGCACGATAGTCAACTCGTGCAGTAAGAGGATCCCTACCAACCCGTAGTCCACAAACCTGTCAGTGACCCTGAAAGCGAGCACAACGCCGTCGTTGCTCAAGAACCGGCTCATCTCAGCATGCGACCATCGTTTGCCGGTCGTATTGAACTGGTTCGTCTTATTGACCAGCTCGAGCGCACGACCGAATTCCGGCTGATCCACACTACTGATCTGCGCAAACCTCAAAGTGCAGCCGAGCGTCGCGAGAAACTGCTCACGCGTCATGGTTGCTCGCGCTTCCTCACGGACGACCTGCTTGCGAATCATATCTTCCCTGCGCGCAGACTCGCTGGTCACGGTCGCAACCTGGGTCTCCGGAGCCCACAGGAGAATCCTGCGCGTCAGATACGGATTTGATCCGATTACGCGAATGTCGGGCAACGCGGCCTTGACGGCCGCCCGCTCTACCGGGTTGTCGTCCACGAACACGACACTTTTCGGCTTGATGCCAAAGTCGTCGCAAATCGAGCGAATGTTTTCCGCTTTGGACCGCCAATTGATTCTGGTCACGGCGAAGTCCTTCAGGCTGATGAACTCCGGTCGGACGGCGTTCGACCAGTTGACCTCAACTGTCTTCTGATCGTTCTTGGAGCAAATAGCGACCAGAATGCCACGCGCCCGCAAATGATGAATGGCCTCCCAGATGCCCATCGGCCAACCATCCGCGGGCGGCCACGACTCATCACCCGGACGGTAGTGTTCTGCCACCTGTCCCCGCCAGAGCGTGTCGTCAAGATCGAAAACCACCGCCTTGACCTGGTCCGTCTGTTGTATGGTTCTGTACATTGCAACCATCTGGTCATAAATCGCCTGGATGAACTCATCCCGCCTCGAGGCATAGAACTCGGACATCGGCGCAAGCGGCTCGATTCTCGCACCCTCGCGCAGGTCAACGTCGGGTTGAAGATGGACAGCGCCGTGCGCATAGAAGTAAATCATGTCATCAAGGAAAAACTGCTTCCCGATGCTGTCGCCGATCGCGTTGACGTCAACGAGATACGCGTTCTCGTACCTGTCCACTGCATCCGCGAGATATGCGTTCAATTTCCTCACGACGGCGGCAAGGTCGACGTCCTTGTGACGTGCACGCAGACTCGAAGCAGCGCTCATTTGCGGCACGAAAAAATTCGACACGAAGCTCAGGAGGCCGTGCGCCTGATTGTATTTCATGGCTGAGCTGAGCATTACGTCTATGACGTTGAAGCCAGCCATCAGTATTTCGTCGGCAAAACCGGCATCATTGAAGCGTGTGGCCCACAATACCCGATCGCTTACGACTGATCGCAACGGTATCTGCACGTATTGAAAATCGTATGTCTCAACGGGCGCCGGAGGCGCCTCCGGCATGTCGCCCGCAAAGTTAAACAGCACTCGATCGAATTCGACGCCCTGAAACCGGCCGGAAAACTCTTTCTGATACAACTCGGTCAAACATGAGCCAATCAAAAGCACCCTGCGCAACCGGGTCAGCGTGACCACGAGGTCTTTCGGGAACAAATAGTCCGCCGTGCTCAGAGGAGACTTGTGCTCAGCAAGAATGAATTCAACGCTGGGGTCGATGGTCGTTTTGAGGATGACGGACCTGTGGCCCTCCTCACTCCGAAACATCCGTTCCGAGGTCCACATCAAAGCGCCATCGCGCCGGTAGATCTCGAGTGTCGCGCCGTTCAGCCGCCAACTCGCCTCGTTGTCGTGTCGGTAATTTTCGATCGAGCCCGTCGCGCCGAATCGGAAGTCATCAGTCAGGCGGGACGAGTCACGACGACCGAAGGACCACCGGGTGCTCATCAGTTCGCCGGCGGAAAAGATATCAGGCATACCTTCGGAGAGGACGCGACCCTCCGGTGGCGGCGTCCGTGCTGTATCTGCGCTCGGCGTGTCATTCAGCAGATGTTCCGCTGCGCTCATCGTTTGCTTTCCTTGCAAGACGTCAGGAATCGGCTCGTGCCGACGTTCCAAACAGTGTGGCCACTCGGCTGCGAAGAAGCTCGCGATAAAACCCCGCGAGCTTCGCGTTTATCCGACGCCCCTCGGTCGATCTTTTCAAGCGCGCGATGATTTCCAATTTGCCGACACCGGACTGCAATTCGGTCAGATAGTTGATCAGTCCATCTGAATCGGGAAGTCTGCCGAGTATCGTGGCATAGCTATGGTATACAAATTCCTCGCCGTCCAGAGCCAGCAGGCGCTTGACCTGGCGTTGGGGGAAATATTTGCGTTCGCGCTCCGCTTCGACCGCCTGTTTCCCGGACTCGCCTTCCCTGACAGTGGCGGTCGTTTCTATCGAAGGCGCCGGCGCGAGGGACTGCATTCGATCAAAGAGCTCCGCTTTTCTCAGAAAGTCGCCCGCCCGGATTCTGGCCACCAGTCGACCAAACACATCGTCCCGCTCCAGAAGCTCTTTGCAGAAACTTGCGAAGCCATCCGCCCAATCTTCCCATGTGTGCGCGCCACTATCGTCCACACTGCTGACACTCTCGCTCATGGCCGTGCGAAGGGCGCATACAAGCTCACCGTCGTGTGAGTACAGTTGAACGCCGGAGTACGACGCATAGGTCGCAAGGATTTCCCGGGTCGCTGCGATGTCGCGCGCAACCACCACCTTCTTCGCCGCAAGAGCGTGGACCAACCCGAAGCCGAATCCCTCCACGTACGATGGCAGCACGACCACACTCGCACGGCTGTACAGCGATTCCACCTGTCTTGCACCCAATGTTCCGGAGCGGTACGCGCGAATATTTCCCGAGACACGGTTTTCCTTGCCGAGGACGACGAACTGCACCGTTGGGAACGCTGCCGCGAGAATTCCCGCTGTGATATCCGACGCCTTGTGGGCAAAGTGATTTCCCAGGATCAGGACGTGCTCAGCCGCCTCCCCGCGCGCCTTCTTCGGATAACTACTCAGCTTTGTCGCCAGTGGACGAGCATATCTTGGCAGCGCTTCGGCCGCCGGGTGACGCACGAGGAATACCTGTTCTGAATACTTGCTGTTGAAGAACAACCCGCTCGAGTTTGACGCCACGTGTCCCCAAAGTGTTTCGAGCGGATGCGTAATAGACAGGTAACCGCAGTCCTCGGCGATGGTATCGAGCATCCCGAATATGTTGACCGCCGCGATGTCCTCCAGGACATTGATCGCGTGGACATTGAACGGCTGGCCGAATTGGACACCCACAGCGAACTTCTCGGATGTTCGCAGATCCACCTCGTGACGCAGAACGCCTGCGAGCTCATCGAGCGCGTGGAACTTGAACGTCTGTGGTGTGCAAATGAAATTTATCTCGAATTCCGCAGCGTGACGCGCGTGAAACGCCTTGATGATGGCCATGGCCATCTCGTTCGTCCCGTTATGGTTGGGACCGACAGATGTCAGGTCGAACGCGATCTTCGGCCGCCGCGAGGCGAGCGGCATGGCCTGACTGAGCAGTCTCTCCGCACGAAAATGCGCGGATCCCTCGTAGCGGCGGACCAACGGGAGGTACTCGGGGTGCCGCTGCGCCATCTTCTGCAGGTTGGCGCCCTGGTGGGCTTTCAGGTTCATGTCCAGCAGGCCGAACGAAGCCGAGCCTGCATGGTATGCAAATGAATTGTTCGCCAGAACTGCCCGATATCCCACCTTGTTCGCCCGCATGATGAGGTCGTTTTCCTCTTCATAGCCGAGACCGAATTCCTTATCCAGAAAGCCGAAATTGGCTATCACGGCATGTCTGATAAAGAGATAGAATCCAACCGCTGTCGGACTGAAATGAAACGGCGGCATCGTTCGACTCAGTATTTTCCAACGGCGATGTGCCTCCACCCGGTCGGCAATCACGGCGCCGCAGAAATGGGGCAGCGAGCACAGAGAGGCGTTGTTCGAACGAGGGCTGACAAAGCCGATCTGCGGATCGGAGTCTGCGGCGGCAACCAGGTTCGTGAGGGTCTGCGGGTAGGTCTCGGTATCGGCGTTTACGAGGATAACATCCCGTCCGGCCCGTACCGCGATCTCCAGTCCCCTGTTCACGGTGCCGACGAACCCGAGGTTGCGCTCGTTCTCGAGCATAATGGCCTCCGGGTTACGCTGCGCAAACGAATCGAGCATCTGCTGAGCCTCCGGATCATCCGGAGAGTCGTTTATCGCTATGATGCGTGGCTCACGGTCCGCGATCTCATGAATGTGAGCTGCGAGCGAATCCAGGCAGCGAGTGGTCAATTCCACACTCTTGTACACGGGGACGATGATATCGAGACTGGAGCGAGCCGTTGAGGTACCCATGCGATCTTCTTTCGGTTCTGACGTGGTGTTGGTTTACCGGCGGGACTTCTTCCGGCCCCTCAGGGAGGAGTCCGGGCGGCTACCCGGGAGGACGACAGGAGCTCCCGCCATTTCGGGAGTATTGCGTCAAACGAATAACGCCGCGCGACCCTTGCACCCAGGCGCACCAGTTCGTCCCGACGAGACGCGTGCGCCGGATCGATTACGTTGGCAAGTGCCTGCACCAGATCCTCCGCAGAGTACGGGTTGAAGTACTCCGCGCCGTCCGCGAACACTTCACGGTGAACCGCAATATCGGATGCGACCACGGCTCCCCCCGACATCATTGCCTCGACTCCCGATAGATCGAAGCCTTCAGCGAAACTCGGACAGATCGTCGCCCGCGCATGCTTATAGAGCAGACGCAACTCCGGCGAGGGGACATCCTCGAGCATGAACAACTCGCCCCGTTCCAGCCAGGGAACGAATTTCTTCACGATGGAGCGCTGGTGCCACCCGAGCGAACCGACAACGATCAGGTTCAACCCGGCAAAACGGTCCACGCGTAACCGCTCCCATGCGCAGAGCAAGCTCAGGTGATTCTTCCTCGGCTCGATCGTCGACACGATCAGGAGATAGTCCGGCGCTGCGGCCTCGCCGCTTTCGCCAAACAATCTGGCCTTGAGAGTCGGATCGAGATGGGCTTGGGCAATTCGGGGGTTCAATCGGGCCCTGATGATTTCTCGCACGCGACCCTTCGATGAGGGTTCGTCGAAGTAGTCATGCGATACCATATTGTGGATGGTGACGGACCTGGACTCGACTTGCGGAAAGATCGAAAGCAACTCCTTGCGGGTCGCTTCCGACACGCAAGCGAACCAGGCACCGCTCTCGACGTTCCGACGTAAAGCACGGTAATGGAAAGCCTGGTGATGGTGTCGCTCCGAAATCGTGTGAGGCATCAGCAGTGGAATGGCATCGTGGTAGCGTACGACGAGCCGGGTCCCCTTCGAGACAGTAGCCGGATAGGGAGTTTCCGTAATCATGACGTCAAAGTCGTGCGTATTCAGCCGAGGGAAGACGGCGTAACCCAAACCTTTCGAAATCAACGCGCAGATGTGCATGGCTGTCCATGGCGAGCGGGCAACGCGGAAATCCCTGCGGGTCACCACATCGAAGTCTGTTGAAGGCAGGCTGCGGGAGAAGAGGCGGCGCCAAATGAAGTCACGAAACTGATGTGTCTCGAAGCGGGTAAGAGTTTCCGAAGCCCCGCATAGCCGGCGGACCGCGATCAGCGGAACGCTCAAATGCGAGCGTAGAAATTTCTGCTCCAACATGATGACCACGCGGGCGAGGAGGTCGACCTGCCGATGCTTGGGAAGAGGTCCAAGCCACGTTCTGCCGTTGGGCGGAAGCCCCCTTCCCAACGCGTGAGTACTGCTTTGCAAAAGCCCTTCGACCGAACATTCCTCGAGTAAGGAAAGTCCACGGAACAACAGCCGTGTCTGCTGTGGTATGCCAGCGTGCTTGTCGAGCGCGGGGCGCATTTCCAGCAGGATCCTGACGGGATTGTTTGGGCCAACCGAGGTATCCACGACTTCTACACCTCAACCGGAGCCGGACGTTCTGCCAGGGTGGCGAGGTAAAAGTCGTACGCCTCGTCGACAGTCGCAAAGGACAGCAGCCGACCCTCGTGTAATACGCAGGCATTCTTGCAATACTGTCTGATGGAGTTCGCGTCGTGTGTGACCAGGATGAACGCGCGGTCTTTGCGCTTATGGAACAGTTCGATATGACAACGTTCGTGAAAACGGACATCTCCAACCACCATCGCCTCGTCAATCAGGAAGCAATCGAACTCGACGGCCATCGAGAGCGCGAAAGCGAGCCGGGTGAGCATGCCGTGGGAATAGTTCTCGACTGGCTCCCGAAAATACTCGCCCAGCTCCGTGAATTCCTCGACGAAAGGCACCAGCGGGCGATAGTCGACACCATAGACGCGGCAGACGAATTTCAGGTTATCCAGGCCGGTAAGATGGGTATGAAACGCGCCGCCGAAGGCCAATGGCCACGATACGCTCATGCTGCGTCGAATAGCCCCCGACGTGGGGCGTTCCGCTCCGGAAATCAGACGTATCAATGTCGACTTGCCGGCGCCATTGCGGCCGAGAATGCCCAGATGGTTACCCCTTGCCAGCCGAAAACTGACATCACGCAGCACTTTGTGCTGCCCCTGTCGTGTCCAATACACTTTGGATACGTGCTCGATCGATAGCATCAGATTTCCACCCTGCGCCCGGCCTCGGACTGTAGATACAGCCCGGCCAACGATAGAACGAGACAGCAGCCCGCCATGTAGCCGAGATCGTAGTGCGATCGGACCACGTTGCCGAACCAGCCTTCGCGCAGGATTTCGATCCCATGCACCATCGGGAGCAACAGCACGAATTCCTGAATCTTCTGCGGCATCCAATCGACCATGAAGGCGGCGCCCGACAATGGAAACAGCAGGTATGACACCGGGGCCCACACCCGATCCACGACAGCGGAAAACGCTGTACCTGCTCCGATCAGCAAGCCCAGACTGGCGCCGAACCACGCCAACATGGCCCAGCCTCCCATGACCTCCAACAGGTCGACGGGCCCGGGCATCCACCCGATGAACATGAAAAACAATGAAAGAAGGGTGAAGGAAGCGGTGGCGCCGGCGATCTCCAGGATCGTTCGTGTTACCAGCACGTCGAATACCCGGACGTTGCGATGGAATAACAGCGATCTGTTCTGCTCCACCGCGCCGCTGGAGTGCGAAGCCGAATTCCGCCACATCAGCACGGACGAGTATCCAGTCACCGCGAACGCGGCAATGGGCAGCGAGGAGCCATGCGCGACTCCGGAAAACGCCCACAAAGTGGCTACCCCGAGCGTAAACAGCATCGGCTCGCCTACTAACCACAGCACACCCAGATTCTCGCGACCGAAGCGGGTGATGAGCTCGCGCATGAGGAGCGCATTCAGGACCCGAAGCTGGATGGCGACAGCCCGCGGCAAAGATCCCTCCACGACCGCGGCTGTTGGCGAGCTAGTCGGCATGTTCCCGTATACCTGCCAGCACCAGAGTGACCACACCCCATGCCATGAGGCCGAAGAGAAGCACCGTGAATACCGAGCGCACCCTCCTCGGTTCCAGCGCGCTATCCGGCAGGTTCGGCTGGACCAGCCGCTCCAGATACAACTGCTTGCGAGCCGCCTCGTGGCGTGCCGTGTCGCGCTCCGCCAGTGCGATGCCCAGCTCCTTGTCGGCGAACTCCGATTCGAGCGTCAACCGCTCGAATGTAGGGGCGCGCGCGCTGAGTGAGCCCGCTCCGCTCGTCACTTTCGCCGCTTCTGAGGTGACAGCTGCGCGCAAGGTCTCGACGCGGGTGCTCAATCCGCCTATCTGCGGATTGGTCGGAGAGATCTTCTTCAGCTGCGCCAGCTGCGCCTGCGTCGAGATCAGCTCTTCCTGCAGTCTGGCGACACCCTCCAGTGCAATGGCGGCCTGCCTGTCCGGCTCGAATACGGACTGCTCGCTGCGGAACGCCAAGAGCGCCAGGGAGGCATCCTGGGCCTTTTTTGCAGCCAGTTTCACTTCGTCTTCCGCGAAACGGATCAGGTCGCGGCGGCTGCGATCATTGAGACTGTTCACGAGGCGCTCGCTCATCTCCAGCAGGAGCTGATTGATCTTCTGCGCATCCTCGGCGGAAAACGCATGCACGGTAAGAATCGAGATGGAAGAGGCGGGATCGTATTCGACGCCGACCTTCTTGCCGTAGTAACGAAAGAGCGATTCGAAGCTGTCGTCTCCGACAACCCCTGGAAAGCGTTTGAACCGGTCGGCACTCGTGCTCGAGTAGGACTTGCGCACCGCGAGCTTCTCATCGAGCTCTTTCAAGGCATCACGCGAAAGGATGAAGTCGCGGACCGAGTAAGTATCGTCCTGCGAGCGGGAGATTCCGGTGCCCTGCAAGAGCTCGCCCACGAGACCGCCGGTTTGCATCCGCGGCTGTTGGCTTCGTACGACGAAGCGGGACTCCGAGACATACACGTCCGAGGCGATCAGGGCGTAATACACGATTGCCACCAACGTGGGTACGAGCACAGTCACGACGAATACGATGTGGCGCTTGAGCCAGTGCCCCTTCTGCGGTTGGTACTGATTCACCGTAACCTTACCGTCGGCAGCTCGGCTCTGGCGATCCATCGTCCGCACCTGGTCGTCCATGGTCAGAACCCCACCTGCTTGACAGTCAACACGGGGTAGGCCACGGTGAACAGCAGGTTCAGAAACTTCTGCAGCTCCGTGACCGGCGCATTGGACACATACAACACGTCCTGGTTCTCGATCGGAAAGCTCTGCATGAGAAAGAAGCTGTTGGGATCGGCCAGGTCGATGCGGAACACGACCGGAACCCGGCCTTCCTGGGTCGTCAGGACCGGCTGGCGCGGCCACTCGAGCGCGCTGCGCGGCTCGAAGCGGAAGATGAAGACACCCTTCGGGTTGGAGCGCGAATCGATCAACCCGCCGGCGCGCGCCAGGGCTTGCGCCAGAGTGATCCCCTGGGTCTCGAAGTTGACTTCGTCGTTCTTGCCGGTGGCGCCGAGGGCCGTAAAGCTGAACGGCTGAAACAGCGCCGTCACCACGTCACCCGGAAGCAACGTCACATTTTGCTCCGGATTGCGGATGATCGTCTCCAGCGGCAAGGAGTAGACGTTCCTGGCGCGAGTAACCTGGATGGTCATCTTGGTCACGGGCTGCCGCACCCCGCCTGCCGCGGCCAGGGCATCGAGCAGTCGGTCATTGCCCGGAACCAGAGGTACGCGTGTGCTGGTACTCACATCACCCACCACGGTCGCATTGGCGGACGAGTTGTGGGTCAGTCGTACCAACACCTGCGGTTGATTGGCTTTGCCCTGCAGCCGCTGAACGATCTCGGCCTCGATGTCCTGCAAGCTCTTGCCCGCTGCCGGAATGCGGCCGGCAAACGGAACGGATATGAGTCCCTGGTCATCCACCATTTGCTCCGGCAGGGTGGTGGCGTGTGACGTTGCAATCGCGCCAGGGAGCTGCACAGTGGACGTGGAGAACAGGGTGGCCGGAGCCGCTTCCCAGATCGATACTTCCAACACGTCCCCAGCGCCCACCGTACGCGCGATGGGCGCCTCGCGCAGCGTCTCGGAGAACAAATGTTGGGTACGCTGGGCGAGCAACCGGCGTGTCACCGTGTCATTGACGTCGATGACCTGAATGGCGGAGGCCCGCGCGGGGCTTCCTGAGCTCTCGATTTTGGCACGGCTGGGGCCGATGGTCGGCAGGAAGCCCACACAGCCGGAAACCAGAACAGCAGCCAACACCGCTGGAGCAACCGCCACCGCCGGGAAGCCGCCCGGACGCAATCGCTCACTTCGAGACACGTGCCCGTCCCCAAGGAAGTGGGTGCCTGCCTGCTGACACTGCCGCCGGACGACAGGTCTCCAGACTACCGAGTAGCGCCTCCACGGCAGCGAAATGATCGCCCCACCGCGGCGCGTGCCACTGAGTCAGTCGCCGCAACTGCGCAGCCCGCCTGATGGAATCCGGGCGGCTGAATTCGAGCACGGCATCTGACCAGGCGTGCAGGTCCAGCGGGTCCAGGTATTCCGGTACGTCACGCCCGACCTCGCGGAACGGCGGAATGTCACTGCAGATCGCGGGGACTCCTGAAGTCAACGCTTCCGCCAGAGGCAACCCAAAACCCTCCGCGAATGACGGCAGGAGCAAGGCCCGCGAATCGCACAGCATCGCGCCAACCTCCGCATCGCTCAGCCCGTTATGCTCCTCCACCAGCTTGCGCAAACGACGGGAGCGCTCCAGCATGTCCACGACCTGTTCGTTTTCCCACCCCCGAGCACCGATCACGAGCAGCCGCGGTGGCACGGGTTGGGTCGATGCCAGTCGCGTCCACAGATTCAACAGCAACAGGTGATTCTTCCGGGGCTCGATAGTGCCGAGCACGACAAAGTAGGGTCGCTCTGGCCGCACGCCTTGCGTCCGCGTTCGCGGCAACGCCTGCACGCCCAGTGGCGCGACGTGGATGGCCACGCGCGACGAGGACTCGCCCGGCTCGGCCTGCAAACACATTCGAACCGAGCGCGCGGTGGCCTCGGAGTTCGCAATCACCGCATCGAAAAGGCGGCCGATATTGCTCGACAGACGGCGGTAGCGCCGCTCCCAACCGCGCTTGAAGTATTCCGGGTACTCGATCGGGATCAGGTCGTGGATCAAGCAGGCCATCTTGACACCGAGGCTGCGCCGGATACGGTCGATGGCGACGTCACGTGCAACATGATGATGTGACACGACCAGGAATGTCGACGAGCCTGGACACGCGCGCAACTCGCGTCGCAACCAGGGGCCGAAGACCCAACCGTGGCTGAAGAGTCGCAGGTACATCTTGCCGACGGCGGCCCAATCTCCCCGCCGAGTGTTCGGCCTGGAACCGCTCCAACGAGCCGCCAGCTCGTCGATAAAGCCTCGGCCGCCCGCCGGACTCAAAGCAAACAGGAATCCGAACAGGTGTAACACGGCGCAGGCACGACGCTCGGCGCCCGCCGTCAGGAAGTGTTGGGCATAGGCCAGCTCGACGCGGTCGATTCCGGTCGGCCCCTTACGCCTCGCCCGCCAGATCAGGCGTGAGATATCCAGTAGCAGCACGGATGTCACACCGCTCGAGGCGGATCCTCGCGTGCCAGGTCACTGCGCTCTCGAGCGGCCAGGATCGCAAGCGCCGGTACTGCAATCGCCGCAAGGATGCCGATGCCGACCTCGTAAATCGACACCGGGCCGGACCACGCCCCCGGGGCGAGCCACGGCCACAGGTCGAGCACTCCCGCCCGCAGGGTGATCAGGTTGCCCGCGATCAGCAGCGCCCGGATCTCCGTCGGACCGAAGCCGAAGTAGGTGATCCGCAACGTATCGCGCACCTCCACACAAATCAGGGAGTAAACAAAGGTCATCAAGAATGCGATCAGCCCGAGGCAGGCGATCTCGAAGCGAGCACAGGGCGACAGGCCAAGCCCCAGGAACACCAGCGACTGCGCGAACAGGTCGCTCGTATGATCGACAAAGAAGCCGTAGCGCGGCCGCTCGATCCGTCGCAGACGCGCGACCGTGCCGTCCAGCGAATCACCGACCCAGTTCACCAACAGCCCCGCGTTGACGACCCACAGCCATTGGATGGACCAACGGCTTGCCAGGTACCCTCCTGCCGCTGCCAGGGCGCCGAGCAGACCGATCGCAGTCAGGTGATCCGGAGTGACCCGGGCCGGCAGCCGCTGCGCCATCCAGGCGAGGGCCGGCCGCTCGAGCAGGCCCAGGACGCTGTCGTTGAGTCGTTTCGCTACCACGGTGAGGTGTTGCAACGCTGTTGGTTGTTGAGCGGCGCAGACTAGAGAACACACGCCGCCCCGGCAAGTCCATTTGACAAAAAAGGGTGGCGGGTCACGCGCGAAAAAGTTTTTTTCGCGCCGGCGGTAATAATGACTCCGTTTCCGCAACTACACGCGATGGACGCCCCGTTGCGTCCGCGTACTGGGAGCCTGCAAGTTGAGATTTCGGAACGACCGCGCACGCATTGCCATTGTTGGCTCCGCCTTCCGGATGCCCAGCGTCGGCGGCGAGGGCCTGTGGGAGGCCCTGCTGGCCGGACAGGATCTGGTCACGGCAGTCGAATCGGGGCGCTGGGCGCAGGAGGCATTCCTGCATCCTCACAAGAGCGTGCCCGGAAAAGCCTACACGTTCGCCGCCGGCTCCATTGGCGACATTGCCGGATTCGATGCCGCCTTTTTCGGTATCTCCCCGCGCGAGGCGGAGCAGATGGACCCGCAGCAGCGGATACTGCTGGAGATGACGTGGGAGGCGTTCGAGAATGCCGGGATCCGCCCATCCGGTCTGCGCGGCAGCCGCTGCGGTGTCTACGTGGGAATGTCGAGTGTTGATTACGCCTACCGTCGCGCCGATGATCTGGCCGGAATCGATGCGACCACCATGACCGGCAATGCCGGCAGCGTTGCCGCCAATCGGATCTCGTATGTATTCGACTTGCGCGGGCCGAGTATGGTGATCGACACCGCCTGCTCGTCATCGTTGGTGGCACTCCACCAGGCCTGTCAATCGATTCGCCACGGGGAAATCGATGCAGCCTGCGTCGGCGGCATCAGCTTGCACCTGCACCCCTATGCCTTCATTGGCTTCTCGAAGGCTTCGATGCTGTCGCGGCGGGGCCGTTGCAGTGTGTTTGACGAGTGCGGCGATGGCTACGTGCGCTCCGAGGGCGGCGCCGTCGTCCTGCTCAAACCCCTGGCGCAGGCCATTGCGGATCACGATCGGATCCTGGCGGTGGTGGCCGAGACCGGTGTCAATAATGACGGCCGCAAGACCGGCTTGACCGTCCCCAGTCATGACGCGCAGGCCGCGCTGTTGACCGAAGTCTATGAGCGCGCCGGCATTGCGCCGGGGGAGATCGACTATCTCGAGGCACATGGCACCGGCACCGCTGTTGGCGACCCGATTGAGGCACGCGCCATCGGCGAGGCTATCGGCCAGCGGCGGTCGCGAAAGCAACCGCTGCCGATCGGCTCCGTCAAGAGTCAGGTCGGCCACCTGGAGGCAGCCTCAGGTATGGCGGGCCTGGTCAAGGCCCTGTACGTTCTGCGGCATCGTCGCGTGCCGGCCAACATCCACTTCCAGAAGCCCAATCCGAACATCGACTTTACGGGTTGGAACCTCGCACCGGTGATCGCGCCATTGGCCCTCGACCCGAGCCGCCGGGCGGTTGTGGGTGTCAGTGCGTTCGGATTCGGCGGCACCAATGCGCACGCCGTGCTGACCAGCTTCGATGGCGGGCCATCGCGCGCCGACGCGCGCGCCCCATCGAGCGCCCCCTTGATGCTGTCGGCACGGAGCCCAGGAGCGCTGCAGGAAGGTGCGCGACGGATCGCCAGACTGCTGCGCGACCGGCAGGACGTCTGCGAATACGACATTGCCTACAGTGCGATGTCGACCCGCGAAATCCACACATACCGATTGTCAGCAAAGGGTGAGGATCGCCCAGCACTCATCCAGGCGCTGGATCGATTCGCCGACGCCGGCTCGGCGCCCGGAATCATCACGGGCAGGTTCCGGCCCGACGCTTCGGCACCCGCGTTCGTGTTCTCCGGTAACGGCTCCCAGTGGGTTGGAATGGGATTGCGGCTGTTGGAAGAAGATGCGCTGTTTCGCGCAACGCTCGAGGAGATCGATGGCCTCTACGCCGCTCGCGCCGGTCGCTCGATCCTGGCCGAGCTGCGAGCCGTACCGACGGAGAGTCGCCTGGAGCTGACCGAAGTGGCGCAACCGGCCCTCTTCGGGATTCAGGTGGGACTGACGCGTATGCTCGAGCGCGAGGGAATCCGGCCGCTGGCGGTGTGCGGCCATAGCGTCGGCGAGGTGGCCGCGGCGTGGGCCAGTGGCGCGCTCACGTTGGAAGCGGCTGTCCGCGTCATCTACGAGCGTAGCGTGCACCAGGCAATCACCCGCGGCCGTGGCTGCATGGCCGCCGTGGAGCTCGGCGAGGCCGAGATCATCGCGCTCCTCACATCGTTGACTCTGCATGATGCGATCGAAGTCGCAGCCATCAACAGTGCCATGGGTGTCACGGTCGCCGGCGATGACAGGGCGATGGCTCAGTTGGGAGCTGCCCTTGCGCAACGGCGAATTCCCTTCCGGCGCCTGGCATTGGACTACGCATTTCACAGTGCCGCGATGGATTCCATCCGCGAGGGTCTCGAGCATTCATTGCGGGGTCTCAACGCGCGGTCCACTACGATCCCACTGTATTCAACCGTCACCGGATCCCTCATCGAGGGTGCCGGGCTCGGTGCCGGCTATTGGTGGCGCAACGTGCGCGAGCCGGTGCTGTTCGATACAGCGATTCGCGAGATGATGCGCGCGGGGATCAACACGTTCGTCGAGATCGGCCCGCGTCCCGTGCTCACGGCCTATTTGAATGAGATCGGCAAGACCGCCGGAATGGCGCCCTGCGTCCTTCCCAGCCTGACATCCACCGACACCGGAGCCGAGCGGATTCGCTCAGTGAGCCAGCAGCTCGAGCTGGCGGGTGCATTGCATGACCCCAAGCGCCTGTTTCCGGTCCCTGGCCGAGTGATCGAGCTGCCACAGTACGCGTGGCAGCGCGAACGCTACTGGCATCCGAGTACCCCAGAGTCACTTGGGCTGCTCGCGCGCAACCCGGTGCATCCCCTTCTCGGGTACGCTCTGGCCGACGACCTGCATTGGGAAAACCACCTCGACACAGCCGCGCTGCCGACGCTTGCCGACCACGCTGTCGGCGGCTCCGTCGTCTTCCCGGCCGCCGGATTCGTCGAGATGGCGCTCGCCGCGGGTGCGTCGCGCCGGCCAGGATCCAACATCGTGATCGAGGACATGGACATCCTCGCGCCGCTGTTGCTGGACGCAGAGCATCCCAAAGTCGTGCGCCTGCGCATCGATCCGGACGACGGACGCTTTACGATCCTCAGCCGCGAGCTGGCGCGCGACGACAACTGGCGAGCACACGCGGTCGGCCGCCTGGCCGATGACTGTATTGCGGCGAGCGCCCCGCCGCTGCTGCTTCCCCTGCGCGCGCCTGACGTGACTGCGGGCGCCCATTACGCCCTGGCCCAATCCCTGGGCTTCCAATATGGACCCGCATTCCAATCGGTTGCCGCGGCGTGGCTCTGCGACAGGGCCTTGCTAGGCAAGATCGCACTTCCGGAGGGTACTGCCGCAGAGGCGCAGACAGCGTTGTTGCATCCAGCCTGTCTGGATGGCGCGTTTCAACTGCTGCTGAGCCTGGCGTTTCATGCACAGGGCTCCGCGCGGTCACCGAGCGACGAGGTCCGCACCTTCTTACCCGTGCGCATCGACCGACTCGAGCTCATTCAACCCCGCGGGCGCGTCGCGGCGGCGCGGGCGGCAATCGGAATTTCTCGTCACCGCAGTCGCCGTGCACTGCTCGCTGATTTCATACTGGCTGACGATTCCGGAAAACCGGTTGCAGTGGCCCGTGGCGTGCGTTTTCGCGCCACCCACCTCCAGCGCAACCCAAACGAAGCGGCCCGCTGGATTGCTACACGAGCAGTGCCGATGCCGCGAAGGGATACCCATCACGCCCTCACCTTACCTTCGTCAGGCGAAGCCGCCCGTCTTTGCGCGCACCGGCTGCATGCACCGGCTCGGGCAGGATCGCGCCTGCGCTTCGCGCAGGAGATCGAGCCCTTGCTCGACGTGTTGTGCGCGGCCTTCGCCGAGCGTGCCTTGCGCGAGCTCTCGGGCGAAACAGGAATCGACCCGGAGCAGTGGGTTTTATCCGGCCGTGTCAGCGCGGACAGCGCGCCATTGATACACCGGTTGCTGCAGCTCCTCGCCGAGGATGACGTCGTTCAGACGGTCGACGCACGGTGGCGCTGGAACAGCGCCGATCGGCATTTCCCGGAACCCCAGGACATCTGGGCCAGCCTGATCACCGACCACCCCGAGTATGCGGTGACGACGGGTCGTGTGGGCGCCGCGGGCGTGCGCCTGGTCGATCGGTTGCGCAAGGGCGCGAGCGGCGAGCCTCGCGAGCGTCACTTGAGCGAGAGTGCGTTCTCATGGGTGGACGCCTGCACTCGAGAGGAGGCAACCGCGATTTTCGGCGCCGTGAGCGATGTGCTGTCGGCCGCCGCTGCCACGCAGCCTCCGCAGGCACGCCTGCGAGTGCTACACCTCTTCGGCGCAATGCCGCCGGAGGAGCTCGGGTCGGCTGTGCTGCCGACACTCGATCGGGATCATTGCGAGGTGGAGATTGCGACGCGCACGCGCGAGTCTCTCGATGCATTACGGGTCAGATGGCCTGCGGTGGCCAGGCTGGCGTGTCACATCGTCGATCTGGACGCTGCCGAGCTGCAAGCGGCCGAAGTGCCGGGGAACCGCTTTGACATCGTCCTGTTGAGCGGAGGCCTGTGCGAGGCTCGGGATCCAGCGCTGTACTTGGATAACATCCGACGTCTGTTGTTTGACGATGGCCTGCTCCTGATGGTCGAGCAGCAGTCCTCACCGGCCGCGGACCTGGTGTTCGGGTTGAATCCGGACTGGTGGCACGGGGACGCCGGCGCCATGCGCTCTCGCCGACGCGCACCTCACGCGTGGGCCGCGGCGCTGACACATTCCGGCTTCTCCGAGGTGCAGACGATTGGCGACGCTCCGGGCGCCACGACCGGCCCTTACCTGTTAGTTGCGCGCGCCGCTGCGCGTGTCAGGGGTGATTCAACATCCCACCGTCCGCAGATGCCGCGCCGGACATGGCTCATCGCCCAGGATGAAGCGGGCTACTCGGCGCAGCTCGGAGCCGCTTTGGCCACCCAGCTCACACAGAGCGGCCAGGTCGTCATTGTGGTCACTGCCGCGGCGAGCTATTCCTCGAGCGGTTCGGGTCGGTTCACCCTCGACCCGGCCTCGACGCAACATTGGGCTCGATTGATGACGGAGCTGAAGAGCACCGGCACCCTGCCCGAGGCCTGGGTACACCTGGCCGGTCTCGACCTGTCCTCCGGCGCCGCGTCGCTCGAGACCCGCGTCGCCGCGCAAGAGGCCCGTGCCGCCGTGTTGATGGCCTGGCTGCAGGCCTGCGCGCGCAGCGCCCTGCATCCGGACTGTTGGGTTGTTGGGGCGCAAGCCGGACTCCACTTGCTACCGGAGCAGGTGCGATCCACCAGCAGCGTGGGCGATAGGCCCGACCGGCTGCGCGACGCGGCCCTCTGGGGACTGACTCGCGTCGCGATGCAGGAGTTGCCCGAATTGCGCTTGCGCTGGGTCGATCTCACCGATCCACAGCCTTGCGGTCCGAATGCAGTTGTGTTGGTTCGGGAGCTGCTCGACCCGGATGCCGAGGATGAGATTCTGCTGAGCGCTGCTGGCCGGTTTGTGCCGCGAATGGACATCGCCGCTGGCCCCCTCGCAGCGCTTCCACCGCAAGCCCGACCGGTGCCGAGGTTATCCGCCTCAGCCGAGACGGCGGCGGCGAGCACCCTGCCTGCGCGGATGCAACTCGACTTCTCCCTTCCAGGTTCATTCCGCAACCTGTTGTGGCGGCAGGAGGCGCAGCACGCGGAGGAGCCTCTGCAAAGCGGCGAGCTGGAGATCGAGGTGCGAGCGGCTGGCCTCAATTTCCGGGACGTCATGTACACCATGGGCTTGTTGCCCGACGAGGCGGTCGAGGACGGCTTTTGCGGCCCCACGCTTGGAATGGAGCTTGCGGGTGTCGTGCTGCGCGTCGGGCCCGGCGTCGAGCTCGCCGCCGGGGACGAGGTGATCGCGATCGCCCCCGCGTCCTTTGCCAACCGCGTCCGCACTCAGGCGTTTGCCGTCACGCGCAAGCCGGCCGAGTGGTCCTTTGCGGCGGCGGCCACCGTACCGACGGCATTTTTCACGGCGTACTACGCCTTCGCGGAGCTCGCCCATCTGCAGCCGGGCGAACGGGTATTCATCCACGGCGCCGCCGGCGGTGTGGGTATCGCCGCGATCCAGATCGCGAAGCATCTCGGCGCCGAGGTGTTTGCAAGCGCTGGCACCCAGGAAAAGCGCGACTTTGTCAGCCTGCTCGGCGCCGACCGGGTATTCGACTCGCGCTCGTTGGCCTTCGCGGACGAGGTTCTGCAAGCGACCGATGGGGCGGGTGTCGATGTCATCCTGAATTCCCTCGCCGGCGAGGCGATGCGGCGCAATCTGCGCCTGCTACGCCCGTTCGGCCGCATGATCGAGCTCGGCAAGCGCGACTTCTACGAGAATTCACGCCTCGGCCTGCGCCCCTTTCGCAACAACATCACCTACTTCGGCGTCGACGCCGACCAACTGATCGCGCACCGCCCGGAAACCGCGCGACGTGTGTTCCGGGATCTGATGAAACTGTTCGCCGCCGGCGCGCTGCATCCCCTGCCCCACCGCTCGTTCTGCGCAACGGAAGTTGCCGCGGCGTTTCGCCACATGCAGGCCTCGCGGCACATCGGTAAGGTGGTCGTCACCTTCCCGCGCGATTTCAATCCGATCGAGCGGGTGTTGGATCTCGCGCCACCGGTGTTGCACCCCGATGCAACCTATCTCGTGACGGGCGGACTGTCCGGGTTTGGTCTACAGACCGCGCGCTGGCTCGTGCGCTGTGGCGCTCGGCACCTGGCGCTGATCAGCCGCCGCGGAGCCGTGACGGCTGAAGCGCAGGAAGCGCTCCAACAGTTTGCAGCCGCAGGCGTGACTGTTTGTCCCATCGCCTGTGATGTCGCGGACGGGCACGCGCTGCGGACCGTCCTCGCAACTCTAAAAGGCAGCATGCCGACGTTACGGGGTGTCGTGCACGCCGCCATGGTCATCGAGGATGCCCTCATCCGCGACATCGATCGAGGCCAGTTGCACCGCGTTCTGGCACCGAAGATCGTGGGCGCCTGGCAGTTGCACGAGGCCACGCTCGATGGCAGCCTGGACTTCTTCCTACTGTACTCTTCCGCGACGACCCTGTTTGGCAATCCCGGCCAAGGCGCCTACGTAGCCGCCAACATGGCGATCGAGGCCCTCGCCTCCGAACGCCGCGCCATCGGCCTTCCGGCAACCTGCATCAGCTTAGGGCCCATCGGCGACACCGGCTACCTTGCGCGCCATGAAAAGGTTCGCGAGGCTCTGGTTGGCCGCCTCGGCGGACGGGCGCTTGCCGCGGACGAGGCGTTGAGCGCACTGGAAGGCTTGCTGACGACCCAATCATCGCCTGTTGGACTGTTGGAGCTCGACTGGAGTGTTCTGAGCCGCTTCCTGCCGGCCGCACACGCTCCCAAGTTCTCCGGGCTGGCACGCCACGACAATAACGGCACGCGTGGCAATGAGCCGGCGCATGACCTGCGGCGCCGGCTCTCACAGCTCCAGGAGAATGAGCTCCTGCCGGCACTCATCGATTTTATCCGCGGCGAAATTGCGCAAATCCTGCGCATCGCACCGGAACGGATCGATGCGAGCACGTCGCTGTTTGACATCGGGATGGACTCGCTCATGGCCGTGGAGCTCGCGGGCTCGATGGAGATCCGACTGGGTGTCCCACTTGCGGCGCTGTCGCTGAGCGACGGGCCCACGATAGAGCGCATCGCGGAGCGCGTTGCCAGGCAACTGCGGCCTGGCGAGGAGTTGGCTGACGGCTCCGGCGACGCGACCGATCAAATCCGACTCGCGGTCGCGCGGCATGCCACCGAAATGGGCGAGCCAGAAGCGACCCAGCTCAGCGCCGAAATCAGCCGCAATGCCGCCCCGATCGCGCTCACGCGCGGGCACAGATCATGACGGGGGCTCACAAGCCCTTACGCGGCCTGACGACGGCACTGAAGGAGCGCCTGATTCAGGAGTCCCTGCGGCGGCGTCTGCGCAAGGCAGAGCACGAGGGCGAAGCCACGGCGCCCGAGCACGAAGTCACGGCGCCCGAGCGAGCGGCGGCGGTCCGAGGACACGAGGACTGTGTCCCCGACAGTTGGTACCGCTTCGATCAGCACCCGGGTTACCAACAACTGCGCATCCTCAATGAGGGCGCCGCCAAACTCGGCGTCGGCAATCCCTACTTTCGCGCGCACGACGGCGTGGCCGGCGCTTCGACAGTGATCGACGGCGAGACGTTCGACAATTACTCCAGCTACAACTATCTGGGCCTGGCCGGACATCCCGACGTCAATTCAGCCGCCAAGGCTGCGGTCGACCGCTATGGAACGTCTGCTTCCGCCAGCCGTCTCGTCTCGGGTGAGCGTCCGATTCATCGTGAGCTCGAGCGCGAGATCGCCGGATTGCACGGCGTGGACGATTGCGTCGTATTTGTCAGCGGACATGCGACCAACCTATCGACCATCGGCCACCTGTTCGGCCCCAAGGACCTGATCCTGCACGACGCTCTCATTCACAACAGTGTGCTGCTGGGCATCCAACTCTCGGGTGCTCGCCGCATGGCTTTCGCGCACAACGACTGGGATGCGCTCGACTGCCTGCTGGTGCGGTGCCGGCTGCAATACGAGCGCGTCCTCATCATTGTCGAAGGCATTTACAGTATGGATGGGGACTTTCCCGACCTGCCCCGGTTCGTCGACATCAAGCGTCGGCACCGGGCCTTTCTCATGGTTGATGAAGCCCATTCCCTGGGCGTCCTGGGCCACAGCGGCTTGGGAATCCAGGAGCACTTCGGCCTGGCCGGCAGCGATGTGGACATCTGGATGGGCACACTCAGCAAGACGCTGGCAAGCTGCGGCGGCTACATTGCCGGTGAGACAGCTCTCATCGAGCATCTCAAGTGCGCGGCTCCGGGTTTTGTCTACAGTGTTGGGATGCCGCCACCCGCGGCGGCGGCAGCGCTCGCGGCTTTGCGACTCCTACGGGCTGAGCCGAGGCGCGCGCAGATCCTGCGCCAGCGAGGACGACAATTCCTGAATCTCGGGCGTGCGCTGAGCATCGACACAGGCTCGAGCGCGGGGCTGTCGGTCATTCCGGCGATTACCCACAGCTCGCTCAAAGCCGTCCGGCTCTCGGAAGCTTTGTACCGGCGCAAGATCAACGTCCAACCGATCGTCTACCCTGCCGTGCCGGAACGCTACGCCCGGCTGCGCTTCTTTGTCAGTTGCGAGCACTCCGAAGCCCAGATCAACAGGACGGTCGGGATCCTTGCAGAAGAGCTGGGGCGCCTTTGAGCAGCATCGTGGCCGAGCACACCGCAAAGCAACGTCTGCGTACCGTTTATTGCACGCGCGGCGGTCTTTTCGGCGCTCTCGTGCTGGAGCGCTTAGCCGCCTGCGATCGAATCCAGATCTGCGCGATCGTGCGCTCCTCGCGAACATTCCAACCGTCGTTCGGATTCCTTCGAGGCGCGCTCGCCCTCATCCGCCGCAGCGGCGTTGCGTATGCCCTGTACCTGTTTTGCGCAACCTCCCTCGCCGATGCCCTGTACGCTCTCGCCCGAGCCGGCCGCGTCCCGCTGCGGACCCGCCTGCGGGGCATACCGGTCCACACGACGCGTGACATCAATGACCCAAACGGCCTCAGATTCCTGCAAGACTGCGCGCCCGACCTGCTCGTCAGCGCATTCTTCGATCAGCGGCTCCACGAGCCCGCGCTGGCGGTCCCCACGCACGGTTGCCTGAACATTCACCCTTCCCTGTTACCCCAACTCAAAGGTGTCGATCCCGTGCTCCAGGCCCGGCTACAGAAGGTGTCCCCGATCGGCGTCACGGTCCACTACATGACCCCTGTGTTGGATGCCGGAAAACTTCTTGCCCAACGTCCGGTCGCCGTGCCCCGCTACGCCAGTATTTTCGAGATAACCGCGCTTCTGTATCGCGCAGGCGCCGAACTGCTGGCGTCCGAAATCGATCTGCTCGCACGCCCTCAAACCCCTATCTGCCAAGGTCCAGGCGGCAGCTACCAAAGCTGGCCAACCCCCGCCGAGGTCAGCGCATTGCGCGCACTCCGGATCAAGTTGATCCGCTTCTCGGACTTCAAGTTGCCCGCGCACCCCCCACGCCCCACGCCACCCACCTCGTCATGACCCAGCATCCCAACTTCCTCCAGCGTGGGTCGTCCGTATAACCTGCAGGATCACCGCTGCTCAGCAACGACCCAATCCCTGAAAGAATCATCTTCATACCGATAGATGCCCGTGTCCGTTTGAATCAAGATCTGACGGTGGCGTAACCGTTTGAGTGCATTCTGGGGTACGGAGCGGTCCGCGGACCGACCCAGGCCCAACGCTTGTCCGATCCTCGCCAGGGATGCCGCTCCATGGAGGTCGGCTTCCCCTGCCGCAACGGCCTGCAGCACCAGCCTGTCTGCCGGAAGCATTTTGGCCCATCGAGCCGCGAATCCTTCCTCCACGTAGACGGATTGCTTGCAGATCTCAATAGCCCGGTCGACGCCTTCGAACGCATTCCCGAGATACTGGGAGAGAAACCGCCTGAACAATTCGGGCACGCGTTTGAGCGCTTCGAAGGCTCTCAAGGCGTCTTTGACATCGAGCTTCATCGTGGTAAGCACGTTGGCGCGCCGCGTGAGCTCCCGAACAAACTCATCTCCGAGCAGCGGTAGCGGCTCAACGCGAGCCCAGTTATAAAATGCCTTGTCTTCCGTTGCGAACATGGTCCGCAGGCGGTCTTCGGATGAGCCAGTGAAAATCACTTGCAGGCGATCCTTGCGGGTATCCAGCAATGCGCGCAAGGCCTTCTCCAGTGAGCGATGGCTCTTGTCCGCAAGCACCTGGGCCTCGTCGATCAACAACAGACCCTTGTTACCGCTCTTATCGAAAGCGGTGCAAGCAGAACGCAGCCTGCTCGCAATCTGTTTGTCCGTATCCTTCAGCCCCAATTCCGCGGTCCCTTCAGCCATTCCCCCCATCTTTCCGGAGAGTTTCAGGGTTGTAACGGGAGAGTTGATCTTTGCGCGCAACTTAGCGAGAAGACGCCGTGGCTGTGCAGTGGTCATAATCGCTTCCGCAATAGCCTCCGCCGGCTGCTGTTCTTCCTGCCACAGGTTGCAGTAGCCCACAACGTATCCTTTTGCGTAGGCGGCGGGCGTCAGATCTTTCGTAAGAAACTCGGTTTTTCCCATACGACGCCTGGCATATAGGGCTGTCGCGGAAATCAGGCCCAGATCAAACGAACGCAGATAATGATCGGCCAACTTCGGGCGGGCGAAGTGCCAGCCGGTGGGGAGCGTCTTTGACATGTGTTACGGTGTGGTAAAGACTTTAGGAAGTCCTAAACTATATAGGATATGCTACCACAAGGGAGCGCACTCGGCCTCGGCCTCACGCCCCCCTACGGACACGCCGCGCCGAGATTGTGCGTCATCTATCGTCACTTCAGACGCTCCAGCAGGCTCTTCGGATCCATGGGTTTCCCATAGAAGAAGCCCTGCGCCGCGCGGCAGCCCAAGGCGCGGAGAAACTCGATTTGCTGGGCGGTTTCCACCCCCTCGGCCAGCACGCTGAGGCGAAGGCTCTGGCTCAAGGCAACAATCGCACTGACAATGGCATCGTCATGGGGCGCGCAGCCGATCCGACTGACGAAGGACCGGTCGATCTTCAGGGCCTCGAGCGGAAAACACTGCAGATAGGACAGGCTCGAGTAACCGACCCCGAAATCATCGACGGTGAGGCGGATTCCCAACTGATCCAGCCGTTGGAAAACCGCAAGCACCTCTTCGGTCGGCTTCAACAGCAGACTCTCCGTGATCTCCAGCTCCAGCGCCCGCGAGGGCAGGCCGCTGTCTCGCAGAGCCCCCATCACCTGCTCGACGAAAGCGGGTTCCGTGAGCTGCCGTACTGACAGATTGACGGCCACGGTCAGTTCTTCATGGCCGGCATCATGCCACCGTTTGCATTCCTGACAGGCCTGCCGCAATGCCCATTCCCCGAGCGAGTGAATCAATCCCGTCTCTTCAGCGATCGGGATGAACTCCGTGGGCGAGACCGCGCCATGGCTCGCACTTTGCCACCGCATGAGTGCCTCGGCTCCAAAGATCCTCCCGCTGTCGATGTCGACCTGCGGCTGATACTCCAGATAGACCTCCTGCCGGGCGAGTGCATTGTGGAGTTGGATCGCCAGGTTCGTGCGATGCTGCACATTGGCGGTCAGATCAGGGGTGAAGAACTCGTATTTTCCCGACCCCTTTTCCTTCGTATGGTACATCGCAATGTCAGCGGCCCGCAGCAGCGTCTGAGCGTCCAGACCGTCCATGGGATACAGGCTGATCCCGATGCTACCGCTCAAGCGCAGCTCACGGTCTTCGACCCGAAGCGGAAGACTGACCTGCTTCAATAGAGCGGCAGCGACCTGCCGAGAGGTGATATGCACATCACGCGATGAGAGGGCCACCACAAATTCGTCGCCACCCCACCGGGCGAGTACAGCGCCGTCGTCGAGGCAATCGGCCAATCGGGAGGAGATCTCTCGCAGAGCCATATCGCCCACTGCATGACCGAAGGAGTCGTTGATGCGATTGAACTGGTCGAGGTCCAGAAACAGGATCGCGGCAGCCTGGCGTCGCTGCTGTGCCTCGGAAATGAGGCGTTCCAGTTGCTGTTGAAAGAAATTCCGGTTGCCCAGAGTCGTCAGAGGATCGTGATGCGCCATGTAGTAAATGAGCTCTTCGGTCTGCTTGCGCTCCGACAGGTCATACAGAGTAGAGCGAGTCATCACGAATGCGCCCTGGGCATCTTTCACCACTGTCGCACTCAGCAGGACGGGCATGCGGCTCCCGTCTGTGCGCAGAAGCTGCAGCTCCACATCTCGAATCCAACCGCGCTGCTTCAGAAGGCTGAATGCGCTGTTGAACTCGGGAACACAGTCCGGTGCCAACAGTCGCTCAAACCGGGTTCCCAACATCTCCTCGCGCGAGCCCCCGAGCCAGTGCACCTGCGTGTCATTGACCTGAATAATGGCGCCCTCACCGTCCAGCGAGTGATACCCACAGGGGGCGCAGTTGTATAAATCATGAATCTGCTCAGAGGAGCGTTGCAATTCCAGCTCCGCCCGGCGCCGCTCCTCGACTTCAGCCTGCAGGGCCGCGGTTCTGGAGCGGACACGCTCTTCCAACTCAGCTCGAGCCGCGAGCAATTCCAGGTTTTGTGCCTCCAGCTTGCGGCGCAATCCACTCAGCTCCAGGTGTGTGTGAACCCGGCTCAAGAACTCCTCGAGCTGCAGAGGTTTCGCGACATAGTCGACCCCACCGGCGGCAAACCCCCGGAGCTTGTCCTGCAGATCGTCCAACGCGGTCATGAAAATGACTGGAATGTGCTGGGTTGTCTCGTCCCCCTTGAGTCTCCGGCAGACGGAAAACCCATCCTCTCCCGGCATCAACACGTCCAGCAGAATGAGATCGGGACACTCGTTGCGAGCGCGTGCAACCCCATCCCTGCCGCTGTTAGCAATCGATACCCGATGACCTTCCTCCTCCAACAGCGCGCATACCACTCCCAGGTTGGCTCCCACGTCGTCGATGATCAGAATGTGTGCGGATTCTCTAGGCAACCGGATCTCCCTCAACGCACAGGCGTGCGAGCGCAACTCCCAAGGAGCACGCTTTGGATTATAGGGACAGGCCCATCCGGGTGCTTGCAGCCTACCGGCCACATCCAGATCAGTGGCGGTTGGGCTCCAGGGTGCTGCGTAGCAACATCAGAACTGTGCGCGAACGGCGAGCGCGTACCGGCTGTCCGTTAAAACATCTCCGCATCGAGCTGACCGAAATCCTCAGCGCGCAAGCCCCTCGCTTCAGCCCTCGTCATTACCCACATTTCCGTCAATTTTCCTAGCCGAATGACCCCGGCAGATAATCCCGATGCCGTCACGGGCATGGCGATCATTGTAACTGTGGGAATGAACTGGCGAC